>Ga0114967_10000229_pt1 | contig 46416 bp, 50 predicted proteins | sample M_130628_MF_Meta_FD_92639 | JGI IMG/M metagenome (GOLD analysis project Ga0114967, IMG submission 92639) | Freshwater microbial communities from Lake Montjoie, Canada to study carbon cycling - M_130628_MF_MetaG | ecosystem: Environmental > Aquatic > Freshwater > Lake | place: Lake Montjoie... | reverse complement strand
TACGCACTCTTACCAGCAAGTGCGCGACCTGCTGATGCGATGCGGTTTACGAGTGTTCCATCAACTAATTCATCAGCAAATTTGACTGAAAGTCCGCCCACAACAGATGGGTCAACTTCCACATTTACTCGAACTGGTTGGCCAAGTTGTTTAGTTAGTGCTGCAACCAAACGGTCGTACTGTGCAGATGACAGCGCCACTGCTGTACGAGCAACTGCAATGAGTCGATTGCGACGTGCGGCAAGTGCGTACTGGTAATCATCAAATGCGGCTTCAACGCTACGTGCTCGCCAATTATTTACAACGTGATTGACGAGTTTGGCAGTTGATGTTGATGTGTTCTTTCCAAGTAGGTCTGCAATCAGAGATGACTTGGCCTTTTCTGCTCCTGCAGTGATCAAGGCGCTACGCAATTCAAAAGATGTCGAAATAGCGCGAGCAACTGTGAAGAGTTCGCTTTCTACTCGATCTAATTCATTTGCGATATTTGCAGCTGATGCTTCCGCTTCGATTGCTAATTGTTCTAGTACTTCTACAAGGTCGGATGAGGCTGACCAGCGCAACTCACTAACGCCAGTGATTACGTTTAGTGCCGGTGCGCCAACGCTCTTTCCGAAAATTTCCTTAAGAAGAACTGCTTTTGACTTCGCATCACGCGAAGGATCATTGATTGCTCTACGCAATGAGATATTTGAACTCAGAACATTTGTGATGAAGAAAAGTTCGGTAGAGAGAAGGGATGCGGCATCGGCTGTTGAGCCTTTTGCTGCATCATCAATAAAGCCGCGTGCAATCACGAGTGATTGACGGCTTCTACCTCCGAAGTTATTTCTCATTTTTTTCTCTTACTACTTTGACTTCTCTAAATCATCAAGGAAGCGATCCACGATGCGTGATTGACGGGCCTGGTCTTCTAGTGCTTCTCCGACGATCTTTGATGCGAGTTCAACTGCGAGTGTTCCAACTTCATTGCGAAGTGAAGTTACTGCCTGTTGACGCTCTGCCTCTATGGACGCGTGTGCAGCAGCTGTTATTCGAGCTGCTTCTTCTTGAGCCTTAGTACGAAGTTCTTCAACAATGGCAGATCCTTGTACACGCGCTTCTTCGCGAAGTGTTTGTGCTTCCTCGCGCGCTTTTGATAGCTGTTCGTTGTATTGAACAAGTGCGCGCTGTGCTTCGAGTTGTGCTTTTTCTGCACGCTCAATGCCACCTTGAATAGCTTCAGTACGCGCTGCAAATGCTTTTTCAAACATAGGCACAACTCTGCTTCTCAAGACAAGGAAGAGAAGAGTGAATGCAATCGCGCCAACGACAAGTTCTGCTGTATGCGGAACTAGCGGATTGATTTTCTCTTCTGCAGCCAAGATCACTGTTTTAACCATTTTTACTCTCTTCTATTATCTCTTTAGGTACGGAGTTAGCTACTAGAGAACGAATGCGAGAACGAGACCGAAGAGTGCAAGGGCTTCAGCAAGTGCGAATCCAAGGAACGCAATTGGCTGTAGAACGCTGCGTGCTTCTGGTTGACGAGCAACGCCGTTGATATAGGCGGCGAAGATAAGTCCAGTTGCAATACCAGGACCGATTGCTGCGAGGCCAAAACCGACCAGGTTAAGTGTGCCTTCCATTTTTTTCTCCTTTTTTCTTTTCTTTAGGTATTTACCTAATTAGTGCTCGTCGGCAAGGGCGCCGGCGATATATAGAGCTGCCAACAGAGTAAATATGTACGCCTGTAGACACTGGACCATGAATTCGAAGAAAGTCAGCACGATGCCAATCAAGAAGGCAAGCGGACTGATCAACTTCAAACCAATAACACCTTGGAGTAGATGTTCTCCACCCAAGATAAATACAAGCAGGAGTAAGTGCCCTGCAAACATATTTGCGAATAAACGAAGTGAGAGAGTAAGGGGGCGAACAACTAAAAAGGTCAGCAACTCAAGTGGAGTAATAAGTATGTACGCAGCCTTTGGAACACCAGGCATGAACATAATTTCTTTAAAGTATTTCCAGGCGCCTTGCTTACGAATTCCTACGTAGTGAAAAACTAAATAAACAGTTATCGCCAACACGTATGGGAAAGAGACGCGAGACATTGTTGGAAACTGCAGCAGTGGAATAATTCCAAAGAGATTATTGGTCAAAATAAAAGTGAAGAGTGTGAATAGATATGGAACAAAACGCATGAATTCGTGGCCGATAACATCGCGAGCAAGATCATTTCTTACGAATGCGTAGACGCTTTCGCCTGCGAATTGGAACTTGGAAGGAACGATCGCTGCTTTGCGAGAAGAAAGTATGAAAAATACTGAAACCAAAATAACTGAGAGAAAGACCATAAAAATCGGTTTTGTTGTAAATGCGTTATCGCCAAAAATTGGTGGTAATTCAAAGTCGTTGCTACTAGGTGGGACGAAGCCTTCACCCTCTGCGCTAAAAAGTACTAACGAGCGCACGCACACTCCTTCAAATAAACTCAAATGAATTTAGACGGACTTTTTATTTAGGACGCTGGGGATGCGTTCCGTGGGAAACCCTATGCGGAAAAGTCCCGCCTGTGAAATCGGAAATGGTGGAGAAAGAGCCCTTATTCGCGGCCAAATCGAAGCCACACCAGGTAAATCCCTGAAGCCGCACCCACGATCAGCCCTGTGGGAAGTAGAAAGCTTGTTCCGAGCCACTTATCTAAGCCCAGCCCAACGCCGCCCCAGAAAAGTAAGCCGGAGAGCAAGTAACCAACGATTGACCAAGCAGCATTCTCATCACGAGTTGCCATCTGTACTCCCCCTTGCTTAAAACTAATTTTTAGATTCGGGCAGGGGTAAATGTATGCGCAATTTCATATAACTGGCAATTTCCCCGCCCAGCCAAGCAAAAGTGAGAGCAATTGCGGTAGCGCCGAAACTAGTTCTATTAATTGTTTCGCGCGATGTGAAGGTGCTGAGAAGATACAAAAAGACTCCTAGAAAAAGTAGCTTTGCAAAGTATGAAAATACAGCCAATGCCATCGTGCTCATTGGATCCAGGTTTCGTGCAATTCGAGAAACGCCTATATGAATTGCAAAATAAATGATGACCACACATTGGGCGATGAGTGCTCCGAGAAAACCAGAAAAGCCGGTGAATATCGTGGAAACAACGATAGCAATAATGCCGACAATAAATGAGGGGACTAATGCTCCGCGAAGCATCAAGCTTTCAGAGCTCTGTTCCTTAGACATGCACCGAATCCTTTTTTCCACTTCGAGTGACAACAATTGTGATAGTCATTAGTGCCGTCGCAGTAAATATTGCAACCCAAATCGGTGCAAACGCAGAAATTGTCATTGGGAATGCAAGTGTTGCAGTCCAGAGATACATAATCACCGCGGTGCGTACATGTGAGTTTCCAGCAGATAACAAACGGTGATGAAGATGATCTTTATCTGGCGCAAAGGGTGATTGTCCGGCACGTAAGCGCCTGGTGATAGCAAGAACTAAATCTGCTAATGGAATTGCAAGGACTGCAAATGGCAAGAGCAATGGCAATAAAGTGGGCCCAACTTTTACTGCACTAATTGCATTGGGATCGACTTGTCCTGTCAGAGTGATTGCCGCTGATGCAAGCAACAAACCTAAGAACATTGAACCTGAATCTCCCATAAAGATGCGAGCAGGGTGCGAATTATGTGGCAAGAAGCCAAGACAGATTCCGACTAAAACCGCTGTCATAAGAGATGGTGCGCCTGCGCGACTAAAGCCCCACACAACAGCTAAGAGATAGGCGAATGTAAAAAATGCAGCACCAGCAATGGCAACGATTCCAGCAGCTAAGCCGTCTAAACCGTCAATGAAATTAACGGCGTTAATTGTGACTAGAACAATTAAAACTGTGACGAGTTGGCCAATACTTGGTGGCAGAGTAATGACCCCATTAATTGGTAGCCACAAAATTTGAATTCCATAGATGAGCAGGATTCCAGCGGCAAGCGCTTGGCCTGCCAACTTTGTCAGAGCATCTAATTGAAAGCGATCATCGGCCATTCCAAGGAGCACAAGAAATGTTCCGGCTAAGAAAATTCCTTGTGCTTCATGGCCAAATGATTTTCCAACGAGTGTGAGATGTTGAACGATTATGAATGTCAGTGACATTGCAGCCCACATGGCAACGCCACCCCATCGTGGCGTTGGTGAAGTATGGACATCTCGAGTGCGAACTAATGCCACGGCCCCAAATTTTGTTGCAAGAGTGCGAACAAATGGTGTGATGAGGTAGCACAGAGCTGCAGATAGCAGCAATGTGAACATGTACTCACGCATGGCGTAAGTCTATGCGCTATAAATTGGGAATTTCGAAGTTAACGTGTGAACTTCGTTCTTGATTCCCGCTAATACCGCTGAATCTTCGCTACGGATTGCGCGTGATATCAATGAAGCAATCGTCTTCATTTCTGGAACACCCATACCTTGTGTAGTTGTTGCAGGAGTTCCTACGCGAATACCGCTGGTGATTCCTGGTTTTTCAGGATCAAATGGAATTGAGTTCTTATTTAACACAATGCCTGCATGGCCACATCGTTCATCGGCAACTTTGCCATTTACGCCAGTTCCGCGAATATCAATGAGCGCCAAGTGAGTTTGTGTTCCGCCAGATACTGCGCGCATTCCTTCGCCCTCAAGAGCAGTGCAAAGCGCCTGTGCATTAGTGATGACATCTTTTGCATACTTTTGATATTCAGGTGTTGCGCACTCTTTAAGTGCAACAGCTTTACCGGCAACTGCAGACATAATCGGTCCACCTTGCATGCCAGGAAATACTGCTTTATCAATTGCTGCAGCGTGTGCTTCTTTTGTAAGAATCATTCCACCGCGTGGACCACGCAAAACTTTGTGTGTTGTAAATGAAACAACATCTGCATATGGCACTGGAGATGGAATTGCTTTACCAGCCACTAAGCCGATGAAGTGTGCTGCATCAACCCACATGATTGCGCCGACTTCGTCGCAGATTGCGCGAACCTTTTCAAAATCAACAAGGCTTGGGTACGCAGTCGCTCCAGAACAAATCATCTTTGGTTTATTTGCGATTGCAAGATCGCGCAATTCGTCGTAATCAATGAGCTCTGTATCTTGGCGAACACCGTATGAAACAACGTTAAACCACTTTCCAGAAAAGTTAACAGGCGAGCCATGAGTGAGGTGGCCACCATGTGGCAGTGACATTGCAAGAACCGTGTCACCTGGTTTTGTGAATGCTTGATACACGGCAATATTTGCACTTGCACCAGAGTGAGGCTGAACATTTGCGTGATCTGCGCCAAAAAGAGATTTTGCACGTTCGATTGCAAGATATTCTGCTTTATCTACTTCTTCGCATCCACCGTAATAACGCTTACCTGGATAACCTTCGGCGTATTTGTTTGAAAGTGTGGAACCGAGAGTTGCTAACACAGCACGTGAAGTAAAGTTTTCACTCGCGATTAATTGCAGGTTTGTTTGCTGGCGCTTGAGTTCGGAGAGCAAAACTGCAGAAATTTCTGGGTCTTGTTGGCTCAGCAAATCAAAGTCTGGTCCGTAAAAAATATCTTTCGTCATTTGCGAATTCTAATCTGCCTTGCCGAAATTGTCAGGAGATACTTTTTGGAGGGATTCACGGGAGATTGCGCCTTCTCGAATGAGTTCCATTCCATCATCTGAAACAGCCACGACCGTGGTTCGTGATCCCGCGGGTAATTGGCCGGCATCAAAAATTACGTCAACTCCGGCACCTTCAAATCTCTCGACATCGAGCAATGTTGGTAAACCATTATTTGTAATCGAAGCAATTGCAAGTGGTCCGCTCTTTTGCATTAATTCTAAAACAAAACCTTCCTGTGGCATTCTCAAACTGATCAGATCAAGGCGTTGTGCATCTCCCAAATCCCATGCCAATCCCACTTGTGGTTTCACATTTATGCTGAGTAAACCTGGCCAGAATGCGTTGACAAGTTCTTGCACATCGTTGCGCATACTTCGAGACAAACCTTGTGCTGTTTTAGGTGTTGGAATTATTACTTGAGCAACTACTCCGAGTGCATCACCGCGAAGCACATGCATGGCACGAACTGCAAAGTGACTGAATGCATCGCAGGCATATACATATCCATGTTCCATTGGCACAACAATTACGTAACCATCGCGAATTGCCTTTAGTCCACGTGCTAAAGGTTCGGTTCGATCACCGCTAGTTAGATCTACTCTTTCGATCGAGGTGCTCATGAATTTTTCCGAATCGCACTTGTCCAACGTGGACGACCAGCTAAATCGTTATGCAATAAAATTTCTTTGAATTCTTTAGAGAGTTCTTGGGCTATCAAATTTCCCTGTGACTCGTTGTGTTCGATTGCCAATAAACCACCAGGCTTTAACAAGCGAGCTGATGCGAAAATAAATTCACGAGGCGCATCCATTCCATCTACTCCACCAAAGAGCGCAATTGCTGGTTCATGTTCCACAACATCTCTTGGCAAATCAGATTCATCCTGAATATAGGGAGGATTGGCAATGACAACATCGCACTTAATTCCGATGAGCGCATCGCTTACATCGCTGTGGACTATTCGCAAATCTTCCACGATTGCTTCAACATTTTTTTTCAGCCAGACAAGTGCTTCATCGCTCTTTTCAACTGCAATCACGCGACTGTTTGCAGCTTCAGTTGCTATTGCAAGAGCAAGAGCGCCTGAACCTGAACCTAAATCAATAACACTGACGGGTGCGGGCAAATTAGCGATATGTGTCAGCACTGCTCCGACCAAGAGTTCACTTTCAGGCCTCGGAACTAAAACCCCTGGACCAACGTTTAATTCAAGATTTCGAAAATAGGCAACGCCAGTTATGTATTGCACAGGTTCGTGAAGAATTCTGCGGGCAAGGTAATCATGAAAAGTTTCTAGTGTTATTGAAACATCACTAAGTGAATCGATGGTGCGTTCGAGCACAACTGGATTGTGTAAATCCATCCGCGTGATTCCTAAAACGTGTGCAAGAAGTATCTCAGCATCTATGCCATCAATTTCTGAAAGAGCAAGCTGTTCTTTTGCATCTTTAAGAACTTCACGCACATTCATGTTAAAGATTATTCCGTCGAAGCTAACTTTGCGGCTTTATCAGCATCTAAAAGAGATTGAATTACATCATCTAATTCACCATTTAAAACCGTGTCTAGATTGTTTGATTTGTAATTAACTCTGTGGTCGCTCAAGCGATTTTCAGGAAAGTTATATGTTCGAATTCGTTCTGAGCGATCGACTGTTCGAACTTGATTTTTACGTTCAGCAGATGCGAGCGCATCGGCTTTTTCTTGTGCATCTGCCAATAAACGAGCGCGCAAAATTCGTAGCGCTGACTCCTTATTTTGCAGCTGACTCTTTTCGTTCTGGCATGAAACAACAATTCCAGTTGGAACGTGTGTAAGTCGAACTGCAGAGTCAGTTGTATTAACGCTCTGCCCTCCAGGACCTGAGGAGCGATACACATCTACTCGAACATCATTCATATTTAATTCAACGTCAATTTCTTCGGCTTCAGGAAGAATGAGTACACCAGCAGCAGAAGTATGAATACGACCTTGGCTTTCGGTTTCTGGAACACGTTGGACACGGTGGACTCCACCTTCAAATTTCAAACGTGCGTAAGGTGATTCACCAGGTGCTGCCGTACCCTTGGATTTAACGGCCACCGAAATATCTTTGTACCCACCCATTTCGCTTTCGGTAGCATCAAGAATTTCAACTTTCCAATTTCTTTTTTCTGCATATCGCATATACATACGTAGTAAGTCGCCAGCAAAGAGTGCGGATTCATCTCCACCTGCCCCGGCTTTTACTTCGAGAATCACATCGCGATCATCATTTGGGTCGCGTGGAAGCAATAGTTCTTCGAGTTTTTCAGCTGCTAATTGTGCGGTTATTTCGAGTGCAGGAATTTCAGATGCAAAATCTGGGTCTGTTGCTGCCAACTCTTTTGCAGCATTCAGGTCTTCATCAGCGCTCTTCCACGCTTTAAATCCAGCGACAACTGGACCAAGTTGGGCATAACGACGACCAAGTTGTCGAGCCTTACCTTGATCATCGTGAATAGAAGGATCAGCCATTGCAGCTTCTAGTTCTGCGTATTCGCGAACCATTTCGTGTGCTGATGCAAAGCGGTCATTAGTCATCTAGCTTCTCCTTTCTTTGCAGATTTTTATTGGTTCCGTGTTACGGTTTTTAAGCAATTGATCAAAAGCAAAAGACCGCAACCACTACGAATGTAGTGAATGCGGTCTTTTCAGAAAGCTATTTTTTACCGAAGCGCTCTTCAAACTTCGCTACACGTCCACCAGTATCAAGAATTCGTTGCTTGCCTGTATAGAAAGGGTGGCACACAGAACATACTTCAACATAAATTGAACCGCTTGTAACTGTTGAGCGGGTAACAAACTTTTCACCGCAACCACATGTTACTTGTGTCTCTTTGTACTCTGGATGGATCTCTGACTTCATTTCATTTCCTTATTTCGTGACTGGGTCGTGATTTCCACGTGAACCAGTCGGGCGGTTAATAGGGCTAAAGATTAGCCCTATTAGGTGGGAATTTAAAATTTGAGCGTGAACTTATCCTTCAGATCCCGGTCCGACAGTTGTCTTCTGAATCTGCATCAAGAATTCAACATTGGACTTTGTGCCCTTCATCTTTTCAAGAAGAAGTTCGAGTGCTTGTTGTGGTTCTAGTGCATGAAGAACGCGGCGCAGTTTCCAAACGATGTTAAGTTCTTCTGTTCCCATAAGAATCTCTTCTTTACGGGTACCTGATGCAACGACGTTTACTGCAGGGAAGATTCTCTTATCTGCCATACGGCGATCAAGAATGAGTTCCATGTTTCCTGTTCCCTTGAACTCTTCGAAAATAACTTCATCCATACGAGAACCAGTATCAACGAGTGCGGTTGCAAGAATTGTGAGCGAGCCACCATCTTCGATGTTACGAGCAGCACCGAAGAACTTCTTTGGCGGATACAGAGCTGCTGAGTCAACGCCACCGGAGAGAATTCGTCCTGATGCAGGGGCTGCAATGTTGTACGCGCGACCTAGACGTGTAATCGAATCGAGTAAAACGACAACATCGTGACCTAGCTCGACTAGACGCTTTGCACGCTCAATCGCTAACTCAGCAACTGTTGTGTGGTCATCTGCTGGGCGATCAAAGGTTGAAGCGATAACTTCACCCTTTACCGAGCGTTGCATATCTGTAACTTCTTCTGGGCGTTCATCAACTAAAACAACCATTAAGTGACACTCTGGGTTATTTGTTGTAATCGCGTTCGCAATAGATTGCAGAACCATTGTCTTTCCCGCTTTTGGAGGAGAAACAATAAGTCCGCGCTGTCCCTTGCCTATTGGTGAAATCAAATCAATTACACGAGTTGTCAAAATATTTGGTTCAGTTTCAAGACGTAAGCGCTCTTGTGGGTATAGCGGAACTAATTTATTAAATTCAACACGATTGCGAACTTCATCAGGATTAGATCCATTGATTGTGTCTAATACAATAAGTGCGTTGAATTTTTCGCGACGTTCGCCCTCATTGGGTTGGCGAACTTGACCTGTTACAACGTCGCCTTTGCGAAGTCCATATTTGCGAACTTGCTGTAGTGACACGTACACATCATTTGGTCCAGGCAAATATCCACCTGTGCGAATAAATGCATAGCTTTCAAGAATGTCTAGGAGTCCGCCTACTGGAAGTAGTACGTCATCTTCGGAAATTACTGGTTCACGTTCTTCGCGATTACCGCGATCCCGGTTGCGATCACGCCCGCGACCACGATCGCGCCCGCGACCACGATCATTGCGATCAAAGCGATCGCTGCGGTTGCTTTGGGAATCGTTATCGGAATCTGAATCGTTATCGGAATCTGAATCGCGTGGCGCGTCTTTCTTGTTTCGATTATTGCGCGCTTCGCGACGAGCTTCGCGTTCGGCTTTAGCTGCTTCTCTGTTGGCTGCTTGTAAATCAGCAATTGCCTGAACGAGAGCATCTTTCTTTAACTTAGCAGCACCATCGATACCGAGTTGCGAAGCTACTTCCTTGAGTTTCGGAAGAGACATTGCAGTTAACTCTGGGCTGTCTGAACGTATTGGTTCTTTTTCTGTCATTGTTTTCATTTCAGTAATTTCCTTAAGGATTGCCCAAAAGGAGCGAGTAATTTATTTATCTGAAAAAATCTTGCACCGATTAACTAGAGCCGGCTGAATCAGATGTCCTAAGGGTAGCACCGGTCTACCAGAGTCTACAAATGCGAATTTAGGAGACTATTCCGGCTCCAGATGTGCAGATATTCAGGGCTTTGACCTCAAAGGCGGTACCTGCTGCGCGCTGTAATTCTGCAATCTCATTGGTATCACCATTATGAAGAGCGAGCACAGTTGGGCCTGCGCCAGAAATAAATGCTGCAACTCCTGCACCACGCAATTTATTTAGAAGCGCAAAAGATTTAGGCATCGCTTCTTGACGAAACTTTTGATGAATAAAATCTTCTGTTGCGATAAATAGAAGGTCAGGTCGGGAAGCGAGTGCGTGAATAAGTAATTCGCCTCGAGTTGTATTAGCCGCAGCATCTGCATGAACAATAGTTTCTGGTAACAATTTACGAGCCTTCGAAGTTGCTAGTGCTCCTTCTGGGATAAATGCGATTGCACTGATGCGTGGATCGACGTGAATCTGTACAGCACGCGCAACGCTCTTTCCGCGTTGATCTTCGGTCCATGCAATTGTTGCACTTCCAAATAGCGCTGCGGCAACATTATCTGGGTGACCTTCCATTTCAGTTGCAAGGTTTAACAAATCTTCGTTGCTCATCTTGTCTTCGCCCGTCAATACAAGGGAACGTGCCAACATAAGTCCGCCAACGATTGCACTTGCCGATGAACCTAAACCGCGTCCATGTGGAATAACGTTGAGTGCACGAATTGCAACACCCTTTGGTTCGCCACCCAAGAATTTAAATCCTTTATACATGGCTTTGACTAAAAGATTCTTCTCTGTACGTGGCAATACATCTGCCCCTTCCCCAGAAATATCTATGTCTAATCCAGGATCATCAAGAATTTGCGCAACGTATCGATCATGCATCGCCAGTGCTAAACCGAGTGAATCAAAGCCTGGACCTAGGTTTGCACTCGTTGCAGGAACCTGAATTTGAATTGCATTTGCACGAAATGTTGGTTTAGCCATTTTAGGAAAGTCCTAATGCTTTTGCTGCGGCCTTAACACTCACCGGAACTACAACTGGTTTCTGAGCGCCTTCAAGTGCCCACGGAATATCTTTTAGGCCATGTCCTGTCACAGTTATAACAATTGTTTTGTTCTTGGGAAGTTTTCCAGCCTTCTGATGCTTAATAAGTCCAGCTAAACCTGCCGCAGAGGAAGGTTCTACGAAGATTCCTTCCTTTGATGCAATCAGGTGATAGGCAGCGAGGATTTCTTTATCTGTGACTGCATCAATTAAACCGCCAGATGAGTCCCTCGCATCTAAGGCTTGTTGCCATGATGCAGGATTGCCAATTCGAATTGCTGTTGCAATAGTGTTTGGGTTGCGCACAATTTTTCCTTTCACAATGGGTGCGGAACCTGCTGCTTGAAATCCCCACATAGCTGGAAGTTTCGAACTCATACGATCGGCGCCGTATTCCTTATACCCTTTCCAATACGCAGTGATATTCCCTGCGTTCCCAACAGGTAAGGCATGTATGTCTGGTGCATCGCCGAGTGCATCTACAACTTCAAATGACGCAGTCTTTTGTCCTTCGATGCGATAGGGATTTACTGAGTTAACTAGTGCAACTGGAAAATTTTCAGATAGTTCGCGTGCCAGCGTTAGGCAATCATCAAAGTTTCCATTCACTTGCAGAATTTTTGAGCCATGTGCAACTGCTTGGGCTAATTTTCCGAGCGCAATTTTTCCCTTTGGAATAAGAACTGCGGGCACCATTCCAGCTTTAACTGCATACGCTGCCGCAGATGCTGACGTGTTACCGGTAGACGCGCAAATAACTGCTTTAGAACCATCTTCAGCAGCTTTTGAAATCGCCATTGTCATTCCGCGATCTTTAAACGATCCGGTTGGGTTCAAACCCTCATATTTAATCCATACATTATTTTTTAATAATTCAGATAGATAACAGGCGTAAATAAGTGGTGTTCCACCTTCATTGAGGGTAACAACAGGGGTTAGATCTGTAACCGGCAAGCGATGGCGATATTCATTAATAACTCCGCGCCATTGATGCGCACCAGGTTTGCGAGAAAATATTGACATCAGATTTGTGACCCTAGAACTCGAATAACACTTTCAACTTTAGCAACAATGTCCATTGTAGAAAGTGCTCTAACAGTTGAACTCAGTGCCGCCTCTGTTGCGCCATGGCTAACAACAATCAGTTCGGCGTCACTACCCCGACCAGATTGGCGAACAGTCTGAATAGAGACGCCTTCTGTTGCAAAGACTTGTGCAATGGCAGCTAATACGCCTGGCTTATCAGCAACATTTAAGCGAATAAGAAATTGTGTTTTTGTGTCACTAATTGGTGCAATCGCGCGATCTGCATAATCACTTTCTCGTGGGCCTAAGGATTCGCCCACTCTGTGACGAGTGACCGCTACAAGATCTCCTAAAATTGCACTTGCTGTTGGCGCGCCACCTGCTCCGCGGCCGTAAAACATTAATTGACCGGCAGACTTTGCTTCGACAAAGACAGCATTGAACGCTTCCCGAACTGCTGCGAGTGGATGACTGCGTGGAATAAGAGTTGGATGAACTCGTACGGAAATTCGATCATCTGGAGTTAGTTCTGCAATTGCTAATAATTTAATGACATGGTTCATAGCTTTTGCGACGGCAACATCATCTGCAGTTATTGATGAGATTCCCTCGTGATAAACATCATCGACACTGACTCGTGAATGAAAGGCAAGACCAGCGATGATTGCAGCTTTTGATGCAGCATCAATTCCTTCGATATCTGCAGTTGGATCAGATTCGGCATATCCAAGATTCTGTGCTTCTTTGAGAACATCTGCGAATGGAAGACCTTCTTCATCCATCTTGGTCAAAATATAATTTGTAGTTCCATTTACTATTCCCATAACACGAGTAATTTGATCGCCAACGAGAGATTCGCGCATAGGGCGAATAATTGGAATAGCACCTGCCACTGCTGCTTCGTAATAAAGATCTACACCTTTCTTATCTGCTGCAGTAAACAGGTCAGCGCCGTGTGTAGCAAGCAGCGCTTTGTTAGCAGTTACAACAGATTTACCATTTTTTATTGCTGAAAGAATTAACTCGCGAGCAGGTTCGATTCCGCCTATTACTTCAATAATGATGTCAATTTCAGGATCATCAATGACTGATTGCACATCGGTTGTAAAAAGCGCTGGATTAATTTCATTGCGCGCAGCATTCATGTCTCGAACGGCAATTTTCTTTAAAATTAAATGCGCACCTGCGCGGGTGGAGAGCTCGGCATTATTTTTTTCGAGTAGCGCTGCCACTTGGCTGCCAACAACTCCGCAGCCAAGCATTCCGATGTATATATTTTTTTGCGCGCTCATGTGCTTATTCTTTCACAGAAGAGCAGATGCGCGTTAAATATCTAGGCGCAGGAGATCTTCGATGCTCTCACGACGCAGGATTACTCTTGCTTTTGCATCTTTTATGGCCACAACTGGAGGTCGCGAGATGTGGTTGTAATTCGTGGCCATGCTGCGTCCATACGCACCTGTCGCCGGCGTAGCGAGTAAATCATCCGGGGTGATATCTGCTGGCAAAGCTATGTCTTTGATAATTATGTCACCGGTTTCGCAATGTTTTCCAACTATTCGAGTTGAAACATTTTTTGCAGATGATTCACGGTTAGCAATAATTGCTGTGTACTCGGCATCATATAAAGCGGTCCGCAAGTTATCACTCATTCCTCCGTCTACCGAAACATAGTTTCGTGTTGAACCATTTTCTAACGTGACACTTTTTGTTGTACCAACCGTGTATAGCGTAAACATTGATGGCCCAACAATTGCTCGGCCCGGCTCGATAGAAATCTTCGGAATCTTAAGTGAATGTTTTGCGCAAGATTGATTTACTACTGTTGCTAACGTGGCGAGTACATCCGATGCTTGGATCTCAGATTCGCCTTCTAAGTATGCAATTCCATATCCCCCGCCAAGATCGAGTTCAGGTAATTGCACTCCGAATTCTGAATAGAATTTTGACAATAGTTCTATAAGTCGATCTGCGGCAGTAGCAAAAGGTTCTGTATCAAATATTTGCGAACCAATATGAGAGTGCACTCCACGTAATTCAAGGCTCGCGTGCTTCTTTGTTTCGATAATTGCCTGCCACGCCGCACCGCTTGCAATTGAAAATCCAAATTTCACATCTTCGTGTGCTGTCGCGATTGATTCGTGAGTGTGCGCATTGATTCCTGGTGTTAGGCGGAGTAAAACCTTTTGAACCTTTCCCGCCTTCTTCGCAGCCGTTGCAACTCGCTCTATTTCAAAGAGTGAATCCATGACAATAGCACCGACTCCAACCGAAACTGCTTGTTCTATCTCTTCCATGGATTTGTTATTTCCATGGACCTCGATGTTTTCAGCCTTTATGCCACCTTTAAGTGCAACTGCTAGTTCACCACCGGTGCACACATCTATGCCAATTCCAAGCTCTGCAATCCAGCGGGCTACTTCAATACAAATAAATGCTTTTGCTGCGTAATACACATGTCCTGCTTGTGGACCAAATGCTTTAGAAAGTTCTGAGTTCCAGTTAGTAGCACGAGTACGAAAATCATCTTCATCTAAGAAAAAGGTTGGTGTTTTAAACTCTGCAGCTAATGCGGATGCTGAAATGCCAGAACAATAAAGTTCTCCGTCTTCAATTAAAATATTTTTTGACCAAAGTGATTGTAAATTTTTATTCATCACATTTTCTCCGGTGCGCTCACACCAAGTAAATCTAAACCATTTCTGATTACCTGCTTTGTAGCCGCACATAAATTTGCACGTGCACTGTGTATTGCGGTCACCGGCTCATCACCCAATGGAAGGACTCGGCAATCTGAGTAAAAACCGTGATACACACCTGCGAGTTCTTCAAGATAACGTGCAACTCTATGAGGTTCTCTCAGCTCTGCTGCTCCAGCAACAATCTTTGGAAATTCTGCAAGTGCTCCGAGCAATTCATTCTCGCGATCATGTGTTAGTTGGGAAGGGTCAAAGTTCTCAAGCCCAACTGGAATCTGAAGTTCTTGCGCATTACGAAGAACTCCAGCAATACGTGCGTGTGCATACTGAACGTAATACACAGGATTCTCATTTGTGTTTCGCTTTAACACATCGACATCTAAAACCATTGGGGTGTCAACTGGATAGCGAATCAATGTGTATCTAGCAGCATCTACTCCAACTTTTTCAACGAGTTCTTCTAAAGTAATAATTGTTCCAGCACGCTTGGAGAGTTTAACTTCTTCTCCGCCTTCAATAATTTTTACGAGTTGTCCAATCAGAATGTGGATGTTGTACTCAGGATTATCGCCAGCACACGCTGCTGTCGCTTTCAATCGCCCAACATATCCATGATGATCGGCGCCTAACATGTAGATACAGATATCAAAACCGCGATCACGTTTATTAATGTAATAAGCAGTATCAGATGCAAAGTATGTTAAATCACCATTTGCTTTCGTTAAAACGCGATCTTTGTCATCACCAAAGTCCGTTGTTCGTAACCAAGTTGCTCCTTCTTGTTCAAATACATGTCCCTGCTTGCGCAATTTCACCATTGCAACTTCTACTGACCCACCTTCGTGCAGCGAGCGCTCTGAGAACCAAACATCGAAGTGTGTGCCAAAATCGTTAAGGACTCGTTTTTGATCACCAAGTTGCCACGCATAACCGCGTTCGCGAAATTCATTTACACGTTCTGGTTCGGGCAACAACACAAGATTCGAATCTTGCGCAACGAGTGAAGCAGCTATGTCGCCTATATATTGACCTTGATAACCATCTTCTGGAATTGATTTTCCAAGTGCTGCCGCTTCAAGGGATGCTCCAAATAAATCCATTTGGTTGCCGCGATCGTTGATGTAAAACTCGCGAACTACGTCTGCTCCGGCGGCGCTTAGAACTCGACCTAAAGAATCTCCGACAGCTGCCCAACGTGTATGTCCAAGATGTAGCGGCCCTGTTGGATTTGCGCTTATAAATTCAAGATTAATGCGCACGCCCTTAAGACCTGTACTACGGCCATACTTTGTTTCTGCATTTAAAATTGTGCGAATTAGCGCTGCTTGACTTGTTCTATTCACAGTAATGTTAAGAAAACCTGGGCCTGCAATATCTACACGTGCAATTTCTGGGATTACTGCCAAATTAGATTGCAAGATACTTGCTACATCGCGTGGATTCTTTCCTGAAGATTTAGCCAGTTGTAGCGCAACAGAAGATGCATAGTCTCCATGATCACGATTCTTTGGGCGTTCCAGTGCAATTGTTTCTGGAAGATTGTTACTGATTTCTTTAGGGAGTTCTCCCGATGAAATAGCAGAGAGAATGGCGCTTCGGATGTGAGCGGAAATCTGCTCTGACAGGGAGATTTCTGAGCTGCTCATCTGTCAAAGGTTACTCGCAGCACCTGCACTCTGGCGTTGATATTAAATCCAGTGATTTTCTTTCGCTTGATATGCCCGAGTTCTTCGTAAGAATTACCCGTTTTGGCAACATGGCGAATTAACCTCTAACCTTGGGCACACTTCACAGGTTTTTTCTTAGTAATCCTGTGACACTCTTTTGCGGGAGTGGTGAAATGGCAGACACGCAGGTCTTAGGAACCTGTGTCTTCGGACGTGCGGGTTCAAGTCCCGCCTCCCGCACCATATTGATTAGATAAGTGGGCGCAATTTAGCCAAGGGAGTTACATTGATAACTCAGTTAAATGAACTTCGTACGTATAAAGGTTTTCTTGCACTTGTGAGTGCCCGATTCATTTCCAATCTAGGTAATGGTCTTTCGCCTGTCGCATTGGCGTACGGAGTTTTAAGTATTCCTGGTGCTGATGGAAAAGATCTCAGCCTTGTTATGGCTGCGCGATTCGTTCCAATGGTTGCACTGATGTTACTTGGTGGCGTCGTTGGAGATCGATATAAACGCAATCGCGTTGTGGGCGGCACTGACATTATTGGAAGTTTCTTTGCTGCGATCAGTGCAATATCTTTCATTGGAAATTTTCCGACAATCTGGCTCTTGGCAGCTATGGGTGCGTTATTTGGAATTCTTAACGCACTGTGGTGGCCTGCGATGACTGGAGTGCTTCCAGATATCTTGCCAAAAGAAAAATTTAAAGACGGTAATGCAGTTGTAGCTCTATCTACCAATATTGGTTTTGTTATTGGTGCACTCTTAGGTGGCACTCTTGTAACTCTCTACGGATCGGGATGGGCGCTTTTAATAGATGCACTGTCATTTCTTGTCGCTGGAATTCTGGTTTGGAATTTAGATCTTCCACCAATGCCTAAGCGCGAAAATAACTCCGTGATTCACGACTTGCGAATAGGTTGGCGCGAATTTATCTCGCGACCATGGGTTATTGCGATTGTCTGTTCGTTTGCAATTATCAACATGTGTTTTGAATCTATGTGGCAAGTACTTGGCCCACTTGCATATAACGAAGGCGGAAATGGACCACGAAACTGGTCTCTCAATCTTGCTGCAGTAACAACTGGAATGATTTGTGGAAGTGCAATCGCTCTAAAAGTTAAATTCAAGCGACCATTGGTTTCTTCAATGTTTCTTATTGCATGTTCTTCCGTTTGGAATTTTGCTATTGCAACTTCGCAACCTCTCCTATTAACCATGGCATGCGGTGTTATTTCGGGAATAGCAATCGATATATTCATGGTCCAATGGAACACCGCCATGCAAACATATATCCCCGAAGAGTCTTTCTCACGAGTTGCCGCCTACGATGCTTTTGGATCATTCGCTATTGCACCTATTGGTGTTGCATTTGCTGGACCAGCAGCAGCTTATTTTGGAATAACAACGACGTTGTGGGCCTCTGGAATTCTTACATTTGTGGCTGCGCTTGCTTCTTTAAGCGTCAAATCTCTTCGTTCTCTGAAGTAGTTTGAACTACTCTTATCTCATGACAACGCCGGTGCCAGCACCGCCAAAGCTTCGAGGGTGGTTTCACCTTGGTGCTACACCTGCAGTAATAATCGCCTCTTTAGTTTTGTTTATTTTAAGCAAGTCATCACTGAAGTTCTCTGTGGCTCTTTATTCAGTTACTGCAATTATGCTCTTCAGCGTTTCGGCAATTTATCATCGCGTTCCGTGGTCACCTGCTAAGAAACTTATGTGGCGCCGGTGGGATCATGCAAATATTAATTTACTTATTGCTGGTTCCTATACGCCATTTGCAGTGGCACTTCTAGAAGGGCGTGATCGAGTAACTCTTCTTGCTGTTGTTTGGATTGGCGCACTCGCAGGAGTTGCGCTTCGAGTATTTTGGGTTGGTGCGCCACGTTGGCTCTACGTTGCAAATTACTTATTACTTGGTTGGGTCGCAATTGTTTACACACCTCAGCTTTATAGAGAAGGTGGACTTTGGGTTTTACTGCCAATCATTTTTGGCGGACTTCTTTATTCTGTTGGTGCGATTTTCTACGCGCTAAAGAAACCGGGTCGTTTTGCAAAATATTTTGGTTTCCATGAGCTCTTTCATATCTTCGTTTTGGCTGCCTGGATTTCGCAGTACATCGCTGTTTCCGTGGCTATTTATCGAGACTAAAACTCGGCTCATTACTGCACCTCAGCCCGTTCTGCTCGCAGAGGGACTTTTGCCCTTGGCCCAAACTGCACTAACCTAAGACCCTTGGAAAATCTCTAGAAAGTATCCGTCGGCAGCAAGGAAGAAAATGAGCGAAAAGAAAAGCTTACTTAGTTGGGTCGGCTTCACGGGTGAAGAGCCTGCGACGCCTGGATCAGTCGATCGCATTCGCGAATTAGAAACACAACTCGCAGACCTTCGCTCGCGCCGCGATATTACTGCTCTTAGCAAAGAAGAGTTCGAAATTCTTGCAACTGAAACTGCGATGTCAATGATTAAGTCTGCGCAGTTGCGCGAAGCGCGTGCGCAAGCATCCGCTGATCGGCTTGTAAATGAAACATCACGACTTGTAAACGAAACATCACGTGCCGCCAAAGATGCACTAGAAGCAGCGCAAAATAAAGCAGCCTCGATGCTTTCTAGTGCTGAAGCACGTGGTCGTAAATATATTCAAACCGCCGAAGCCGAAGCCGATGAGATGATTGCCAACGCAGAAGAAGTCGCGGAACGCGCTATGAACGAAAAGAGGCGTGAAGTTACAGCACTTGCGCAGGCTGCACGCCGCGAAAGTGAACGCCTTATTTCTGGAGCGACTGCTGAAGTTTCGAATTATCGCCAATGGCTTTCTGGAGTTATTTCAGAAGCTGAGCGTTTGTATCGAATTCAAACACAATCACTCGATGCTGCCGAAGGTGCGATTCACCAATCCCGGGCGCGTCTTGAAATGGCATTTACCCGATTGGAACAGCTGCAAAAAAATGTTCTTGATAATCTCAATGCGGATGACACAATCATCAACCGTGGGCCTATTCGGGTTGAAAGTCAGCGTACAAAAGCGGCACTTAACGCACCAAAAGGTAAGACGACCAAAAAGGTTGCAAAGAAGAGTTCTGCAAAGAGTAAGTAGTTTTTATGTCTGCGGAGCGCGGCGTTAGATACATCCCGGCGATTGATGGATTACGTGCTGTTGCAGTAATTGCCGTAATGCTCTACCACCTAGGTGTTACTTGGATTCCCGGTGGCTTCCTCGGTGTTGATTTATTTTTCGTGATTTCTGGATACGTGATTACGCGTTTACTTTTGGATTCGATTCAAAGAAGCGGTGGATTAGACCTTCGTACATTCTATAAATCTCGATTGCGCAGATTGCTTCCACCACTTGTCTTTATGATCATTACAACGACACTTTTTATTGGAGTGTGGGCGCCAGACACAATCAAAAGATTACTTACTGATACACCATTTTCACTTCTCGGAGTCATGAATTGGTGGCTTGTATTCAGACAGCAAGATTACTTTGAGGCAATTGGTCGACCACCTCTTTTGCAGCACACATGGTCTCTTGGAGTAGAAGCACAGTTTTATTTAGTCTGGCCACTTATTTTGTTATTAGTCCTTAGACGCTTAGGAAAAAAAGCCATCCCGGCGGCGGCGCTCTTTATTGCAATCGGCTCGGGTATAGCGCTTTTCTTGGTTTCTTTGAGCATGGATTCAAACTCAACTCAAGGGATAAGTCACGTTTATTTTGGAACAGATACGCACAGTATTGGCTTGTTCCTTGGCGCAGCATTGGCCGTTAATTGGATACCGCAAAATCTGCAGGTAAATATTGCCAAACGTGCACAGGATGTTATTGATGGAATTGGAGTACTGGGATTCCTTGGAATTCTCTCGTGCTTCTTATTCATCGAACAAGGAAACCCGACTCTTTACAAAGTTGCTTTTCCCTTAGCAGGCATATTCGGTTGCGCAATTATTATGTCGGTCGTTCACCCTGCATCACGATTCGCACCACTGTTGCAAGGAAAAGCGATTTTGTGGATTGGTGAACGTTCTTATGCAATCTACTTATGGCATTGGATTATTTTCCAAGTAACCAGGCCAAGTGTTGATCTCGCTGGAGCGAGTTGGGCTTTATATTCCCTACGTATTCTGATTGTTTTTGCATTGGCTGATATTTCTCTTCGTTGGGTGGAGTTGCCCTTTAGAAACGGTTATATCGTGTCCTGGTTTCAGGGCATGAAATATCGAACAAAGAAAGTTCGGATGCGCCAACAAATTGCATTGGCACTCTCAATTATCTCCGTTTTAGTCGCTACATCTCTGGTTAGCGCAAATGCAATTGCAATAAGTGAGCGAAATCTGAATAAATTAAAGTTGGAGATTACATCCAAAGCTGAAGTCGAAACTCAAATTACTAATCCCTCCGATGGACTCTGGGTGGCTGGCGATTCAGTTATTTTGGGTATACGAAATGAATTATCCAACCGCAGACAAGTGGGATTGATTAATGCGCACGTGGGTCGTCAAGCTCGAGAGTTAATTGATGTTCTCAATAAAGACAAATCTCGCATGGTCGGTGCACCCGTCATTGTAAATATGGGAAATAATAATCGACTAGCTGAGAGCGAAGTTCTTTCAATTTTCGAAGCCATTAAGGATCAGCCACAAATAATTGTTATCAATACTGCAGTTCCTCGCGGCTGGAAAGATGAAAATAACTCATTAATCTCAAAGGTTGCTGCCAACTATCAGAATGTAAAAATAGTGGATTGGAACGAAATTTCTCAAGGTCATCCAGAATATTTCGCACCAGATGGTGTTCACTTAGTTCCAACAGGAATCAGCGTGTACGTTGATGCGATACTTTCCGAACTCAAATAAAAAAACCCCCGCATTTGGCGGGGGCTTTTTTATTTAATCTTTTTACTTGTACTGACCTGCAAGACCGAAAATCTTTGCAGAAGCACTCTGACCATCTGCATAAACACTTGATACACGGAATTGAGTCCAGCTATCTGAACTTGTTAGAACAACAGCATGCGTTAGCTCTGTTGGGCCAGTTGTTGCAACGACCGCCCAATCTCCACCTGCTGGCTTAAGTTCAACACTGAATCCTGTTAGTCCATCAGTTGCCATTGGTGCTTTCCAGCGAAGATTCATTCCATCGGCTGAGCGAAGTGCAACGAATGCTGAAGGTGCTTCAACGGTTCCAACTGGTTCTGCAGGAGTGGTTGGCTCTTCCGTTGCAGGAGTGGTTGGCTCTTCTGTCATTGTTGATGTTGCAGAAGGTGTTGATGGTGTAGCTGTGTTATCGCCTGTACTGCCTGACTTTGACCAAACTAGAATTGCGAGTAAAGCAATACCAACAACAACTATGGCAACAACGCGACTCGATGCGCCCTGCTTTGGCTTGTTATCAAAAGTTACTGCTTTTGCTTCAACGCGTGGCGCCGGAGCTGTTGATACATCTACGCGACCGCGAGCGCTACCAACAGGTACAGCAGGTACGACTAGACGATCAACTGATGTTGCGCGACGTGAAGACTTCTTTGTTGTCTTACGTGCAGAAGATTTCTTAGCGGTCTTCTTAACTGAAGACTTACGAGCAACAGATTTTTTGGCAACTTTTTTACCAACTTTTTTGGCAGAAGATTTACGCGCAACAGATTTTTTGGCAACTTTTTTACCAACTTTTTTGACGCTCTTCTTCGGTGACGACTTCTTAGCGGTTTTCTTGACAGCCACATGAACTCCTTGGGTAGCGGTACGTACTTACTTCACGCACTCTGGCACGGGTAGTTTACCCCAGTGTGGCGAGCAAACTGAATACGTGAGGTGCTATAGCACGGAGTGATTTACCGCGATGGCTTATCAAGTCCTTCTCTTCCGCGCTCATTTGTGCAGTTGAGATTGCAAATCCTTGTGGTCTAAACAGAGGGTCATACCCAAATCCTTGCGCACCAATTGGGGCAAAAAGTATCGAACCATGAAAAAAATCCTCCTCCACATGTTCTCTGCCATCGGGTAAGACCAACGCGGCAACGCACACAAAGTGTGCACCACGCTTCTCTTCTGGTGCGTTTTCTAATTCACGTAAAAGTCTTGCATTGTTTGCCTGATCGTCACCATGGACTCCCGCGTATCTCGCCGAAAGAATTCCAGGTGCGCCATCTAGTGCATCGACGCACAAACCACTGTCATCTGCAATTGCAGGTAATCCGGTTTCCTTGCAGATGCTTCTGGCTTTCAACAGAGCGTTCTCTTTAAAAGTAGTACCCGTTTCTTCTACCTCCGTCGTAAACGGGAACTCTTCTAGCCCCACAAGATTTATTGTGCCCTGTGAAATTCCATCAAGTATTCGGCGGAATTCTTTAATCTTTCCTTGATTGCGCGTTGCTAAAACTAAAGTAAACGGAGCGCTCATTATGAAAGAACTGAGCTCTGCATTCTGGCTAGATCTTTACATCCGCCAACTGCTAGATCAAGTAACCCGTTTAAGAGTGTGCGATCAAAAGGAACACCTTCTGCAGTTCCTTGAACTTCAATAAAACGACCATCGCCGCTGCACACAACATTCATATCTGTATCTGCACGCACATCTTCTTCGTAGCAAAGATCGAGCATTGGAACGCCATTAATAATTCCAACACTGACCGCAGCCACTGAGTCTGACAAAGGTTTTGAATTTTCTTTAATGTGACCCTCTTTTTTAGCCCAAGTGATTGCATCTGCTAGCGCAACGTATGCACCCGTGATTGCTGCAGTGCGTGTTCCACCGTCTGCTTGCAAAACATCGCAATCAATAACAATTGTATTTTCGCCAAGTTCTTTCATATCAACGATAGCGCGCAATGATCGGCCAACTAAACGTGAAATTTCTTGTGTACGTCCGCCTAGTTTGCCTTTGACGCTCTCACGATCTGAACGCGTATGTGTTGCACGAGGAAGCATTGAGTATTCCGAGGTTACCCATCCGTTGCCAGAATCTTTTAACCACCGTGGCACTCCAGGAGAAAATGATGCGACACAAAGAACACGTGTCTTGCCATATTCAACGAGTACAGAACCTTCGGCATGATCGAGCCAATTGCGAGTAAATTTAATTTCACGGAGCTGATCGTTAGTACGTCCATCGTTGCGTGACATGTATATCTCCGTTTATCTGAGCGGTTTATAGGTCTGGGTGGTTTATAGGATTTGGTGTTCTACTCGACCAACTTCTGGACCGAGAAATCTACGTGCAAGTGTTTCAAATGCCTTTGCATCCCCTGTTGCTAAGAATCTATGGTTGGCATTTTTTGTACTGGAGTGGAGCAAGTTATTTTCAACGAGCACCCGATACAAATCTTTAGCTGTTTCTTCGGCACTTGACACCAGAGATACGGAATTTCCTACAACGTAAGAAATCACACCGGTGAGCAATGGATAATGAGTGCAACCTAAAACCAAAGTATCTATATCTGCATCAACTGCTGGCTTTAGGTATGCACGAGCAATCTCGGTGATTTCTGGACCGGAAGTTTCTCCACGTTCGACGAATTCGACAAACAATGGGCACGCAACTGAAGTTATTTTTAAATTTGGAGCCGCAGCGAATGCGTCCACATAAGCCTTGGAATCAACAGTTGCTTGAGTACCAATAACGCCAATTTTTCCTGAACGTGTTGCAGCAACTGCACGCCTGACAGCGGGTTGTATAACTTCTACTACGGGAATTGAATATCTCTCTCGAGCATCGCGCAACATTGCAGCACTTGCGGTGTTGCATGCAATTACTAACGCTTTTACACCTTGTTCAACTAAGAAATCTAAAGTTTCGAGTGAAAATTCTCGAACTTGCGCCAGCGTTCGCGGTCCATACGGTCCTCGCGCTGTGTCACCAATGTAAAGAGTGGATTCATTTGGAAGTTGATCAAGGATGGCGCGTGCAACAGTTAAGCCGCCAACGCCAGAATCAAATATTCCAATAGGTGCATCACTCACACCGGGAAGTCTAGCGTTATGCCCACAATTGATTGTCGAGTGCTTCTGATGCGCTTAGGTGATCAGCGCTATAAACACCAGTAGATAGGTATTTCCATCCAGCATCACAGACAATAAATGCGATGTCCGCACTCTTACCATGGCGTATTGCTTCGGCGCCCATTGCAAGGGCTGCATGAAGAATTGCACCGGTAGAAATACCAGCAAAGATTCCTTCGATTTCCAACAATTCTCGAACGCGGCGAACAGAATCTTCAGCGCCAACAGAAAAACGTCGAGTTAATACAGATGCGTCATAGAGTTCGGGAACAAAACCTTCATCGATATTTCTTAATCCGTAAACAACTTCGCCATAACGTGGTTCTGCGGCAATAATCTGCACATCTGATTTTTGTTCACGCAAATACTTTCCCGCACCCATCAGCGTTCCTGTCGTGCCAAGTCCTGCAACAAAATGTGTGATTGTTGGAAGGTCGGCAAATATCTCAGGACCAGTGCCTTGATAGTGAGCCAATGTGTTGGCAGGATTTCCATATTGATACATAAAAACCCACTCTGGGTTCTTAGCGGCTAACTCTTTTGCAACTCTGACGGCTTCATTTGATCCACCTGCAGCGGGCGAAAAGATGATTTTCGAGCCCCACATTTCCAATAATTGCCGACGCTCAATTGAAGTATTTTCAGGCATAACGCAGATCAATTTGTAGCCACGAGTCTTTGCAACCATCGCTAGTGATATTCCAGTATTGCCACTTGTTGGTTCAAGAATTGTTGCACCTGGTTTAAGTGTTCCATCTGCTTCAGCTTTTTCAATCATGGCAAGTGCAGCACGATCTTTAATTGAACCAGTTGGATTGCGATCTTCCATCTTTGCCCAGAGTCGAACCTTGGGTGCAGGAGAGAGCTTTGGTAAACCAATAAGTGGAGTGTGGCCTACAGAACTTTCAAGAGAATCGAAGCGAGCCACTGTTAGCCACCTGCGACAGCAGGCAGAACTGTAATTGAATCACCTGATTTAAGAGAAGCATCTAATCCACCAAGGAATCGAACATCTTCATCGTTCACGTAAATATTTATGAAGCGACGCAATGCGCCATCTTCTAGCAGACGTTCTGCTAATCCTGGATATTGACGATCAAGATCTGAAATTAAAGATTTGAGATCTGCGCCATCAGCAGAAACAACTTTGGCATCCTTTGTATATGGACGCAGAATTGTTGGAATTCGAACTTCAATTGCTGCTGTAGTCATGTGCCTATTATTGCTAATGCGTGCAGCTTTCGCCAATTCAAGTTATCAGATGAATTTAATCCAGAATCGTGACAGGTTCTTCTGTGACGACGCCATCAATAATTCGATATGAGCGAAATTCAGTCGCAGGTGCAATCTCTTCGCGTGTGGAGACAAGTACATAGTGTGCCCCTGGTTCACCGGCATAGGCGATATCTGTACGAGATGGATACGCCTCGGTTTCAGTGTGCGAATGATAGATAACACTTATTTCCTCATCATTGTCATCGACTTCGCGATAAAGAGCCAGTAAATCTTTTGGATCAAACTCATAAAAAGTCGGTGAGTGCGCAGAATTAATCATTGGTTTTAAACGAACAGGTGAATCCGCACCAGCTGGGCCAAGAACGACTCCGCACGCTTCATCTGGATATTCATCGCGCGCTTGTTGAACTATCTGATCAACAATTGCACGTGAGATTGTTAAAGACATATCAGGATTCTATTCCATCCATCAAGACTTCAAGTAAGTTTCCTTGTAACCAACCCAGCCAACTGTAAACACCATACACACCACGCATTGGATCATCGGGTGCCAATAATTCGAGTTCTTCATGAGTATTTTTTTCAACATTAAGTCGCACACCAAGTGCAAGGCGAATGTCATTTATGCCACCTAGCCACGCATTGGCTAGTTCGTGATTGAGTTCGATGCTGCCATCCTCGCTACTCATGAGCATGGTTCTAATTGACATGGCGTGTGCTTGTTTCTTGGTACGCAATACTGATTCGGTATATCTACGAAATTCTGCGGCATCAACACCATCTGCATAGGCATTGGGCAATAATCGCAGCAGTACTTCATCTTCCGGTGGGGAATCATGAAATGTAATTCCGACCATGGCCGCGAGTGGATCTTGGCCGTGGTGATCTACCCGCTCTGCCAATAATTCAATGATCTGTTGTGAAAGGTTAATCAAAACTTCTTTTTCGGAATCCGAAAATTGTGCTACAAATAATTCTTCTCCGTGGCGAGTAAATCCGTGGCTTTCGCTCATAGGCTTTGATCTCCACGTTGCAACGTGGCCCATAAACCAAATTCATGAAGTCGCGCTACATCATGTTCCATCTCTTCACGTGTGCCTTCTGAAACCACCGCTTTACCTTCGTTATGAACTTTCATCATCAACTCAGTGGCACGATCTTTTGAATAACCAAACAACTCCATGAACACATAAGTCACATATGTCATGAGATTAACTGGATCATCCCAAACAATTGTTACCCAAGGGCGGTCGGAAGAAAAAATTGCATTGATCTCTTCTTCAATCTTTGATTTTGTTTTCACCATTATCTAATCACTACAGTCACTATCTCTGAATTAACTTGGCTCCATAATGCATCTTGAACAATGCTTACCTTGTATTTACTAAAGCCTTTTTGTGGAACAGTCGTAGAAATTGTGAATGCTCCATTTATATCTGTAACCACAGGCGCACCCACCGCTATCCATTTACCGGCACGAAGCTGCAATAGCTGAACCGGAACTGCGCTTTGATGCGGCGACACAACACCTTTTATTTCAAATGCTTGAGCTCTAAAGGCTGAGACGGGTGCGATAAGTGAAACGCTTCGATTGATGGTTACGGGTATCTCTTGAGAAAACGATTCCAGTCGCTCCCATGTTCCCTCTGTTCTGGCTCGAAGCGTGGTGCTTCTTGAAAGTAAGAATGGGATCTGAATCGTTCCGTCTATCCCAGTTGTACTGGTTGCAATTTCTCGCCACTGAGTTTCATTGGCTGATTTAGATTCGATTCGCACTAACAAGTTGTTAATTGGCAATTTATCAGGCAGTTGAAATGTTGCCTTAAGCTCGAGGATTGATCCAAATTCAAGTGGTGCGCTTATTTCTGCACTTGCTGTTGTTAATGCAATTGAACTAACGACTTGATCTGGAGCAATAGCAATGGCGGCATCTCTTATTGCTTGTGAACCCGCCATATCTTCCATACCGAAGGTCCACTGTGCTACTCCACCAAGTCTGTATTTAGATACAAATCCAATTCGTGAAGTAAAGCTTCGCGCATCTTGGTACCACGCTGTTCGCGTCGCGGTACATGATGTTGCTAGTCCAGCTGCAGTAAGTCCTGTGTATACCTTGTTGTATGTAAAATTAACTTCACCAAGTACTTCGTCGTATATTGGAATTGCGCCATAACCTTGTGCAAGTGCTGCTGCATCTCGAAGAACAAAAGTTGCTGCCTTTGCGCCGACTTTTACAACTTTTGCTACTTCTACCGGACATGTTCCATCGACTTTAGTAACCCAATCACGACCATACCCAGGTATTCCAACGTATACCTTTGATGCTGGCATCACTGAAATTGCATACTTAATCGTTTTTTCTGTCCAAGCGAGTGGACCAAGAGGGCCAGGTTTTGAAACAGAAAAGTCGTACGTCATGATGCGCAACCGATCAATGAATGGAGCAATATCGGCCCACGCATAGACAAAGTATCCCTTCTGGGCTTCGGCTGGGTTGTAAAGGTATGGAGTGGATACTGAAAGCAATTTATTTTTTGATTTAAGAACTGCACTGAGTTCTTTTACAAATGCAATCCAATTCGGTTGCGTGGATTTCCATGTACTACTTTTATCTACGAATGCAAAGCCTTCAAAATCTAGATCTATCCCGTCATAATTATTTGTCATCACAAGATTAGTTATTGCATTGACTACTTGTGTACGAGATGTTGGATTTGCTAATAGTTTCGCTAAAACCATTTCAGTCGTTCCATCAGTGATTGTCGGAATAATCGTAAATCCTGCATTGCGCATTGCAGCAATTGGCGTCGCAATTGGAACACTTGGATTTGCAGGAGCATATAAGTCAGTGACAACCGGAAGATTTTTTGCACCATTGAATTTCAGTGTGTACCAAAATGGCATTACTTCTCGAACAAGGTCTGCATTTCCAATAGCCGCAGGTAAAGCTGTCTTCATTGAATAATATGGAATCCAGCCAGATAGAACTTTCCGCGGTTGAGAACCAGCTGATGCGCTCGGGAGGATTGTGACCAGAGTTGAAAGTGCAATAACTAACGCAAAAAGTGGTTTCAGTTTTCTCATTTTAATTATCTTGAGGTGCTTCGCGCATTCCATCGTGAATTTCTTTGCACGCCGGACAGATTGGATATTTTTCTGGATCTCGAGATGGTTTCCATTTTTTACCACACAGCGCCTTGACTGATTTTCCAGTTACGGCTGATTCAACAATCTTATCTTTTTTAACGTAATGTGAAAATCGATCATGACCGCCATCATCTTCTTCTAATTCTGGTCGGGTAAGCAGATCTGTGTCCGTTGCAGTATCGCTTGCGCGTCTGAAAATACCCATGTGCATACCTTATCGTGAGGGTAGAATTCATCAGATGAAAGACTTATTGCGCACCGAACATTTAACTCGCGACGACGTTGAGTTGTTGCTCGATACTGCTGCGCAATTTGCTTCCGAACCTCTGCGTTCAAAAGATGCTTTAGCCCATAAGAGTGTGGCGATTTATATGACGAAGCCATCTACTCGTACTCGACTCGCTTCACAAACAGCAGTTGCACACTTAGGTGGTTCACCTATTGTTTTACGTGGGGATGATTTACAGCTTGGTCGTGGAGAATCAATCGCAGATACTGCTCGGATATTTAGTGGCTATTGCGATGCAATAATTGTTAGAACATTTGCCCAATCTGATGTCGATGAGCTTGGAAAGTATGCGTCAATTCCAGTTATCAATGCACTTACGGATGATGATCATCCGACACAACTCTTGGCAGACTGGCTAACAATTCGCGAGAAATTCGGCAAAGATGTTTCAGATCGCAAGTTTGTGTATTTAGGTGATGGAAACAATATGGCGCACGCATGGTTAATTATGGGTGCGATTATGGGTGTGCACGTTGTGGCTGCAACGCCGGAAGGAAAATGGGCGCCAAGTGCGGATGCAATTGCAACAGCCCAAAAGATTGCAGCAAAAAGCGGTGCAACAATTGAAGTAACCCACGACGCGCAGAGTGCAGCAAAAGATGCAAGCGTTTTATATACCGATGTGTGGATGTCTATGGGTGATCCTGAATCTGAGAAGCAAGAAAAAATTGGAGCGCTAGCACCATTTGCTGTGTCCGATGAATTGATGTCTAAAACTTCTAAGGATTCAATATTTATGCACTGTCTTCCTGCACATCGTGGCGAAGAAGTTATGGCATCTGTCATTGATGGGCCAAAGTCTGTGATCTGGCGTGAAGCATTTCACAGACGAACCACTATTCAATCCCTTTTGTTTCACTTAACAAAAGGTGAACTCAAGGGGTCTATCTAGCCACTCGGCTTAAAAAGTATTAGATTTGCCGTATGCGAATAGCCGTACCTAAAGAAATCCGTGAAGGTGAAAAGCGGGTAGCCCTCGTTCCCGACATCATTAATAAATTAACTCGTTTGGGTTATGAAGTCGCGATCGAATCTGGTGCTGGCACGCACGCACAAGCAATGGATGATGACTTCAAGAGCGCTGGTGCATCTGTAGTAAATGGTGATGTACTCAAAGATGCTGATGTTGTTCTCAGTGTTTCGCCACTTACTCCCGCACAAATGTCGTCGCTAAAAAAAGGTGCACTGACTATTTCATTCTTATCCCCTGTCACTGCCATTGATTCCATCGATGCAGCTACCAGTGCTGGTGTTACCGCATTTTCACTTGAACTGGTACCGCGCATTTCACGCGCGCAATCTATGGATGCACTGACATCACAAGCACTCTGTGCTGGTTATCGCGCAGTATTAGTAGGCGCCGAAATGTCGCCACGATTCTTTCCATTGCTTATGACAGCAGCCGGAACAGTTACACCGGCACAGGTACTTGTGCTCGGTGCAGGTGTCGCTGGTTTACAAGCAATTGCAACGGCTCGTCGTTTAGGAGCAGTTGTTTCCGCTTACGATGTTCGTCCGTCTTCAGCTGATGAAGTTAAATCAATGGGTGCAACATTTATTGAACTCGAACTCGAAGCACTCGAAGGCGCCGGTGGTTATGCGCGCGAAATGACTCCAGAACGTGCTGCAAAGCAACGCGAATTATTAACTCCTTACATTGCTAAATCACACGTTGTTATTACTACTGCTGCAGTACCTGGACGACAAGCGCCACAATTAATGACTCAAGCAATGGTGGATTCAATGGCGCCAGGAACAATAATTGTTGATTTGGCTGCAGAAACTGGTGGAAACGTTGAGGGATCCAAACCAGGTGAAGTTGTTGTTACCAAGAATGGTGTGCGCATTTGGGGCGGCAAAGATGTTCCGAGCCAACTACCCTTTCACGCATCTAGTTTGTACTCGCGTAACGTCGTCAATCTTCTTACTCTTCTGACAAAACCAGCAGTAGAAGGCAGTGCACTTGCTTTGAATCTTGATTTTGAAGATGAAATTATTAATGGCGCTGCTGTCACACATGCAGGGGCAAAACGAAATGGAGGCGCAAAATAATGGAACCAATTGCAATTATCTCTATTTTTGTTCTTGCAGTGTTTGTTGGGTTTGAAGTTGTCTCCAAAGTTTCAAGCACCTTACATACCCCATTGATGAGTGGTGCTAACGCAATTCACGGCGTGATTTTGGTGGGTGCAATCATCGTTGCTGACCACAGCAAAACTAACCTCGAATTAGGTTTGGCAGTCGCAGCGATAATCTTGGCAACGATTAATATGGTCGGTGGATTTGTCGTAACGGATCGCATGCTCGAAATGTTCAAGCCAAAGAAGGATGGTGAGAACAAATGAATCATTTCTTATATAGCCTGATTGGTCTTTCTGCTGGCGTATGTTTCATTCTCGCACTTAAAGGTCTGTCTAAACCAAAGACTGCACGTCGCGGAAATATCATCGGTGCAATTGGCGCAACTATCGCTACTGTCGTTGTTTTCTTCTACGCCCAAGATGGTGAGTCCCTTCCGCTCAATAATCTTGGATGGATTCTTGGTGCAATTGCAATCGGCATTGTTATCGGCGTTCCTGCTGCACGCAAGGTTCAGATGACACAGATGCCACAGCTTGTTGCTCTATTTAATGGAGTGGGTGGTGGTGCTGCTGCTCTCGTTGCAATCGTTGAGTATTTACACCTTGGTGATAAGGCAAATACAGCCGAAGTTATTGCAACTGTTTTCACAGTAATTGTTGGATGTGTTTCATTTAGCGGTTCAATCATCACGTTCTTAAAACTTCAAGAGTTAATGACTACGCGACCAGTTGTTTTCCCTGGTGGGCGCTTCGTTATTGCGGGAACTCTCGCTGCAACCTTGGCCGCAGCAGTCTGGGTCGTTATCGCTCTCGGTACGAATCCGTTATTGATTCTGGCAGCACTTGCACTTGCATTCGGAATTCTCTTCGTGCTCCCTGTAGGTGGCGCAGATGTTCCAATTGTTATTTCACTATTAAACGCATTCACAGGTTTAACCGTGGCGGCAAGTGGTTATGTACTTGATTCAACTCTATTGATTATTGCTGGAACACTCGTCGGTGCATCCGGAACAATCTTGACTCGTTTAATGGCAGAGGCGATGGGACGTTCACTCTTTGGAACACTCTTCGGTGCATTTACTGCAAAGCCGCAAGAAGCAAGTGGCGCGGCAGAAGATCGTCCTGTTCGTTCTGGATCACCGGATGACGTTGCAATCTTGCTCAACTACGCACGTCGCGTTGTGATTGTTCCTGGATTTGGTTTAGCTGTAGCACAGGCACAACACACAGTGCGCGAATTAGCAGATCTGATGTTGGCAAAAGGTATTGATGTTGCGTACGGAATCCATCCTGTTGCGGGTCGTATGCCAGGACATATGAACGTGTTGCTTGCAGAGGCCAATGTTCCTTATGACCAGTTGGCTGAGATGGAAGAAGTAAACCCAACATTTGCACAAACAGATGTTGCGATAGTTATTGGTGCTAACGATGTTGTTAATCCTGCTGCACAGACAACTCCTGGTTGCCCAATATATGGAATGCCTATTCTTGAAGTTTCCAATGCCGCAAACATTATTTTCCTTAAGCGTTCAATGCGTCCGGGCTTTGCAGGTATCGAAAATGAATTGCTTTATGATCCAAAAACAATGCTTCTGTTCGGCGATGCTAAAGCCTCACTAACAAAGGTTGTTTCGGCTCTGAAAAACCTCTAATTTCTAAGTTGCAGGTAGTTGAAAGTTCAACTATTCTTGGGCATATCGAAATAAGGAGTTGAAATGCCTGCAGTTACCGTTAGCGATATAACAATTCTGCCTCGCGTTATTGAGGCATCAGGATCGCGCGCGCGAACTGTTAAGAGCATTACAACTGCGCCACAAGGTTTTGAAGGAGAAGGTTTTCCAGTTCGCCGTGCGTTTGCTGGCGTTGATATGTCAGAACTCGATCCATTTATTCACTTAGATCAAATGGGTGAAGTCGAATACGCACCGGGAGAACCAAAAGGAACTCCATGGCATCCACATCGCGGTTTTGAAACGGTTACATACATTATTGATGGAATCTTTGATCACTATGACAACAATGGTGGTGGCGGAACGATTCAAAATGGTGATACACAATGGATGACAGCTGGTGCAGGAATTCTACACATTGAAACTCCCCCAGAACATTTAGTGATGAGTGGTGGCTTGTTCCACGGTTTTCAATTATGGGTAAATCTCCCAGCTGCTAAAAAATGGTCGCCCCCTGCATATCAAGATCTGCGCGCAAGTGAAGTTGCACTACTCGCATCCCATGATGGTGGTGCATTGATTCGTGTTATTGCAGGCGAAATTGATGGACATGAAGGTCCAGGATCAACACAAACTCCAATTACTTTGGTGCATGCAACTGTTCAACCAGGGGCAGAACTTCGTTTGCCATGGCGCAAGGATTACAACGCGCTCGTTTACACATTGGCAGGACATGGTTTTGTCGGCGAAGAAGCTCGTCCTGTGCAGATGGGACAACTCACTGTATTTGGTGATGGAGATACTCTCGTTATTCGCGCTGCTAATCAGCAAGAAACACGATCACCAGAGTTAGAACTATTCATTCTCGGTGGTCAACCAATTAAAGAACCTGTTTCGTGGATGGGTCCATTTGTTATGAATACTAAAGCAGAGGTTTTGCAAGCTTTTGAAGACTTTCAAAAAGGATTACTCGGCACTGTGCCAGCGATTCACAAGAAAGATGTACTTAATGTGCATGGTGCGCCTACAGAAATTGTAGAAAAATAAAACTAACCGATTAAGTCGGGATTATAAGATCGACTGTATTTGTGGCTACAACCAGCGCTTACATCTATCTGAGAACACGCTTCGCATTGAAGAACTAAAGCGTGACAGCCAATTCGTGTGCAATTTTTAAAATATTTAGTGGGCGTTTCACAGAGTTCGCAACGACCAATTACTTTTGTCTTCGACGAGAAATCAACTGCCATGCGACCATCAAATGTATAAAGAGAGCCTTCCCATAAACCTTTGTCGCCATATTTTTTGCCGTATTTAACAATGCCACCTTCAAGTTGGTAAACCTCTTTAAACCCATTTTCAATCATTACGGCTGAAAGGATTTCACAGCGGATTCCGCCCGTGCAATAAGCCACGACTGGTTTATCTTTTATGTGATCGTACTTTCCACTTTTTATCTCTCGAACAAAATCACGTGAGCGGGTTACGTCAGCTATAACAGCATTCTTAAACTTTCCGATTTTTGCTTCATAAGCATTTCGACCGTCAAAAAAAACGACGTCATCTCCACGTTCTTCTACAAGTTTTTGTACGTCATATGGCTTTAGGTGTTTACCCCCACCAATGACACCATCTTCATTGACCTTGACTGCAGTTGAATCACCAAATGCCACTAGTTCGTCTTTAACCTTTACCGATAATTTTGAAAATTCATTTCCGGTTCCATTTGACCACTTGAAATCTATCTTTTTAAATCCCGGATATTTCTTTGTTTGAAAAACATATTTCTTAAGAGTTTCCATTTCTCCACCAACAGTTCCATTAATCCCTTGGGCAGAAACGATGATGCGACCCTTGATTCCAAGTGATTCACAGAGGGTGCGCTGCCACAAATGCACGGCAGCAGTATCCTCAATCGGCGTGAAGCCGTAATAAAGAAGTACTTTCTGTTGTTCCACGGGGCAATCTTAACCTCTGATGCAGTGTTTCTAAAACGCCGTTATTCGCACGCAGACCCATCTTTATCTCGGTCCAAAGCCTTGTTGAGTGCATACAAGGTTTTATTTTTCGAGCGAATGATTGGTGTTACACCAGCGGCGCGTGCTTTGGCACATGTTGAATACTTAACATTCTTTTTTGATTTCTTGGCTTTGGGTTTTGCTGAAGGTTTTATCGAAGGCTTTTCAGTTGGTGAAGCAGTGGTAGTTGGTGACGGAGAAGTAAGTGTTATGGGGTTTATTCCTGCAGTAATTGCATATGCTGGAATTGAGAAAGCAGTAATTGACGTGATGTTACAAGATGCAACGAGATTTGCGAGTGCAGTGGCTTCTGCAGTATCTACAGTTAATGAATAGCGAACTTTTATCGCAATCCAATTCGAAACATACGTGCACTGACCGACCGGAGGTAACCAAGTACTGGGATCCTGATCGCTCTTCTGACGATTAAGACCTGCAGTTACAGCAACTAGTGCACGTGGATCCGTGAGGTCATTTGCAAATGCTTCGCGCTGTGCAGATGACCATTTCCATGCACCAGATCTCCATGCTTCGGCGAGTGGAATCATGTGGTCAATATCTAAAGTTGAATAATCAGTTGTTGATAATCCCTCATAGGAGCTAATCCATTTACCACCATTAAAAACACATCCGCTGCTTAACTTTGGCACAGATACAGCTTCTTGAATCAAAACTTCTTTGCGCGTATCGCATTTATCTTTATCGGCATCAATCCAATGTTTAAAGAGAGTTCTTTCGTAACCAGATAATTGATCCGGTGCCACTGTTAGGGGCAATTCAAATGCTTGAGCTGCTGGGGTTGTTAGGACGGCCAATAGGGTTGTTGCGGTTAACGCAACGGTGAGCGCTCTTGTGTATAAAGATCTCTTTGTGCGCGCATTCACAATCCAAACTCTAGTTTGAACATGGGGATAACTTCCACACTCTGTCAGTGCGCCTAGAGATAGTTCACCCATGCGCACACAACTTGTCTCCCGACTCCTTGCAGCTGCGCCTGGCATCGAAACTCTGGCATCACTTTTCGTGATTGATCCTTTCGATCTGCCAGCACCTGCACGTATTGATTACCTCACAGCCCTTGAACGTCAGATGAGCTGGCTACAGGCAATGATGCAGCGTGCAATCGTCGCTGTCGCAGGTGAAGAGGGCGGCAAGAGCGATGACATTTTTACTGGAGTAGACGATGCCGAGCGTGAAGATGTTGCAACCGCACTTCGCATGTCAACCGGAACCGCGCAAATTCGAATTGATGTTGCTCGTACACTCGTTAACCATCTACCAAATGTTTGTTCTGCCCTTGCTATGGGCGAAATTTCACCAGCTCATGCAACTGTGATTGCTCGCGAAAGTGCGTCTGCGATTCGAGATGGAATGGGTCCTGCTCATATTTATTCCATCGAGCAGAGCGCGCTTGCCTACGCTGAATTTCATACCCCAACACAAGTAGCAAATAAAGTGCGAACAACAATCGCAAAGTTAGCACCAGAACCATTCGAAGAAATTGCAGAACGTGCGCGTGATACTCGTCGCGTCTCATGTTTTAGAGAAGTAGATGGTCTCTCCACAATCGTTGCTATTTTGCCCGCCGAAGATGCGCAAATTGTCATGAAAGCGATTGAGAACTTTATTCATGCACAAGTTGCCAGCGAAACAATTTCCACAGAACATCGCTCCATGGATATGAAGCGCGCAGATGCACTTACAAGTATTGCCACATGGTCACTTCAGCAGAGCACTGTTGATGTTAAACTGCATCGCAGGCCTGTCACAGTAAATGTCACTATTGATTTACCAACATTGCTTGGACTAGCAGAAAATCCGGGACAACTTGCAGGATATGGCGCTATTCCGGCATCAGTTGCGCGAGCATTAGCATCTGATGGAAAGTGGCAACGATTTATCACTGATCCACAAACTGGAACTCTTCTTGACTATGGTCGTGAAAGTTATGAACCCCCGCAAGCACTCGTTGATTTTCTTATCGCTCGAGATCGAACCTGCAGATTTCCTGGGTGCCGACAATCTGCCGCTCGAGCAGATTTAGATCACGCGCAGAGTTGGGAAAGTGGCGGTGAAACATCGGCTGCGAATCTTGGAGCTCTGTGTCGAAGACATCATCGATTAAAAACTCATGGTGGCTGGAAACTTGATAGTCACTCCGATGGATCCTGTACGTGGACTTCACCTCTTGGAAAAATCTATGAGGTTCCTGCCCGGCCGATGCTCGAAGCTATTTAAGGTGAGATGAATTCCTTAAGCACGCGCCCGATGTTTGAGGTTACTGCTTGAATCTGTCTAGATTAAATCTAATGAGTACGTGGGACTTTAATGCGCAATGAGTTAGTTACAACGAACAAACTAGACAACGCCATTGCACCTGCTGCATACATTGGGGATAACAATCCCATTGCAGCAATTGGAATTCCAACGATGTTGTATGCAAATGCCCAACCAAGATTGACGCGAATTGTTCTTAAGGTTCGCTTTGAAAGTTTCATTGCATCTAACACAGCTCGAAGTTCTGTGCGCATCAGTGTGATATCAGCGCTAGAGACTGCAACATCTGTTCCAGTTCCCATGGCGATACTCACGTCGGCGCCAACAAGAGCCGCGGCATCATTGATGCCATCTCCGACCATTAGAACGGTATGAGATTGACTCTGTAATTCGCGAATCTTCGTAAGTTTTCCCTGTGGCAGCGCTCCGGAAAGAACGTGATCGCTCTCAATTCCAACTTGCTTAGCAATTGATTGCGCTGCATCTTCTGAATCACCAGTTAACAACCAAGGAGTGATTCCGGCATCCTTTAGTCGTGTAATAGTTTCTGCTGCATCTGATTTAAGTTCATCGCCAACTGCAAAAACCGCCAGTGCAACTCCATCCCAGGCTAATACTGAAACACTCAAGCCAGCGTTATGTCCGCGTTCAACTGCTGCAGAAATAAGTGGATGAAAAGTTGTGGTGCTGTGCGCAACGGCTGATGGCGAACCAATTAATACAACTGGCGAATGTGTTCCAAGATTTACACGCCCTGCAGCGCCAGAACCTGGTGTTACTTGAAACTCAGAAACAGATGTGGCTTTAATACCTTGTGCGGCAATAAATGCACGAATACTCAGTGCAATGGGATGATTATTTTGTTCCTCAATTGATAGCGCAGTGGACAGAATTGTTGCTTCACGAAGTAAGGGTTCAAATCCTGCACCGAGTAACGTTCCGGCTTCTGTTGCCACGGTTACTTCGTGAACTTTCATATCTCCAGTTGTGAGAGTTCCAGTCTTATCTAAAACTATTGTGTCTACTTTTCGAGCGACTTCAAGAACTCGTGGGTTGCGAATAATGAAGCCGCGTTGCGCACCACGCCCTGAAGCTACGAGTAAAGCAACTGGTGTTGCTAAACCGAGCGCACATGGACAGGCAATAACTATGACCGCAATGGCTGTCGCAATGGATTCTGAGATAGACACTCCGTTGTAACGAAGCACTGCAAATGTTGATAGCGCAATGACAGTAACAATTGGAACAAAAACTGCACTAATTCGATCTGCGAGCCGTGCGATTGGAGCCTTTGTGCTCTGTGCTTCTAGAACCATTGAAGTGATTCGCGCGTATTCGGTATCTCGCCCAATTCGCGTTGCACGAACAATTAAACGACCATTCGTATTTACCGAACTTCCAATAACGCGATCACCTGGGCCGACAGTAAGTGGTAAAGATTCACCAGTAATTAGTGAGTTATCGACCGAACTATTTCCAGAAACAATCACGCCATCAGTTGCAACTCGATCACCAGGTGCAACAACAAACTCATCGCCTATTTCTAAATTCTCAACTGGAATTAGAACTGTTAGTCCCCCACGAATAACACTGACTTCTTTAACGTTAAGTGCCAATAACGTAGATAGCGCGCTGCTTGCTCGACGCTTAGCTCGTGTTTCTAGGAAGCGACCGAGAATTACAAATGTGACTACACCAGCTGCGACTTCTGTGTAAACATCTCCATTGCCTGTTGCATTTGCATAAATTGACCAGCCAAAAGCACTTAGTGATCCCATCGAAATTAAGTTATCCATCGTTGGATGCAAGAGATTACGTAATGCGGCTCGATGAATTGGCCATGCCACCAAGAGAACAACTGGTGCACTCAAGGCAATTACTAGCCATGCAGTTGGCGAATACATGGGATGCAGGATTCGTAAATCATCTAGCGTCTGAAGAATTCTTGCGTCAATCTTTTCATGCCAAGCCATTGTCATCGATATTGCAACTGCTGGCACAGAAAAAATAAGCGCAAAGAAGAGAGCAAGTGCAGATCTCTTGCTATGTAGCGCAAACTGATTTGAATCACCTAGTAATTGAGCTGAATAGCCAGCGCTTTTAACAGTTGCAATTAACTTCTTCGTAGAAATCTCAGCAGGTGCCAAAATATGTGCAGTTTCACTTGCGTAATTAACTGTTGCGCTAACCCCAACTAAGTTATTCAGTGCACGTTCAATTGCGTTAACACATGCACCACAGGTCATTCCCTCTAACTTGAGTGTACGAGTTTCCAGTGCGCGCTTAGTCATTACTTAACTCGCATCGCATCGAGTGCGTGTTGATGTATAGCGGAGTTAGTTGATAATCCGCTTCCATGACCGGGACCGTCAACGCCATCAATACTTGAAAAGCGTCCGCCAGCTTCAGTGACGATAATTGAAATTGCAGCCATGTCCCAGAGCGCTACACCGATTTCTAGTGCGATTTCTGCGGCACCTTCTGCCACCAACATATGCGGCCAGAAATCTCCAAATCCACGTGTTCTGTTTGCCGATGCAAGAAGAGCTTGGAAGTGTGGCAAGTAATCGCCCCAGTTATTGAAATCAGAGTATGTGACCGACGCGTCACTAATGGATGAGATTCCAGAGACATGAATTTTCTTTGGCGCAGATTTATTGAGCGAAACATATGCACCTAAACCGCGTGCACCATGCCAACGACGAAAGAGTGCGGGCGCACTTACAACGCCAACAATAATTTGTTCAGTGCCATCATCATTGCGTTCGATGAGTGCAATCAAAGTAGACCAACTTGGGACACCGCGCATAAAGTTCTTTGTTCCATCGATTGGATCAATTACCCAGTAACGCTTTGCATCAGTTCCACTTGTTCCAAACTCTTCACCAACTAATCCATCATCAGGACGCTCTTTGGCAAGAATGTCGCGCAGCGCTTTTTCTGTTGCTTTATCAGCATCTGTTACCGGTGTGTTATCTGGTTTTGTTGTAACTACTAAATCCTGGGATTGATATCGAGCCATCGAAATAACATCTGCAGCATCTGCCATGGTTAATGCCAAAGCCAAATCAGCTTCGCGCGAATACTCAGATGCCATCACTCATTCAGTCTACAACGCATCCCACAGTAAGCGTTTATTCGGTCAAGGACGAATCAAAATCCTTGATTTCAAGTAGGGAACGCAAACTTTGTAAACGGCGCATTTTGGTAACATCAACTGTGCCATGTGGAGCAGCCCATTCGTTAAGTCTGCAACTCTCTTCGCTATGTGAACAATGTGGCATGCAATTGACTACTACCTCGGATAAATCACCAAAGGACGCGATGATTTTATTTGGATCTAAATGCGCTAAACCAAATGCACGAATACCAGGTGTATCAATTGCCCAACCACCAGCAGGATCTAAATCTGGCGATAGTGGAAGTGCGATGGCACTCGAAGATGTGTGCCGACCGCGACCAGTCACATCGTTAACATCTCCAGTGATTCTCCCTGCATGTGGAACTAAATCATTTATTAAAGTGGATTTTCCAACACCTGAGTGGCCTACAAGTACAGAAGTTTTTCCTGCAAGAAGCGTGTGAATCTTTGCAACATCGGCGTTGCGATCGGATGTTTTACTCGAAGTTGTAACAATTTGCACACCTAGAGCTTTGTACTCTTCGATAAATTCTGGCAGCGGCGCTAAATCTGTTTTTGTTATCAATAGTACTGGCGCAATTCCTTCGTGAAAAGCACAGACCAGAAACCGATCGATAAGGCCACGACGTGGTTCTGGGTTAGTTGTTGCTGCAACGATTACCAAGTAATCAATGTTGGCAACGATAGTTCGTTCAATCTTTGCAACATCGTCAACGGTTCGACTTAATGAGTTGCGCCGCGGGTTAACGGCAACAATTCGAGCAAGTGATCCCTCATCTCCGCTTACGTCACCAACCAAACTTACGATGTCACCTACAACAACTGATTTTGGACCTAATTCGCGAGACTTCATCGCAGTAACAATTAAACGATCATCAGTAATACAAGTGGTTCGACCGCGATCAACAGTTGTTACTAGTGCTGAGATAGCATCATCGTGCGAGGGGCGATCTTTGGTGCGCGGACGAGTGCTTCGTGCAGGACGAATACGTGCATCGCTCTCGTCGTATACGCGTTTGCTCACTACTGAACCAAGCTCTTCCAAAGTCCTGGGAAATCTGGAAGCGTCTTTCGCGTGGTGGCAATATTTTCAACTTCGATTCCTGAAGTTACTAATCCGATAACAGCACCAGCTGTTGCAAGTCGGTGGTCTTCATAGGTATGAAACGTTCCTGCGTGTAGTTGTGATGGTTCAAAATGAAGTGCACTGTGTTCCTCGGAGACATTGCCACCCAATGCATTTATTTCACGAGTTAACGCTGCTAGTCGATCTGTTTCATGTAGACGAAGATGAGCAATTCCACGTAAGTGTGAGGGTGAATCTGCAAGAGCTGCTAATGCCGCAATAGATGGTGTTAGCTCTCCAACGTCGTGTAAATCCACATCTATGCCAATTATTTTTGGAGCATCGCGGAGTGCAGATTTTTCAGAGTTTGCAGTCAACGTTAATCCATCATTATCTAGAGAGATACTTGCACCCATATCGCTGAGCAACGTACGTAGTTGATCACCTGGTTGTGTTGTTTTTTGTGGCCAATCAGCAATTGTTATAGAACCACCGCAGACCATCGCAATAGATAAAAATGGTGCTGCATTTGATAAATCAGGTTCGATAACCAAATCTTTACCGTGCAATGTGCCAGGTTCCACTCGCCATGTTTTCTTGGCAGCATCCACATAAACAGTTGCTCCAAAATCACGGAGGATCTCAACAGTCATTTCGATATGTGGCATAGATGGAAGTTCACCACCAATGTGTCGCGCGGTAATTCCATTGACAGTGCTTGGGCCAATTAACAAAAGAGCTGATAGAAATTGGCTAGATGCACTGGCATCAATATCAATGTCGCCACCAGGTATTTTTCCTGTACCAACTAGCGAAAGTGGCAAGCTATAGCGATTGCCATGATCAATTGAAATTCCAAGTTCTTCAAGCGCTTTTATGACAGGACCAAGTGGGCGCTCATGGGAACGTGGATCACCGTCGAAAGAAATAGTGCCCTGCGCAAGGGCTGCAAGAGGTGGCAAAAATCGCATCACGGTTCCTGCGTTACCAACATCAATAGTCGCGGGTCCCTTAAGCGGTGCTGGCGTTATTTTCCATGCTATTTCTTTAGTGGTGTCACCAGCGTTGTTTGCACTGGTCTTGTTTGTAACAGCGTTGGCGTTACTTTCAACTTCTGTCTCTTCTACTTTAATTCCCAGTGCGCGAAGTCCAGCGACCATTAACTCGCTATCGCGCGAGATTAGTGGTCTGCGCAAAATAGATGGTGAATTAGCTTGGGCTGCAAGGATAAGTGCTCGATTAGTTACAGATTTAGATCCAGGAATTACAACGCGAGCATTAACAGGTTGTGATCCACGAAAAGGAGCAGGCCACATCGCCCCGTTCGCACTCTGCGATTTACCCTTTTCAGAATCTGACATATGTATAAGTCTACCGATAACCTGTATCTCTATGTGCGGCCGTTATGCGCAATCGCTAAAGACCTCCGAACTGGCAGAAGAGTTCGGCATCAGTGTAACTACGCCTGCCGAAGAATTACCATCGAGTTGGAATATCGCACCAACTAATCCGATTTACATAGTTCGTGCATCACAAACTTTGGCTGAGCAAAAAGAGTTATCCATTGCATCCTGGGGAATAATGGCGCATTGGCATCAGAGTGAAATTGAAGCGCGAGCATCACAATCACATGCGATTAATGCGCGTTCAGAATCAATCCATGAAAAACCAACTTTTCGTAATGCATTTAGAACACAAAGATGCTTAATACCAGCAGATGGTTATTACGAATGGGCAACCGCACTTGGTAAATATGCACCTAAGCAACCTTTTTATATTTCATCAACTAAGTCTCGAACACTTTCAATTGCGGGGATTTGGTCAACATGGAAAAGCGTGGAAGGTCAGGTAATTCAAAGCGCTGCAATCATTACGCGAGAAGCTGTTGGCGAATTAGCAACCATTCACAGTCGCATGCCCGTAATAATGCCGCAAGATCGTTGGAACGCATGGCTTGATCCAGCCCAACACGATGTTGAATTACTTCTCTCGCTAATGGATAACCCGCAACCAGATGAAGGTTTGGTTGCGCGCCCTGTTGCTTCCCAAGTTAATCAGGTTCGAAATAACACTGCACATTTGATTGAACCGATTGAACTGGGCGAATCCGAAACCCTTTTCTGAGGTGTTGCGTGCGCGCTTCGTAATGCAAGCAGTGGCTCCAAAGCGATAGCCTTACGACGATGTCATCCACTGATTTAGTAAAAGAGAGCGCTGCCGATCGCACCAGTCGGTTTGAGCGCGATGCTCTCGTGTTCACAGATCAGTTATATGCCGCCGCACTTCGTTACACACGAAATCCAGATAATGCGCGCGACTTAGTTCAAGATACATACCTCAAAGCATTCACATCTTTTCATCAATTCGAACCTGGTACTAATCTCAAAGCCTGGCTATACCGAATTCTTACAACTACTTTTATTAACACATATAGAAAAGATCAACGTCGTCCACAATTAAGTGCAGGCGAAGTTGAAGATTGGCAATTAGCGGATGCGGCATCACATACAAGTGATCAAGGAAAATCTGCAGAGGTTGAAGCTCTAGAAAATCTTCCTGATAGTGATATCAAACGTGCGCTGCAAGAAATTCCAGAAGAGTTTCGTATCGCAGTTTATTTGGCTGACGTTGAGGGTTTTGCTTATAAAGAAATTTCGGAAATCGTCGGTGTTCCTACTGGCACCGTGATGTCTCGTCTACATCGTGGCCGTAAGCAACTTCGCGAAAAATTAACTGAGTACGCAAAAGAACTTGGTTACGCCACTGACTCAGCTATTAAAAAGGCCGATAAAAAAGCGGACAAAGGAGGTACATCATGAGCAATAGTTTTATCCATGAAACTAATTGTGTAGATGTTCTGCACTCAGTCTTACTATTTGTCGATGGAGAAATTTCAGATACTTCCGAGATTGCAATAATTGAAGTTCACCTACAACAGTGCCCAGCTTGCACAGCCGAACTTGAACACGAGCGCAATGTCCGTGCACTGATGCAATCGGTACTTCGTAGGTCATGCAACGAACGTGCGCCTCAAGAATTGCATGAATTAATTCATCAACAACTACTAAATAATTCTGTAAACAGCGCTCCAGATATTGTCCGCGAATTTAGAATGACTGAAATCTCAATTGAAATAAATGAAGATGGCTCTATTGAGTCGCATGAAATTCACATTGAGCACACCGAGGAATACCGCTTCCCTAACGAAGAGGCGTAATTCTTATGATGGTTTCTTCCGAAAATCTCGTAGGTGCTGTGGCATTTTCATCAATGATCGTTCGCCCAGGAGATACGGCTGTTGCTATCGGTGTCGGAGATTTACCTGTTCTTGCAAATTCTCTGATTATTAACGCGATGCAAAGTGCCGCGATTGCCTCCATTGCCGAACACTTAGCAAATGGCGAAACGACTGTAGAAACTTCTATTGCACTGGAATTTCATGGTGGAATTGCAATTGGTGGCGAGCTTCGTACTTCAGCGAATTGCACCGAAGTAAATGGTCGCAATTTAACTTTTATCTGTGAGTCATACGAAGGTGAAAGACTTGTTGCATCGGCTGTAATAAAAAGAACAGCGGTCGAGCGAGTATCTTTTCTCGCCCGAACCGCCGCTCAGTTAATACAGTCGAGTACTACTTCTTAGTTGCCCAAAAGATTTCTGCGATTTCATCAATCTTTGCGATCAACTTATCTGCAACTGCAACGTCATTTGTACCCTTTGTGCCAGCTGCGCCAGCAAGTTTTGTTGCTTCATTAAATAATGTGTGTAACTGTGGATACGCTTCAAAGTGATTTGGTTTGAAGTAGTCAGTCCACAAAACCCATAGATGCTCTTTAACTTGGTGTGAACGCTCTTCTTTGATTGCCACAGAGCGAGATTTGAAATCCGCATCGCTGCTAGCTGCATATTTTTCCATGCAAGCCTTAACTGAAAGTGCTTCGATTTTTGCTTGTGCTGGATCATAAACACCACAAGGTAGATCGCAGTGTGCAAGTACAACTGTTTTTGGTTGGAACAATTTCATGTGATTCTCTCCTTTAAGAGCGCTGTTTTTTAGCGTTTAATAAAATCGCGAACGACTATGTGTAAGACTACTGTTCGTGGGCAGATTTGGCACAGTACGAGTTTCTGGGCACTCAATGGCCCCTACTTTTAACGATGGTGACTGGTTGTTGGTCTGGTACTCCCCGCACATTTCAATCCGAAGCGGACTACTCGTAGTTCTGCGTCGCCCACTCGATGCGCGGGCAGAAGTGGCTTCTTTTTTCATTAAACGAGTCGCCGGAGTTGCAGGATCTTTTGTAACTGTGCACGGTGATAACAAAGATGCCAGCACAGATTCACGTCAGTGGGGAGATATCCCGCGTGAAGAAATTATTGGAAGAGTAATTGGTCGGTATCACCGAGGCAGAGTTAACGAGTAAACGCTTCCATTAACAAGGCTTTTTCTTCTTCTTCATGCAAGTGATGATTTCCAGTTGCAGGACTTGCTGTTGCACGACGCGATACGCGGCGCAATGTTCGTCCACCGAAACCTTCTCCACCAAATTGTTCTGCTGTGCGAAGTGCAACGAATGGCCATGGACCTTGGTTAGCTGGTTCATCTTGAACCCACAACAAAGTCGCGTTTGGATGTTTGGCTGCTTCTGCTGCCATCTCCTTTGCAGGTAGTGGATACAAAAGTTCTAAACGAATAATTGCAGTTGTATCTTCTTTGCGCGCTGCACGTTCTGCGACAAGATCGTGATACACGCGACCAGAGCAGAAAATAACTCGAGTTGCATTCTGCACCGTGTCATCGG
>Ga0114967_10000228_pt1 | contig 46859 bp, 35 predicted proteins | sample M_130628_MF_Meta_FD_92639 | JGI IMG/M metagenome (GOLD analysis project Ga0114967, IMG submission 92639) | Freshwater microbial communities from Lake Montjoie, Canada to study carbon cycling - M_130628_MF_MetaG | ecosystem: Environmental > Aquatic > Freshwater > Lake | place: Lake Montjoie... | reverse complement strand
TTTAAATGAAGAGGGATTACAACTATATAGTAGCAAGTCTCATACAGAGGCTGGAAAACTTAGATATTTAACTGAGTTTTTAAACAATAGAAAAAAGGTTGTAGACTATAGTGAAAATCCTGATTGGATGCTTGAGGCTGAGACTTTAAGAGATCTATTAGGAGGAGCACCTATTTCTAAAAAAGAAGCTAAAGCATATATGAATCAATATCCTGTACTTAAACCTACACGAGTAAGATTTCAATATCAAGATGGTGGCTGGTTAAACAAATATAAATAAATCATACAAACGTTCAATATGAAAGACCAAATATTAAAAATTGCTAAAGTTAAATCTGAGAAGGAGTTCTACAAGAAGTATCCTACAGAAGAAGCATTTATGGCTAAGCATGGTAAAGCTTTGAAGAAAGCTGCTATGGGAAGTAAAATGGTTAATGATCAGTTACATCAGTTGACTGACTTTGGTAATCCTCCTATTGCCCAATATGGTAGTTCAGTTAATCCTAATACAGGAATGTTTCAAATGCCTATGAGTGGAAAATCTGTAAGTCAGGTTGATACAATGGCTGCAGGATATGGTACAGTTGCCCCTCCTGAAGGATTTGGTAATGCAGCTAAAGGTGCAGGTGGAGGAGGAGCTGCAGCAGGTATGGCTGCTCTTGGTGCAATACCAGGAATCATAGGAGGCATTGAAGCAATTGGTGCACAAAAGAAAGCAAGGAAGAAAGCACAACAAAGTGCTGAGCTATCAGGACTAGCTTTGACAGCTCAACAAACTATGGAGAAACCTAAGAATCAATATGTTAGACCAGAAGATAATATGGTACAACCAGGACAGTTAGGTAATCCTTATGGATCAGGTACAAACTATTTACAGGCTGAGAATGGTACAATTATAGGTGGCAATCCTACAGAGATTCAGAACATGTACAATCCTGGTGATATGTATAATGATCTTGGATTTGAACCATTAGAAGAAACATACAAACAATATAGACATGGTGGTGATTTACCTAAAGCAGAGTTTGGAGAATACTTTCAAGATTCTGGTGAAGCACAAATTGGTAGTTCTGTAGGTACAGCAGCTGGTACTGCTATAGGTGGACCATTAGGTGGTATGATTGGTGGTTTAATTGGTAAAGTGGGAGGTAACTTATTAGGTGGTGCTAAGAATGCTAGAGAGTTACAAGCACAGAAAGATAAAACTGAAATGAATCAAAGTCAAATGGGATTCATGCAGAACAGATCTCAAGGTCCTCTTAGTGCAAATCTAGAACATGGTGGATGGATTAGTCATGATTGGCAGCCACAAGTATTTGCTAAGTTTGGTGAATACAATGCTAAAGATCTTTTGAAACCTCCACATGATGCAGACATGTTAAGAAGTGGTGGCCACCTTGCACAAGTGGGTTATACAGCTCCTAGTGCAGAAGCATTATACACTGGTAGACCAGATATGCCTAATGCTCAAAATGGTGTACAGATGGCAATGGGTGGTGATCTTGAAATAGGAGATGGTGGACGTCTTGAAACTTTATCATACAATCCTAACTTACCTGGTGGTGAGATAGGAATGTTCAGAGGAGCATCTCATGACAATGGTGGTATTAAAACTAAGTATGGTGAGAATGAAGTGGAAGTAGAAGGTAATGAACCAGTGGTTAAGTTACAAGATGGTGGATCTACTGAGAACTTAGTGGTTTTTGGTAATATAAAGATTAATAAAGAAATAGCAGATCTTATGGGAGATCCAAAAGCAAAGGGTAAGAAGTTTAAAACATACATAGCTGATGTAGCTAAGAATGATGCAAAACAATTAAAGAGAATTGATAAAGGTCTTGAGTTAATTGAAGGTGCTAATGAGAATAGTGCATTTGATCACTTGACATTAAACACAGGAAAAGCAATATTACAAGGTGCTAAATCTTGGCAAAAAATCAATGCTGATAAGATTAAAGAAGCAGGATTGGTACAAGACTCTATTCATCAAACAGCTAAAGAGTATGGTGTTAAAAGTGATAAACTAGCTGAAGGTAAATTTGAAAAAGAAACAGATCCAAGTATGATAGGAAAGAATGGTAAAAAAATGAAGAAGGCTCAGACTGGAGAGGAAATAGATCCTATAACTCTTGAAGGAATTAGAAGAGGAATAATGCCAGCTGCAGGATTTCCTGGTTCTACTGAAGCTGGAACAGGACCAGATGTAGTAGTTAATAGTAGTAAAAGATCAAAGTATTTACCTGCTAATATTGAACAACTTGAAAGAATAGGAACTCCATTATATAATATAGCACCACAGCAATTTAGTGGAGAAATGCCTAATATAGAAATGGCATATCAACAAGCTCAGGCTCAAGGTGGAGGTGAAGGTGAAGGTAAATCAATTGATTGGAAAAAATTAGGAGATATAGGTAAAGTAGCTTTGTCTTATGCAGAACCTTGGTTAAGACCATCTAATGCTAATGAGGACTTACCTCCAGATCAATTGTATCCTGAATACTATGCATTGGCTATGAATCAATTAGATCCTGTACAGGCTCAGAAGTATCAACCAATGTTAGACACTCCATATGATATCTCTTTAAATGATCAACTAAGTGCTATTGATTCTCAGTCTAGAGCACTTATAAGACAAGTAGGTAATAATCCTGGGGTATTAGCAAATATTGCAGCTCAAACTTTACAAGCTAAGAATCAAGTATTAGGGGAACAAACCAGAATCAACCAGGCAAATAAGATGCAAGTTTATGATAAGAACAGAGCTACATTGAATGACGCTCAACTTAAGAACTTGGCAATCAATGATCAACAATACACTAGACAGGCTCAAGCTAAGTCTAATACCAAAGCTCAGACACAAGCTGCTTTAAATTCTATAGCTGCTAAGACTGCACAACAAAGAGCTGCTAATAGAAAGTTAGGTATTATGGAGAACATGTACAACTTTAGATTTTCTCCAAGTGGTAGAGCTATTAATTATAATGGTCTTGCTTCATTTGATACATCAGGTGCTAATGCAAGAAGATATGGCCTTTCAAGTGCAGGTCTGCCAACTAATAAGAGGTTTACAATAGACTCTGTAACAGGAGAACCTGTTGGAATCAGAACATTAACTAAAGATGAAATGGCACGCAACACTCCTTCTCTATCAGAAATAGATAGCTACTTAGACAAGAATGGTGGTAAGACACCAAAGACAAAAGCTAGAAACAGTTCTATCGTAAAAGCATTAAAGAGCCTCTAACTATTTCAGTTAGAGTAAATTAACAAAAATCATTATCGCTCTTGGTAGATCCAAATTTTTAAATTACATTTGCTAACATTATTATTATGGCATCGTTTACAGATCAAATATCACAGTTTAACCCCTACATCCAGGAACTCCCAGTTGAGGCCATGGCCCAGGTTGGTATGGCCAAACAGGCCCAATACAACCAAGGTGTGCAAAAGGTTCAGAACTATGTTGACAGAGTGGCTGGTCTAGAAATAGCTAAGCCCCAACATAAGGAATACCTTCAATCAAAGATGGATGAATTAGGTAATAGATTAAAGACTGTAGCTGCTGGAGACTTCTCCAATCAGCAACTGGTTAATTCTGTTAGTGGTATGACAGGTCAGATCATTAAAGATCCTATTATTCAGAATGCTGTATATTCTACTCAAGCACTTAAAAAAGGAGAGGCTGATAGAGAGGTTGCTGTTAAGGCAGGTAAAACTTCTCCTGCTAATGATGATCTTTGGAATGATACGAAGTCTGCATGGTTTAATAATGAAGATCTTAAGACTCCATTTAGTGGTAAGTTTATAGAACGTTGGGATGTAGATAAGAAACTTACAGAGAGAGCTGAGATGATATTAAAGAATCCAGATGTTATTAATCAAGAACAACGTTTTAAACATGATGAAAAAGGTAATACGTTATACTTTGGAACTGAACCAGTTAAAGATAAAGATGGTAAAGCAGTAATAGATCCTAAAACCAAACAGCCTGTACTTCGTCAAACTATTTCTACAGATCCTTCTAAAGGAGGACAGCCACAAGAGGATGATGCAATTCTTAAAATAAGTGTAAAAGGTACATCTCCTGAAAAGTTATACAATAACTTCTTAGATAGCTTAGATAGTAAAGATGCTCAACAATTAAAGATTGACGCTAGGTATAAATATAAGAATGCCACAGCAGAGTCATTTGCCCCAGACATTGCTAAATTCTATGGTGATAAGAAAGCTTTCCAAAGTCAAGAGATAGTTAATTTAACTGGAGCATTAGCAGAACCAGGTTTAACATCTGAACAAAAGGCTGCAATTACAGCTAAGATAACAGATCTTCAACAACAGGAGAAAGATGGGGTGATAGAGAAAGAATTCTTGTCTACAATGGAAGCACTTAAAGATCCTAGAAATTTAGATAAATATAAGGAAGACATATACACACAACAGCATTTAATGAACATGGCAAAAGACATGTCCTTTAAAAGTTATGAGCAAGAGATAAAGAGCAATCCATACATGCAGATGTTTATGCAGAAGCAAAACTACAACCTTGATGTTATGAAATTCAAGGATGATAGTCGTATTAAATGGGCAAACCAAGATTTAGCTAGAGATAAATTTGCTTGGGATAAGTATGTATTTTCAGAAGAGTTTAGATTTAAAACAGAAAAAGAAAAAAGAGATTGGCTTGAAAAAAATCCACCACCAGTAATTACAACAACTACACTTCCCACTGATGTCACTCCTAAAACAGTAGATGATCAATGGGCAGTTGCTAGTCAGAAAAGAGATTTAATGATAGGGTTGCAAAATAAATATGCAGAAAGATTATTTCCAGGTCTTACTAAAGATCAACAAAAAGAAGCATTTAGTAAGTTATATCAACAATATGATACAAATCCAAATGGAATCTATAGTCCTGATCAAGTAGAATATTTAGAGCAATATAGAAGAGCTAACACTGATATGTTAATAGCATCTAAATTAGGTACTGCTGCTGAAAAAATAAAGGCACAAGAAGAAGCTAAAGTATATAAAAACATAGCAGGAGCTGGTGGATATTCAGGAGAAGATATAGGAAAAGTGGCTAAAGCATTATCACAATTTAAACCTAAAGAAATAACTGGAACATTTAATTATTTTAAAACTTATGAAGGAGGAAAATATTTTCCATTATACAAAGCTTATTATGGAGATAATACTATTCCACAACAAAAAGAAATTAAAAAAGCCATAGATAATGCTCGAGCTTCTGAAGGGAAATCTACATCACAAGTTGATGAAAAGGTTGCACAATATATAGCTGACCATACTCCAAAGAAACTTGCACAGGATATGGCACTTGATATGAATGATACTAAAACAAAAGCTGCTGTTAATAAATATCTTACTTCTGCAGCACTTACTGCAAGTGAAATTGGTGCTGGAGATGTTACTGAAGTATTAAAAATGATAAGTGGTGAAGATGGTGGCAAAACAAAAGCTGTTGTAAGAAAACTTGATGATGGAACCACTCAAACAGTATTTATTAGTCCTGATGGATCAGATACATATACTCTTCCTGTGAATGTAGAACAACGAGGATTTTTTCCAGAGGTGAAACAAAGTAGTCCATATGGTTATCTAAAGAACTATATAGAAATTTCTCCTAATAGAACTGCAGATGTTATGGATAAAAGAGGTCCTCAAGTTGATCCTGTAAATGCTATAAGTGCACCACTAACAGGATTTGATCTTCCTGGATTTATGGGTAGCCCAGATATAGCTCCACTAGTTAGATTTACTCCAGAAGGAAATCATGATAATAATGGAAGTTCTACTGATACATATCTTTTAAACATGTTTATAAAAGATCCTAAATCAAATATATGGAAAGGGCAAAGAGTTACTCCTAGGTATGTTCCATGGGGTGGCTTAGAAAATATAATGAATAATGTAGGTAAGGATGCTTACTATGAAGGATTAAAAACTTGGAAATAATATGGCAAGTCTTGATGATAACTTAGGAGAAGGTGAACGTTTACCAGTGGACCCAACATTAGGAGCTCCTAATGTAGATCTACGTTCTGTCAATTCATTACCACTGGAAATACCTATTCCTAGTGGACCTCGTAGTGGTCCTATGTATGCTCCTGTAAGTAATAGAGGATATAGTCTTGCAGAACTTGCACAGATGGGCAACATGCCTGGTCCTGGAGGATTTGCTCAACCTTTTCAATCTATCTCTGAAGGTGAACTTTCTGCTAATCAACGCTACCCTGTATATGGTAGAGGGGTTGGTGACTTAGAAGATCTTAATGCCCAACAACAAACTTGGTATGGTAACATGGGAAGAGGTATTGTTAAAGGTGTGGGTAGAGCAGTGGGTACCTTTGCTCAAAGTTTAACAAACATTCCTAACACTATTTCTGCAATTAAGAATGGTGATATATCTAAGCTATCAGGAGACCCTGATGGTTATGAAGGAACTATTGATAACTGGATTAAACAGATGGATAATTGGATACCAACATATCAATCTGCATATGCCAAAGCACATCCTTTTCGTGGTATTATTCCTTTCACAGAAGGAAGTTCTTATTTCTGGGGTGAAAAGTTTTTACCTAACTTAGGTTTTATGGCAGGTGCTGTAGGAGGTGCTATTGTACAAGATGTTGCTATAGGTGCTGTAACAGAAGGTGTTGGTGCAGTTCCATTGGTAGGTTCTCAAATTGGTAAAGCTAGTTTATATTTAAACAAGTTATTTACAGGTAGTAATGATGCTACAAAACTTCTTAAATTAGGAACATCTTTAGGAAAGACAGAAGCTCAACTTCTTAATCTACAAAGACTTTCTCAGCTATCTGCTGCAGCTAAAGTAAATACTGGATTTAGATATGGTATGGCTATCTATGGTTCTTCTTTAACAGAAGCAGGAGTTGAATCTAGAGAAGGATATAGAAAGATTAAAGAAGAGTTGACTGATGCATATAAGTTTGACAATCTTGGTAGAGAACCAGAGGGTGCAGAAATGCAAGAAATAGAACAGTATGCTAGAGATGGTATGAATACTAGATTTGGTATTAACATGGCACTCTTAACTGCATCTAATACATTGATGTTTGGTAACTTGTATAAGTCAATGATTAATGGAGGTGCTGGTGCAACTGCTGGTGCAATAACTTCTGTAGGTGAGTTTGGTAAAATAGGATTAGCAGAAGGTAGTCTTGATGTATTTGAAAAGAAAGCTGCTAGCTCACTTGCTGGAAGAGTATGGGATAATGTTAGACCTCGTGCTGCTGTAATGTTTTCAGAAGGTGTGTTTGAAGAAGGTGGACAGTTTGCAGCTGAGAGAGGAACATATGATTACTACACAAGAAAGTATAAATCTGCTAAAAATAAAGAAGAGTGGAATGGTATAAATGAAGTTATCAAATCCACTGTATATGGTATGAATCAACAATATGGTACCCAAGAGGGTGTTGAAAACATGTTGATTGGTGCTCTTACAGGATTACTTGTAGGTGGTGGTCAGCAAGTGTATGATAATTATAAAGGAAGAGGTACAAATGCTAGACTAGCTAATGCTATTAATGTTGTTAATCAATATGGTGTCACTGGTACATTGAAACAAATGTATGACAGTACAGTTACATCTGCTGGTATTTCTAAAGAGATGGAAGCAGCAAACGCTGCTGGTGATATATATAAATTTAAGAATCTACAAGAAGATCAGTTCTTCAACTTTGTACAATCACGTGTTCCTTCTGGAATGCATGATGTAACAGTTGAGCAATTAAAAATGCTTAAAGATCTTAATAAAGAAGAGTTTACAAAACTATTCCAATTAGACTGGAACAGTACAAACAAAGCAACTGTAAATGAATATGTAGATAACTTAATCACTAAAGCAAATGAGATTAAAAATACTACAGAGTTAATTGATAGAACCTTTAAGAATCCATTTAAAAACAAACCAGATTTTAATAACTTAGATACAGTTATTGAGGCTGGTAATTATAATACATTTGAGAATTATAAGACTGATTTAGCTTATTATGCTACAACAACTAAATCTGTAGATAATAGATTAAATGCTATTCAAAGTTCTGTAACTAATATATCTCCTTCAATTAATAATGGATTACTTCAACAACTTACTAGTGAAGAAGGATTAAAAGAGTTACGTGATTACTATGAGCAAGCAGCTGTTAATTTAGGTAAAACAATTACTGAATACACAAGTCCTGCTGACAGAAAGGTAAATAGAGATCAAGTTAAGGCTCTACGTACAGCTTCTGAACAGGTGGGTATTATTTTAAATAGAGGTGGAGAAATAGATGATAAGACCTTTGAGAAGTTATTAAACTTTGAATTAAATGGTCAATCTACTAGTACAGATAACTCAATTCCTATTGGTGCTGCTTCTGAATTGTTAAGCTATGGTGTTGATATTAATCAATTAAATGAAAGAAAGAAAAGAGCATCTAAAGCTTATGATGAGTTAACTACTAAAGAAGGTTTTGAGAAATACTTTGAAGAAGCAGAGAAGATGGCTTCTGATGCAGATGCTGTAGTTAGTCAAGAAGAAGATGAAGCTAATCAACCAGAAGAAGCAGAATTACCAAAGGTAGAAACAGGGTATGAGTTTACAAACAAAGGTGGTGAGAAAGAAGTCATACAAGAAGGAAGAGAGTATACAAAAGTTAATTTTGATAAAGCTAAGGTAAATAAGATTGATGAGGATAGATTTGAAGTGACATCCCCTATTGGAAAAGTTAGTTATTATGAAACACAAGAGGCTGCAGATAATGCTGCTGAAGAGATTAATGATAAGATAAGTGATTTAACTAAGTTTAAAGTTCTTGGTTTAAATGAGGATGGTACAGTTAAGGTGGAAGATAGTAATGGAAACATCCAAAATGTTTCTACTAATGAGCTAGTTGGATATGAAAAGATCCAAAGTGATCAAGAGAAGTTACAGAAGTTTGCTGATGATATAAACAAAGAACAAGCTGAGATTGAACTTAACTCTGGTAATGTTGCCACAGTTGATTCATCTATTCCTGTAAGATTAGATGAGGGTAAGTTGAAAGATGCTAACATATTGTTTGAATCTACTACCTCTCAATCAGAAGGAGATAACTTTATACCTAAGCCTCATCAGGCACGCACTATTGAATTCTTAAATAATGTTGCCACCTTCCCTAACAGACCTAGACTCAAAGCTATTTTAGTTACTCCTAACCAGGAGAATTCTCTTGGATTAGATGGTCTTGCTGAGATGCAATATGGTAAACCTTTAGCTGATGTAGCTGATGCTACTGATATAGACACAGGATTAGTGGTCGCTGTTTATGTAGAACAAGATGGTGACAATGTTTACTTTGTAGATAAAGAAGGTAAGCGTGTTGCTAAAGTGGGTGAGAAGATGGATATGAGTAAGGTGGTATTTAATACTATGCCTACTACAAGTTTAAGATATGCTGATAAATCTCCTAGATATAGAGCTGATCAAAAAGACTTAGCTGAAGCTAAAGCTGCAGGATGGAAAGTTAAAAGAACTGAGTTGTTTGCTGCACCTGGATATAAGGTGTATGACTTCACAGTATCTAATGGTATTCCTGTCACTGTTCAAGATGAAAGAAATAATATTGCTGGTACGTTAGTTCCTCAAGCTGTAATATCTACACAAGAAGGATTAGTTCAAGTATCTAGCACAGGTTTTATATTCAATAAAGGAAAGCAAATTAAGGTTCCTGTTGGTCATCCCTTTGTTCAATATGGTGACACGTTACAAGCTGTAAGAGGTAGAACCTTTACAGCTAAAGAATCTAAAGGTGTCTTTGAAGTTTTAAAGAAAATCTCTGAAGAAGTTAATAGTCAATTAGCTGCTGGTAAACCAATCAAAATCAATAGGTTATATTCTACATATTTGCAGAATGTATTGTATTGGAAGAGTAAAGGAGCCAATGGTGCTAATCAAATCTTTATTAACACTAACACAATGAATCTTGAGTTAGGTAATCAGAAGTATGACCTAACTAAGATTGCTGAATCAGAAGATCAAATAGTTGACCAATTAAAAACTGTGTATCAAAATCTTAATAGAGATACACTTACTAAGAAGTTCCATGATAAATTCTTGGAACCACATATTGGTCCTGATGGCAATTTAGTTATCAGTGAGTGGGACAATTACCAAACATATTTATTGGCAGACAAATATCCTGATGGAACTTCTAGATCTATTGGTGATACTCCTTTGTCTACAAACGTAGCTAAGGTTACAGATGCTGTTCCTTATAACTTCAAACAAAGATATGCTACTCTTGAAGGATTAGAACTTCCTGAGCAAGTAGTAGTTAAACCTACTGTTGCACAAGAAGCAACTAATGTTGTTGGTGGATATACATTAGATGGCACTACAGAAAATGTATTTGACCTATCTAGTGGACCTGTATTGTTCACAGCTACAACAGATGTAAATGGTAATACATTTGTTAAGATTAATGATAACCAAACAGTTACAGACATCTCTAAAGATGAAGCTAAGGTTAAACAAATTGTAGATGCTTTGAAAGCTAATGATAGCTTTGATGCAAGTAAGAGTGATGTTGATATAGTTAAGGACTTCCTTAAGCTTAGGATTGCTGCAGAGATTCAAAATGAAGCACAAGCTGCTCCTGTAGTTTCTGAACCAAAAGAATCTTCTTATGGTGTAATAGCTGCTGATTATTTATTTACAGGAGGTAAAGGAGTAATTCTTAGTACTGATTATTTCATACAAGCTCTTAGTGGAGCATTTAATCTTGCTGGTGCTGAGATAGAAAACATTAGAAAAAATAATATAAGTGACTTAGGTAATTTGAAAGATGTTATGGGCACAGATGCTTATAACAAAATTATATCTGAAATTAGAGAAGCTGTTAATAAAGTATATAACAATAATACAGAGATACAAGAAATCTTTAATAAAGTATTAGACAACGCTACAGGGTTCACTTTATCTAGAGAAGGTAATGAGGTTAGTTCAAGATTAGAAAAACTGAATGAAAGTTTAAGTAGTGCTAAAACAGACTTAAGCAACTCTAAAGCACCTAAAGATTCTGAATATAGAATGTTAGGTCAGGAGAAAGTTGAGGGAATGACAGATGCTGAGATTGAATTATTCAAAGAATGGCATGCTAAGAATGTTCCTAATATTCCTTTTGAGATATTAAATCGTATCATCACTACACACAATGGTCAAAAGGCTTGGGGTGTATTTGAAGATGGTGTAGCTAAGTTCTACAAAGGTGGTCAGAGAGGTACAGAATATCATGAGATATTTGAAGGTATCTGGAAAGGCTTCTTATCCCAAGAAGAGCAACAAGCTATTCTTGATGAGTTCAAAGCTAAGCCTGGTAAGTTCAAAGATAGAGAGTCTGGTAAGATGTTATTCTATGAAGAAGCTACAGATCAACAAGCTAAGGAAAGAATAGCTGATGACTTTGCTGACTTTAGATTAGGTAAGTTACCTGCTAGAAGTATTGGTGAAAACATATTAAACTTCTTTAGAAGTATTATTGACTTTGTTAAATCATTTGTAAACAAACCTTCTAGAAAAGAAGACTTGTTCAAAGCTATTGATACAGGTAAATATAAGACTTCTACATTATCTCAAGCTGCTACATCTGCAGCTCCTGAATATAGAGCAGCTGAGGGATTGAATCAACAACAAACTAATGATATTGTACAAGACATGACTGCCAGAGTGTTTAGAAACATCTTTGGTACAAACAAGTCATTGTATGAGATTTCTAATTTAACTGCTCCTGAAATATTTGGTGCTATTAAAGATGAATACACAGAAGAGAATAAAGTGGTTGGAGATAAAACTTGGTCTGATCTTGTAGGTAAAACAAAAGAGTTCTTACGTACATTCAAGATTGAGTTTGATGAAGATAACGTATTGGATATCAACGCAGAAAATGTAACCAATAGAATGTATGCTGCTGAGGCATTCACTACAAACTGGAAGAAGAATTCTCCATATCCTGTTAAGTTAGTAGTGGGTACATTGCAAGAAACAGTTCCTACAAACCAAGTGAATAGTTCTACATTATCTCTACCTAAAGCAGCTGTGACTGATGGTGTTACAAAAGGCTTCTTGAAACTTTTGAACTTCAGTAGAGCATTTGCTACAGTGATAGACAAGTTAGCAAATACTACTAAGGTGAGCAAGATGGTAGATAAATTGGTAGACTTAGCTAAGTATGACTCTAACTATGTTAGACTGTTCACTCGTCTTAAGGGTGATAGATCTACAGGAGAGATAGACTTTGGCAAGTTTGAACCACATGATTGGAGATTGTTTGTACAGTTCTATCAGACCTTTACAAAACAAAACCCTAGAGCATTAGTACAATATGTTAGTAATGGAGAGGTATATACAGCTCCTGTTAATCAGTTTACTATAACTAAGCAAACTAAAGAAGAGTGGGTAAACAATCTTAAAGACCTATCTACAGATCCTAATTCTTTTGTTAGATATAACAAAACTGAAAGAACATACAAGGTGATGTCTACAGAAGGTGTAGACATTAGCACACCACAAAAGATGGTAGACTTCTTAAATAAGATAGGTATTACATATACTTTAGATACATATTTGAAATTAAAACCTGAGCAAAGAGATGAGTTTGTTAAAGCTGTAGGTGCCATCCATACATATTTTGGAAAGACAAAAGAGATAGCTACAGTAACTGGTGAGACATTGGGTATCAATGGTCCATTAGATACGTTAGCTGAAGTGTATGTTAAGGTGGAAAATCCTATTCAAGATAGTACATTTGCTAACGTTGAGGGTGAGAAGAGACAAGCTTATGGAGAAAATAATGCTCCTTCATTATTTGCAAATGAGGTTAATGAGTCTGAGACATTAGAAGAGTTAATGGAAACTAGACCTGAACTTAATGATGTATTCTCTACACATTCTCAGTTTCTTAAGAAAGGTGGATTGTTCTTCAATGCTGCAGGCAAAAGAATCAAAACATTAGTAGTTTCTTACATTGATGGTACAAAGAATACAGATACTAATACAGATACAAGTACATCAAAGCTAACTCTTGGTAATAGATTCACACAAGAGATTAACCAAAACCTTAATGGTAATTACTATATATTAAACCCAGCAGATTCATCTACAGAATGGATGATTAACTTTGGTAATAATATTAGATTTGATGAAGTGGCTGGTGGATTGGCTTGGAATAAGACATATACAGCATTCAAGGGATATTTGAAAGATGACATTGCTTTAGCTCAAAGTGATAGAAGTTACTTATTGAATACAAAGCCTAGAGCTAAAGAGTTACGTTTCTTTAAAGATATTTTAACAAATAGTTATAAGAATGCTGAAGGCAAAACAGTTGTAACAAATACACTATCTAATGTTAACAACTTGATTATCAATGGTGCTACACAAGAAGAAATTGATACATATATTGACAACAATATTGAAAACATTAATATTGATGTAAAAGCATTCATTGAAAACAATGTAGCTGAGACTAAGAACATATTAATGTACAACAAGAAGATTGTTGATAATCCTAATGGTACATTTAAGTATGATTCTTTAGATGGTAAGTTTACTACAGCTGAGAAATTAAATAAGGAATCATTGACAGAAGATGATGTAAATGATATTTTAACCTTTGCTAGGATTAACTATGTTATTAATAACATAGAAATGCACAAAGCATTGTTTGGTGATCCATATCAGTTTGATATTAAGAAAGGTAACTTAGATGAAACTAAGCGTATTAAATCATTCTTATCTCCTAGAAGAACTACATTTGATAGTCCTGATTTTAACTCATATCATAATCAAGTGTATAACCAAGCTAATGGAATAGAGTTAGCTCCTACTGATCCAGGATACCACACATTCAAGCCATATATAAATACTGTTACTCTTAAGGATATAGTTCTTGAGAATGGTACTAAAGAACCAGATGCTGCTTCTTATATAATGGATAACACATATAGAGAAGTTAAACTTAGAAATGGTGAGTGGGATTTAAACAGTCCTGCTGAAGCTTGGCATCAATGGCAAATGGCTTACACAAGAAATGCATATGCTAACAAAGGAGAATACACTTATACCAATAAAGCTCTTCAAAAGCATGACGTTGAATTACTTAAGACTCCTGAACCTGAATATGTTACAGAGGTAATGAAACCTATTGTATCTGGTAACAAGTATGGTAGAAATCAATTTGATCTTGTATTAGATAAGTTCTCTCAAATGCCTCTATACTATAAAGCTATTGAAGGAACTAACTTAGAGACTTTGTATGATAACATGTGGAAGCAAGGAGTTGGTTATGCTGTATTTGAGTCTGGTAGAAAAGTAGGTGCTGAGAAGTTATATGACTTATATAAAGATGGTCAAGTTAACACTGAAGCATTTGATAATATTATTCCTGTAGCTTGGAAGACTTATGGTATTCAAGTAGAGAATAGTTACGCAGGAGCCAAAGCACAAACACGTGGTTCTCAACTTACTAAGTTAGCTAGCTTAGATATATTTGACAATGGTGTTCCTACAAGTCCTGAAGCAGCTTCAGAATATGCACGTAACAAAAAGATATTAGATGAACTACACTTAGAGGCTTACAACCAACTATTAGATAAGTTAGGTATTGAAGACCTTGGTGATGGATTCAACATAGTAGATCCTGTAACTGTGTCTAAGACTCTTGAGTATGAAATGCTAAGAAGAGAAATGTCTGACAACGTTATAGATACAATCAGAGTTGATGAGGATGGACAATTCATAGTTCCATTCGAAGCATCTCCTGCATACGCACAGATTAGAAACATCCTTTACTCTATGGTAGATAAAGCTCTTATCTCTCCTAAGATGAATGGTGGTGCTAAAGTACAGGTTCCTTCAACATTGTGGGAATCAGGAAAGAGAGATGATAAACAAGCTAACCCTGTATTGAAGTTCTACACTAAAGACAAACCATATATAGAAGTATTACTTCCTCACTCATTCAAAGATCAGTTTAAGAAAGCTGGATTTAAGTCTGATGAAGAGTTATTAACTTACTTGAATAAGCCTGAGAACGAAACACTTCTTAGAGGTATTGGATTTCGTATCCCTACGCAGGCATTGAGTTCTGCAGAGGTATTTAAAATAAAAGGTTTCTTACCACAGTCTATGGGAGATACAGTTGTTGTACCTTCTGAGATTACTAGCAAAGCAGGATCTGACTTTGATATAGATAAGCTTAACATCTATTTAAAGAATACATATGTTAACTCTAAAGGTCAATTAAAAGAAGTTCCATTCTTTGGATATGGTGATGATGCCAAAGCAGCCATTAAGAAGTTCATTCTTAAAGAAGACTTAGAAAGTATCTTTGATATTAATGAAAGAACTGTAGCAGCTACAGAAGATGACTATGGTACATTGGCAGATAAGTTATATAAACAATCCCTTGAGAATCAATACTTTGACAGTCTTGAAAAGTTATTAACTCTTGATGAAAACTATGAGAGATTGGTTAACCCTGTATCTGATGGTGGATTAGAAAAGGTTTCTGAAGATCTTGACAAACTTAGAGGTGCTGATGAAAGTAAGATTAAGAATAGAATTCTTGATGGTAACTACATGACATCATTAAGACATGCGTTTGTTACTGCTAAGAAGTGGGTGGGTATTGGTGCTGTAAACATCACAAACCATTCATTAGCTCAGAAAGGAGAGGTGTATATTGATCCTGTTAAGATTGCTGGATTAGATGATTATGAAAGAAAGATATTAGGCAATGGTCAAATAGCTCTTCCTCATAACAAGGTAAAGATCAATGGTAGAGAGGTGGTATCTTTGTCTGGTGTTAAAGATAAAGCAGGTAAGTATATCTCTGATAACTTATCTGGATTCATTACATCATTTGTGGATGTGGCTAAGAACCCATACATCCTTAAGATAATTGGTAGCAACAATGTTATTGGTACAGCAATATTCTTAACAAGAATAGGAAGCCCTGTAAAAACTACAGCATTGTTCTTGAACCAACCTATTATTAAAGAATACTTAAACTATTTAGATAGCATTGATTCCAAGTCTGTATACAGCAAGAAGAACTTAGACTTTATTCGTAAGAAGTTCCCAGCTGATAGAAAAGCAGCTATTGGTGCAAAGGTTGATATGAAGAATCTTGCTCCTAATATTGAGAACTATTATGCTGGTAAGGCTATTAATAATGCTGAGCAACAAAGAATATTAGCTGAGTTCTTGAAATATCACAAGATGGCTCAATACGCATTCAAACTTACACAAGCTACAAACTATGACACTACTAAGTTTAGAAGTGCAGAGGCTATGGGTAAGAAGAGAATGAGAACAGAAACAGCTGAGGAGTCAAACATATTTACATCTGCTAAAGACATATTAAACAATTCATTCATAGGTGAGCAAGCTAACTTAACTGAAAAGTCTATGAATGCATTAGGAGCTATATTAAAACTTGACCAGCTTCAATACTCAGTTATTACTAATAAGGTATTAGAACCATATACAGCTAATGAGTATTTAAGTGCTGAGAACTTTGATACAGTTGCTGCTAAGATCAAGTCATCATTCATTGACTATGTATTCCAAACCAAGACTGACTTAACTAAAAGACTTAAAGAGTTATTAGTTAATCCTGATACAGCTGTTGTTGGAGAATTAGCCAAAGCAAGAAAGGCTTACCCAGACATGCAAATATTACAACAGTTGACCCAAGCTGCTTCTGATAGAGTAGGTGGTGCAAAGAGTGTTAAGTTAAAAGCTAATCTTAAAGATGCGTATGATGAGAACTTGTACACTGAGATGATGAGAGAGCTTAGAGACAATCCAGCTACAGCTGCATTATATAACAATCTTGTAGACTTAGCTATCCTTCAAGGTACATACCAATCAGCCATCTCTATTAAGAACATTATTCCTATTGAGGACTATGCTAAGAAAGTAGAAGATGCTATTAACTCAGCAGCTTCTGACTTAAACTTATCTAGCTTTAGTAAATTTGGTGCATTTGAAAGAAACAACTGGAAGGATGAGAATGTATTTAAGAAGATAACTACTATTGTACCAAGTTTAAACAATGAAGGATTTAATGATAATGGAGAGTTCATCACTGATATTCAGTTTGAACAATTCCCTACAATAGAAGGACTATCTCAAGAAGGAGTTAAGAATGTATTAGTTCTTGATAGATTTGAAAACTTTGCTGAGGTTGGTTCTGATTACATATTGATTCCTAGAGTGGTAAATAATGGTAAACAAAAGATTGATATCATTGATGGCAAGCCTGTAACAAGAGCTGATTATGGTAAGAGAAAGGCTGCAGGTGATTTATCTTTAAATGATGTAATGGGCTTTAAGAAAGTAATGGAACTTGGTAATAAGGTAATTTATAAAGCTATCAACCTTTGGGGAGATGGTCAGTATGCTACAGAGATGTACAATGATACTAGAAGATCTATATTTAACAATGGTACAGTGAAGGTAGAAAATGAGATTCCTGATCAAAAAATTATTGATCATTTTATTAAAAAGACTGATGAAGTTGTACCTTTACAAGATAAAGCTACAGAGATTAAACCAGAAGGCTTACCTGCAATTAATGATAACAACCAAAATAACTGTGGATAATGAGTAAATGTTTACTAGATATTAAATATGACATCATTGATGAAGCTAGAGAAAAAGCTTTAGGCTATGAAGGTTTCAAAGTGGATCTTGGACAAAGAGATTCTCTTGAGGTAACTGACCCTGCTAAAGCTGCTAATGCTGCTAGAGAAGTTAACAAACAGTTCAAAGAGGATGTAATCACTCCTAGTTTTGCTAGTAAGAATCATTATTTCATTAGTCCATCAGAAGCACTAACACAAAAGTACTTTGATGAATACAAATATAATTTGGAACATGAAGCTGATGATTTAATATATGCTGAAAAAGAAAGAGGAGATTATACAGAAGAAGATAGAGGTGAGTTCTTTCAGAATGAAGGAATCCCTGCATCTGCTGCATCTCCTGCTAGCATAGCTATTATTAAAGATTTCTTAAATAGAATAGGTGTTGGTATTCAAACACTTAAGTCTATTGATGTTAATGGTATTAAGCAAGATGCTAATGGTGTTGCTAACATCATGCAGAATCTTGTACAAGTTGTAGAAGGTAAAGAAGCAACAGCATTACCTGAGGAAGCTATGCACTTTGCTGTAGAGATCATACAACAAAATGATCCTAAGTTATTTAATCAATTATTAAAAGAGATTAATAACTATGCTATTCTTAATGAGGTATTTAAGAACTATGGTAATGATCCAAGTTATCAAACCAAAGAAGGGAAGCCTGATGTTATTAAGTTAAAGAAGGAAGCTATAGGTAAGGTATTATCTGAAACTATAATCAAAAGAGCAGAAGGAACATTAGAAAATCCTGAGAACTTAGCTAAGGTTGAAAGCTGGTGGCAGAAGATTATTGATGCTATTAAGAATCTATTTGTCAAAGCAGGGTTTGATCAGGCTGCTATTAAGGTGATGTCTGGTGAAGCTATTGGTACAGCTGAAGATCTTAGAGCTCAAGAAGGAGAGGTTTACTTACAGAAAACTTCTCAACAACAAATATATGATAAGCTTACAGAGATTCAAAACAAGATAGAGAAAAGAGATGATGGTTATTATATAGATGGTAAGAAGGTACCTAAGAGAGTTACTGAACTTATTAAGGAAAGGAACTATGCATTAATGCAAGCAAATGAACTTGGTAAGTCTGAGTATAAGCAATTGGTAGATGAGGATAAAGCACTTAATGGTACCCATGGTCATGCTGATATTGAATATGCATTCAGTCTTTTTGTAGATAAGGATGGTAACTTAAGAGATGAACCTTTAGATGATACAGGATATGTTTCTCAATTAGATCCTAATAATAGAGACTACTATGAATTGCTTAGAGATAACCTAGAGCAAAGATTAAATACGTTTCCTAAAGGAACTAAGTTTATGTCTGAGGTAATAGTGTATGATGCTAAGAGAGGTGTGGCTGGTACAATAGACTTCTTAGCGATCACTCCTGATGGAAAGGTTAATATCCTTGACTGGAAGTTTATAGATGTTGATGTACAAAGAAACAAAGGTCAACTGCCTTGGTACTATCGTAACTCTTGGAGAAACCAAATGGATCAGTATAAACTTATTATTCAAAATAACTATGGAGTTAATCCAAAAGACTTTGACCAAACAAGAATGATTCCTATCAGAGCTAGATACTCTAACATGAACCTTACCACTAAAGAGATTCCTAAACTTTTAGGAATTGAAATAGGTGATGTTTATGCTGAGAATATCACTCAAGATTATTTACTTCCATTAGGACTGGAAACAGAAACTACAGGAAATAAAAAGATTGATGCCCTATTAGTTAAACTTAATGCTGAGTATAAGAGACTTGCTGAGAAAGGTGTAACTCCTTCTGAGAGACTTGATAAGAATGAGCAATTAGATATCTTATTTACAAGTATCAGACAGTTGCAAATGAGAGGTGAACTTGCTCCTTTATTAACTCAAGCTAAAGTGTTGAACAGACAATTGACTAATCTTATCACTAAATACAATGATAAGTTTAAAGGAAAAGATCCTAAGTCTTTCTCAGAAGCTGAAATAACTGAGATGGCCAGAGAGATTAATCGTGCTGAAGAAACAATCACTATATATACAGGCTTAGATACAGAACTTAAGTTCTTGTTCCAAGGAGAGTTATCTGCAGAAGAGAAGAAACTTAGAGAAGACTTAAGAGATACAGTAGACAATGCTAGAGATCTACAGTCACAACTAAGAGATCTATCTGATGAATTTAATGAAGATATAGTTGCTGGTAGTGTAGATGTAAAAAGTTTACTATCTCCTGAGAAGATTATTAGAGGTGTGGGTAAACTATTTGGTTCTACATCTATCTTTCAACTTAAGTCTATCCAAGCATTATATAAGAAAGCTAATAAAGCATTTGCCTATGCTGGATATGATACATTAGATGAGACTAGAAACTTACAGAAGTTAAAAGAAAACTATGATAAGTGGGCTAAAAGTAAAGGGTTATCTGCTAAGAACTACTTTGATATCATTAAGAAAAAAGATAGTAATGAGTTGATTGACCAATATGATCCTAAGTTCTTTAGTACATTAAAACAAAAGATTGCTGAAAAAGATATACAATGGATTAAGGATAATATAGACGTTGAAGCATATAAGAAAGCTCTTGAAGAAAAGATTGCTGAAGAGCAATTAAGAATTGAGAACAAGATGTCTGGTAGAGTGGGTACAGATGTAGAAAACTTAGAAGCAGAAGCTAATGAGATTTCTCAAATGAAAAGAAAGTATGACATTTCTACTAACGCAGGAGTTGGTTGGTTACAATATAAATTAATCAATAAACATCCTAATGCTAATTTGGAAACTCCTCAATGGAAAGAGTTACAAAAGACTCCAGCAGCTAAAGCTTTTTATGAATATATTATACAAAAGAATAAAGAGTATTCTGAACTTGGATACATTAGTAAAGGAGATGCTAGAACGTTCCTTCCTTTTGTTAGAAAAGGTATATTAGAAAAGATAGTATTTGGTGGAAAGATATCTGTAGGAGAACAGTTTCTTAGAAGTATTTCTATTGATGAAGGTGATGTAGGATTTGGTAAGTTTGATCCTATTACAGGTCAACCTATAAACATTATTCCTAAATACTTTACAAGAGAGATTGAAGAAGATGTAAGCACTGACTTGTTTAGAACTATGTCTTTATATAATGAGATGGCTATTAAGTACAAATACTTAAGTGAGCTTGAAAATCAAGTTATAGGACTAGTAAAGACAGAAAGAAACAAGAAAGCAATTGCTACATCTGTATTTGGCAAGACACAAAGAGATGCAGGAGGAGATTTAGTATATACACCAAACAATAGTGAAAACACTAAACTATTGGAAGACATGATGTTGTCTATAGTTTATGGACAGAAGTATATCACTAGTGATACCTTTGATCAATTATTGGGTAAGTTTGGTAACTTTGGAGGGAAGATTAATGAAAAGATTGGACGCAAGATATTTCCAGAAAACTTACAAGGAAGACAAGTTAGTTTTAACAAAGTGGTTGACAGTATCAATACTCAGTTCCAAGTAACAGCATTAGGATTAAACTTATTATCTGCAGCATCTAACTACTTTGGTGGTAATGTTCAGTCCATAATTAACTCTGGTAAGTATTTTACTAAGACAGATTATTTACGTAACCAAGCTTGGATACTTCCAGGTAAGATGATTGGTGGAGATAAAAAGAAATACATTGCAGCATTAGAATACTTCCTTCCTCTTAATGAAAACTATAACAAAGAGATAGCTAAGCTGTTGTCTGTTAGCACTTTAACTCAAGAGAAGATTCAAGATTTCTTAATGATCTTAATGAGAAGTTCTGATCTTAATGTACAGACAACTAACTTCTATAGCTTCTTGGATAACTCTATTGTACAAGATGGACAAGTGGTAAATGCTAGAGAGTATTTAAGAACTACAGATGAATACAAAGATATGTTTGCTGGTACAAAAGAAGAAAGAAAAGCTAGAAGTGATAAGTTTGAGAAAGATGTCAAAGCACTTATAGAAGATAAAAGCGTAATGAAAATGGCTGAACTAGTTGATAATAAACTAGTTATACCTGGTGTAGAAAGAAAGTCTGAGTCTGTTGTTACTTTAAGAAGGAACGTACAGTCTTTAACTAAACGTGCACTAGGATCATTAGGACCAGATGATATACGTCCTATTAACCAAACTATATATGGTGCATCATTCATGATATTTAAGAACTGGATTCCTAGACTTGTGGATGTACGTTTAGGTAACTTAAAATACAACTCAGCTTCTGATGCGTATGAGTGGGGTAGAATGCGTATGATGTATAGAATGATTTCAGATGACTTTATGGGATCTTTAGATAGTTTACAAAGTGCTATTAGAGGCAATAGTGATAAGTGGGTTAGTCAAATGAGAACTTTATATGAAAAGAAATCAGCAGACTATAAAGCTGATACTGGTAAAGATCTTGAGATGACTGAAGGAATGTTCTTAAACTTAGTTAATGATAACGTTAAGTCTCAAGCATTAGATGTAATATTCTTTGCTGCTATGTGGGCTCTTGCTATTGGACTGAAGGCAAATGTGCCTGATGAAGATGAAGACCCAGCAGTGAGAAACAAATATAAATACTTAATGAGAGCTGTAGATAAGTTTAAAGATGAGATTACCTATTTCTACGATCCAACAAGTATATTAAGTCTTACATCAAAGGGTCTATTCCCTGCTGTGGGACTAATAGAGAATATGAGAAAGGTAGTTGTTAATGGTGGTAAAGAACTATTCTACTTATATGAAGGAGATGAGAAAGCTGTTAAGAAAAACTATGTACTTAAATATGCAATGAAGTCTTTTCCTATTGGGGCTCAGATAGGAGCGTATCTACCAATGTTCTATCCAGAAGCAGCTAAAGATCTTGGAATCAAAGCACAATCACAATCAGGATTTGGTAGGTAGGTAATGCTATATTATGTAGTAATACTTTTTCTAACACATTGAAAATAAATTAAATTCACTATTTTTGCTATTGTAGGTGCATTGTATTCATAAACATGCACCTATTTGCATATCATTGATGTACATATAAAACATATTTATAATGTCATCACTTAATCTAAGACACACATGGCTAACATCACTTGTAATGCACAACAGTGCCCAGTTATACTAGATAGCACCTGCGTTTTCTACGAAGGCCCTAATCTTGTATACACTGGTATTAATACTAACGATAACCTACAGACTGTAATAGAAAAGATCAATGCTGCTTTTGCTACAGCTGGATATGGTACGTCTGGTACTTCTGGTGCTAGTGGTACTTCTGGCAGTTCTGGTAGCAGTGGTAAGTCTGGAACTAGTGGCACGTCTGCTTCTAGTGGTAAATCTGGTACAAGTGGTACATCAGCTTCATCTGGTAAATCTGGAACATCAGGTACATCAGGAAGTTCAGGTACATCAGCTAGTTCAGGATCAAGTGGTAGATCAGGCACTTCTGCAACATCTGGTAGTTCAGGCACGTCAGGTTCTTCTGGCACTGGAGGAACTAGTGGATCTAGTGGTACCTCAGGTAGCTCTGGTCTTGCTGGTGATAGATATGCTACATTCTCAACTACACCTTTTACTTTAGGTAATGCAGGTACAATCACTGTAGGAACTGGCTTAGCATATACAGTGGGCCAATCTGTGCTCATAGCAAACAATCAATTTAACTATCAACATAGTGTAGTTATTTCATATATTTCTGCAACAGGAGCTTTACAATTTGCTTTACCTGATGTAGTGGTGGGATCTGGTACATATTCTATCTGGTCTGTTAACCTTGTGGGTGCAGCAGGTGGTGATGGTTCTAGTGGTACATCTGGCTCATCTGGTACATCTGGTACAAGTGCATCTTCTGGTTCAAGTGGTAGTTCAGGAACAAGTGCTACTAGTGGATCAAGTGGAACTAATGGAAGCTCAGGAACATCTGCATCTTCAGGTACTTCTGGCTCATCAGGTACTAATGGTACTAATGGTAGTTCTGGAACAGCTGGTACTTCTGGTACAGCTGGTTCTAATGGAACCTCAGGAACAAATGGTACTAATGGTAGTAATGGTACATCTGGTACGTCAGGTACTAATGGTTCATCTGGTACCAATGGTTCATCAGGAACTAATGGGTCATCTGGAACAAGTGGTACTTCAGCATCTAGTGGAACAAGTGGTACTAATGGTACAGCAGGAACTTCTGGATCATCTGGTAAAGATGGTAGTACAGGTACAGCTATTGCTAACTGGTATGGAGAGTTTTCTAGTACACAAACACAACCAGTGCTTGGAGTGAATACTCCTACAATATGGAGTTATGATACCACTACATTATCTTATGGTATTTCTGTAGTGGCTAGTACAAAATTAACAGTTTCTTATCCTGGTCAATATGAATTTATCTTCTCAGCACAGGTTAGTAAAACAACATCTCCAATTGCTGAAGTACAAATATGGCCTAGAATCAATGGCTATGATGTAGCTAATGCAAATACGTTTATAGAAATACAGCAAACAGAGGTGGAATATGTTCCCACTGTAGCTTATATATTTGATCTACAAGCAAATGACTATGTAGAGTTTGTCTTTGCATCTGCTGATTCAACAGTTCAAATTGTTGCTAAGCCTGCACAAGTTTCTCCTTACGCATCTCCAGCTGCTCCTTCAGTTCTTATAACTGCTAAGCAAGTGGGTGTTGCTGTTTCTGGTACCTCTGGTACAAGTGGAACAACAGGAACCTCTGGTACTTCTGCATCTAGTGGAACCTCAGGTTCTGCAGGTACAAGTGCAAGTTCTGGTTCATCAGGTACAAATGGTAGCTCAGGCACTGCAGGAACTAGTGGTAGTACAGGTACATCAGGTACTACAGGTACATCAGGATCATCTGGAACTTCAGCTACTTCTGGTAGCTCTGGTACAAATGGCTCTAGTGGAACAGATGGCTCTTCAGGTACTAGTGGAACTAGTGGAACTAGTGGTACTGATGGTTCGTCTGGAACATCAGGTACAGCAGGTACAGCTGGTACAGCTGGATCAAGTGGTACTGTAGGTACTTCAGGTACATCAACAACAAGTGTTGGAACAAGTGGAAATTCAATCACTATACCTCCTTCAGAAGGAACTACAACTACCACAACTACTGCACCTTAATAATAAATAAATAAAGAAATAAAAAATGCCTTATAGTAACATTACAATAACCATTCAAACAGGTCTTACATTTATTCCTGGACAATATGTTCAAGTGATACATGATGAGAACAACTATATGTTTGGTCAAGTTGTATCTTATAACTCAGGAACAGGACAATTCATATTTGAACCAGTTAGTTATTTAGGAGCTGGTACATTTACTAGTTGGACTGTTGTAACTTCAGCTGCTCCTGGTGAGAATGGAACAAGTGGAACGTCTGGTTCTTCTGGAACAAGTGGTTCAACAGGAACCTCAGGTTCTAGTGGAACTGATGGTTCGTCTGGATCAAGTGGAACTAGTGGCTCAAGTGCAACTTCTGGAACATCTGCTTCTAGTGGATCTTCTGGTTCTTCTGGGTCAAGTGGCACATCTGGTTCTTCTGGAACAAGTGCTACCTCTGGTTCTAGTGGATCAAGTGGTACAAGTGCTACCTCTGGTTCTTCTGGATCTAGTGGTACTTCTGCATCTGCAGGAACTTCTGGTTCTTCTGGTACTTCTGGTACATCAGGTTCTAGTGGATCTTCTGGTACAAGTGCTACCTCTGGTTCTAGTGGATCAAGTGGTACAAGTGCTACCTCTGGTTCTTCTGGATCTAGTGGTACTAGTGGAACTTCTGGTTCTAGTGGATCATCAGGAACATCTGCATCATCAGGTTCTAGTGGATCTTCTGGATCATCTGCAACAGCAGGTACCAGTGGGTCTAGTGGTACAAGTGCATCATCAGGAAGTAGTGGGTCTAGTGGTACTAATGGGTCTTCTGGAACAACTGGTACTGATGGATCTTCTGGAACAGCAGGTACTAGTGGTTCATCAGGGTCATCTGGAACATCTGGATCATCTGGTACAAATGGTTCAAGTGGTACAAGTGCATCATCAGGTTCTAGTGGTACAAGTGCGTCATCAGGAAGTAGTGGAACTTCTGGTACAAATGGATCATCTGGTACAGATGGATCATCTGGTACTAGTGGTTTAGATGGTTCTTCAGGAACAGCAGGAACTAGTGGGTCGAGTGGTACATCTGCAACAGCAGGTTCTAGTGGTTCAAGTGGTACTTCTGCATCAAGTGGCTCTAGTGGTACTTCAGCATCAAGTGGATCTAGTGGAACTTCTGGTTCTTCTGGATCTAGTGGTACTTCTGCATCTTCTGGTACTAGTGGTGCTAATGGATCAAGTGGTACTAGTGGTACTAATGGATCTAGTGGTACAAGTGCATCGTCAGGTACATCTGCAACATCTGGTTCTTCTGGTTCTTCTGGATCATCTGGTACCTCTGCATCTTCTGGAACAGTAGGAACTAGTGGGTCTAGTGGTTCTAGTGGAACATCAGGTACAAATGGTTCTTCTGGTACTAGTGGTACGTCTGGTTCTTCTGGTACTAGTGGTACTGATGGATCATCAGGAACTAGTGGTACTAATGGATCTAGTGGAACTTCAGGTTCTTCTGGTACATCTGCTTCAAGTGGAACCTCAGGAAGTGCTGGTACATCAGCATCAAGTGGTTCTAGTGGTACAAGTGCATCATCAGGAAGCACTGGAACTTCTGGTAGTTCTGGTACAAGTGCTACTAGTGGATCTAGTGGATCTTCTGGTTCTTCTGGCTCTAGTGGTACGTCTGCATCTGCAGGAACAAGTGGAACTAATGGTTCTTCTGGTACCTCTGGAACAAATGGAACATCTGGTTCTTCTGGTACTTCAGGGTCATCAGGATCTTCTGGTACTTCTGCATCATCTGGATCAAGTGGTTCAAGTGGAACTGATGGGTCTTCTGGTAGTAGTGGATCTAGTGGATCTTCTGGTACGTCAGCATCTTCTGGAACAAGTGCTACTGCAGGTACGTCAGCATCTTCTGGTAGTTCAGGCACAAGTGGCAGTTCAGGATCTTCAGGTACTTCTGCGTCTTCTGGAACATCAGCTAGTTCAGGTACTTCAGCTTCTAGTGGAAGCTCTGGAACATCTGGTTCTAGTGGTAGTGCAGGCACTGCAGGTCTTTCTGGAGACTTATATAAAACAACATCTTCTACATCTTTATTAATAGGAACAGGTACAAAGAATCTCACTGTTGGTACAGGATTGTCTTATACAGTAGGACAGGTTGTAGTTCTTGCTTATGATCTAAGCAATAGCATGGGTGGTGATGTTATCTCTTATGATGCTGGTACAGGTGCAATGTCTGTATCTGTAACTGCAACTAGTGGTTCTGGTACATATAATTCATGGCAAGTAAACTTAGGTGGTGCTGCTGGAGGTGATGGATCTTCAGGTACTAGTGGTTTAACTGGTAATGATGGATTCTTAGCTATATGGAGATTCTCTACAAATACAGATACAGGATCAGATCCAGGTAGTGGTTACTTTAGATTAAACTCTGCATCATGGGGAGCAAGTACAACAAGAATTGCTATAGACAATGTAGCATATGATCCAAGCATAAACTTCTCCACATATTTAGATACTTTACAAAATAACACAGTAATTAAACTTACAAGTGTTACTGATAAATCTACATTTAAGTTTTTAAGAATTGATAATACACTTCCTTTAGATCCAGGATTTGAAGAATATGTTGTAACACAATTAGGTTCTGGTGGTACTGATCCAAATCCAAATGATCAATTTGCTTTTGAATTCTTAGGTGTAAGTGGATCTTCTGGTACCTCTGGAACAAGTGGTACATCTGCATCAAGTGGAACAAGTGGTAGTTCTGGTACAAATGGATCTTCAGGAACTAGTGCCACTGCAGGTACATCTGGAACTTCTGGTTCTAGTGGTACATCTGGCTCTTCTGGAACATCTGCATCTTCTGGTACATCTGCTACATCTGGATCAAGTGGTTCAAGTGGAACATCTGCAACATCAGGTTCTAGTGGTTCAAGTGGAACATCAGGTTCTAGTGCTACTGCAGGTACATCAGGATCTTCTGGTTCTAGTGGTAGTAGTGGTTCATCTGGAACTTCAGCATCAAGTGGAACATCAGGCACTAATGGTTCATCTGGTACATCTGGCTCTTCTGGAACTAGTGGTTCAAGTGGATCTAGTGGTACAAGTGCATCATCTGGTACTAGTGGTACTTCAGCATCAAGTGGTTCTAGTGGAACATCTGGTTCTTCTGGCTCTAGTGGTACTTCTGCATCTTCTGGCTCTAGTGGTACAAATGGTTCTTCTGGTACATCTGGATCATCAGGAAAATCAGGTACTTCTGGAACATCTGCAACGTCTGGTTCTTCTGGAACATCAGCAACATCAGGTTCTTCTGGTTCTTCTGGAACAAGTGGTACAAATGGATCATCAGGAACCTCAGGTACAAATGGATCATCTGGAACAAGTGGTACAAATGGATCATCTGGAACTAGTGGAACTAGTGGCTCAAGTGGAACATCAGGATCAAGTGGAACGTCAGGATCAAGTGGAACCTCAGGTACAAATGGATCATCTGGTACTTCTGCATCTTCTGGTTCTAGTGGTACGTCTGGTTCTTCTGGAACAAGTGGTACAAATGGTTCTTCTGGAACAAGTGGTGCTAATGGCTCAAGTGGTACTAGTGGCACTAATGGATCTAGTGGTACTACTGGTACTAATGGTTCTAGTGGTACGTCAGGTTCAAGTGGAACTTCAGGTTCTTCTGGATCATCTGGTACATCTGCTTCAAGTGGATCAAGTGGTACATCTGCATCTTCTGGTTCTTCTGGAACAACAGGAACATCAGGTTCATCAGGCATTTCTGGCTCTTCTGGTTCTTCTGGAACCACTGGTACTAATGGATCTTCTGGAACTTCAGCATCAAGTGGATCTTCTGGAACAAGTGGATCAAGTGGAACTTCAGGTTCTTCTGGAACAGTAGGAACATCTGGTAGTTCAGGTACTTCAGCATCAAGTGGGTCTTCTGGAACTTCAGGTTCTTCTGGATCTTCTGGTACATCTGCTTCAAGTGGATCTAGTGGAACAAGTGGATCAAGTGGAACTTCTGGCTCTTCTGGTACTAGTGGTACTAGTGGCTCTAGTGGCACTTCAGCATCAAGTGGATCTTCTGGAACAACTGGTACTAATGGATCTTCTGGAACAACTGGTACTAATGGGTCTTCTGGTACATCTGCTTCAAGTGGATCTAGTGGAACAAGTGGATCAAGTGGAACTTCTGGCTCTTCTGGTACAACAGGAACCTCTGGTAGTTCAGGTACAGCAGGTACAGCTGGTTCTTCTGGGTCATCTGGGTCATCTGGAACTTCTGGTTCTAGTGGTACATCAGCATCGAGTGGATCTTCTGGAACTTCTGGTTCTTCTGGTAATTCTGGTTCATCTGGAACAAGTGGAACAACAGGAACAACAGGAACATCTGGTAGCTCTGGTTCTTCTGGTACATCAGGATCATCTGGAAAGAATGGAACATCTGGTACAGATGGAAGTTCTGGCACTAATGGATCATCTGGTACAAGTGCGTCAAGTGGATCTAGTGGAACTAGTGCAACTTCAGGTAGTTCTGGAACATCTGCAACTTCAGGTTCATCAGGAGCTTCAGGTACTTCAGGTTCTTCAGGTAAAAGTGGAACATCAGGAACATCAGCATCTGCTGGTACGTCTGGAGCTAATGGAGGCACAGGACCAACTGGTCCTGCAGGTCCTACAGGACCACAAGGTTTACAAGGAGCAACAGGACCTGCAGGTCCTACAGGACCTCAAGGTGCTCAGGGTGCACAAGGTCCAGCAGGTGGCCCTGGTCCAACAGGTCCTCAAGGAGCAACTGGCCCAACAGGCCCAACAGGCCCACAAGGACCTACAGGTGTTATTGGAGGTTTGCAACAAGGTGTAAGTTCATATGGATCTGTTTGTACAAATACAGCTAATAGTGGATGGGCTGGTTATCAAATAGGCTATGGTGGATATTATCCAACATTTATGGGAGATAGTGGTGGTAACTTTGGTCTTTACAGAACAGAATCAGGTGTTTGGAGCTACTACTATTCTATTGGTAACAATGGTATTGGGCTTCGTGGATCTACTACTGTAAACTGGGCTGCTGCTACTACCAATGGTACAATGTACTATACATCAGAGTCTTATGCTACATATAACATGTTTGCTCAAAGTTTTGTACCTACATCTGATGAAAGACTTAAAGAAAACTTTGAACCATTAGATCATGCTCTTAATAAACTTAAAGGTTTACAAGGTGTATCTTATAATAGAATTGAAGATATTACTAAGAGAAGAGAAATTGGTTTTGTAGCACAAGAGGTTGAGAAAACATTGCCAGAGTTTGTACACTATCATGAAGATACAGATACATATGGTATTGCTTATGATAAAATGGCAGCATTAATTACAGAAGCTATTAAAGAAAAAGATGTTAATGATACTGCTAGATTTACAGCATTGGAAGCACAAGTTGCTAATTTACAATCACGCTTAACAGCACTAGAAAATAAATAATTATGGCAAGAGAATATAGATGGAAAATTGAGAACGTAAAATTAGCTAAGGCTGAAGATGGTTTGACTGACGTAATCAAAAAGATCTACTATGGTAGATATGTTACAGAAGTGATTAATGGTCAACTATTTACAGCTGAAAAACATGGTGAGTTCTTCTTGCCTGCTGCAGATCCTACAAACTTTACAGAGTTCAAAGATTTAACATATGCTGAACTTACACTATGGCTAGATGCTATTCTTCCTGTAGCACATATTGATTCTAGAATAGATAGTATGTTAAATATAAGAATTGCAAAGAATCAATATACACCAAGTAGTTTACCAAATGATATAAGGAATGAAGATCTTCCTCCTATTGGTTCACCAGGATAAAATATAAACAAATTAATTTGGAAAGGGTACAGAGACTAACTATCTTTGTACCCTTAACTATTTATATATGAAAAATGTAGCTCTTATATTTCCTCAGAAAGAAGCAGATGTACAAAACTATTATTGGTTTAGACAAGGCTTTACACCTGAAGAATTAAATACAATTTATAATAGTATAGCTAGTTTACCTTTTATAGATGCTGGAACAGGAGATACTAATATACAAGATAAGAATGTAAGATCATCAAAGATAAAATGGATTCCTCAGAACGATGAGTGGGAATGGTTATATGCAAAGTTAATGGGAATGATTGTCGAAGCAAACAATTCTCTATGGAACTTTGAGTTACATAGTGTATTAGACAGTATTCAATATACAGAATATCATGCAGATGAAAATGGTCATTATGATTGGCACCAAGACTTTGGACCAGGATGGTTATCAAGAAGAAAGATAAGTGTCACTGTACAGTTGTCTGCACCAGAAGAATATGAAGGAGGAGATCTTGAGTATTGGAAAGGTGGACCTTTAGAAAAGGCAGATAAAGCACCTAGAGGAAAAGGTGTAGTATTTATATTCCCTTCGTACATGATGCATAGGGTTGCACCAGTTACAAAGGGAGTGAGACGTTCGTTTGTATTGTGGGTTGGAGGAACTCCTTTTAAATAGGGAGATTAGACATAACATCATTTACTGAAATACTCTTATGACATTCAAAATGTTTAGGAGTATTTTCATTTTCAGGACACCACATCCAGTCTCCTTTGTTGAACTTGAACATAGGATTGTTCCAACATCCATGGCATACATCCTTGTTAGTTATACGTATGCAGTTACTTTGAAACTCATGGTCTTCTGTTGTGAAGTTAGATATCATAACTCCTTGTTTACCTAATCCCCAATTGAGCCAACTGATTCCACTAGATAGTCCTATGTATGTATCTGCATGCCACAAGTAATTCATTACATTCTCAAGACTAGTGTCCTCTAGTTTCTCTGCTCCATAGTCATCTGCTTCCTGAGATAGTTCAAATACTCTATAGCCTTTAGTCTTTAGTGTTTGTATTAGCTCTGGCCAGTAATACCAGTGCTTACATTGAGCTGTAGATCTAGTGGAGATACAAATGTAATCATTAACTGCAGGTCTTTCTTTAGGAGTGAATGCAATCCTAGGTTGCAACTCTTCATGCTCTAAGCATAAGATATTACTAGCTGCTTTTTGTAGAGGAATAGTGGCAGGATGTACAGGTTCTTTTGATTCGTCCCAATACCAACCAATCTCCATCATTGCAATTAAATTAGGAACAGATGTTCCTCTTCCTACAAACTCTAGTTCAGGATATACATTTTCAAACAACTCATTCCTAAATGTAGACACAATCACATGGCAGTTGTACACCTCCTTAAACTTTAAACAATAAGGTATCCAAGCAATGCTATCTCCTAATGATTTACTTTCAAAAGATATAAACACTCTCTTTCCTCTTATCTCATCTAATAGATTAATTTGCTTAACTGTACGTCCTTGATATTTAACAAAGATGGCTATGTCAGATAGATACTTTCTGTTAAGTCTAGCCCATGCTCCTGGCTTTAGTTTTGTTTCATAGATAGTTTTATTATTATCTACAAACTGTATATCATATTCTCTATCTTTCCCTTCGTCTCCTGTTAGTTCAAAGTATAAACCATTAACGTGGTGTAAGTTATATGTTATCATTTCTCTGTATTAAAAAAGAATGTTTGAAATAATCTACCATCTTGTAGACCTTTACCAAAATAGTCTAAAGATACATGAAATAAATCTCCTCTATATATGATAAGTCTATTATATACATTACCTATTCTATCTACCATCTCCCACTTTGTATAGTCCATACATTCAGTGTATGTAGGTGAACTATCTGTTTCTTCTTTTGTATGATCATTATATACCCAATCTCTAAGTCCTGTTTGTTTATGTCTAAACAATCCTGTACCTGCACTCAATGGAGCATCAGGAGTTAGATAGCAGACACCTGCCCAATTGGTTATTCCATCACTATGAATCCAAGATTTATCTTGTGCTGTTGTATATTGATATGCACCTGTACTTACATCTCCCCACCATATAACCTCTCCTGCAAATGGTCTGATATTATCTTGTATTACTTGTTTAATACTATCATTCAAAAAAGGTTTAGTTCTTCTACCAGGATAGTTACCTGATTCACTAAATTCTTGGCTCATAGCAAATGCCCTCACCTCATCTGGGTTGTTATAGAAGTCTGCTATAGATATCATTTCTACTCTCATAAGTTGTTGTATGCGTTGATGTATAATTGTCTTGTCCTATCTGATGTATATCCTTCGTTTATTTTAAGAACATTCTGATAATATTTAGCTAATATCTTAGCTACATTATCCCAGCTATAGTCTTTACGTTTGTCAAAGATTTCATTTCTACGTTCATCATAGTTGTGTATTACATTCACAACACCATCTACCACAGACTCTGTTGTAATCTTATCAATAACATGCATACCAGGAATGTATTTACTTCCTTTGTATGTTCCTACAATAGGTAAGCCACATGCTACAGCTTCCATTAGTGTAAGATTAGGATGTCCTGCTTCTAGCATTGATGGATGTACAAAGATTGAATGGCTTTGATATAGTTCTCTAGTTTCTTCATCTGTAGGGTTTGTTAACTTTAAAGTTAACTTTTCATAATTCAATAGCTCAGAGTGTATATCAAAAAACTTTTGATTATCAGGATGTCCTGCAATAGTGATAGGTATATTCAATAGCTTAGCTGCTTCAATACCATATCTAAATCCTTTCCTGTCATATCCACTATCTCCTGCTAGTCCATTGTTAGCTAACATGAATAACGCATGTGTCTTTGGTGCATAGTCTGGAACAAAGAAATCTGTATTAGCTCCATGTGGTAGATAGAATAACTTATCAGTCTCATTAAAATATTCTATAAGATACTCAGCATGTGTAAAGGATATAATGCTATGCTTCATAGCTTCTAGGTTTTGCTTATATACCCAGCTATCTTTACCATACCATTCTGTATGGTGATCGTGTAGAGAATACACATAAGGTATACCCTTGTCTCTACAATATAAAGCTTGGTTAGCTAAATGAGCATGCACAATTGTGTTAGGCCATTTCTCTAAGTCATTCATATATTTAACATCCACAACATGTCCTTGTTTCTCAAGAGCTATTTTATATTCCCATGTAAGCCTTTCAACAGCTCCCCATCCATTTGGTGGTATGGTGATTAGTCCTGTTGCTACATGTACTACTTTTATTGGTTCCATTTAGTTCTAAATTTAATTTCATCAATTCTAAACTTTCTTGTCTTCTCTTCACTCATGCCTCCCACATTTAATGTTTCCATATGACATACAATAGAATGTCTTACAAGAGCATGTTTAATACCAGCTTGCTTTAACCTTTCAGCATAGTCATTGTCCTGGTAGTACATATCAAACAACTCATCAAAAGGCAATATCTTATCTAGTGCAGACTTTTTAATTACTGTACACCAACCTTGCAATGCTTCTGTCACACCATAAGATTCATGGTATTTACTATCAGTTCCTACAAAGTGATTAGGAAACCATCTAGCATATAACAATGGATCTTTAGGAGAGAATGCTTCTATGTCTTCTCTGTAGTCATGTACCTTCATCATCTCTGAGAACCACCATCTTTCATAAGCTACATCATCATTAGATATAACCACCCAATCACCTTGGCAATATGTAAATGCTATGTTTAAAAACTTGTTGTAGTTAAAAGAACTCTCAGGGTATATATAGTTGTGAATACGTGCATACCTATTTGGATCTTGTGTACCTGAGTCTACTAATTGCACACGAAACCTAAAGTCAATCTCACTATCATGCAATGTATCTATTGTACGTTGTGTCAGAGCTACATTAGTACTGTCTGTTAATATGATTACATCTATTATCATTTTCTAAATGTTTTGTGTGAGTTATCAATTAATGAAAACCCATCTGCTTGGGTAGTAAGTCTTTTCTTAACTATTCCCATTTGTGGTCCTGCAAAGATACTATTAAAATACATATCAGCAGCATCCCATTTATAAGTTCTTAAATTAATTTTTAAGAAATTAGCTATTTCTTTTGGAAACATAATAGATTGTAAACCAATGATATGATCTGTAACATACATGTCATCATTGATATCTTTAATAACAGGACTCTGAGGCCAGCCATATTCTAGTGTATCAACATCTCCAAAAGACATATAATTTATCTTGTTTGGTACCAATAAGTGTGCACATTGCTCAACTTTTCGTACGAAAAAGTGTATGTCTGTCTCAATGATACAATCTCCTTCACACACCATTAAGAAATCACAATTATGGAATTCAGTTAAGATGGCATTCTTGAAAGCTTCGTAGCATCCATAATGTGCTGGGGTAAGTGCAGTGCCATACTGTTGAACTTGCTGTTCATTGAAGAGTTCCATCGAAACACAATCTGGTCTGAGGCAGTTATGCTTGGGTGGTAAAGACTTATAGGGCTCGTTAAACTGTATGATATATTCCCAGCCATGGTCTTTGACTCTTTCAAGGGATGCTCTACTTTGTTGTTCTCTTTCATCATTTAATGTGGTTTGTATATGAACTAATTTAATCTTAGGTCTTTCATTCTTCCATTCAAACTTTCCTGTATTTTGGTACTTATGTAGATTGTCTTTGGTCAGTTTAAACTCTTCCAATTTATATTGAACATCTCCATCATAAAAATCCATTTTAATATCTATAGGATCTCCTTTGAATTCAAATTGATAGACAAGTTCATGGTTCTTAGCTGGTATGATTCTTTTCCACATGTAATCTGCAATAGATACATAGATGTTTCTATAGTCTCTGTTATATGTAAAGAAATAAAAAACGTACATGTTTGGTTTTCCAACAATAGGAATAATAGAATAATACTCACTATTAGATGCTACACCTAATCCACTATGTATCAACATAGTATCCTTGTCATTAGTAACTAATTGTATATCATTTGGATTGAAACTAAATATTACTTTAGATAGGTAGTCTTCTAGGTAGTTCTCACATCTTCTTCTCTTACACACTTCGTTCCATTCTTCTGGTGTACGTACATCATCAAACTCTTTCAAGAAGAAATCTGTGTCAAACATAATACCATTGGTCTGAATTCCTTTACCTTGTGGTGTAGGTAGTGTAGCAGCATATAACTTTTTATCTGTTCTGAATGCATCATTCACTGCAGGGATATCTCTAGGATCTAATACAACATCATAGGTAGTGTAGAAGAATCTCTTGAACCCAAGCTCTTTAGCAACCTTAGCTGCATTGAATATATTAGTTAAGACAGTCAATGATTGGTTACTGTTCTTCAATCCATTGATGTTGATCTCAGCAAAGTAATCTTGTGTGTCATTATAAAACCTGGTGTAATAACTGTGATGAGTCAAAGGATTGTGCACATCATATATATAATAATCCACCATGTTTTGAATGTCTATATCTACAGGATAGTGAGACACTAGTATAATCTTTCTTCCTAATGGCTTTAAAGATAGAATAGTATCCTTGGTCCATTGAATTCTATCCTTAATATTTGGGTAGGTGCCCAAGATGATACACTCTTCTTGCATTACATCTAAGTTTAATTTTTTGATAATATTGGTAGCATCACTACTAAGATCTCCAGTTAAATAAAGCATATTCTCTTCATTGTTATATTTGTTACAATATACATCTAGGTTATACATCACTTTGATCAAGTCATCATATTCCATGGCTTCTTTAATAGCAATAGGATTTAACTCCTTGTTACCTCTATCTCCCTTTGATGGAAAGAAGAATACATCACATGCCTTTAAGAAGTCACTTACATCATTACGCTCTCCCCATACAACACAGTTGTTTGGTTTGCTAGCCATTAATGGTTCCCAATAGTTAGCAAAGTTACCTGCTTGGTTACCTAGGAAGTGAAACTTTACCTTATAGTTCTTAAGTCTTTCTGCTAGTTGAAATGCATAAGCTTGATTCTTTCTAGGTGTAAATAGTCCTACAGTTACAAAGTGTTTGTATTCAGGATCTAAGTCATAGTCTTTTTGTCTTTCTACTTTATTTCTAATCTTTTTATCAATAGGATATTCAATTACCTCTGTAGGTACATTTAATGTAATGTATTGGAAAGAGTTATAAGAGCTAACAAATATAAACTTGTCAGGCAAATAGTATTTGTTTTTAGGATTAAATGAACTATCATGAGTAGTTTCTATAACCTTCCATGGCCTCTCTGCATCATATAGATAGTCAGCACAATCTTCATTCATAAACATCTCTGGAAACTCTTCCATAGAGATTACATCTGGTTGGAAGTCTTGCAGAATTTGCAACAGTTCATTATACTTGTCTTCTCCTAGAGAATGGAAGTTAACTCCTTCTGTAAGCATTTCAATGATCTTGTTGCGTTGTACAACAAATGACCATGCTAGAAATGAATACTCTACCACCTTGATTTCAAAGTGATCTTTTAATAACTCCACTTTATTTACTGTTACCTGAGGAGCTCCTCCTGTTGATAGGTGAGGAGTGATTATTAATAGCTTTTTCATTTATGTAAATCTCTGTTTGTATGGATTATCAATTGTTTGATCTTCTACTGTAATATTTAAAAAGTTAAAGCCTTGTAATGGACCACTTAAATACCCAATCTTACCAGAAAAAAATGAGTTAAATGCAAGGCTTATTCTTGTTTTATCATCAGAAGTAGTTGGAACACTATGCTCTGTAGTAGATGGAAACAGAACAATATCTCCTTTATGAACTGGGAAATAAGCTTCTACACAAGTATAAATGTTTTGTTCTTTCGCCTGTATTTGTAAATTGTTAGGTAGTGATCTTCCAAACATTATCTTATCTGTATTCCTATCTGCATTAAAATATAAACAGCCACTAATTATACTGTTTGGATGATGGTGCTGATGATGTGATTGTTCTTTCTTTGTATAGTTGAACCAAGACTGAGTTATAGATAATTTAAGTTCTTCTGGGTTTATAGGATTATATATAGTTATCAAGTAGTCGTTAAGGATAGACTCAATGAACAGTTTTACATTACTAAGTTTAGGATTGTTTAAAACATACAAATTGTTTGTTGTAGCATTTGAGGTATTTAGAAATATATCTCTTTCATACTCGTATGCACATTCCATTTCTTCATTAGTAAAATCTCTTTTGATGTTATTTACTAAAATAGGAATGGGAAAGATTGGTATTATTGCTCCTCCTGGGTTTTGTTGTTGTGACATATTATTAGTTTAAATTACTGTTAATTACATGCATTACTTGTGCTACACTTGGATGACACTCAAAAGTTTCTTTCTTCTCTAAGCATCCAATCAATGGTTGTACAGAATCTATTGTGGGCCAATACTCTAATGCATATTTCATATTAGAGCTACAGTGTAATCCACATGCTCCTCTTACGTATATATGTTTGCTAGTCTTTCTATATGGTCTACGAAACTCTGGGTTGATAGGAGATCCTAATTCAACTATAGGTGTTTCTGTTGTACCTGCTAGATGTAATATACCAGAGTCCATAGTAATAACAACAACAGCTTTATTGATCAAATGCCAAGTCTCAGAAATAGATGTTTTATTCATTAAGTTAGTCACCTTATCGTTCATCTCATGTACAGGTTTCTGTACATTAAAGAAGCCTGTCTCACTGCTATCCTTACCAACTGCTACCACCTTATATCCCCATTTAATTAATTCATCAACTAAGTTAAGCCAGTTCTCTTGTGACCAGGTTCTATTAGGCCAGCTGTTAACAGGGTGTATTACAGCATACTTGCCTTCTATATGATTAATAGGTTCTTCAGTAGGTCTATAATAACATTCTAGTTCATCTTGTCCAAGCATAAAGCCTAGGTGTATAGCATGGAACTGTCTGATATCCATCATGTTATGCTTCATCTCTATACCACGCTCGTCTTTCTTACCTACTAGATAGAATGAATTATGTATAATGTAATTACTTTGTATATACGTCATGTCTATAGAACTAGCTTTGTAGCTCTTTTCTACAAAGGGGTTCATCTTAAACAACTCAGGCATCTGAGAGATGACTATGATCTTTCTTTGATATGCATCATGAAGTTTTTTAATAGTGGGGGTGGCACAGAGAAGATCACCCAATCCATTACATTCTGATAAATCTAAACAAACTGGTTTCATCTTTTGGTTATTTCAAACAAAGTTAATATATTTGTTGGAAATAAAAAACATTTTAACCATGAAAATTGAAGTTTCTATAGGAGAAGTGGTAGATAAATGGACCATCCTATCAATCAAAGCCCTAAACATTACAGACAAGGACAAGCTTGTCAATGTATTTAAAGAAAGGAACTACCTAAATACAGCAATAGAACCTGAGATCTTACATGATCCTTTAACTGATCAATTGCTTGTTGTAAATAAGAACCTCTGGGATGTGGAAGACAGACTTAGAGATTGTGAAAGAGGCAAGGTATTTGATGATCACTTTGTACAGCTAGCTAGAAGTGTTTACATATTGAATGACAAGCGAGCAAGTATTAAAAAAGAAATTAATATGAAGTATGGAAGTGATTTTGTAGAGGAGAAATCTTACCAGCCCTACTAAAAAAATATTTGGTAGTTTCAACTTTTTTACCTAGTTTTGCTAGGAATTATAGAAGTTAACCTAAATAGGTCATTCTGACCATATTGTACATCCATGTCCTGGGTGTATTTTTATTTATACAAACATATGTTTTACAACAATGAATGAAAATCCTAATCTAAAATCCATTAAAGTTTGGATATTTCCAAGCCTTGTATCTCTAGTTTCTCTCCTAATATGGAGTGATGTAAACGAGATAAAATCTGACGTAAAAATGCTAATGGCTCAGTCTAACATAGACAAGACACGTATAGACAACCTAGAAAGGGTAGTCTATAAAACAGCTGCTTCTTTTCCTACTAGTGTTCCTATAGAAACAACAGTATTTAGAGAGATGGCTATACTTCCTAACAATAAATTAATTATAAAAAATGAAAAAGTTCTTCTCTGATTTATTTGATGACAACAACACAATTAATGAGAAAGCTGTAATAGGCTTTGCTTCTTTTGTAATCATGGTAGTATTTGCTTTGGTAGATATTATCACTGGTACATTGCATAAAGAGTTGGTTGTCAATGAGTTCATATATGATTCTTTCAAAGTGTTGACTATAGCTTGTTTTGGAATTGCTTCTGTAGACAAGTTTATTAATAAGAAAAACCAAACTGAAGATAATGAATAAAATTCTAGTATTTGTTGTAATGGCTTTACTATTTACAGTGGCTCTTCAACATAAAGGATGTAACGCTCCTCAGATAAAAGCTGATACTGTAACGTTACATGATACAACCTGGCAAGTTCATGACTCATTGATTGTCAAGAAGTTAAAGGTTAAGGAGATAATACATGACACACTACCTGCAGAATATATAGCAGACACAAACTACCCTAAGCTTAAAGCACAATATGATGCTTTGGTCATTGCCCATTTGGCAAAGAAGATCTATGCTGACACAGTGAAGCTAGATACTTTGGGCTATGTAGCTGTAGCTGATACAGTACATAAAAACGAGCTACAGAACAGATCTTATAAATATAATTATAAGATTCCTACAATCACTGTAACAAACACTATCACTAAGCAGGCTCCTCCTAAGGGAGCTCTATTTATTGGTGGGGGAATCACTAACACGAAACAACTAGAACTTCAAACCATACAGGGGGGAGTGCTTTACAAGACTAAGAAAGATAAGATATTTGGTTTACATATTGGAATAAACAACAATAGCCAAGTTATATATGGGGTGAGTAGCTATTGGAAAATTAAATAACTATGAACGTTGATAAATTAAAAGGACATGTTCCAGACACAGTGATTGCACAAATCCCTGGTGTAATAGATAAGTTTGAAATTAATACAGCATTACGTTTGGCTCATTTCTTAGCACAAACAGGACATGAATCAGGTGGATTCAAAGCTGTTTCAGAGAACTTAAACTATGGTGCTGCTGGTTTACAGAGCATCTTTAAGAAATACTTTACAGCTGAAAGTGCTAAAGAGTTTGAACGTAAGCCTGAAAGGATTGCTAATATAGTGTATGCTAATCGTATGGGTAATGGTAATCAAGCTTCTGGAGAAGGGTATAAGTTCAGAGGACGTGGTTACATTCAGTTAACAGGGAAGGATAACTATGCAGCTTTTGATAAGACAGTTGAAGATGATATCCTAGCTAACCCAGACCTTGTAGCTACAAAGTACCCACTTTTATCTGCTGCTTGGTTCTTTCATAAGAATGGATTACACAAGATTGCTGATGAGGGGGCTACAGATGTAGTGGTAACCAAGGTGACTAAACGTGTTAATGGTGGAACAATTGGTCTTCCTGATCGTATCAAACACTTCAATGAATACAATAACCTTTTAAATGGTAGTATATAATGACACAAGAAGAAAGAAATGAAAAGATATCTGAACAACTAGCTGCTGATAAAAGTAAGTCAGGACTGGTAGAGAAGTTGGTTTTCACACTACTTCCTATTTGTGTATCTGCTATTGGTTGGTTACTTACACAAGTGAGTGCATTAGAGAATCAGGTAACTATTTTGAATAACAAGGTAGCAGTTGTAGTAAATGCTGAGAACAAAGCTATACCACCTCAGGGTACTACTATTGAATTAGAACAATTGAGAGCATCAGCTATGCAAGCTAGAGCAGATATGAAGATGGAGATTAATGATAAGATGACAAACATAAAAGAAGCTGCAGCAAATGAAAGAGCAGAGATCAAACAGCGTTTAGCTGTATTAGAATACAAAAACAAATTAAGATAATGGCTAACGCTAAGAAAAAACCTAAAGTAATGCGTAGCAGACGCTCTGGAGTTAAAAAAGCAGAACTAGTACAGCAAAATAATGAGGTGTTGTATAATGTATGGACAGCACTTAATGCTCAACAAGTTTTAAAAACTTTAAAATAAACCAACATGGCAAAGGTAAAATCAGATAGCAGAAAAGTTTCATTTGGAAAACGTAAGGGTGGTAAAGCTACCAAATTTAAGGGACCTAAAGATAAGGCAACTAAGCCCTATAATAGACAGGGCAGATAATAACTAAAAAAGTTAAAACACTTATAACTAAATTTGTTATTGTAAATTATTGACACTCATTGTTAATATTAAAAAGTAACATATCTTTGAACATTAATTTTCACAATCATGGCTATACCAAGCAGACAGATAGGATGGGGTACAGAAGAAAACCTCTTATGGCAGATATCTAAGCAATTGGAATATCTTACAGGGGTGACTTATAATTCACAAAATACAATAACTGAATCGTTTAATCCATTGTTTACAGATGCTTCTGGAACATTAGCTGGTGCAACTGCTACAGGATCGTATACTCTTTTACAAGGAAATCTTTGTTATTTTAGAATATATGTAGACTTTGCTGGTTGTACTAACTTTGGCACCTTACAATACCAAATTACGTTGCCATTTGCTTCTGTTGAAACAATGAGACAAGCTGGTGGTACATTACATCAACCTACAGGTGCTGCTCAATATCACATTGCTGGTATTACAGATGTAGCAGTTAGTACAACAATACATAAATTATATTATTCAGGATCTACAACAGATCTTGCTTGGAAATACAATACACCAGTGGCTGGCACAACTGTAACTAGCCATTTTGATTTATCAGGAATTTACCAAATCGCTTAATAACATGGCAATACCATCAAGACAAATAGGCTGGAGTACAAAGTCAAACTTACTTTGGGAGATATCTAAGCAATTAGAAGCCCTCACTGGTGTTATTGGTAGAAACATTCCTGTTACAACAACTAGTACAACTAGTAGTACATCTACATCTTCTACAACAACCACAACAACTAGCTCAACTACTACAACCACTTCTACAACAACTACTACAACTACGCTACCTTAATAAAGAGAAAACCAATAAAACTACATATGAAGGATCTTAAATTTATCTGTGCACAGCCAGATGATGTATATTACACATGGCAGGTACATCTATGGTTGGAAAGTTTAAAGAAGCTTGGACACTCAGACAAAGCAATTGTTTTAGTGTACACACCTAGTTTTAGAGAATACAATGGCAAGTGGGAAAAGATCATGGAACTGTATCCTGAAGCAAAGTTTGCTTTCTACAAGGATTCAGGAGACGTAAGTCAGTATTTAGGAGTTTATATTCCTATTCTACGTCCTTATTGCTTAATGAGATATTTCCAGGACAATCCTGATATGGTCACCAAAGCAGTGTTTTACTGTGACTGTGACGTAATCTTTACAGAAAAGTTTGATGTAGATAAATTTAAAGATGATGATGTAAACTACTTATCTGATACAAATAGTTATATCAACGCTTCATATTTTGATAGTAAAGAAAGAGATGTTTTACCAGACAAACTGGAAGAATACAAAACTAGAGATGTCTTAGCTGAGCTTACAAGCTTAGTGGGTATAACAAGAGAGATAGCTGAAGCTAACAATGATCATTCAGGAGGAGCTCAATACTTCCTTAAGAATATAGATAGTGAGTTTTGGAAGAAGGTAATGAATGACTGTATATTAATACGTGTCTACCTTCAGAACATAAACAAAGAGTTCTTCAAAAATGAAGACAAAGGGTTTCAAAGCTGGTGTGCAGATATGTGGGCTGTGCTATGGAACATTTGGCTTAGAGAACAAGAAGCAAAGAACATTCCTGAATTGGAATTCTGTTGGTCTTCAGATCCTATAGAGAAGCTGGATAGAACAACATTATTACATAACGCAGGGATTACAGGACAGAACACAATGGGTTATCCTGCTTTCTATAAAGGAGCATATCACACTGGTAAAGATCCTTTTCTAGATACACATGTACTAAAAGTGCTTAGTGATGAGACTGCTAAGAAATATGCTAATCATTACTACACTAGACAACTAATAGAAATAAAAAACAAGTATAATTTAAAATATTAATTATGGCCCAGAATACTAATCGCCCTCTCAAAGCATATGTACGCTTTGATGGTACTGGAAGAATCGTTCCAAGTAGCCTAATTCTAAGAAGAAAGAAACCCAAGGTTGGTAAATGGGTAGAGATTCCAGCTTATGAATGCTGCAATTACGTTCCTACAACTACCACTACAACTAGTTCTACAAGCACAACTACTAGTACATCTACGTCTACTAGTACTACTACTAGCACAAGTACAAGTACAACAACTACTACTACAACTGCTGCTCCTACTACAACAACAACAACAACTGCTCCACGTTAAAATTAAATAAAAATGGCAAATAGCAATAATAGATTAAAAGCCTATGTACGTTACGATGGTACAGGACGTGTCATAGCAGGTAGTTTGATCTTACAAAGATTTAAACCAAAGGTTGGTAATTGGGTGGAGATAGATGCAAACGAGTGTTGCAATCCTACTCCTACATTATTAACAGATACTGTTCCAGGAGAGTTTCCTTTAACGTATATTTCTATAAGAATATTCTGTGATGAATCAACTGCAGCTACAGTTTATACAGGTGGAACTGCAGACAATATAACTGAGTTAATTAATTTTCTTAACAGTGATGAAGGAACTAGAGCATTTGGAACATATTCAGCTATAGATGAAGTGACTGTACAATTAAGTGTTCCTTTATCAGTGAAAAATAATCTATGTCCTGATGGAGTGTTAACATTTAACATCTTTGAAGACTAATAAAAACCAACTACAATGGCAAAATCACTATTTCCTGAAGAAATGATGGAAAACGTAGGAGGAAATCTAACATTAGAAACAATAGCTGGAAAGCTTTCTTTCTTTTACGAGCAATTACATCTATTACATTGGCAAACAACATCATTTGCTGAACATGAAGCTTTAGGAAAACTATATGATAGAGTGGGAGATCTTCAAGATGAGATTGTAGAAAAGATTATGGGATATGCAGGTAAAAAAGTTAAAGCATTTAAAATTGACGTCTTAAAAGAATATGCTCCAGGTATGCCTAATAAAGTGGTAAAAGACCTAGTTTCTTTTGCAAAAGATCTTGAAGAGTTTGGAGAAGAAAATAACATGTCTGATATTGAAAATGTAGCTCAAAGCCTATCTGGAGAAGCTGCTCAAACATTATATCGTTTAACCTTGTCTTAATGCAAGTAAATAAAAAGTTCTTCCCTCAAGTGATGCAAGATAATGAAATAGCTTATTTTGCTCACCTTGAGGGAGTAATTTCCTCAGTTGATGAACTATCTACGTTGGAGATCACTAAAGCTCCCCATTCGTACCACTTTAGATTGGCACCTTCATTGCCTATGTATAATGATATGTTGCTAGAAGAAATCTTAAAGTTTCATAATATGTTCAAGATTAGACTAGATCTATCCAAGAGTATCAAAAGCTCAGCAACTATAACTTTTGAAATAAATTTGGAAAATATATAGTTTTTCCATATCTTTGTGACTAAACCAAAAATATAATTATATGGCAGAGATTATCAATTTAAATGGAGCTCAAGAATCAGCTCCTCAAGGTCCTAAGTTTGATCCAAACAAAAAGTATACATGGGGTCCAGACGCTAAGTTTGTATTAGATGGAGGAGATTTTGGTATGTTATTAAACACATTACGTGCAATTGTTAACACAAAGGAAGCACAAACTATTTTACTAGCTAAACAAGCAGGAGATGTTCTTGAAGATACATTGGCTGCTGCAGTTGAAACTGGTGTAGTGATTGAGGTTCCAGAAAATAAATAAGATATGGCAATGATAAAAAAAGCGTTAAAGGCTGTAGACAAATCTAAAAAGCCTGGTTTAGCTAAACTTCCTACAGAAGTAAGAAACAAGATGGGCTACGCTCAAACAGGAAAAAATGTTCCTAAAGGAATGGTTGAGAGTGAAATGTTCCCAGGAAAGATGATTCCAAAGTCTAAGTCTAACTATGAAAATGGTGAGTACGCTAAGATGTTAGATAACAATAGAAAAGCTATACTTAAATCAGCAGCTAAAAAAGTAGCTAAACAATCAGCCAATGAAATAAGTAAATCTCCAGCTAAAAAACCAATGAAAGCAGGTGGTATGTTAAAGCGTGCTGATGGTTCATATTCTAAAAGAGGACTGTGGGATAACATCAGAGCTAACAAAGGATCTGGAAAGAAACCTACAGCTGCTATGTTAAAACAAGAGAAGAAAATAAAAGCTAAAACAAAATAATAATGGCAAAGATAACAAAAGATAGAATGGGTAGCCTATCAGGAATGAAAGCTTCTGATAAGCGTGTAGGACCTATTGATCCTCAAGGTGCTTGGACTAAAGTTCAAGAAGCTACCTTAGCAGGTGCTAAAGGCAAAGCTAAGTTAACTAGAGATAAAGAACTAGGTGCCACTAAGATGAAAATGGGTGGTAAGATGGGTCGTTCTGAAAAGTCTTATGGTCTTGATAAAAAACAAAAAGCTACAAAAGAAGTTAATCCAGCTGGTTTTAGAAAAGCAGCACTAAAGCGTGAAGCTGAAGTGATGGAAAAACGTAGTGGTGAGATGGCTCCTAAGTTAAAGTCTAAAAAGAAATAAGATGGCAACAGTTAAGAAGACTAAGAAAGCTCAGTATGGTCACTCTACATCTATGGATAGTAAGGGTAGATATAATGTAGTTACTAAATCTAATACACCTGAAGGTCCTAGATATTATCAGTATGCTCATCCTAACGAAAATACTGCAAGAGCTCGTAATTCTATGTTTGCTAGAGCAAATGCTGCTGATTCTATTCCAGCTGCAAAAGTTAATCCTCTTGATATAAAAGCTCTTAAAGATCAAAAGAATGGAGGTAAAACTATTAAAGCTAAAGATGGCAAATGGATTCAGAAAGCTGTTAATCCTAAACATAAAGGATACTGTACACCTATGACCAAAGCTACATGTACTCCTAAGCGTAAAGCTTTGGCAAAGACATTCAAAGCAATGGGCAGAGCAAGAAAAAGCAAATAATATGGCAACAACAAACCCAAACATTCCTTTAAAACCTTATGCAAGGTTTAATACAAATGGTAACATAGTTCCAGGAAGCCTTAGTTTATT
>Ga0114967_10000226_pt1 | contig 47216 bp, 35 predicted proteins | sample M_130628_MF_Meta_FD_92639 | JGI IMG/M metagenome (GOLD analysis project Ga0114967, IMG submission 92639) | Freshwater microbial communities from Lake Montjoie, Canada to study carbon cycling - M_130628_MF_MetaG | ecosystem: Environmental > Aquatic > Freshwater > Lake | place: Lake Montjoie... | reverse complement strand
CCGGTTTAAAACGAGTTGGACTATTTTTACCCAAGGAACGGTTAACAGTATTATCTACTGTGTATGCTTGTGAATTGTAACCAGTCGTTAAACTAACATCATGTTTCCATCCATTTGTTTCTCCTTTTGCACCAATTGTAGCATTATAGTCAACCAAATCGCCTTCAAATGTTGGCATATAGCCAATATAACCTTTGTATAAATCAACCTTGTCTTCGTTAGGGTAAGCCAACGTAGCTTGAGTTACATAATTTACACCTCCGTTTTCAGTTGGGCTATGTAGTAAACCACGGTCTTGTCTCCAATATGGCGTGCGATAGTTGGCAAAACTTAAAACTTTTTTTACCACCATTGCAGCATTTGAATATACTTCTTGGTTCTCTGATAGTTTGAAACCGCTATTAATTAGAAAACGACCTGCGGTGGTTTCACCAGTTCCGTTAATATTTCCACCCGTTGGATTATCTTTTAAAAAGCGTGTAATCATCGCATCAGAAGCGGCATCGCCACCGAAAGTAGCAATTTCAGTCGGTAGGTGAATTTTTCCAGAGCGAATAGCATTATTTTGTTGTAGGAAATCAACTGTATAATTGATAAATCCTTTTCCTCCAATATTACTTCCGCTATTCAATGATACATTGTACATACCACCATCGCCTTTTGCAGTAAGGCCTGAAATTACATTCATAGTAGTGTATTCATACTTGTCTTTTAATATAATATTCATAACTCCTGCTATCGCATCTGAGCCGTACTGAGCTGAAGCACCATCACGTAAAATTTCTACACGTTTAATTGCTTGTTGTGGAATGGCAGATAAGTCAACTCCAGTTTCGCCACGCCCCGGAGAAAACTGAACATAAAGCAATGCACTCAAATTTTTACGTTTTCCATTAATCAAAATCAAACTGCGACTTGGTCCCATATTACGGAGTTCCCAAGGGTCAAGTAGGGTAGTAGCATCATTTACAGGTGTATTTACAGTGTTGAATGATGGTACTCGGTACTGTAATGCTTTGTCGAATGTTGGCTGACCAGTTGATTGCAAATCAGCTGATGATAAGATATCAATTGGCAATGGAGAATCTGTCAATGATCTTTGGCTTGCTCTACTACCAACTACCACGACTTCATTTAATACTTTTTCGTCGTTTAATAATATAATATTAATTGTCGATTGTGTTCCAACTTTGATTTCTTGGCCTGCATATCCAATTGCAGAAAATGCAAGAACAACATCTGAATTGGTGGCAATAGTGTATTTGCCATCCACATCGGTACTTGTACCTTTCGTTGTCCCTTTAATTTTTACAGTTACTCCAGGAATTCGTGAACCAGTAGCATTTGTTACGGTTCCATTTACAAAATTTTGTGCAAAAAGTGAAGTGCTCAGTAAAAGAAAGCTCACTAGCACCGAGTTGGTGAAACGATTTATCATAAATAATTGAAGTTTATTTGGTTTTGTATAAATTAACTACAACGAAGGTACTATATGTGTATTAAGATGCAACTTTTCGGTTAAAAATATTATTTTTATCGAAAAATGCAAAACAAAAACACGGAAAAAGCTATTTTTAATTTATAACTATCCATTATTTTTTAAAAAAAATTAAGAACGAGTATTAAAATTGAATTATACTTTAAAATATTAATGATTTTATTTTTAATTGTACTATTTAAATTTAAAAACAAAAAAGGCTTTGAGATTCTCAAAGCCTTTAAAAATTATTTAATGTTGATTACTCAGTTCCCTTGAATAGATTTTCTCCAAATATACGTCCACCAGAAGCACAGCGACTGCAATCTTCGGTATCGCCCATTTCAAGGATTGTATCGCAATGAATGTGTTGATTTCTTCTTGGTACTGCTCTTTGAGTTGGATTTCCCGTTGCTTTCTCAGAAAGCATTTTCAACATAATTCTATTTCGCTCTTTGGCCAGATTTTCACGCAATTGTTCATCCTTTTCAATATCGAAATAAACAGTTCCTTCGATTATCGTCTTTTCTGGTCGAGCATAGATTGAAAGCGGATTATTATTCCATAATACAACATCGGCATCTTTTCCAACTTTGATACTTCCCAAGCGATTTTCTAAATGAAGCATTTTTGCTGGATTTAGTGTTACCATTTTCCATGCCTCTTCTTCGCTCATTCCACCGTAAAGTACAGTTTTTGCTGCTTCTTGATTCAAACGACGAGCCATTTCTGCATCATCCGAATTGATTGCTGTAGTTACACCGACTTTAGCTAAAATAGCTGCGTTATGCGGAATCGCCTCTTTTACTTCCATTTTATAAGCCCACCAGTCAGAGAATGTCGAAGCACTCACCCCGTGTTCTTTCATTTTATCGGCTACTTTATAGCCTTCCATGATATGCGTATAGGTATTGATATTGAAGTTGAAAGACTCAGCCACTTTCATCAACATATTGATTTCAGACTGTACATAAGAGTGACATGTAATGAAACGCTTTTTGTTGAGAATTTCGACTAAAGCATCTAATTCAATGTCACGACGTGGTGGAGTTACACCCGTTTTGTTTGAAAGTGCATTATATTCTTTCCAAGCTTTTTCGTATTCTTTGGCACGTTGGAATGCATCGGTATAAACTTGCTCAACTCCCATACGTGTTTGTGGGAAACGACCAGATGGCGAAGGATTATTTCCATTTTTCACGTTTTCACCCAAAGCAAATTTAATAAAGCCATCAGCACCTTTGATAAGTAAATTATTAGGATTTTCGCCCCACTTTAATTTAATCAAAGCAGATTGACCACCGATACAGTCAGCCGATCCATGTAGTAATTGTGAGGAAGTAACGCCGCCGGCCAATTGACGATAAATATTAATATCTTCCGAATTTAAAGCATCTTCTTGACGAACTTCTGAAGAAATAGTTTGCACCTCATTGATTGAAAACAAAGCAATGTGCGAGTGTTCATCAAAAATACCATTTGTTAAATGCTTTCCAGTACCATCAATAGTATTGCTTCCATCTGGAGCTTTTAAGTTTTTGCCAACTTGAGCAATTTTTCCGTTTTGCAATAAAACGTCCGTATTTGCTATAATTCCTTCTTTTTCGTTAGTCCATACAGTTGCATTCTTGATTAAGAGTGTCTCCTGCTGTGGTTTTTGCTCGCTACCATAGGCTGTGAATGGATAAAGAACTTTACCAATTTGTGGAACTTTCACTTTAACTGTATCTTTCTTAGCAACTTCTGCTTTGGCTGCTTCTTTGAAAGAAGCTTCCCATTTGACTTGCTTGCCATCGCCTAAAATTGCATCCCCTTTGATGTTTTTGCCATCATAATATCCACTCAAACGAGTTTCGTTGGCATCTTTTTTCTCAAGTTTGGTAGTGATTGTCAATAAATCACTGATACGGCTTACTTTTGGTGTAGTTTTTACGGTATCGTTGCTAATAAACTGATATTCAGGTTTGTCGATTTTACCAGTAATATTGAGTTTGAAACTTGATTTTTCATCAATTTTTAAATCATATAGTCCTCTAATATCAGTCACATTCATATCACTCAATATATAACGCTTGCCTTGTACCCAGTTTTCGTAAATTACATTGTCCTTATTGAAAAGATTTTCAGATGTAATAATAAAGTTGGCCAACATCCCTTTTTTCAAGCTACCGACCATATTATCTACTTTCAATAATTTAGCTGGGGCAGAGGTAAGAGCTTCGAGAGCTTTGTTTTCTGGCAATCCGTTTTCGATTGCTTTACGAAGGTTTGTCCAAAATTCTGTTTTGTTTTTTAAACCAGCAGTAGTAAAGGCAAAATTTACACCTGATTTAGCTAAAATACTTGCATTAGCTGGAGCCATTTCCCAATGTTTCATTTCGGTAAGACTTACCATCGACGCATCGAAAGGGTCTTCAACATCGTAGGCTGAAGGGAAATTGAGTGGTATAATTAATGAGTTGCCTAAACCTTTTATTTCATCGATTCTTTGATATTCATCGCCCGCACCTTTGATGATATATTGAACGCCAAATTCTTTTCCAATTTTATCAGCTCTCAAAACAGCCAGTTTATCCGTCGCCTCGTAGATTTGTGGAAGTGCTTGCATTTCGTTGAAAGCATCTAAAGAAAGGTTTTTTTCTTGTGATTTTCCACCTTTTTTATACCATTCTGCATCATAGTAAGTTTGACGAAGCAAAGCTACTGCACCCATCAACGATACTGGATAAGATTGTGTTGAAGTTCCTTTGTTGAGCGAATAATGAGCAGAAGATTTTGCTTTCAAGAGTACGTTATGCTCTTTGTCGTCGGCATAAGAAACAAAGGCTGATGTACCACGAACTATGCCATCCGCTATATGTACTGCGGCACTTCCGAAACCGATTTTACGCATTTCTTCTGCTTTGGCGGTATTTACTTTAAATTCTACAGTTGCATCAATTTCAGGTTTTACTGCTTGATTCCAGTCAAAAGCCCCTTTTTTGTTAGTTTCAAGTTGAGGAGTACCTCCAAAACCTCTACCACCTCCTACAGGACGTTGAATTTCTGGTAAACCGTAATCTGAATAAATATCAATCAAAGAAGGGTAAATTCTTTTGCCTTTGAGGTCATAGACTACTGTCCCTGCTGGAACTTGAAGGTCTTTTCCGACTGACTCAATAAAACCATTTTTGATATAAATCATGGCATTGTCAAGAACTGTCTGAGCATCAACTACAATAGTGGCATTTTTAAAAGCATACTGCGATGGTCTTTCGTCATAGACGCCATTCCTTTGAAAGGTGACTTGAGAAAAAACGGAACCAGAGATGAGCGAAACAATGAGTAAAGTAAGAAGTTTTCTCATGGAGTAGGTTTAGGATATTTGATGAATGAATGATATTGCGAATTTGATAAATTTTAACAAATAAACAAAACTATTAATGTTTTTGTAGCGTTTATAGCCGAATCACCCAAAAATAATTGCTAAAGGTGATTTTTAATCGACAAAATCTAATGTATCTTGAGTAAGTTTTTTAAATTAAAATTAATTATCTATTAATGAATTCATGAATGAAATAATGCAAGATTAGGTTATTTGGATAATATGGGTGTATAAAGGGTAAATAAAATAAAATTGAATGTTGCAGTACGTACTCAAAAAACCAATGAATTTTGAAATGCAAGACTTAGATTTAGGCTAGGAATTTGAATTACACTGTATTATTGTTAATATAAAAAGCTAAAATGACGATACACAAAAATATAATTATCGGTGCGGGGCCTTCGGGTTTATCTATTGCAGGGCGATTGAGTAAATTAGGTATTCCATTTATTCTTTTGGAAAAATCAGAAAACGTTGGCAACGAATGGAGGAATCACTACGACCGTCTCAAGTTGCACACTGATAAAGTTCACTCTGCGTTGCCTCACTTAGAATTTCCTACGCATTATCCCACTTTTGTTTCGAAAGACCAATACATTAATTATTTGGCATCCTACATTGAACATTTTAAAATTAAACCAATTTATAAACAAGAAGTTGTTGATATTGCAAATAAGGATAGAATTTGGCATGTAAAAACCACAGGTGAGGAGTTTTTAGCCGAAAATGTAATCGTTTCGACTGGCTATAATCGAGTGCCGAAAATCCCGCATTTTATTAATGATGTTTTGTTTAAAGGAGAAATCATTCATTCTAACCTATACAAAAATGGTAAATGCTACGCTGGCAAGAATGTTTTAGTTGTCGGTTATGGGAATTCCGGTGCTGAAATCTCACTTGATTTATATGAAAGTGGAGCAAAAACTTTTGTCTCAATTAGAAACCCAGTTAATATTGTAAATAGAGAGTTTTTGGGCCATTCTACACAAGGATTAGCTATTTTTCTGTCAAAATTTGGGAATTCGTTTTATGATATTATTTCTAAAATTTTCAAGCGACTTTCGACTGGTTCGATGAAAGATACAGGCATTCCTATTTCGCTACTTGCTCCTTCCGAACAACTCAGAAAACATGGCAAAGTACCAGTGATTGATGTTGGTACACTTCAGCAAATTAAAGAAAAAAATATCATCGTTTTGCCTGATATTCAAGAGTTTACGCATGAGGAGGTCTTATTTAAAGATGGCCAACATTTTAAATTTGATGTTGTGCTGTTGGCTACAGGCTACCATGCACATTTAGAAAAAATAGTGAAAAATATTGGTCCTTTACTCAATGAGCGGGCATATCCAAAAGAGATGTGGGATGATTCCGAAAGCTATAAAGGATTATACTTTTTAGGCTTTAATTTACCTTTAACTGGTATTCTTAGAGATATTAGCTTAAGTTCGGGGAAAATTGCTCAAAAAATATTGGATTCTGAAAAAAAATAAAAATTATCTTAATAACAGGATGATGAATTTAAAATGTAGGAGTTTGTATTCTTAGTGAGTTATATTTGAAACGCCGAAAATCAACATTTTCGTCGTTTCAAATATAAAATCAGATGAAAAACCTCTCATTCAAGCACATGAGGGGTTCGTTTTAAAATATGCTGACAATAAAAGATTATCTCAAGGAAGTGCAAATGCCACATATTTATTGCCCTTTTTTGTACCGAGTTTAGTGCCTCCACAAGCTATTACTACATATTGTTTACCATTCACTTGATAGGTAGATGGGGTCGCAAAACCAGCCGCTGGTAATTTTGTTTCCCAAAGTAATTTACCAGTTTTTTTATTAAATGCTCTAAACATGCCGTCTTTGGTAGCGGCTATAAATAGTAGTCCGCTTGCCGTTATTACTGGGCCTCCATAGTTTTCTACGCCTGTATTATCAATACCTTTTTCTTTTAGACTTTCTTCAAAACCAAGTGGTATTTTCCATAACAAATCTCCCGTGTTCAAGTCAATTGCACTCATGGTGCCCCAAGGTGGCGAGATAGCTGGTAAACCTTTGTTATCTAAAAACTTGTTATATCCAGTACTTTTGAAAGGTAAAAATACAGGTTTTGTAATATTTGTAGAGGTTCCTATTTCTTTTTTCTCATCACCGAATAAAAAAGAAACAATCGCTTGCTTTTCGGTAGCTGAAAGTGCCGGAAAACCTGGCATCATTCCTTTACCGTTAGCAATAATATTGTTTACAAATGCTTTATCTCGTTTTTTTGAAATATCAATCAATGATGGATAATTTGATTTAGGATTTCCCTTTCGGTCTGTTCCATGACAGGTATTGCAATGAGAAATATAAAGTTTTTCGCCTGCACTCAAATTGGTAGTTTTATCTTCTTTGGGTGTTTCTACCATTGTTTGAATCCATGCCATTTCGTTGGCATTTACATAAAGAATACCTTCGGGGTCAGCAGCTGCACCGCCCCATTCTGCACCACCATCATAGCCTGGCAAAATCACTGTTCCTTCTTTAGTTCCTGGGTGATAAAGTGAAGTTTTGTATTTTTTGAAATTTTGTACTAATTCTAAACGATTTTCAGCATAAGGACTAATTTGAGTTTCGTCTAAACTATTAGATTGGCGTGCAAATGGTACTGGTTTTGTCGGAATCGGCTGAGTTGGCCAAGAAATTTCTCCATCTAATGTTGATTTCGGAACTGGCATTTCTTTTATTGGAAAAATTGGTTTGCCAGTCACTCGGTCAAACACAAAAACATAACCCTGCTTGGTAACTTGTGCCACAACATTGATTTTTTTTCCATTGCGAGTTATCGTCATCAAATTCGGTGGTGCTGGCAAATCTCTGTCCCAAATATCATGATGTGTTGTCTGAAAGTGCCATAGTCGCTTACCAGTGCGAGCATCGAGTGCTAAAAGGCAATTTGCAAAAAGATTTTGTCCTTTACGGTTTCCACCATAAAAATCGTAGCCGGCTGAGCCAGTTGGCACATATATTATTCCTCTTTTTCGGTCAGCGGCCATTCCTGCCCAATTATTTGCCGCTCCAGTATAAATGTTTTTATAGGCATCTTTTGGAAAAGTTTCGTAGCCAAATTCTCCAGGGTAGGGTATCGTATGAAAAGTCCAAGCCAATTTTCCAGTTTTAACATTAAATGCTCTAATATCGCCCGGAGCAGCATCTGCACCCTCGGAAAGTCGAAGAGGCATTACGATTAAATCTTCAAAAATTGTTCCCGGAGTATTTGAAATTACGAACTTGTTTTGTGCAATTTCGGGCAAGCCTGTATGTAAATCTGTTTTTCCTTTATCACCAAACGTTTCAATTGGTTTTCCAGTTTTTGCATTTAAAGCCCAAAGGTTTGGTCCAACTGTAAATAAAATTCTTCTGTCGTTGCCTTCTTGCCAATAAGTTACACCTCGAATTGTACTCGCCCAGTTTTTGTGCGGGTCGCCAAAACGCCAGATTTCTTTGCCAGTGGCTGCATTGAGTGCAAATGCCTGTACAGTAGAGCTTACACCATACAAAACTCCTCCAATAATAATCGGATTTACTTGCATTTGTCCAGAATCGGGTGTCGAATAAGTCCATGCAACTTGCAGTTTATTTACATTTTCTGGATTAATTTGCGTTAAGGCCGAGTAGTGATTTCGGTCTGCACCACCTAAATACTCTGCCCAATCTACATCATCGGGCAAGGATTTAATTTGGAGTGCTGAGGCAATGATAAATACAATTATGCCAATCAGTATTTTAGGTTTCATATTTTTAGGTTGATTAAATTATTTTTCTTCTTTACGTTCATCAATATCATTATCTGGTTCGTTATCGAAGGTTTCAAAGATTTCTGGGAATTTTATCTTCAACCAACGATATTGTTTAGAATTTAGGAAAATGAATCTAGGCCCGATAGATTCTTCAATATCTTCATCGGAGTAGATTTGATAAAACATTCCATCAGCTTCATTATTTTCGTTAATTGCCCGATTTACCAAATCAATAAGCTTGGCTGTATCAAAATCAAACAATTCATAAGTGAGTTTTTCTTGTTTGCTTTTGGGTTTTGCCAAGGCTTCTACGAATTGTTTTTCTTGATACTTTTTCCCATTGGGCATCGTAAAACCATACCTAAATGTGCGATCAGAATAATTGCTTTTCTTTAAAGTTTTTGCAAAATTATCATTCAAATGAGTAGGCTTAAATTGATTCCAGGAGATTTTGCTCAAAGAATCAATTAGCGATATATAAATATCTTGGTAAGATTCAACGTTCCAAATATTGCATTGTATTGTTACGTTTTTGAGGTTTTCGAGGATAGAAAGACCATTAATTGGAAATTTACGTAGATTTACAATGAAATCCTCCTGTTCTTGGTTCGACATTTTTTCAATTAACTCGATTTGCGTTAGCTCATCGAGTAATGTTCCTAAGCTATCTCTACTATTTTTTGTGTCATACTTCTTAAAATCGATGGCGTTATTGGGCAATGTTTCTTCTACTATATTTGCTTGGGTACTATCAAAAAGCACAAAAGATAGTTTCGGACTGCGATAATCACAAACAATTACTAGGCGATAAGGAGAAGCAATATCGGTCAGATAATCGTTTACTATCTTAAATTGATTTTCTCCTATTGATGGAAAATAAGTAGAATTCTCTTTTTTAAGCGAATCCAAATTACTACTAATGATATGTTTTAATGAAACATACAGTGTTTGTTGGTAGCTTTTTCCATCAATAAAAGCTGAAATGTTTTGTTTTTCAAAATCTGTTTCGCTGTTATCGGTGTTGTCACGTAGGTACTTGATTTCACTAAATTTGGTTTTAGGCAAAAGTTTAGAATTTAGCTTCTGTAAAATATAAGAATAGAGTTCAGTATTAGATTTTTCGGCAAGTTCATTCAAATCAACCACAACTGCTTGCTTGCTTTCTATTAAAATATCAGATGGTTCTTTGGTAGTTTTCAAGTCTTTTATAGCGTCTTCGGCCAACATTTTTTCTCTTTTGAGAGCTTTTGTAAAATTTTCGACATTGAAAGCAGCTACTTGTTGTCTATACTCTTTATATCCAATTGGAATTTCGGGGTCATTTAATATTTCTCCGTGTTTTTCCTTAATGTATTCAGATTGTTTTTTTGTAAGGAAAATGTAATTCTCAGTTCCTCCATAAGTAGAAGCTTTGCGAACATTGATTTTAAAAAATTTGCCATTAATCTGGTTTTCTTCTAACGCTCGATTGATTTCTTCAAGCCATTCTTGAGTATTAAAGAAAAGCATGCTAAAGTTGAGAGAAACATTTTCTATGCTATTTATATCTTGTTCATCCGCTTTGGCAATTTTATTTTTTGATTCATATTTTTTGCCATTTAATTTGAAACTTACCACTAATTCCCGCTCTTTTTTAGGGCTTTTTTTAATTTCGGTTTCAAAATTATCGCTTATTTTTTCAGCTTTAAATATACCTCTTGAAATTTTCTCTAAGCTAGTAACGAAGTTTTTGAACATCAGTATTTGTTCACTTTCTTTTATGGGAATTGGATTTACTTTGGCAATTACTTCTGAAAATTGGCTTAATAAATTTCGTTTAATAAAACTTGCATTTTTTGGTTCAAAACGTAACTCAACGATGACGTTTTCAATATTCGAACCATCCGCCGTAGGGATAAGTCCAATCTTTTGAAACTCCTCAATAAGCAAATAAAGACTGTCTCGACTTTTATTGCTTGTAAAATCTATTTTTGTTTCAAGAAGTCCTCCAAATATAGAATTTATCCTGTTTTTTTCTTCAAACAAAACATTCTGACTGCTATCTACCAAAAGTAAAGCTTTGCGACCATCTCTTAGTGCTAAAAATGGATTGTAGTCATTACCGACCACAATGACTCTTTTTGAAGAATGTTGGTCGGTAAGAAAATCATTGATTGATTGGAAATCTTTACTCGTAAAACCTGTCAAAAACGAAAATGCCGCTGCATAAGATTGAATGATTGAAGAGTCAATGTCTATATAATGAGGTATAACGTTTTTAATTGTTTTTATTAAAGAAAAATCTGTATCGGCTTTCTGAGTATAGGCTTTATTATTGACTTGGTAGCTCATTTTAAACTTATTTAGCCTACCAGCGAAAGGATTTTTGATTGGAATATTTGATTCATTTGGATAAAAACTTTCTTCTTTTTTACTGATTTCACTTAATTGAATGTCTCTAAAGTCAAAATTTGGAATAAGTTTTTGTTTTATTTCTTTCCAGTAAGACTCATAAATTTCACTTCGGGTCAAATATTTTTGTTCAGCAGGAATCAGTATAACATTTTTGCAATAAGACAAAATTTCTACTTTACTTTTTAGGTCATACTGTTTATATGAATTCTTGATATTATTGGCATCACTGATCGATAACATATTTTTGTGTTGCAAGCTATCAATTAACTAAAATTGGGTTGCCTTTAACGCGGTATAATTATCATAAAAGTAAGTTTGTCGTGCAGCATAAACAAAAAAGCCAAAATCTTTGATGATTTTAATTTGGTCTTTTTTTAGCCAAACAATCAGTTCGTCATAAACTTTTTCGTCGATAAGATTTATTGCTTTGAGTTTGGTAGCTAATTCTCTGTATTTATCTTTGGACGGTCTGAGGTTTTGCTCAATTACCAAAAAAGAAAACGGGTTATTTAGTTTTATATCCCCTTCAATTTCTGTTTTGAAAAACATATTGTCGCCCAGCATTTTTTCGGATAATTCTCGTAAACGAACTAGTTCGTCGGCTCCTGAGCCAATATTTCTCATTAATTCAAATACACCAAGAAATCCTAAAATGGAAGTTCGAGATTTGAATAGAGATTCCGGCACTTGGTTTTTCGTAAATTGACTTATTGCATGAATACTACCAAAGCGTTGTTGAAAAGTTTTGTCTTCTTTATTTATAATCTTCAAATAAGTGTCTTTACCAAATTCAGTGATAATTTCTTCTTTTTTGAGTGCTTCGAGGTAGCCTTCAATTTGTTTATCAGTAAGTTTTTGGGCAAACGAAGGAGCAAAAGAAAGTATAAACAAAAGCAGCGAAAATATGTTTTTCATTATTTAAAAAGTCTTTTTTCTTCAAAAATAGATTAGATTCAAGAAATAACCTAAATTTTGAAAATACAAAAAATAATCGCCTCAAAATACTGCAATTTTTTAAGGCTCTGAATTTATTTTTTAAAACTTTTTGAAAGTTTTTTTGATAATATTATTTTAGATTTTTGCTGATAACCGAATAATATTTTGTCATTGACATCCGATTAAGCTAATTTTGTGCATAAACCAAAGAAATTTTTCGATTCAAATGCCAAATACATATTCAATATTGAGAATTGCCCTCCAAAAATCAGGTAGATTAAGTGAGGATTCATTTAGATTGTTTAAAGAGTGTGGAATAAAGTTTGAAAGCGGTACAGGAAAACTCAAAACATCCTCATCAAATTTCCCAGCGGAGTTTCTTTTTTTAAGAGATGATGATATTGCAGGTTATGTGGAAGATGGTGTAGCAGATATCGGTATCGTAGGTGAAAATGTATTTATTGAATCAAATCGTAAAGCCGAAATTACGTATCGCTTGGGTTTTTCAAAATGCCGACTATCGATTGCTGTTCCTCGTGGAGTAGAATACAATAGTATCAATGATTTTCAAGGAAAAAGTATTGCAACTTCTTACCCTCGTATTTTGGGTAATTATCTAAAGAAACAAGGGGTAAAAGTAGAAATTCATGAAATAAGCGGTTCAGTCGAGATTGCACCAAGTATTGGTTTAGCTGAAGGTGTTTGCGATATTGTAAGCTCGGGAAGTACACTTTTGAGCAATGGTCTAAAAGAAGTTGAGACGATTTTTCGTTCGGAAGCAATTTTGATTTCAAATAAAAAATTATCAAAAGAGAAACACGATACTCTCAATAAATTGTTATTCAGAGTAAAAGCTGTTCAAACGGCTCAAAATTACAAATATATTTTATTAAACGCTCCAAATGATAAACTCCAAGACATCATTAATATGATTCCGGGGATGAAAAGCCCAACCATAGTGCCATTGGCAATGGAAGGTTGGAGTTCGATTCATTCTGTATTGGAAGAAAATCAGTTTTGGGAAAACATCGAAGCGATTCGTTTGGCAGGGGCAGAGGGTATTCTAGTGATTCCAATTGAAAAAATGATTTATTGAACATCTATTCGCTAAACAGGAATTGTTTAAAACAAATGATTCAAAATTGAAATGATAACAAGCATTGAACAATTAGACCTTACAAAGGCTTATACTTTTAATGATTATCTTTCCTGGAAATTTCAAGAAAGAGTTGAATTATTGCGTGGTTATATTGCCAAAATGTCACCCGCACCGACGAGTACACATCAAATAATTAGTGGTAATTTACATTACAACTTAGCGTACTTTCTGCAGAGAAAGTATTGCAAAGTGATAGCTGCTCCATTTGATGTGTATTTGCCATCAATTTAAGGAGAAGGAGAAACTGTTGTTCAGCCTGATTTGTGTGTAATTTGCGATACAACAAAAATTAAAAAACAAGGTTGTATTGGAGCTCCTGAATTAGTTATTGAAATTTTGTCACTTGGGAATTGCGGAACGCCGCCCGTAAGAAGAGAAATGTTTCAAAAATTTCAAATTTATGAACAAGCAGGAGTAAAAGAGTACTGGGTTGTATATCCTTACGAACAAGTTATTCATCAATATACATTAGAAGGTGATAAATTTCAAGCATTACCAATTGCTGAAAAAACGATAAAAAGCCAAGTTTTAAAAGGTTTTGAAGTAGATATGGATACGATTTTTGATACAATCATAGAGTAAAGAATTTTTAGAAAAAAATAAATGAACATTATATCATTTCCACAACGCTCTGAATGGAAGCAGCTACTTGCTCGACCTGTACAAGAAATGGCCGAAATTGAGCAGAAAGTATTGCCCATCTTACAAAAAGTAAAACTCGAAGGCGATGCCGCTCTCAAAGAGTTTGCTTTGAAATTTGATAAAATCGAACTTAATAATTTTCAAGTTGCTCAAGAAGAAATAGATGAAGCCGAAAGTCAGCTTTCAGCAGAATTGAAGGAAGCGATTTTACAAGCATACAAAAATATTTATACTTTTCACGAAGCTCAAAAGCAATCTCCCGAAGTTATTGAAACAATGGCAGGGGTAAGATGTTGGAGAAAAAGCGTAGGTATTCAGAAGGTAGGTTTCTATATTCCAGGTGGAACTGCTCCCCTTTTTTCAACGGTATTGATGTTGGGAATTCCTGCCCAAATTGCTGAATGTCAAGAACGAATTTTATGTTCACCGAGCAATCATCCAGCGATTTATTATGCAGCAAAATTAGTCGGAATCACCAAGGTTTTCAGAATAGGAGGAGCTCAAGCCATCGCCGCAATGGCTTATGGAACTGAAACGATTCCACAGGTGTATAAAATATTTGGACCGGGCAATCAATATGTCACAGCTGCAAAACAATTGTTGAGTAAAGAAGGCATTGCGATTGATATGCCGGCAGGGCCATCAGAAGTAGCAGTTATGGCGGATGATTCGGCTGTGCCTTCGTTTGTGGCTGCCGATTTACTTTCGCAAGCCGAACATGGTGCAGATAGCCAAGTTTTGTTGGTTTCAACGAGTAAGAAGTTTGTTTCTGCAGTAAATTTAGCTGTTTCTGGCCAATTGAATCGTTTACCAAGAAAGGATTTAGCTGCCAAATCAATTGCAAACTCTAAGCTTGTTTTGCTCGAAAATCAAGAAGATTGTATAGATATGCTGAATGAATATGCTCCAGAGCATTTGATTATTGCAGTTGAAAATTATATTGATGTTGGCGAAAAGATAATAAATGCAGGTTCAATATTTTTAGGAAATTATACACCTGAATCATGTGGAGATTATGCTTCAGGTACAAATCATACATTACCAACCAACGGTTATGCTCGTGCTTATAGTGGCGTATCGATTGATAGTTTTGTCAAGAAAATTACTTTCCAAGAAATTTCCAAAGAAGGAATTCTGAATATCGGACCAACAGTAGAATTAATGGCTGAAGCTGAATCATTAGAAGCACATAAACGAGCCGTAACATTGAGAATGGAAAGTTTATTGAGTTGACTTAATCACCGAAGGCTTCGCTTAAATCGAAGCCTTCGGTAAACCTTGGTTGTTTTATTTTGCTGAAAACTTATAAACTGTTGTTGTTTGATAAGTTTCGTTTGGTCTTAAAACCGTTGTTGGGAATTTTGCCTCATTTGGTGAATTTGGATAATGTTGTGTTTCTAAACAAAATCCTGTACGAAATTTATAATTAACACCTTTTCCTGCTGGCATTCCATCCAAAAAATTTCCTGTATAAAACTGGACTGCAGGTTCGGTTGTCAAGACTTCCATTACACGCCCCGAAGTTGGTTCGTAAACACTCGCAATCGTTTTCAAAGTTTTGCTTGAATCTGTTGCAACCCAACAATGGTCATAGCCTTTGCCGTATTTAATTTGAAGATCTTTAACCTCGTTGATTCTTGCACCAATTTTAAATGATTTCGTAAAATCAAATGGTGTTCCTGCTACTGCTTTCAATTCTCCTGTTGGAATTAGTGTTTCATCAACTGGTAAAAATTTATTTGCGTTGAGGGTCACTTCGTGATCAAGAATTTCTTTGCTAAAATCGCCCGAAAGATTAAAATATGCGTGATTTGTCAAGTTGACAACCGTTGGCTTATCTGTATTTGCTTTATAATCAATCTTTAATGAATTGTCTTTTTGTAAAGTATAAACCACCTCAACGTCCAATTTTCCAGGATATCCTTCTTCGCCGTCAGCAGATGTATAGATGAGTTTTAGTTGTGGCTCTTCACCATCAATCGGCGTTGCTGTCCAAATAACTTTATCAAATCCTTTTTTACCGCCATGTAGAGAGTTAACACCATTATTTTGAGGCAATGTATATTGTTTTCCATCAAGCGTAAATTTGCCCTTTGCGATTCTATTTCCATATCGACCAACCAATGCACCAAAAAATGGCGAATTTTTAAGATAGCCACCCAAAGAATCACAACCTAATGTCACATCAGCATATTTTCCATTTTTGTCTGGAGCTGACCAATAAGTGATAATTCCACCATAATTAGTGATTTTTACAACCATTCCTGCACTATTTTTTAATGTGTAAAGGTCAGCTGCTTCGCCAGTAGGAAGTTTGCCGAAGCTTATTTTTTCAATTTTATTTGTTGTAATTGTAGAATCACTTGTAGTAGATTCTTCTTTTTTTGATGTACAATTTTGGAATAAAAATGCACCACAAAGTAGCAAACCAAGAACTTTAGATTTCATATTTTAAGGAGGAGTTTAAGATTGAATAGTTATTTTACAATAATGCTGTAAGTTAGCATTATTAGCCAATATTCTCCAAAGATTTGATAGAGTTGTTGTTGGAATTTGAAAAATTTCAGGGTTTGATAATTAGGCTACTCGGTAATGATAGCGTTTTTTGAAAAAAATATCTCATAATCAACTGTGAGGTAACTCGCTGATAATCAGATATATATGGAGAAAAAGGAGCAACGATTATCTATATTTTTAGTACCTATGAACTTTTTTTTTAAGCAAACGTGATCTTTTATGTTACCGATTTTACTAATTTCAACCGTTCATTGATCGCGAAAACTCCTTGTAGAATCATAATTATGGCATTTATAACTTGATAACTACATTCTTCTTCAACAAGGTAGGCACCAGTTTCGCCCTAAACCTTTCCCAACGCAGCAGATAAATTTTCAATTATTTGATCTTTTCTATCTAATAATTCCTTTTGTGATAATAATGACAATTCTTTTTCTGCCAATATTTTTTGATTTATCTCTAACTCCTTTTTAAGTCGCTCGATTTCATTTTCGGTAGTTGTTAGTTTTGGGTAATTTTTCCCTGTAGACCGTATGCCGCGAAGCATATAGGTCTCATCAAAATCATCATAAGCTTTCAAAAGTTCTTGAAAAACCATCATTCCAGCATTCCGTTTGCCAGTACGAACACCTTGAAATAATTGAGGCTTTTTGCCTGTTTTTTTAGCTACGGCAGAATCCCCTCCTTTTTGTTCGATAAACATTGCTACACGCTTATCTAAATCGGTTAAAAATACTTCTTCCATAATTTTATTGTTTTTTGTATTTACAAAAAATGTTGTAATTTTGTATCATATACTAATGTAGTGTTAATATTTATACTACAAATATACTATAAATTTTGTAATTACAAGTAAGCTCGTACAATTATGATTAAAACAAAAATTCCCTATAAACTCACTGTAGAAAAATTAATCTAAGAAGGCAAACAGCCAAAATCAGCTAAAAGTTATACATATGCTATGGATAATAAAGTACTAAATGATTAGTTAAGTAATGATAATGTCATTAATACATAAGTAGAATTAGTTAGTTCTCTTTTTCCGAGGAAATATTTTCAATTATCGAATTATTCATAGCCTTTCAGTTAGTGAAGGAATGATAAAGTTTTACAAAGATTACGCAGGAATAAAAGACTAGATAAATTGCACGAAAATTTCAAGCTATCTCCCAGACCATCCAAAGATTCAAAATTGGCTTAAAACAAAAAATACAACCACTTGATAATCAGATAGTTGTATTTTTTATTTGTGGAGACGCAGGGACTCGAACCCTGGTCCGAACTTGGCAATTGTCGAGCCTTCTACATGTTTATTCGGTCTTATTTATTCGAGAATAGGTCGGTGTCCGACATACCAAATCTATTCCTTAGAAACCTAAATACTAATTACCAACAAGTTTCCCGCCAATAATCGCCTTTGCAGGTTCGGCACTCCGAGCTCCCCAGCGGCAAAGGTTGGCCGAGGCGGAATGTGGCGTATGGTTAATTTACTACGAAATTAAGCAGCCATGGCATACGAAGTATTGCCAGTTGTTTTTTGGAAGAATTTTTAACGGGAGAATCCTACCAACTCCCGACATGCTTTTACTCGCAACCACTCACGCCGTCAAAACCGGTCGTCCCCAATAATGATTACTGATGTAAAATTACACTTTTTAGTTCAATAACGCCAATTAAACTTTTTTTGAAAATAATTGACTTAGGCCGCAAGATTTTCAAATTAATTTCGTCTTAAAAGGAAAAGACTACAAAAGTTTTCTTTTGGACAGTTTTTCATATCTTTTCCTTACCCTAAACTGAATTTGTAATTTGATAAAAGTTTACGTTTAATTATTTTTTTACCAAATCACTCTTAAATCTAATCAAAGTATGAATTTAAAATCAGGTATTTTATTTGCTTCTTTATGTTTTTTTAGTTCCGTTTTTGTTGCTTGTCAGAAAAATGAGGAACTAATTCCATCATCCATCAATACTGATATCCAAAACAGTAGCGAAGTTCCGTTACTTAAAGTAGATAATGCAACTGTTTCAACCGAAACCATCGCTCTTGGCAAAGCTTTATTTTGGGACCCAATTTTATCAGGTAAGCGAGATGTTGCTTGCGCAACTTGTCATCATCCCGCCAATGGCTATACCGATAATCTTGATTTGTCAATTGGAGTAAATGCCGTTGGATTGGGTAGAAATCGACATTTTTTGAGTCCAAACACTTTTGCCTTTGTCAAACGCAATGCTCAAACAATTCTCAATACTGCATTTAATGGGATGGATGCCAATGGTAATGTAAATCCAGCCACCTCACCAATGTTTTGGGACTCAAGAGTGAGGAGTTTAGAAGCTCAATCTATTGAACCAATTAAAACACTTGAAGAAATGCGTGGAAATGCGTACTCGGAGGCTGTGGCAATCGATAGTGTAGTTGCCCGTTTAAAACGTATTCCGCAATACCAACAACTATTTCAGAGTGCCTTTGGCAATGCTCAGTCAATCACAGCTACGAATATGGGAATTGCTATTGCTTCTTTTGAACGAACTTTAGTAGCCAATAATTCGAGAGTTGACCGGTATAGAGCGGGAGAAAGAACTGCACTTACGGCACAAGAAATAAATGGAATGAATGCTTTTCAGACTGTTGGTTGTGCCAATTGTCACTCGGGCAATATGTTTTCTGATTTTCAGCTTCATGTACTTTCGGTTCCTGACAATACAAAAAATGCCCAGTCAGATGCTGGAGCAAATAATACTTATGCGTTTCGCACGCCGAGTTTACGAAATTTGGGACTTACCGCACCCTATATGCACAGCGGAGTTTTTCAAACTTTAAATGATGTGCTTGGATTTTATAACAGGATTGCAGGCGGAAATTCACAGAATAGAAATGTAACGGATCGACAAATTGACCCACGCATCAGGAATTTAAGAATTGGTAATAATCAAGCAGCGATTATAGCTTTTATCAATGCTTTATCTGATGATAACTTTGATAAGACAGTACCAACAAGTGTGCCGAGTAGATTGAGTGTCGGAGGTAATATTAGATAAAAGGAACAATATAAGGCTTTCGTGAATGCACGAAAGCCTTATATCAATTTTAGAGTAATTAAAACTTCATCGAAAGTCCAATTCGTTTTCTTGGAATGTCAATTTCCATAACTTTGACCTGCACTTTTTGATGAACTTTCACAACCTCGTTAGGGTCTTTGATGAAACGATTGGCCATTTGAGAAACGTGAATCAAACCATCTTGATGCACGCCTACATCAACAAAACAGCCAAAAGCCGTAATATTTGTAACGATTCCTGGAAGAATCATGCCTTCTCTTAAATCTTCAATTTTGTGCACATCAGAAGCAAATTCAAAGGCTTCAAGAGCTTCTCTAGGATCACGTCCAGGTTTTTGAAGTTCAGATAAAATATCGCTTAGCGTTGGTAGGCCAACTTTATCCGTTACATAATTTTTGATAATTACTTTTGATCTAAGTTGTTCATTACCAATAAGTTCTACAACTTTTACGCCTAAATCATTTGCCATTTTCTGCACTATTGCGTAGGTTTCTGGGTGAACCGCCGAATTATCTAAAGGATTTTCTGCTCCATGAATACGTAAGAAACCAGCACTTTGCTCAAAAGCTTTTGCACCCAATCTAGGCACTTTTTTTAATTCATCTCTCGAACTGAAAGCTCCATTTTTTGCTCTATAATCAACAATATTTTGTGCCAAAGCAGGTCCTAAGCCCGAAACGTAGCTCAATAGGTGTTTGCTTGCAGTATTGAGTTCTACTCCAACTAAGTTTACACAGCTTTCTACAACCGAATCAAGGCTTTCTTTAAGCATTTTTTGTTCAACATCGTGTTGATATTGCCCGACTCCGATAGATTTTGCATCAATTTTAACGAGTTCCGCCAGTGGGTCCATTAATCTTCGTCCAATTGAAACTGCTCCTCTGACAGTAACATCTTTATCGGGAAATTCTTCACGAGCAATGGGTGAAGCTGAATATATTGATGCTCCTTGCTCAGAAACCATGTGAACGGCAACAGCCCCCAAACCTGCAGTGGGGGCTTTCAATATGCCTTTTACAAGGGATTCAGTTTCCCTACTAGCTGTGCCATTTCCAATAGCAATCGCTTGAATTTTATATTCTAAAATTAATTTTTTAATAACCGCTTCAGCTTCCATTTGCTTTGTTAATGGATACACGACCGTATCATAAATCAAATCGCCTTGCTCATTCAGACAAACAACTTTACAACCTGTTCGAAACCCAGGGTCGATGCCCAAAACTCGTTTTTGTCCCAATGGCGATGCCAATAAAAGCTGACGAAGATTTGTTACGAAAATCTTAATGGCTTCACTATCAGCTTTTTGTTTTGAAATATTACTAAATTCCGTTTCGATACTTGGCTTTAAAAGTCGGCCATAAGAATCGCTAATGGCTTGTTCGACTTGCTCTTTAGCTTCGGGCAAACCTCTTAAATAAATACGGTCGAGGGCATCAACACCACGTTCAGTTTCTATCGAAATGTCAATTGATAGAAATCCTTCTTCTTCACCACGACGAAGTGCCAAAAGTCGGTGCGATGGGATTTTAGAAAGGGGCTCTGAAAATTCGTAATAATCTTGGTATTTTATTCCTGCTTCTTGTTTTCCTTTTTTGACTTTTGAGGTAACGATTGATTCTCGCTCAAATAGTCGTCTCACTGCATTTCTTGCTTGAATGTCCTCATTAATCCACTCTGCCATAATATCTCTTGAACCTTGCAGGGCTTCGGCAATGTTTTCAACTTTATCGTTCAAGTATTTTTCGGCAATTGCTTCAATATCTCTGTCTTTTTGAGCAAAAATAATTTTAGCCAAAGGTTCAAGTCCTTTTTCGATAGCTATACTTGCCCGAGTTTTACGTTTTTGTTTATAAGGCAAGTATAAATCTTCTAATTCGTTGATGTACAAGGCGTTGTTTAGCTTTATAAGCAACTCAGGCGTCATTTTTCCTTGTTCTTCAATTGACTTTATAATTGCTTCCCTACGTTTATCTGCTTCAATAAATTTAGTGTAAAGGTCTTTCGTGTCTGCAACTTGAACTTCGTCCATGCTGCCTGTCATTTCTTTTCGATAGCGAGATATAAACGGCACTGTGGCTCCTTCATCGAGTAGTGCAATTGTATTTTGAATACTTTTTTCGGGTACGCCAATTGTTTGGGCAATTATTTGTATTTGTTTTTGGGTCATTTTTCCAACCTTTTTTATGAAATTTGTATCATTAAATATAGACCTCGGTCGATAGTCGATAGCTGTTAAAAGTATTTAAAACTTTTAATATTGAATAACTAGAACTCAATATTGAAAGTATTTCATCAAATTTGTATAGTTGACTATCGATAATTATTCGTTGACTTAATTATTTATTCACAAAAATCCGATTAAAATATGAAAATGCAACTTGTTTTATTAATGATTCTTTCCACATTATTCTTTATAAATTGTGAAAAAGTGAATGAGTTGACTGATAAACAGGAAACTATGCGTGATTATATTGTAAATTATGGAACTAGTTTTGGGATGTGTGTTGGTTCTTGCCGAAAAGAAATGAATGTAGAAAAAAACACAGTCATTTTTACAGTTTATTATACAGAAGGTAGAGGAGCTACTGGCGGAACTCCGAAAATATACAATGAAGTACTTGAAGCAACTTTAGGAAACTCTTTGCTTAAAAGTATTAATTATGAGTCGTTTATTAAGTTGAACAAGGTTATTGGTTGTCCTGATTGTGCAGATGGCGGTGCCGAATGGGTTGAAATTTTGAAAAATGGCTTTAAGCATAAAGTGACTTTTGAATTTGGTAAAGCACCAAAAGAAATAGAAAATTTAGTGACAATTTTACGAGTAAAAAAGGTTTACTTTGAAGAAAAATATTTGAAGTAAAAGATTAAAGGTATTTAATTGATTAATTTAGTTTTATAACATGTTGATAGTCATTGCTTTATTTTGCTTTTGATTGTTGGCTATTGACCGTGGAATTCTTAAATGTATGATATTATTGTAATTGGGGGAGGAGCGGCTGGTTTTTTTGCCGCAATTAATGCGGCTGAGAAAAATAACGGTTTAAAAATAGCAATTTTGGAGCGTGGGAGAGACGTTTTACAAAAAGTAAAAGTTTCAGGTGGAGGGCGTTGTAATTTAACCCACGCTTGTTTTGATCCCAACAAATTAGTAAAATTTTATCCGAGAGGCGAAAATGAACTGTTAGAACCGTTTCACAGATTTAACCCAACCAATACTATCGATTGGTTTGAGAGTAGGGGGGTAAAAATCAAGAAAGAAGCGGATGGAAGAATGTTTCCTGTAAGTGATTCTTCTCAGTCGATAATTGATTGTTTGTTGGAGGCTGTTCAACGATGCCGAATTGAAGTTTTGACTAATTCAAGAGTTGAGCAATTTCATTATTTGCCCAATGAAAAATCTAATTGGAAACTTCATATAGCAGGAGAAAGAATTTTTCACACCAAAAAATTAATGATTGCTACTGGCAGCGACACTGCTGTTTGGGCTTTGCTCGATAGACTTAAAATTAAAATCATTCAACCTGTTCCTTCACTTTTTACATTTAACATAAAAGATGCTCGTATCTCTGATTTGATGGGTTTGTCTGTGCCAAATGCTATTATTAATATCCAAAAGACAAATTTTGAAAGCAATGGTCCAACATTGATTACTCATTGGGGACTATCTGGGCCGGGTATTTTGAAGCTATCTTCTTGGGCAGCTCGTGAGTTATATGCTGCCAATTATAAATTTACTTTAAAAGTGAACTGGCTGGCTAATAATGATATTGAATCCGTCAGAACACATTTGCACAATCAGATTAATGCTCAACCCAAAAAAAATGTGGTAACAAATGCCGAATTCGGCTTACCGATTCGTCTTTGGAAAAGTTTGTGTAATGCTGCTCAAATCGGTGAATTTCAGAAATGGGCAGAAACTGGCAAAAAACACATTCAACGTTTAACCGAACAATTGACGGCAGGAAGTTTTGAAGTAAATGGTAAAAGTGTTTTTAAAGAAGAATTTGTAACCGCTGGTGGTGTTGATTTATCCGAAATTGATTTTAAAACATATAGTTTGAAACAATACCCAAGCCTTTTTATGGCTGGAGAAGTATTAAATATTGATGCCATTACAGGTGGATTTAATTTTCAAGCCGCTTGGACAGGCGGTTGGATTGCTGGCCAAAACTTATGATTTTTTCTTTCGTACACCTTGCAAAATTTCTGAAAATATTGATTTTTCGTTAATATCATCTAAAATTATGGCTTCCTGCAAGATTTCTTTAAAACTGGCCTCTTTATTTTTTAAATCTTCCAAGTCTTTGAATGTAATGCCATGGATAAATTTTCGTTTTTTAGATTCAAGCAATCCTCGTTCGTTTGACATCTGAAAACCACGATGAAAGCCAACCTCAATTCCTTTGTTTTTATTCAATACAACAAAATAACAAAGTTCGTTTTTTATACCAAACATAGCAGTATTAAACAAAAAACGCTCTCTCATTTTCGGATGAGCATTTAATATTAAATTTCTAAGTTGGTTCAATAATGCTGATATTACATGCTCTTGACTTTCGATAAAATTTTCGATAGAGTTGTATTTATTCATTTTTCTGTGAAGTTTTTGTGATGGTTGAGCCAACAAACATTCCAAATATACTTGCCAATAATCCCCAAATAATCGAGGGGATTTCGTTTTCGAAAAACTCAAAGAAAGTCCAAACTCCTGTGCCCAAAGTCATTGAAAGTATGGCACCGAGTGCACTGGCTTTTTTCCAATATAGACCTGATACTAAAGGAACGAATAATGCAACCAAACTTAAAGCCGAAGATTCACCAACAAGCTCATAAATTTCTGATTTATAGAGCGAAAGAGCTACTCCAATCAAAGTTATTCCAACTACCGAAAGCCGCATGATTTTTAGTAGTTTTTTGTCGCTTATTTTTTCTCCGTATAAAGGTTTGATTAAATTTTCTCCTAAAACAGTTGCAGGAGCTAGTATTGCTCCACTGCAAGTGCTTAAAATAGCTGATAATAAAGCTCCGAAAAAAATTATTTGCATACCGATTCCTGAGTGTTTTAAGACTAAAATAGGAATTAGCATTTGAGAATCGCTTTGTTTTAGGTCTGAATATAAGATTGTGCCACACAAAGCAATGATAAGTGGCATACAAGCAATCGTCAGATACATTAGCGATGACAAGTAAGCACTTTGTACGGCCACTTTTTCGGATTTTGCTGAAAGTGTTCGCTGAAATACGTCTTGTTGAGGGATTGACCCCCAGCCAATTGTGATCCAAGCAGCAAAATAAGTAATCCAACTTGTAAATGTATTTTCTTTGGGAATAAATCTAAAAAAATTGGGAGGAGTTTTGATAAGAATCTGATTGAATCCACCAACTTGACTTACGAGATCGAGCATTAGAACTAACATGCCAATGATAATTATGGCAGTTTGGACAGTATCGGTAATGGCAACTGACCACATACCTCCTACATAAGTATAAAATAAAACGATTGTTGCACAAATGATAATTCCGATAACGAATGGCACGCCAGCAATTGATTGTAAAACTATAGCAAGTGCTACGAGCTGTGCTGCAATCCAACTAAAATAGGAGGGAATCATAAAAATTGCTGAAATCCATTCTACTTTTCTATCGTATCTAATTTTGAAATAATCGCTAAATGTTAAGATATTTAGCTTATATAATGGACGAGCAAAAAATAGGCCAATCAAAAGCAGACATAAGGCTGCACCGAACGGATCTTCAATAACTCCTAAAAGTCCGTGCTCAACAAATTCGGATGAAGCTCCCATGACGGTTTCTGAACCAAACCATGTGGCAAATAGTCCTGAAGCTACTACGTAGATCGGCATCCGACGGCCTGCAATTGCAAAGTCACTGGAAGTTTTTACAAACTTTGAAGCATACCAACCAATAAAAATTGTTATAAAAAGGTAGAGAATAATAAAACTGACTAACATTTTTCGTAGTTTCTTTGATTTAGGCTTAGTTAATTTATCGAAATATAAAAATAATCTACATAATTGTGATTTTATTTTTATTTAAAATCCATTATTTATAAATTTGATATTTAATTTAAAAATTTTTAGTTTATTACATTGCTGTGACCCACCTAATTGAACGATTTACCGAAATTTTAAAAAAAGGCAAGTATAACTCGCAAACAATTGCAGCTTATCGAAATGCTATTTTTGTGTTCTATAATCATTTTAGAGATTTACCACAAAGCAAAATTAATGAAGAGCTAATATCTGCCTATTTGTTTGAACTTGGCGATAAAAAAGGTGGCAGCACTGATGCCACATTACAAGCTGGAAAGGCCATAAAGTTATTTTATGAAGTAATATTTAATCGAAAATTTGTAATTAAAGCCAACGGAGAGTCGAAAAGCGATAAGTTGCCCGAAATTTTGACAGAATTAGAGGTAGCTAAAATTATTTCGGTTTTGGATAATTTAAAGCACAAAGCTTTGATGTCAATTATTTATGCTGCTGGTCTGAAATTAAGAAATGTCTTAAATATGAAAATCACCGATATTGATTTTGATAAAGGGGAAATCATAGTAATGCCAACAAAATCTGAAAAAGGGCGAACCTTGATGCTTCCGAAAAAATTAGTGCCTATCCTAAAAGCCTATCTTAAGAAATATAATCCACAACATTTGTTATTTGATGGTGAAAATGGAAAAACTTATAGTCCGAGGAGTGTGCAGGTGGTTTTTCAACAGGCAATGGTAAAAGGTAAAATTGAGAAAGATGCCTCTGTGCATACTCTTAGACATAGTTATGCTGTACACTGTGTAGAAAGAGGAATGGATATACATTTACTACAAACAATTTTAGGACATAAATACTTACAAACAACATCTATTTATAACCAAATTGCACAAGTTGAACTTGTTAATATTCGAAGTCCGTTTGAAGACCTTGATATCTAGTATTGAATTTTGAACTCATTAAACTTTAAAATCGAAATAAAAGCACAGAATTATAAACCAGAATCTTTACAAAAAGCAAAATTTATAAATCAGATTTATGTGAAAAGTATAAATTAATCCCTTTTTGGTTAATTTTAACTCGATTTTCATTCAAATATAAATTAAAATACCTGATCTATCAGTATCTATTATAAAATGGTTTTGTTTTTATATTTTTAAAATATAATAGATAAGAGACAAAAAGAAATGAATTTTAAAAAATATCCTTTCAATAAGTTTTTGGCAGGATTTTGATTTTTTTTAGAACAAAATAAGTAAAAAAACAATATTAAATGACAAATTATAATGCTTAATTTTATTAATAACGACTATTTTATTCCTGCGTCTGACAGCTCGTTTCTCATTTCCTTCGTATCGGCACTTAGTAGTTTAGCGTCATTCTAATAATTATTAAAACGAATTTGGTGTTTTCTTTGAAATAAAGGTTTATTTTACAAGGCTAAATAAAATATATACCAAATTTAATCAATGATAAAGTTTAATGCAAATATTGTCAATGTGTTTGATGGGACGGTTTCATATGGAACGCTGAGTATAGAAAATGGTAGAATCTATCAAATTATTATTTTAGGAGTAGAAAAAGAAGGAGAAAAATATATATTGCCAGGCTTGGTAGATGCTCATGTGCATATTGAAAGCTCAATGCTTACACCCGCTCAATTTGCACGATTGGCAGTCGTACATGGAACTGTTGGTACAGTTTCTGACCCGCACGAAATCGCTAATGTTTTAGGTGTCAGGGGTGTCGAATACATGATAGAAGATGGAAGACGAGTGCCATTTAAGTTTTGTTTTGGTGCTCCTTCGTGTGTACCTGCTACTAACTTCGAAACCGCAGGGGCAGAAATTACAGTGAATGATATTGCTCATTTATTCACTTATAAAGAGGTCGGCTATTTAGCCGAGATGATGAATTTCCCTGGGGTATTATACGATGACCCAATGGTGTTACAAAAAATTGCACTTGCTAAAGCGTTTAATAAAACAGTAGATGGTCACGCTCCAGGAGTTAGAGGTGCAGCAGCAAAGAAATATATTGAAGCTGGAATAGAAACTGACCATGAATGCTTTACGAAAGGGGAGGCTTTGGAAAAGCTCAAACTTGGAATGAAAATATTGATTCGAGAAGGTAGTGCTGCCAAAAATTTTGAAGAATTGATTCCATTGGCTCATGAATATTATGCCAAAATGATGTTTTGTTCTGATGATAAGCATCCAGATAATTTGGTTGAAGGGCATATTAATCAATTGGTGAAAAGAGCAATCTCCAAAGGAATTGATAGATTTAAGGTTTTACGGATGGCAACTATCAATCCGATTTTGCATTACAGAATGAATATTGGTTTGTTACGAGAGGGTGACTGGGGCGATTTTATTGTTGTCGATAATTTGGAAGACTTTAATGTTGCAGAAACATATATCAATGGACAAAAAGTTGCCGAAAATGGTATATCCTTGATAGAAAATCTGCATAGTGAAATAATCAATAATTTTGATTGTGAACCGATTGAAACTAAACAAATTGAAATAGCTGCCCCTGAGAATGTTAAACGAATGAGAGTTATACAAACCATTGATGGGCAATTGATTACGAAGGAGATTTTTGTTGAGCCAAAAATAAAGAATGGTTTGGTTGTGGTCGATTTAGAAAAAGATATTTTAAAAATTGTGGTGCTGAATCGTTATAAAACTGCTCAACCAGTCGTTGCATTTATCAATAATTATGGTTTGAAACAAGGTGCAATTGCATCATCAGTTGGACATGATTCCCACAATATTATTGCAGTCGGTGTTGATGATTTTTCTATTTGTGAAGCAATCAATTTAATTATTCGAGAGAAAGGCGGAGTTGCAGCTGTCAGTAATACTAAACTTGGAGTACTTGGTTTGCCAGTGGCGGGTTTGATGAGTACAGAAGATGGTTATAAAGTTGCTGAAAGTTATACAAAAATCGACAAATTTGTTAAAGAACAACTCGGTAGTACCTTAATCTCGCCATTTATGAGTTTGTCATTTATGGCTTTATTGGTTATTCCTGACTTAAAACTAAGTGATTTAGGCCTTTTTGATGGAGAAAAGTTTGAGTTTGTTGATTTATTTGAAAAATAAAAAAAAAGAGGTGAATTTCTACAATTCACCTCTTTACAAAATACTTAAAATGGAAGTTTTCCTAAATCTACGTTTCCTCCAGTCAGGATTATACCTACCTTTTTGCCAGCAAATCTTTCTTTTTGTTTGAGTAGTGCTGCTAATGGAACTGCACATGAAGGTTCTATAACAATTTTTAAGCGTTCCCATATCAATCTCATAGCAGCTATAATTTCGTCTTCACTAACCACAATAATATCCTTTACATACATTCTGATAATTTCGAGTGTTTTATCACCCAGATTTGTCAATAATCCATCAGCTATGGTTTTGATGTATGGTGCTTTCTCAATTTTCCCACTTTTAAATGATAAAATCGCATCGGCTGCACCTTCGGGTTCTCCTGCAATAACTTCGGCATCAGGAAGTAGGTAGTGTGCAGCAAGAGCCGTTCCACTTAAAAGTCCACCACCACCAACTGGAGCCATAATTACTTCCAAATTCGGTACTTCGGCAATCAATTCTATAGTTGCAGTAGCTTGCCCAGCAATCACATCATAATTATTGAATGGGTGAACAAAAGTTGCTCCTGTTCGGTTTACTACTTGCTGAACCGTTGATTCGCGGGCTTCGAGAGTTGGTTCGCATTCAATAATTTCTCCATCAAGTGCTTTTACACCATTCTTTTTGATGATTGGTGCATTACTTGGCATTACAATGTAAGCTTTCGTACCAACTGTTTTAGCCGCCAATGCAATCGCTTGTGCGTGATTGCCTGAGGAGTGTGTGGTTATACCTTTTTTTTGCTCTTCTTTCGTTAATGATAAAACAGCATTCATGCCGCCACGTGCCTTAAATGCTCCTATTTTTTGAAAGTTTTCACACTTAAAAAAAATTTCACAACCAGCCAGTTCATTGATACTTGTTGAACTTAATACTGGAGTTTGATGAATAAACGGTTTTATGCGTTCATGAACTGCTTTGATATCTTCAAGGTTGGGAATCTGATTCATATTTTTATGGAAATGTATTCTTAATCTTTCAAAATTTATCTTACGTAAAAAATAAAGTCGGTTATTGGTAAGGTATCCACGTGGTCTTTAAGTAGCAAAACTACTTGTCCTCGGTGATACGAAGCATGCAAAGCTAAATGACTTAATATCTGCTTAATAATAGTCGTGAAATGTTGACCGCTCGAATTTTGATAGGCAATTAACTGCTCAAAATCTTGATTATCAATCACTTTTTTGATGTCAGTATAGTTGATTTCCAATAGTTCGAGCATGATTTTTGTATCAAAAACCTCCCATACTTTTAGTTCTGTCTTATCACCATTTATACGGTCGAGCCAAATTCGTTGGGCTGCAATCGTATGTGAATAAATCTCGATTGCACGTTGATGGGTTTCCGAAGCACAAATCATACTTTCTAGTACCTTCAGATTTGCCCAATGTTCATACTCAAAAATTTGTTTAAAAAATTCTTTCATTAAAATTTTATTGCTATTATCTCATCAATTTTTCTACTTCGGCAATGCCTTTATTGGGATTTTTATTCAAATTGGCAGACTGTTTAGTTCATAATCAATCTCAATAAACGGTTTTTTTAAATAAATGGAAAAGTAAAAGATAATTGATTTCGTTATTATTTTTATTAACGATTAAATGGCCAGGCATTTAACGTATCAACACCACGATGGGCAAAAAGAGATATTTGCATTTCGGCAGTACGATGGACGAACAATGTAACTTTCCCAAAAACTGAATCTTTAATTTGAAAATTTTTATCAATGAAATCAAGCAATCATTCAGATAATCGCCTGACATACTCCAATCATCCTTTTCACTTTTGATAACTTCAACAATTACAGCAAAGGTTATTTAGCTCCCATTCCATCGCTAAAATAAATTCAGTTATCAGATTTTCATTTGATAAGTTAGATTTTCGAAATTATTCACTTCAAACTGATAATGCAATGTTTTTGAAGTAAATTTTTGAGTAGGAACAAAAAAGAATTGAAGTATAAAAATAGGAATTGATACAAAAGACAAGAGATTTATAACAAGCGATGAAACATTAGCTATCAATAAGTTAAATCATTTCAATTTGTTGATTAGTATTATCCCATTACTTAAGTCAAGTCTTTTTTAAAGACACTATATCAATTACTTTCACATAATGCCATCAAAAACCCTAATTGCTGGCCCGGATAGATGTATATCAGTAAAGTCTCTATTGAATGAAACTTGTAAATTGCCACCTCTAGTGATTACATTTATAGGGCTTTTCATGCTATGACGCATATAAGCCGATAAGACAGATGCCGTAACACCAGTACCGCACGAATAAGTTTCGTCTTCTACACCACGCTCATAGGTACGAACAAAAATTGTATCATCATTTAAGATTTCTATAAAATTTACGTTTGTGCCTCCACGAGCAACCCATTCGGGCGAATATCTTATTTCTTTCCCTACTGAAAATACGTCAAATGTTTCAATATCAGTTACATACGTAACATAATGTGGTGAGCCAGTATTCATAAAATCGTAGGCTTCGTGACGTTCAAGGCTATGAACCTCACCCATTTTCAATGTAATTGCCTTTTTATTGGCTTTTGCAGTATGTTCGCCATCAACCGCTATAAATTTAACATGTTCCTTAAAAATCCCTAAATCCTCGGCAAATCGAACGGTACAGCGACCACCATTTCCGCACATACTTCCTTCGCGACCATCAGCATTATAATAGACCATTCGGAAGTCATATTCAGTATCATTTTGGAGCAAAATGAGTCCATCAGCACCAATTCCGAATCTACGGTGGCACAGGTGTTCGATGTATTCTTGGCTTACAGAGAAAGAACCGTCACGGTTATCAACCATGATGAAGTCGTTTCCTGTACCTTGATATTTATAGAATTTTATGTTGTTCATAATGTTGCTTAGTGTTTTTATAATTTAAATTTTATGGTTAAAACTTGCCAGAATAAACGTCTAATTTAGACGTTTATTCAAACTTCCTAAAAATCTATATCATTTTTTAATAAGAATCTAAATTATAAGAACATTAGGTATGTTTTATTGATGTTTTCACTTTAGAGAAGGCTTCCTATTTTACTGATGTGCAATATTTGATATAATTTTTTTCAACTTTGTGTATAAGATATAAAAAAAGCCGCTCCATTGGGGCGGCCTTTTCCTACACAAAATTATGAAAAAGCTATTACTTTTATCTTTGAACTATTTTGAAATTGAAAAGTTAGATTTTTTGACAACTTTTTTTCAAAATGTTATAATTTTTTCTTTAATTCTTTGATACGTGCTGCTTTACCTTGTTTTCCACGTAAGTAGAACAATCTTGCACGACGTACTTTACCGTAACGTACTACTTCTATTTTATCAACGCTTGGAGAAAGAACAGGGAAAATACGCTCTACGCCAACACCATTAGAGATTTTACGTACTGTAAAAGATTCCCCGTTTGTACCAACGTTACGACGTTGAATTACAGTACCAGTGTAAACCTGAATACGCTCTTTGTTTCCTTCAACAATTTTTACGTGAACGTTAATTGTATCACCAGCCTTAAATTCAGGCTGTGTTTGTCTCTTGCCAGCAAATTCTGCTTCGACTAACTTAATCAAATCCATTGGTTTGTTATTTACTTGATTATCAAATATTTATACTATTAGTGAAGCGGCTGAGCCGTACAAAGCCCAGCATTCTACTATACGAACTGCAAATGTAATAAATCTTGATCGTAAATCCCAATCAGCGAATAAAAATTTCGTTTGTTGTATTTGCTCTAAGAAAATAAAAAAAAATAATTAAACATAAAGTGGTCTTCAAAAATTTATAAAAATATTTTAAAGACTATTTTTGCTAACAAAATCTTTGATATAATTTTTTATCAAATCACGCACTCGTGCAAATTCGGCTACGATTTCTTCTTCTGTACCGATAAATTTTGGTGGGTCAGGGAAATTATGATGAAATTTTCGGGGTGACGAATCATTGGATTTTTCTACCCAATTCGGACAATTTTCATTGGCATTATCGCAGACAGTAATTACATAATTAAAATTAATGTTTTCGTATTCGGATACATTATTTGATTTATTTTGAGAAATATCAATACCATCCTGTTTCATGGTTTCAATAGCTCTTAGATTTACTCCGTGTGTAGTGATTCCTGCACTATAAACCTTTACTTTTTGTCTATCTGTAAAATACTCTAAATATCCATGTGCGATTTGACTTCGGCAGCTATTGCCAGTGCATAGAACTAAGATGTTGGTCATGTTCTTTTTTAAGTATTAGTTATTTTAGGTTTATATCTAAGATACAATTTGAAATTTTGTCAGAGTAGGAATTGTTTAATTTAATCATTAACAACACCCACCGCCAGGAGTACAGCAGTCTGAAATATTTGAGGTTATTTGCGAAATATTTACTTTTAATTTTTCGGTGGGAATTCCACAAGAATCTTGTGCCAAACAATTGGTTTGTTTATTATGCAAAACAAAATTCTTTCCGTTGAAGGCTAATTCATACTTGCCGATGGTTTCGGCTTGGTATTCTACTTCTATTTCGAGGTCTTCCATTCCTAAAACTTTTTCAGAAAGTGCAATTATATCAAGCAATTTCTTTGGTTTTAGTCGGTGGTCAGTATCGTTGGCATTCCATAATTGGAAGTTGGCAACTTTTTCATTGCGAACTGTTCCACCACAATCAATAAAGTGTTTGGTGATTACTCCAACCTCGGTTACGTGAAAATGTTCGGGAACTTGTGTGCCATTTTCGAGTTGAAAGTTTACGCTTTCTGCAATATCTAAAATTTGCTTTACTTCTGAAAGTTTCATTATCTTTTATTTTAATTTGTTTAGCAACACTTATTTTGGGTGGACAATATCGGCCTAAATAAACCTTGAATTTTAGAAAAAATTGGCTCATTGATGCAATAGCAAATGGCATTTCCTTCAATATTGCCTTTGATGATCCCCGCATTTTTCAGCTCTTTTAAATGCTGCGATATGGTTGGTTGTGCCAATGGCAACTCATTGACAATGGCGTTACATATACAAGTATTTACTTTTAATAAATATTCAATTATTGCCACACGAGCAGGATGAGCAATAGCTTTGGCAAGTATTGCTATCTCGTTTTGATTTTCAGTAAAAAGGTCGGTTTTTGTAAGTCCCATTTAAAAACATATTTTAATATTGCAATATTACGATATTGCTTGCTTAGAAAAAAGTTAAACCCTAAATTTCTCCTGTTCTAATAATGCCTCTTTTGGGCGACTACTGTTCAAAACGAAGGCTTCCTTTCGATATCGCTTTTAAATGTCCAAGCTATAATTCTACTGGTTTTTTGTCCTTGTGCCATGTTGATGGTTTTTACTTCAATGGCATTTACTTTTTTTAGATAATAATAAATACTTGGCAAATGCTCTTTTTTTGAAATTAGACTTGTAAACCATGTAATTTGTTCATTGATTTCTTTACTTTCAAAAATCATGTTTCTGACAAATGTTTCTTCGCCGCCTTCGCACCAAAGTTCTGCGTTTTGACCACCAAAGTTGAGTTTGGATTTATCTTTCAGTCCTAAATTGTTTATTTTTCTTTGACTGCCAGCCGCTGCTTCTTCTGCCGAAGCGTGGAAAGGAGGATTACAGATTGAAACATCAAAAAACTCATCTGGTTTCAAAATATTGTTAAAAATATGTTTGCTTGAAGGCTGCAATCTACATTCAATTTTTTCAATCAAAACGGTGTTACTTTTTATGATGTTTTGAGCAGATTTGATAGCAATGGGGTCAATATCAGTACCAACAAAGTCCCAACCATAAGCCTGTGAGCCTATAATTGGATATACACAATTTGCTCCGACACCAATGTCTAAAATTTTGATTTTCTTGCCCGTAGGAATCTGATTTCTATTGTCATCGCCTAATAAATCTGCTATATAATGAATATAATCAGCACGCCCTGGAATTGGTGGACAAAGGTAGTTTTTAGGAATATCCCAAAGTGAAATTTGATAGAAATGCTTGAGAATGGCTCGATTGAGCGTTTTTACGGCATCAGGATTAGCAAAATCAATGCTTTCATCACCAAATTTATTGAGTTTGACAAATTTTTCTAAATCTAAACATGAATCAATTAAAGTCTTGAAATCATAGCGAAAACGGTGAGGGTTTCGTGGATGAAGTCCAGATTTTTCGGTTAAATCTTTTGATTTTTGCTCTTTCGAATTGCCTTTTCCTTGCATAAACTCAGTTTTTTAAAAATTAAGGCTATAATTTGCAGAAACAAAAATAGCATCCTCCCTACAATTGAGGTTTACCATGCGTTTTTTAAATAACCTTAAACAAATAAATGTTCTAATTTTTAGCTTTTGAAAAATTGGCAAAAGTAGTATCCGATGAGCAGACTTTTGGTGTTTACTTGCCTCATGGCTGTTTAGCTGTTACAAACTAAGCTACATTTTACGCATTTCAATAGCGTTAAAATACAGCAATCAATGGGTGTTTTTACTTGATTCTAATATTTTTATTATAAAATCTCTATTTCAAAAACCGCACTTTTATTCAATCTGCCAAACAGATGCGGGAAATACTCATTATTAGTAGCCAATTCATACTTCAGCTTTGCTGAAAGTTTCTCGATGTCAATGTGAAGTTTTAGTAAATTTGTTTGACCTGCGTAGTATCTTTCTAAAACTCCCGAAACTTGCTCGGCTGTGCTGAGGTGAATGAAAGTTTCTTCATTGAGAGTCGGACTTTCATAATAATCCAAGCCTTCAAATTTTGCCCACCCATCTTTGGTTGTGACATGATATATTGTTGCCATTTTATTATTTTTGTATGCTAAAACATACAATATATCATTTCATTTTTACAAAAAACACCCAATTTGGGGCATTTTTTAAATTTATAAGTTATTGATAACTGAGTGTAGTCGAAACTATGCTTTTACTTTACCCCAACCCATCGTAGAAACCATCCAATCGGGAAGAGGTTTTTGCGTTTTGCGTTTTTTTAGATTCAGATACCATCCTATTTTTTTTAAAATTGGCACTCTATGTGTTTCTACAAATTCTATGAGTGTGCCATCTGGGTCTTCTAAATATGTAAAACGTCCGCCTGCTTCGCCCATATCGAATGTGTTGTCACTATCGACCGTAAAAGGGAAGCAGTTAGCTTCACATTTCTTCTTGAGTGTGTCCATGTCAAGAGTATCAAAGCAAACATGAATGAAACCTAAATCTCCCCAACTCCTTCCTTCAAAAATAGTTTTTGTCGGGCCTTCAAGTGTTTGCACTAATTCGATTTCAACGTTTCCGAGTAATCTACTAAAAGCACCAGTGTTGTTCATAGGCTTTTTCAAAAGTACTCTACGGAATTGTTTTTTATCAGCATTTAGTTCTTTCAAATCATCGAAATTGCCAGTTTTATCATAAACTAATTCGCTGATTTGTAATACATCTTTATATAATTTTAGTGCTTTGTCAATATCACTAACGCCAATTATTACGCCTAAAATTCCACCTGTTATACTCTCTTTGGGTTTAAACCATGAGTTGTCTTGAACGATTTGTAGTTGATTGCCATAGTTATCTTTAAGCCATGTCGTTGGTTTACCTTCGGGTGATTGTGTAGTTGTGCATTGCTGACAAACAGCAAATTGTTTTACATCCGAACATTTAATTTTTACGGCAAAAATGCCCAAATCGCCAATTTGTGGCTCAAAATCTGCTGCCAAAGGTTCGGGTTTATTTGATTGCCAAATTTCGGCACCGCCACCACCAGCCATATTGAGTGCTAAAATGGCTCGACGTTGGCGAATATTGCCTTTAGTGTAGCGTGTCATGAGGGTTGCTTCGGCAACATCATCAAAAAGAGGGACATTAAGTCCTAAGGTTTTATTATACCAATTAAATGCTTCTTGGGCATTTTGCACACCGATTCCAACTTGTTGAATTCCACTAATCAAATCTGACATATTATATTTAATAGGAGTTTTTAATGATTTTTACTCTATGACATCCTAATAGAAAATTCCCCCTATACATATCATATTTCATTCTCGGTAATCTAACATACTGCGATATGTTTTCATCATTTCTAATTGGGAAGCCTTTCCGCTTAGAAACATTCGCATGACTTTAAAATTTGCCTTCTGAACCCGAAGATAGGAATTAGTTTTGTATTTTCTGGCAGAAACTATTACATTTTTAGGAATAATCTTGAAATTTAGCACTTTTTTTGCTCGAATAATAAATTCATAATCTTCCATAATTTGATAATCTTCTCTGAATTTACCAACTTTTAGAAAATCTTTTTTGCGAATAAAAAGTGTTTGGTCCCCACCACGACACCAAATAAATGGCAGGCGTGTGCAGAACGCATTGACTTTCAAAAGCCAATCATCGGTATCGAATTGATAACGATAACATCCAAAATCATGTCCGTTTTTTATTGCTTTTAAAATATCAAAAGCATAGTCAGGGTTTACTTTTACATCGGCATGAACAAAATATAAAATCTCACCTGTAGCAATAGAAGCCCCAAAGTTCATCTGAAAGGCTCTACCTTCATGAGGAGATTTCTGGGCAATGGCACCTAGTTTCTGAGCAATTTCTTTTGTAGTATCGGTCGAATTTGGCGAATCTGCAATAATTATTTCATGTAGATAATTTTTCCCATTAATCTTCAAGGATTCGATCAGACAACCGATATTATCAGCCTCATTAAAAGATGGTATGATTACACTTATTTTCAACAGATCCGGAGTAAGTTTATTTAAGAAACCATAAAGTTCATTACGATGTTTACGAATTAAACAATTTTTAAGATATTATAAAAAAAGCTAATCAATGAAAATATTGTCGGTTGAACAAATTAGAAAAGCGGATGCCTTTACCATTCAAAATGAGCCAATAGCTTCTATCGACTTGATGGAACGTGCTTCAAGAGGGTTTGTTCAGTGGTTTTGTGAAAATATTACGCAGAGAAATTTAAAAGTAAAAATATTTTGTGGACTCGGCGATAATGGAGCTGACGGTTTGGCAATAGCCCGAATGCTGCAACTTTTGGATTATGATTTAGAAGTATATGTGGTAAAATATTCAAGTAAAAACGTAGAAAATTTTCAGACTAATCAAAAACGTTTGGAAAAGCAATTGACTATAAACTACATTGAAAACGAAGAATTAGTCCTTGAATTTGATAAAAATGATACAATTATTGATGCACTTATAGGGTCTGGATTATCTCGGTCGATTGATGGTCTATTGAAATCAGTAATCGAACAAATAAATAGGAGTGAAGCCAATATTATTGCAGTTGATATGCCTTCGGGTTTGTTTGCCGATAAATCTAATAATTTGAATGATGTTATTATAAAAGCTACGCATACTGTTACTTTTCAATTTCCTAAGTTGGCCTTCATGCTACCTCAAAATGAAGAATTTATCGGTGATTGGTACTTAGTAGATATTGGTTGGCACTATGATTTTATAGAAAATATAGAAACACCTTATTATTTTTCAACACCAAAAGAGCTTAAAAAATTAATTAAACCACGCCAAAAATTTTCTCATAAAGGCATATTCGGGCATGCTTTACTAATCGCAGGAAGCCACGGAATGATGGGGGCGGCTGTACTTGCAGCTCGTGCGTGCATGCGTTCGGGTGTTGGAAAACTTACCGTACATTCTGTAAAATCAGGCTTGGCAATTATGCAAATCTTACTGCCAGAGGCAATGTATTGGGAAGCATGGAATAGTAAAGGCTCCGATTATATTGAGACCAAGTTTCACTTGGATGAGTTTCGTAATCGATATCAAGCTATTGGAGTAGGGCCTGGAATTGGTGTTAATGAAAATATCGGAACGAGTTTGGAAAAACTTTGTGAAATTTGTCAAGAATTAGCCATTCCGATGGTTTTGGATGCTGATGCCCTAAATAATTTTTCGCCTGAAAAAAGACAATTAGGAGTGAAGAAAATTCCTGAAAACTCAATTCTTACTCCACACCCGAAAGAATTTAAGAATATAATAGGTAAATCGTGGGACAATGATTTTGAAAAGTTGGAATTGTTACGGGAATTTTCGATAAATAATAAACTAATTGTATGTCTAAAAGGAGCTAATACTGCGGTTGCCTTGCCTGACGGCACAATTCATTTTAATTCTTCAGGCAATGCAGGAATGGCTACCGCGGGCAGTGGCGATGTGCTTACTGGAATTATTACGGCTTTACTGGCACAAGGATATACACCGCAAGAAGCTGCTATTTTGGGCGTTTATCAACATGGTGTAGCAGGTGACCATGCTGCTGAAAAATTTGGTATGACGAGTATGATTGCGAGTGATATTATTGAAAATATTAGATTTTAATAAGGTAGGGAATTTGAAATTCAAAAAGATACCGCTAAAGTTTTGAGTTTCAGCGGTAAAATGTCAATGAAGTTAAACTATCTGAATATATTTTTAATCATAATTTAAAACTGGAGCGAGCCATTTTTCAACTTCTTCGAGTGGCATATTTTTGCGTTTTGCATAATCAACCACTTGGTCTTTGGCAATTTTACCGATTGTAAAATATTTACTTTCTGGATGAGCAAAATACCAACCACTTACCGAACTTGCAGGATACATCGCAAAACTTTCGGTTAATTCGATTCCAATTCTTCCTGCATCTAATAGATTGAATAAAGCTGTTTTTTCGGTATGGTCTGGGCAAGCAGGATAGCCTGGTGCTGGACGAATACCTTGATATTTTTCAGCAATCAATTCTTCATTCGTAAAATTTTCACTTGAAACATATCCCCAGAATTCAGTTCTTACTCGTTCGTGCATCAATTCAGTAAACGCTTCTGCCAAACGGTCGGCAATTGATTTGATCATAATGGATTGATAATCATCGTGGTCGTTATCGTATTGCTCGAGTAATGCTTCGATACCCAAACCTGCCGTTACAGCAAAACCACCTATGTAATCATCTCCCTCGCCTAATGGAGAGATATAATCACTTAAACACAAATTTGGTAAATTTTGGGCTTTCAAATTCTGTTGACGTAGCTGATGCAAAATAGCCAATGACGGATTTTCAATTAAATTGCCATTTTCTGAAACTGCTTTTTCTCTTAAAATTCGATAAGCTATATTTTTCAATGCACCTTGTCCTGCTGAATTATATTCATATGATTCAAAATTATGCAAAATAATATCATCAACTACCGAATTTGCTGGATAAAAACCAACAATAGCTTTTGCTTTTAATGACTTTTCGGTAATTACTTTTTTGAGCATTGCTTGAGCATCATCAAAGAGTTTTTTAGCTTCTTTCCCAACTGTTTCATCATCAAAAATCTTTGGATATTTTCCAGATAATTGCCAAGTTTGGAAGAATGGTGTCCAGTCAATGTATTTGGCAATTTCGGCTAAATCATAGTCATCAAAAACCTTTGTTCCTAAAAACTTTGGTTTTTTTACTTTATGATTACTCCAATCAATTTTTACATGGTTTTCTCTTGCTTTTTCAATCGGAATAAAGTTTTTATCTTTTTGACGGTTTGCGTGGTCAATTCTCAACTGTGCATATTGTGCTTTTATTTCGTCAAAAATATCTTGGCTTGTTAGTTCATTTTGCATCAAACGTCCTGCAACAGGCACACTTTTCGAGGCATCCAGTACATGAATTACGGGTCCAGAATAATGTGGGTCAATTTTCACAGCTGTATGAATGCGAGAAGTAGTGGCTCCACCGATTAATAAAGGCACTTTGAATCCTTGACGTTCCATTTCTTTGGCAACTCCAACCATTTCATCCAAACTTGGCGTAATCAAACCACTCAAGCCAATAATATCAACGTTGTGTTTTTTGGCTTCTTCCAAAATTTTATTTGTTGGCACCATTACACCTAAATCAATTATTTCGTAGTTATTACAAGCCAAAACTACCCCAACAATATTTTTTCCAATATCGTGTACATCGCCTTTTACAGTTGCGAGAAGAATTTTTCCTGCATTGGTTGAAGTTTTGACAGCCCCCAAACCCCCAGAGGGGGCTTTAACTTGACGCTCGTTCAAGTCGGACAACGCTTTGATTTTTATTAAAATCGTATCTAAAACGGTATCAATCTGAGTAAGAACCTCTTCATTGGTGAATCTAATTACTTCATATCCTTGTGTATTGAGCCATTGTGTTCGCTCAGTATCCGAAAATTTATTCTCTGGTAATTGATGAATTAGTCCGTCAATTTCAATTACTAAGCCTTTTTCTAAACATACTAAATCTGTAATGAATGCCCCAATAATATGTTGTCTTCTAAATTTATACCCATCTAACTTTTTAGAATTTAAACAACTCCATAGAATCTCTTCGGCTTTTGTTGGATTATTTCTCATTCTTAGAGAAAAATCCTTTAATAAGGGATACAAAACAGGATCGGCGGTTTCACGATATGCCCCCTTATTTTGCTCCCCCTCTGGGGGTTGGGGGGCTTTTCTTTTCTCTGCTTCTATAAATGGCAATAAATAAGCAACAGCTTTTTTCATTACCCTCGCTGATTTTACGACTTGTGGCAAAAACATTTTTCCTTCGCCAAATAAATCTCCAACTACATTCATGCCATCCATCAAAGGTCCTTCGATTACGTGCAGTGGCTTTTCAAAACCTTGACGTGCTTCTTCTACGTCTTCATCGATAAATTCAGTCAAACCTTTTATCAAGGCATGCTCTAAACGTTTGCCCACTGGCAATTCACGCCAAGCATTATCTACCACTTGCTCTTTTCCTTTAGATTTTACAGTTTCGGCAAAAGTAACTAAACGCTCGGTAGCATCTTCACGGCGATTCAATAGTACATCCTCGCAAAGTTCCAACATGTCTTTCGGGATATCATCATAAACGCCCAATTGTCCAGCATTGACGATACCTATATCCATACCTGCCTTGATAGCGTGGTATAAGAAAATGGTGTGCATAGCTTCACGCACTGGCTCATTTCCTCTGAAACTAAACGAAATATTAGAAACTCCACCCGAAACTTTGGCATACGGTAAGTTTTCTTTTATCCAACGAGTAGCATTAATAAAGTCAACTGCATAATTATTATGCTCTTCCAATCCAGTCGCAACTGTCAAGATGTTAGGGTCAAAAATAATATCTTGTGGAGGAAAATTTACCTCATTTACCAAAATATCGTAGGCTCTTTTGCAAATTTCAATTCTACGTTCATAAGAGTCAGCTTGTCCTGCTTCATCAAAAGCCATAACGACTGTCGAAGCACCGTAACGTTTTACTTTTTCGGCAGTTTCTTTGAATTTAGCTTCACCTTCTTTCAATGAAATCGAGTTAACGATAGATTTTCCTTGAACACATTTCAAGCCAGCTTCAATAACCTCCCATTTAGAGGAGTCTATCATCAAAGGCAATCTTGAAATATCGGGTTCGGCAGCAATCAAATTCAAGAAAGTTGTCATGGCTTCTACACCATCAATCATGCCTTCATCGAGGTTAACGTCAATGATTTGAGCTCCGTTTTCTGCCTGATTTCTTGCAACAGAAAGTGCATCATCATATTTTCCATCACGAATCAAACGAGCAAAAGCTTTTGAGCCTGTTACGTTACACCGCTCACCAACATTGATAAAATTAGTTTCCTTTGTCATTTTTAAAGGTTCTAATCCCGATACTTTTTGAATCGGTTCAAAAGTTGGAATGACACGGGGTTTATATTTTGCTGAAACTTCCGCGATTGCTTTGATGTGTGCAGGTGTTGTACCACAACAACCACCAATGATATTCATAAAACCACTTTGCAAGAAGTCTTCCACAATCACCGCCATTTCGGCAGGAGACTGGTCATATTCACCCATTTCGTTTGGTAAACCTGCATTTGGGTGAGCCGACACCATGAAGGGAGCTTCATTTGCCAAAATCTGAACGTAAGGACGCATCAAATCTGCTCCCAAAGCACAATTCAAACCGACTGACAATAAATCTATGTGCGAAACCGAAGTCAAAAACGCCTCAGTTGTTTGTCCCGAAAGGGTTCTTCCAGAGGCATCGGTGATTGTTCCCGATACCATTACTGGTATATTTGTTTGAACGAATGCTGATAAATCTACTCTTGTTTGTTTTGGTATTGAACTACTTTTCAATGGTTTGACAGTATTATGTTTTACATCGAAAGCAAACAAATCAATCGCAAAAAGAGCGGCTTTTGCATTGAGCGTATCGAAGATGGTTTCTACCAAAAGTAAATCAGCACCACCATCGACCAAACCTTGGATTTGCTCATAGTAAGCTTCAACTAATTCATCAAATGTAATGGCACGAAAACCAGGGTCGTTTACATCGGGAGAAAGCGAAAGTGTACGATTGGTTGGCCCGATTGAACCTGCTACAAAACGAGGTCTCAAAGGATTTTTAGCGGTGAATTCGTCGGCTGCTTCACGGGCAATTTTGGCAGATTGATAATTTAATTCATACACATAATCTTCCATGTGATAATCTGCCATAGCGATTGACGTTCCCGAAAAAGTGTTAGTTTCTGCAATATCGGCACCTGCTTCAAAGTATTTGGCATGAATTTCCTTAATAACTTCTGGTTTCGTGATAGAAAGCATATCGTTATTACCCTTTACTTCATGCGGGAAATCTTTGAATTTTTCGCCACGGTAATCTGCATCAGACAATTTGTATTCTTGAATCAATGAACCCATAGCACCATCAAGCACAAGGATTCTATCTTTTAGTATTTCTCGGATGTTTTGCTTAATCATAAATTGTTTTTATAAAATTCCTCAAATTCTTCTAAACGTAGAAGATTTAGTTTTGGAAAATCAATGGTTTTTAAAACACTAAAATGCTTGTAATTGCTTATCAAAAAACCAACATTTCCAGCAATGGCACAATCAACAAATTTGTTATCGTCTGGGTCGGTTTGGATAATATTCCATTGAAAATGTACTTGAATTTCATAAACATTTGATAAATCCTTTAATGAAGTAAGAAAAGCATCTGCAACAAATGCAGAATATTTTATTTTTGCTAAATTCAAGTAAAATATCGTTAGTCAAACACAGTTCAATTTTCTTGTCCAGCAATGATTCGATAATCCAATAGTTTTTTGAATTACTGGAAAGAGAAGCTACGAAAATATTGGTATCAATAACCACCCTCATTGGTTCTCATCATTTAGCCATTCGTCCATAAGTTCGTTTGTATAGCCACGTTCTACCCAAATCTTATTTGCTTCGGTTATAGATAAAATACCGAGCTAAGTAATCTTTTACATGAAGAATATCTTCTTCTGAAATATTAGAAGCATATACTTTCAGCAATTCCAACTGAATATTGCTAATTGGTTTTTGTACAGCTGTCATAATTTTAAAATTGATTAAAAAAGCGTTTAGCAAATTTATTTTTTTTGCTGAATTAGAATTTCTATTTTACTAAATATTTTTGAAAAATATTAGGAAATTGGTTAACGGGAAAACAACAAAAATTATCTTACAAAAGTACGATTTAAAGATTGATTTTTTAAATAAATTACAAAAAATAGATAAATTATCTAAAATACGGTTGTTTGCTATGCTTTTTATTTTTAATTTTGACATAAATATTTGATAAAAACGACATTTTATCTATGCAAAAATTAGATAGTACCGACCGTGAAATTTTGAAGTCGCTGCAAGAAAACGCTCATCTGACCACCAAAGAATTGGCTTCTCGTTTAAATCTTTCGCCTACGCCCGTTTATGAACGTGTAAGACGATTGGAAAATGACGGCGTAATAAAAAAATATGTGGCAGTTATCGACCGTGAAAAAGTGGGAAAAGACTTGATGGTTTTTTGTAATATTCGCCTAAAAGAGCATGCCCAAGAAGCAGGCAAAAAGTTTGTGTTGGAAATTGTGAAACTGAATGAAGTAATCGAATGCCATAATATTTCGGGAGAATACGATTTTATGATAAAAGTTGTGGTGGAAGATATGAGAGAATACCAAAGCTTTTTGATGAATAAATTGGCATCACTCGAAAATATCGGTAGCACACACAGCACATTTGTGATGAGTGAGATTAAGAATGAAACGAAGTTGGATATTTAGACAAAGCCCCCTAACCCCCAGAGGGGGAACTTTTTACAAATACCAATAGTAAGTTGTAAAGGAATATTTCTCCTTAGATATTAAAGACAAATCCCCCTGTCCCCCAGAGGGGGAACTTTTTACAAATACCAATAGTAAGTTATAAAGGAATATTTCTCCTTAGATATTAAAGACAAATCCCCCTAAACCCTAGAGGGGGAACTTTTTACAAATACCAATATTAAGTTGTAAAGGAATATTTCTCCTTGGATATTAAAGACAAAGCCCTCTAACCCCCAGAGGGGGAACTTTTTATAAATACCAATAGTAAGTTGTAAAGGAATATTTCTCCTTGGATATTAAAGACAAAGCCCTCTAGCCCCCAGAGGGGGAACTTTTTACAAATACCAATGGTATGTTGTAAATAAAATTCCTCTGAAAGTTGGGTGACTTTACTCCCCCTCTGGGGGCCGGGGGGCTACAAATCAAACTTAATCCCTTGAGCAAGAGGTAGTTGCGTACTATAATTTATAGTATTTGTTTGTCTTCTCATGTAATTTCTCCAGGCATCTGAGCCACTTTCACGACCGCCACCAGTCTCTTTTTCTCCACCGAATGCTCCACCAATTTCTGCCCCTGAGGTTCCGATATTTACATTTGCGATTCCACAATCTGAACCAGTATAAGACAAAAATTGCTCAGCTTCACGCATATTTAAGGTAAATATTGAGGACGAAAGTCCTTGCGGAACGGCATTTTGTAGTTCCATTGCCTCATCGAGGGTTTTGAATTTCATTAAATATAAAATCGGTGCAAATGTTTCGTGGCAAACTGTCAGGCTTTGAGTCTCAACTTCAACGATTGTTGGTTTTACATAACATCCTGATTCATAGCCTTTTCCTTCTAAAACCGCATTTCCGCAAAGCACATTTCCACCTTCTTTATGAATATTTTCGATGGCTGATTTATAGTTATTTACAGCATCAATATCAATCAATGGACCAACGTGATTGTTCATATCCAGCGGGTCGCCGATGCGAAGTTGAGCGTAGATTTTCACTAAACGATTCTTCACTTCTTCGTACATGCTTTCGTGTAAGAATAAACGTCGAGTAGTTGTGCAACGTTGGCCAGCAGTTCCGACTGCTCCAAAGACCACGGCTGGAATAACTACTTCTAAATCAGCATTTTGCGTAACAATAATGGCATTGTTTCCGCCGAGTTCTAATAAACTTTTTCCGAAACGAGCGGCTACTGCCTGCCCAACTGCTTTTCCCATGCGAGTAGAGCCAGTTGCAGAAATCAAGGATATATTTGGGTCATTTGACATCCATTCTCCAACATTTCTATCACCAATAATTAAGCAAGAAACGCCTTCAGGAATTTCATTTTTGCGTAAAACTTCTTGAATAATATTCTGACAAGCGATAGCAGTCATAGGAGTTTTTTCGGAAGGTTTCCAAACACAAACATCGCCACAAATCCATGCCAACATGGTATTCCATGACCAAACCGCCACAGGGAAATTAAATGCTGAAATGATACCAACAATACCGAGCGGATGCCATTGTTCATACATTCGGTGCTGCGGACGCTCAGAGTGCATCGTAAGGCCGTATAATTGGCGAGAAAGCCCAACTGCAAAATCACAAATGTCAATCATTTCTTGTACCTCACCCCAACCTTCTTGCAGACTTTTGCCCATTTCGTAGCTGACCAGCCGCCCCAAAGCGTCTTTATTTTCACGCAAAGCATCGCCCATTTGTCGCACGATTTCACCACGTTTAGGAGCGGGTACTGTTCGCCAAACTTTAAATGCAGCATTGGCTTTTTCGATAACTTTTTCGTAATCTTCTTTACTAGATTGGTTTACTTGTCCAATTAATTCACCATCTACTGGCGAATACGAACTCAATAAACTACCACCACCCGCCCAGCTTTCTATGCCAGTGCTAATGCCATTGTTGAGTGATTCGATTTTAAGTGATTTTAGTACTTGTTTCATTTGTTTTGTTGTTTTGAAGTGTATGTATTGTTTTTAGATTTATTCTGTTTCAAATAATTCAGCAGGATTTAGCTTAAATTGTAGCATATTTGCTGTATGTCTGCCACCATCACCACCTTTTCTTTGCATAGTAATTTTGCCGATTTTGAAATTCCCTCTTTATGTCATTTCTACATTATCGTTACCAAAAAAATTCATACAAAAATTCATTGGTTTCAAAATCCATCGTGAATCTAACTTTGTTTTTTGTGCAACTAGCATCCATTCGGCAGCAAATTGGCCTCTTCCTTTAAGAATATCAGAAACAATGAGCGATTGATTATTATTTAGCCATAGTAAAATGTCGCTTTGTTCTTTTTCAGAGAATTCATTAGCAAACATTCTTCTTTTATCCTTTGGAGTAAGAATATTTGGTTTGATTTCACCTGTATATCTTTTTAAGATAATAGAAATATTGGCTGGAATGTTCCACATTTCAACGTATTTATCAACCCATCTTTTATCTATTTGATTAAATCCTTTAGGATTACTCACCAGTTTTACTTGTAAATTTTGAACATCAATTAATTCTTTTAATTGAATTTCAATTTTAATTTGCACCTGAACATCAGCTTTAAAACTTCCTTTAATTTTAATTGCTTTGACATTTTGAATATCCGTAAGTTTGTAATTCAT
>Ga0114967_10000224_pt1 | contig 47352 bp, 35 predicted proteins | sample M_130628_MF_Meta_FD_92639 | JGI IMG/M metagenome (GOLD analysis project Ga0114967, IMG submission 92639) | Freshwater microbial communities from Lake Montjoie, Canada to study carbon cycling - M_130628_MF_MetaG | ecosystem: Environmental > Aquatic > Freshwater > Lake | place: Lake Montjoie... | reverse complement strand
GGGCTCAATCATGCATCGCTTGACCGGCGTAATGCTTTATTTCTCAATCATTGCCATTTCCTGGTATATCGTTTATTACACTTACCAAATCAATATCGCCGAATCTTCTGAAACCTGCGATTGTCCGATGAATGAAATTATTAATGATATTTTTGCTCTGGCCGGAATTGCCATAACTTTTGCTCTTTACTATCACTTCTGCAACGGCATCCGCCATTTATTCTGGGATATGGGCAAAGGTTTTGAAAAATCGACCGTCAAAAAAACTGGACTTCTAACTATAGCTCTTTCATTAATTTTTACCGCACTAACAGTTGGCGTAACTCTTTACCTAAAATATTTCTAAACTTATGAATAAAATTAAAATTGCCCCTTCAACCAAAAGCGGAGCCCATCACTGGCTGATGCAAAGAATTTCGGCAATCGCCCTAATTCCATTAATTTTCTGGCTAGTTCTTTCATTCACACAAATCGTTGAAGATCCTCAAGGTTATTTACCTGTTTTCTTCGCTTACCCACTTAACGCTGTGTTGGGAATTTTATTACTTACAACATCGCTTTACCACGGCGCTTTGGGACTTCGAGTTGTTATCGAAGATTACATTCCAAACAAAACCAAAATGCATTTTTACATCATGCTGGTAAATTTTATTTCGATCGTAACCTCTGTAGCGGTGGTTATATCAATTATTAGACTTCACTTAATTGGATAATATTTAAAAAAAATGTCAGAAAAAAAAATCGGAAATTATACAATAATTGATCATGAATTCGACGTTGTAGTTGTAGGCGCTGGCGGTGCCGGACTTCGCGCAACTTTTGGCATGGCGCAAAAAGGTTTGTCAACGGCTTGCATTTCAAAAGTATTCCCAACCCGCTCCCATACAGTTGCCGCACAAGGCGGAATTTCTGCTGCTTTGGGAAATATGGGCGATGACGATTGGCGCTGGCACATGTATGACACCGTAAAAGGTTCCGACTGGCTGGGCGATCAAGATGCCATCGAATATATGTGTCGCGAAGCACCGGCTGCGATTATTGAACTCGAACATTACGGCGTGCCGTTTTCGCGCACCAAAGAAGGCAAAATCTATCAACGTCCTTTCGGCGGCATGACCAAAGAATTCGGCGAAGGCGGTCCAGCTCAAAGAACTTGCGCCGCCGCAGATAGAACGGGACATGCAATTTTACACACGCTTTACCAGCAATCTCTAAAACATAACGCTCAATTTTTCATCGAATATTTCGCCCTTGATTTAATCATGGAAAACGGCATCTGCCGCGGCATCACCGCTCTTTCAATGGTTGATGGAACTATGCACCGTTTCAAAGCACAAATTGTTGTGCTTGCAACTGGCGGTTATGGTCGCGCTTACTTTTCTGCCACTTCTGCTCATACTTGCACAGGCGACGGAAATGCTATGGCACTTCGCGCCGGGCTTCCACTTCAAGATATGGAATTTGTCCAATTCCACCCAACGGGAGTTTACGGTTCGGGATGTTTAATCACTGAAGGCGCGCGCGGCGAAGGTGGATATCTAGTCAACTCGGAAGGCGAAAGATTTATGGAACGTTACGCTCCAAGCGCCAAAGATTTAGCAAGTCGCGACGTGGTTTCGCGCGCCATGACGATGGAAATTTTAGCTGGACGCGGCGTTGGCCCAAATAAAGATCACATTTATTTACACTTAAATCACTTGGATCCAAAAATTCTTCACGAAAGACTTCCCGGAATTTCTGAAACCGCCAAAATTTTCGCTGGCGTTGATGTAACTAAACAGCCAATTCCAGTTCTTCCAACCGTTCACTATAATATGGGCGGCATTCCAACTAATTTCAAAGCTGAAGTTTTAACTGTTAAAAATGGTAAAGCCGAAGCCGTTCCTGGATTAATGGCAATTGGTGAAGCTGCTTGCGTTTCAGTTCACGGCGCTAATCGCTTGGGATCAAACTCATTGCTTGATCTTGTAGTATTTGGTCGCGCTGCCGCAATTCGTGCTGCCGAACTTATTAAGCCCAATACCAAACATTTTGAACTTCCCGACAATGCTGGCGCTGAATCAATTGAGCGTTTCGACAAAATCAGAAATTCCAATGGCAAAACTCCAACTGCTAAAATTCGCAGTGAAATGCAAAATTGTATGCAACTTCATGCCGCAGTATTTAGAACCGAAGATTCATTGTCTAAGGGCGCAGAAAAAATGCATGAAATTTTCAAGAAATTCGATGATCTTAAAATTGAAGATCGCGGATTAGTTTGGAACAGTGATTTAATTGAAGCCTTGGAGCTCGATAATTTAAGATCGCAATCTTTGGTAACAATTCTTTGCGCCCTAAACCGCAAAGAAAGTCGTGGCGCACAAGCTCGCGATGATTACAAAGACAGAGACGACGAAAATTGGATGAAGCACTCAATCATGTGGTGTGACAATAATGGAAATACTAAAGTTGATTATCGCGAAGTGATTTTGAAACCACTAAGCAATGATGTTCAAGCCTTCCCTCCTAAAAAAAGGGTTTACTAAAATTAAAATTTTATCGAAATAAAAACAAAAACTTATGGCAGAATTTACACTTCCAAAAAATTCACAAATCGATAAAAAAGCCGGAAAGCTTTTTAAAGCCAAAGAAGGCGCTAAAAATGTGCGCGTTTTTCAGGTTTATCGCTACAACCCAGAAGATGCACAAAAAACAAATCCTTATATCGATAAATTTGAAATCGACATGGATGAATGTGGTCCAATGGTTTTGGACGCTTTAATCAAAATCAAATCTGATCACGATTCTTCGGTAACTTTCCGCAGATCTTGTCGCGAAGGAATTTGCGGCTCTTGCGCCATGAATATTGATGGAACCAACACTCTTGCTTGTACCAAAGCCATTTCCGATTGCAAAAGTTCAGATGTTAAAATTTATCCACTTCCGCACATGCCGGTTGTAAAAGATTTAGTTCCTGATCTTACAAATTTTTACGAGCAATATAAATCAATCAAACCTTGGCTACAGGCTGAACTTCCTGATAACCAAAATGAAGAAAGACTTCAATCCCCGAAAGATCGTGAAAAATTGGATGGTCTTTATGAATGCATCTTGTGCGCCTGCTGCTCGACTTCTTGCCCAAGTTATTGGTGGAATGGCGACAAATATTTAGGGCCCGCAACTTTGTTGCAAGCTCAAAGATGGATTGCTGATTCACGTGATGAGGCAACAGCAGAAAGGCTTGATGAACTTGAAGATCCATTCAAACTTTATCGTTGCCACACAATCATGAATTGTACGAATACTTGCCCAAAAGGCTTAAATCCAGCAAAAGCTATTGCTTCAATCAAACAAGCGATTGCCGATAGGAAAGCTTAAAAATATGAAAAATATTTTCTTCCTAGGTTGTGGAAAAATGGGGTCAATAATACTTCAGAATCTGCTTGAAGAAAATAATGTTGAAGCAAGTCAAATAAATATCCTAAAAAGGTCAGAAGATAATAAAATTTCTGGCCTTAATTATGTAAAAGACATCTCGGAACTTCCAAAAAATTATAAAGCTGATTTGGTTTTTATAACAATTAAGCCGCAAGATGCAGCAGTAATTTTGGAAGAGTTTTCTAAGGCAAAAATTTTAAACAAAAAAACCATCTTTGTCTCAATTTTAGCTGGAAAAAAAATTCAATTTTTTGAGAAAATTTTTGGCAAGGATGCAAAAATTGTTCGCTCTATGCCAAATCTTCCTATTCAATATTCCCAAGGAATTTTCCCTTATCTTTGCAATAAAAATCTTAAAGAATCCGAAATCGCAAAACTAAAAACTATTTTTGATAAATTTGGTTCAGCTTTTGAAATTTCAAATGAGAAATTATTTGATGCAGCAACTGCAATTTTCGGATCGGGACCGGCTTATATTTTTTTACTTCAAGAAATTTTTGCCGAGATTGCAATAAACTGCGGAATTAAAAAAAGTGAATCTGAAAATCTGGTTAAAAGACTATTTTTAGGAAGCGCGCTAATGTCAGAATTTTCTAAAAAAAAATTTTCCCAATTACGTGAATCAGTAACTTCAAAAAATGGTACAACCGCATCTGCCACAAAAATCCTGCAAAAAAATTCAGCCTTAAAAAATATTTTTACCCAAGCTATTGATGCAGCAATTATCAAGTCTCAAAAAATTTCCCGCGATTAAAACCAGCGACCTAGTTTTGGCATTTTTTATTTTGACCAGAATCATCCCTGTGCTTTTATCTTTTCCCTGCGCCACTGATGTTCCGCTTTACTTAACCTATTTTCAAAAGTTAGATCTTGGCTTTAAGCCTTACAGCCAGTTTGATTTAGAGTATCCACCACTAACTTTAATTTTTATCTACTTTCCCGGAGCGCTCTTAAAAAAGCTTGATTTTACGCCCTACTATTTTTCTTTCGCTTTTTTCATGTTTTTGGTTGATTTTTTTTGCCTAAAAACTTGTCAACTTTATTGCAAAAAATGTCTTTTAATGACTGAAAAAGAAATTTCTTATATGAGTATTCTTTACGCCTTATTCACTTTGGCAATGTTTCGCCTGCTTTATCATCGCTTAGATCTTGTAATTGCTTTAATTTTTACGACTTCTTTATTTTTTTTCGAAGCTAGAAATCCAAAATTAAAAACCAGTTTTTTTATTAATGCCTTAGTTGGTTTTTTCTACAAAATCGCACCAGCTTTTACTTTGCCGATAGCGATAATTTTTAAATCGGTTAATGGTAAGAAAATGGTTAAGGTGATATGTCTGCAATCCTTATTTTTCATAACTTCGCTGATCCTAATCATTTGGGCATTAGAAATTTACACCGACCATAATTTTATTAAAAATATGATGATTCATGTTCAAAGGGGTATTCAGGTAGAATCAACTTATTCATCATTTTTAATGTTTAATAATTTATTACATAATGAGCATTCGTCGCTTTATCATGATTTTGGATCCTGGAATGTTGAAGGCGGTTTTTATCTAGAAATTATCGCCAGATTTTTAGGAAATTTTGCCCTACTCTTTTTCTATGCAGCGATTTTCTGGATTTTGTTCAACAAAAATAAGTTAAAACGCAGAATCATTATTTCAGAAAATCACTTTCTTGACGCTACCTTGATAACCATTTTATTGCTTCTTTCTTTTCAAAAAGTTTTATCGATGCAATTTTTTGTTTGGCTCGCGCCAATTGCGGCAATTTGGCTTGCAAAAAATGATTCGCGGAAATTTTTGGCGATTTTTTCTTTTATATTTTTGGCCTCTTTTTTCATTTTCTCATTTCACTATTCTAACCTGATTGAAGAAAAGCCAATTTTTGTAATCGCACTTTTTTTACGAAATATTTTACTGGTTATCGTTACCTGTTTTTTAACTCACAGATTTTTAAAAAATTTATCAAATGTCTAAAATTGAAATTTATACTGACGGAGCTTGTTCAGGAAACCCCGGACCTGGCGGGTGGGGAGCGGTTTTGCTTTATAAAGAACATGAAAAAAGAATTTCTGGCGGTGAAAAAGATAGCACCAATAATCGTATGGAGTTGCGCGCCGTTTCAGAAGCGCTTAAGACCTTAAAAAAGCCAAGCGAGATAACAGTTTATACCGACAGTAAATATGTAATGGATGGCATTACTAAATGGATTTTTGGTTGGAAAAAAAATGGCTGGAAAACGGCAGATAAAAAACCGATAAAAAATATAGAATTTTGGCAAGATTTAGATGCCGAAGTAGCGCGCCATAAAATTGAATGGATTTGGGTAAAAGGACATAGCGGAAATCGCTATAATGAAGTGGCGGATCAATTGGCACGCGATGCGGTGGAGAAGTTTAGGTAATAAACAAAATTATTTATTTAGCGGACTATTGCGATAGCTATAACCAAAATAAAAGATCAAACCTAAAATCGACCACAGCAAAAACCAAAAACCATTTTCAAGCAACAAGTTGTAAACCAGATAACCGCAGCAAATCACAGACATTGGAACAACGACATAAACTGCCGGACATCTAAAATTACGCACCAGATTTGGTTGCTTGATGCGTAAAACCAAAACTCCGATTGAAACTACGATAAATGAAAACAGGGTTCCAAGACTAGTCATGTGACTCAAAACTTTGAGAGGCAGTAATCCTGAAATCACAGCGACAGCAACTGAAACAATAATTACGCTGACATAAGGAGTATTATATTTTTTATGTAATTTGCTAAAAGGGGAAGGAATTAAACCATCGCGCGACATTACGAAAAAAATACGAGATTGGCCATAAATTAAAATCAATAAAACTGAAGTGATGCCAGCAATAGCGCCAGTTCCGACAAGAGCTGAACCAATGTTACTCCCATTTAATCTTAAAGCGCGGGCTAAAGGTTCGGCGTTATTTAAATCGGCGTAAGGAGAAATTCCGGTTAAAACCAATGCAACTGCAACATAGAGAATTGTGCATATTATAAGAGAAGCTATAATGCCGATTGGTAAATCTCTTTTTGGATTTTTACATTCTTCAGCAGCAGTCGCAACTGCATCAAAACCGATATATGCATAAAAAACCGTTGCGGCTCCCATAAAAATTCCTCCAATTCCAAAAGGCATGAAATCGGACCAGTTTTCGGTTTTAATCATTGGAGTTGCGATGATTAAAAATAGAAAAATCACGCCCAGTTTTGTAGCAACTAAAATTCGGTTTAGAGTCACGCTTTCTTTGGTGCCGCGAACTAATAAAAAGCCGATAAATAATGAAATAAAAATTGCCGGTAAATTAATTATTCCGCCTTGCGCTGGAACTAAAGCTAGAGAATTAGGAATCATAATTCCACCGGTTTTTAAAATTCCGACCACATAGCCCGACCAGCCTGCTGCAACGGTTGCAGCGCCAATTGCATATTCCAAAACCAATCCCCAGCCCACAAGCCAAGCGATAAATTCACCTAAAATTGCGTAAGAATAAGTGTAAGCGCTTCCTGAAACAGGAACCATTGAAGCTAGTTCAGCGTAAGCCAAAGCTGCAAAAACGCAGGCCAATGCTGCCAATAAATATGAAATTGAAATTGCGGGGCCAGCGTAAGTTGCAGCGGCAATTCCGGTAACTACAAAAATTCCAGTGCCAATGGTACAGCCAATGCCGATCATGATTAGATCAAAAGCATTAAGTGTTTTTTTCAAAGTATTTTTTTCAGCATTCACCAAGATCGAGTGAATGCTCTTTTTACGCGTTAAATTCATAAGCTTTGATTATTGCTTGTCCGACGATACTTTATTGAGAGGACTTTTTTTGTAACTGTAGCAGAAATAAACCAAAATACTGATTAAAAACCAGATCAAGAAAGGTTTCCCTGTTTTTAAAAGTAAGTTATACATTAAATAACCGCAGCTCAAAATTGCAAGTGGCGCTATGATGAAAACTGCTGGACATTTAAAAGGTCTTTCAACGTTTGGTTTTTTTACACGCATAACCAAAACTCCCACTGAAACTACAGTAAAGGCGAACAAAGTTCCAAGGCTACTCATTTGTCCCATGGTTTGAATTGGCGTAAATCCTGAAATTATAGCCACGGCTAAAGTTAAGAAAATACAACCTAAATATGGAGTTCCAAATTTTTTATGAAGTTTGCCAAAAGCCGCTGGAATCAAACCGTCGCGCGCCATCACGAAGAAAATACGAGATTGACCATACATCAAAACTAGAAGCACCGCAACCATTCCGGTAACCGCTCCGGTTCCAACCAAAGCTGAACCAATGTTGCTGCCATTGACGCGAAGCGCATAAGCCATTGGTTCGGCATTGTTTAATTCACTGAAATTTACAATGCCCGTTAAAACCAGAGAAACTGCAACATAAAGCAAGGCGCAAATTAAAAGGCCTCCAATTATACCAATTGGTAAATCGCGATTAGGATTTTTGCATTCTTCCGCGGTTGTTGCGACTGCATCAAAACCAAGATAGGCAAAAAATATTGTAGCAGCACCAACACTAACGCCATGCCAGCCAAATGGGAAAAAATTAGCATAATTTTCCATTTTAATATGAGGAGCGGCGATTGCCAAAAACAAAAAAATCACGCCCAGCTTAATACCAACTAAAATGCGATTTACCATAATGCTTTCTTTGGTTCCGCGAATTAATAAACAACCAATGAATAAGGAAATGCAAATCGCGGGAAGATTTATCATTCCGCCTTCCGATGGAACTTTTATCAAATATTCCGGCAAGTGAATTCCACCAGCATTTAAAATACCGACAAAATATCCCGACCAACCAGCGGCGACCGTGGAAGCAGCAACTGTATATTCTAGAATTAAACCCCAAGCAACTAACCAAGCGATAAATTCACCAAGAATTATATAAGAATAAGTATAGGCGCTTCCAGCGACCGGAACCATTGCGGCAAGTTCGGTGTAAGCTAAACCCGCAAACATACAGGCTAAACCAGCAAGTGCGTAAGAAATTGAAATAGCGGGACCAGCATATTCAGCAGCGGCGATACCAGTTAAAACAAAAATTCCAGTTCCGATTGTACAACCAATTCCAAGCAAAATTAAATCAAATGCTCCCAGAGTTTTCTTTAATGAATTTTTACTTGCTCCTTCAAGCACGCTCTCGATGGATTTTCTTCTAAAAATTGATCTCATTACTTAAACTTCCTCGTATTAATTTTATTATTCGTTAACCAGCAAAGCTTCATCCGCGGTTTCTTGCGAGATAATACCTTTGGTCAATAAATCTGTTATAGAGTCTTTCATTAAGCACATGCCGTTTTTTTTGCCGAGCTCAATGATTGAGTTGATTTGTGGAATTTTATCTTCGCGAATCAGGTTACGAATTGAAGAATTGGCAATCATTACTTCGTAGGCTGCGACTCGACCACCACCATTTTTCTTCAAAAGACGCTGCGAAACTACAGCTTTGATTGAAGTTGAAAGCATAGTACGAACAACGGCTTTATCTTCCGATGGAAAAACGTCGATCATGCGGTTTATAGTTTGCGCTGATGAGCTGGTATGAAGAGTTCCTAAAACCAAATGCCCAGTTTCTGCGGCGGTTAAAGCTAATTGAATTGTTTCTACATCACGCAACTCACCAACCAAAATTACATCCGGATCTTCGCGCAAAGCGCTTTTCAGGGCATTTGCAAATGATAAAGTGCTATTTCCAACTTCACGTTGGTTGATTAAGGATTTTTTATTTTTGTGAATAAATTCCACCGGATCTTCGATTGTAATTATATGGCTGGAATGAATAGTATTTATTTGATCAATTAGAGCTGCAAGAGTAGTTGATTTTCCGCTGCCAGTTGGACCAACAACTAGAACCAATCCTTTAGCAGCATTGGCCAAACTGCGCACAATTTCAGGCGCGTGTAATTCGGAAAGACTTTTTATTTCGGTTGGAATTTCACGAAAAACTGAAGCAGCACCGTAAATTGTTTTAAAGGCATTAACGCGGAAACGTAAATTTGCTCCAGCTTGAATTGAAAAGTCTAATTCCCATTTTTCCTCATACATTTTTTTTTGAACTTCATTCATCACCGAATAGAGCATTTCAAGAACCTGTGCATTTGTAAGCTGCGGCGTATTTGGAATTGCCACCATTTCCCCATCAATACGCAACATTGGCGAAGATCCAGTTGTGATATGAACATCTGAACAACCTTGCTTCTTGGCGTAAGTAAGAATTTTTTCAATCATGATAAAAAATTAATTGAATTTTGGGTTTGGGATTCGGCTTAAATTTTACTTCTTATTGCGACTTCTCTCTTGCGAACTTGTTCAATTGGAACCGATGAGTTGTCATCAGTATAGTTTTTCTCAACATTTGCATACATTTCTAAAGCTTTTTGGAATTGAGAAGTTTTGTCATAAATCACCGCCAGATTATATTGGTAATCAGCATTATTCGGATCAATTGAAATAGCTTTTTGTAATAAAATTATGGCTTGGTCATAATTTTTAATTCTGTCATAAGCAACTGCAGCTTGTGCAAAAATATAGGCCGACCCAGGATTTTGAACTGTTAAGCGCGAAAGCAAATAAACAGCATCTCTTGGAGATTCTTCAACTAAAACTGACAAAAGATTTCCGATTATTTCTTCCTGATTTGTTGGATTAGTTTTTAATAATTGATAATATAAAGTTTTAGCTTGGCGGAATTGTCCGATTTTTTGATAAACAACTGCCAATGAAAATTTGTCGTAAGAATTATCAGGCTCAATGCTTAAAACCTGTTTATAAAGCTCAATTGCAGCTTCATATTGACCTGTTAAGGCAGCATTATAAGCCAGTTTTTCTTTTTCTTTAACATCAAGATTAAGTGCTTTTGAATCAGCAACTGTAATGTCCATATCGCTTGGGCCATCATTTTTCTCATCAGTTATGCCAGCTTTAATTGTGTAATCACTTTTTCTTGGCTTATTTTTTTTCGCAGCAAAAGCGTTAATTTCTTCGCGTGATCCTTGGTCGAAAAGCAGGGTTTTTTCTATTTCTTTAACTACATCATTTGTCGAAACATAACTTTCTGCAGAAGCTACTCCAGAGATTATTTGTAATGAAATTACTGCAAAAAAAACCACAAAATTTCTTGATAAGAAGCGAATAAAATTATTTAACATTGCCTTTGATTTTTTTTAAAATTTATTCTTGATGTAGACCATCACCGCCATTATGGAAGCAGGCGTTATTCCTTGTATTTTGAAGGCTGCGGCAATAGTTGCTGGACGAAATTTTTTTAATTTCTCACGCACTTCAAGCGACAGACTTTGAATATTGTTATAGTCAAGATCAAGTGGAATTTTCATATTCTCATCTTGATGAAAAATCGCCAAGTCTTGTTCTTGGCGCTTCAAATAAGAACTATATAGTGCATTGATGGAAATTTGATTTTTTATTTTTGCATCAATTTGAGAAATTTCTTCTGGCCAGATTTTTTTAAGCGCTTCAAAATTAATTTCCGGAAAAGCCAAAAGCTGCATCGCATTTCGCACCACGCCATCTTGTTTCATCAAAATTCCATATTCTGTAATTTTAGTGGGAGAAATTTTTAAACCTTCAAGCAAAGTAGTTTTTTCTTCGATTGCTAATTTTTTTTTGTAAAAAAACTTTTCGCGCTCACTTTTTACAACGCCGATTTTTATTCCCATTTCGGTTAGGCGCATATCAGCATTATCAGCGCGAAGGCTTAAACGATATTCGGCGCGCGAAGTTAACATGCGATAAGGTTCATTAGTTCCGAGCGTTGTCAAATCATCGATCATAACGCCGATATAACTGGAAGCGCGGTTTAAAATACATTCTTCTTTCGAACCGCTTGCAATTAAAGCAGCGTTAATTCCAGCGACAATTCCCTGCCCCGCGGCTTCTTCATAGCCTGTGGTTCCGTTAATTTGTCCAGCAAAAAATAGGCCGCGAATTTTTTTGGTTTCCAAAGTTGGTAAAAGTTCGCGCGGATCAACAAAATCATATTCAATCGCATAACCGGCTTGCGTAACGCGGCAATTTTCTAAACCCGGAATTGTTTTTAAAAACTCAATTTGAACATCAAGTGGCAGCGAAGTTGAAATGCCATTTGGATAAATAAGATTGCTGTTTAAACCTTCTGGCTCTAAGAAAATCTGATGACGCTCTTTGTTAAAAAAGCGATGAATTTTATCTTCAATCGACGGACAATAACGCGGACCAACGCCTTCAATATGTCCACCATACATTGCAGATTTATGAAGATTATTTTTGATAATTTCGTGAGTTTTTTGGTTGGTGTAAGTTATATAACAATGAATCTGCGGCACCTTGATTTCATTGTTCATATAAGAAAAAGGCTGCGGCGGAGCGTCACTCGGTTGCTCTTCCAAACCGGCAAAGTTAATCGAATTTTTATCAATGCGCGGCGGCGTTCCAGTTTTAAGGCGCGCCAGCATGAAATTGTGAGCTTCTAAAGTTTTGGAAATTCCATAAGATGGAGTTTCGCCAACGCGACCAGCTGGAGTTTTTTGATCTCCAATATGAATTACGCCGCGCAAAAAAGTTCCGGTTGTTAAAATAACTGAAGGCGCAGAAATTTTTTGACCATCTTCCAAAACCACGCCACAAGCGCGACCATATTTAATTTGAATATCTTCAACTGAAGCAAAAGCAATTTCGAGGTTTTCGTAATTTTCTAAAATTTTATTTACCGCTTTTTTATAAAGCTCGCGATCAGCCTGAGCACGGGGCGAATGAACCGCCGGTCCTTTAGAAGCATTTAAAATACGAAAATGAATTCCAGCTTCGTCAATTGCTTTTGCCATTACGCCATCAAGCGCATCAACCTCTTTTACAATTGTTCCCTTCGCAACTCCGCCAATTGCAGGGTTGCAAGACATCTCGCCTAAATTTTCCACCTTCTTCGTAATTAGAAGTGTTGAACTTCCCATCCTCGCCGCAGCACAAGCCGCCTCGATGCCGGCATGACCGGCACCGATTACGATTACATCAAATTTTGGGTTAGGATTTTTAGTGGAAAACATTGGGTTAGATTATCTTACTAGTGAAGGTTCAATATTTTCACTAGTCCTCTGCAATTTAGAATCAACATTACCCAATTTAATAGCTCCTCCTCTTGCAAAAATAGAGTTAGAAGGCTTCTCAGTAACAATTCCCACGCCAGTAAAATCAAGTGAGTTAGAGATTTTATATTCTTTACCCCCTTCTCCTAAGGGCACTATAAGTTTTGTATTTTTACATTCATTTTCAGCGCGAATAAGTAGTTCTTTAGCATTATCTTTTGTCTCATTCTTATTATCGCCGCTTGATTTAAGATAAGCTTCTAAATCATCAAGAGTTGGATTTTTGAATATTGTTTTTGTACCATCTACAGCCTTAATATAAGGTGTTGAATCATGAATCACTTCTCCTGATGAATTAGTTGAAAGTTTTACATATAGGTCAAAGGGTTGGACATTTGGTAATGAAATTTCATTTATTTTAACAAATTGCTCCTGTTTATCCAGAACCTTAGAATCACCATCAACTTCAAAACCGGGTCTTATATCAATTAATTCTCCTTTTTGATCAAAAACAATGGCTTTTGTCACTACTTTTTTCTTACCAATTGTGGTTTTTGGCTCATCGGCATTATAAGAAAGCGTATTTCCTTTATGCATTATTGATACTTTGCGCTCAATATCAGGTTCTTCTTCGAGCTTAGCATTATTAACTTGTGACGTGACTTTAATCTGCATTTTTTTATATTGAGCCATAATGGTTTCAACACTTCCGGGATAAGGATTGCCTTTTTCTTTCATTACCTTCAAATGAGCTTTTAACGCAGATGGAGAAGCCTCAACATGAGTATATATTTTGGTTTTTGGATCAAAAAAAGAGATTGTGTTTTGATTAATTGCCGTATCACCTCTTTTATACTCTTTTTTAGCATCCGCCTTACCATCTATCAAAACCGACATATTCATTCCATCTTTTGGGCAAACCCGACATCCAATGTAGCATTGATTACTCCCGTCAATATGAACATAGGCTTCTGTATTACCTGTTAACTCACCCTCACGTCCAACACCGTTGTAACTAAAACCTACCGATACAATGCTGGTTCCTCTAGGCCTGTGAAATCCAACCCCGTTTACATTAGTATGTGGTACTGGAGCTTTGCAAGTTTTGCGAACTGCTTTCGCGTATTCTTCTTTTGCTTCATTACTTTGATAGAAAATTGTTCCTTTACTTGCATGCTTATTGACCATATCTTCTACCACGCTTGTTACTTCAAAAGTATCAAGACCATTAATCACCTCATTTTCTATCGATCTCTCAACCGTCTTAGCCATTTCATGAGAATAGCTGCATGATGCTGAATGCCTAGCCGCTTCTTTTTCTTTATCTGAGGCTTTTTCTAACTTCTCTTTTCGATTACCCGTCTTGATACCGAATTCTTCGTCGGCTAACTTTTGAGCACAATCAATTTGACCGGGATTTGCTGAAGTTAATTTCTCTGCAATTTTTTTTACCGTGTCTTTTGATCTATCGATAGCTTTATCAGAAAATTCTTTGATTGCCTTTTTTTCATCTGAATTTAAAAAAGAATTACTATCTACATCTTTCAAAGCTTCAGTTAATGACCAATCTTTTTGTTCTTGAAATGATGCTTTATCAAATACTTTTTCTTCATTAAACGTTTCATCAATAAATTTTTTTAATCCATCAATTGCTAAAGTCGCTGCTGCAATTTTTTTATTTATATCAGTAGTATCCAATCCAGCAGTACTTAGTTCATCCCTCTCTTTCATTAAATTTTTTTGTTCATTTTCATGCCTAGTTTGCGCTTCTTCCAACTTACAAGCAATCTCGTAAGCTGCATCCATTTTTAAAACAACTTCTAAAGCTGTATTATAAGAATCATCAACAACAACTGTTCTGGATTTTGCGGCTTCGAATCTAATTTTTTCTTCTTCAGTAAAATCAATTCCTTTTGGAAGCGTGATATCTAGGTTATTGTATAAATCTAAGAAACTAAGTCTTTCCTCAATCGTAGAATCATCAGACCCCTTCATTAAATTTTCCATATACTTATTGCGAACTTCTATAGCAGCAATTTCATTATTTATAATTTCAATTTGACCTTCTTTACCAGAAAGACCTTTAAAACGATTCTTCGCACTATTCAAAACTTCTAAAGTTTCATCTAATGCAGTAGTTTTTATAGCAGATTCAAGACCAAAATCATAGAATAAAGCAGCATTACTCGTAATTTCATTAAACTCTGTTTGAGAAATAAAAGCTTTTGTAATGCCTCTTACTGAAGAAGTTACAACACAATATCTCTTATCTTCTCCCTCACCAATACAGACAATTGAAGATAATAAACGCTTGTCATTCTTATCCCATTCTCCTTTACCAGCTTCGGCTGCATCTTGAGAAAATTCTTTTAAATCTTTATAATTAAAAACTGGAAGACCCGTAGTATACTGAGTTACGGCCCCAGGTTCGCGACCTCTAATTTCAGGAATCAAATAATGATTTTCACCATTACTCACATAATTATTATCCACAAGATATTGGTAAGTTATATTTTTTGTACCATCTGCTTGCCATTGGCTTTGAGTAGGATCACTAGATTTTGCTCCATTTAATGTTGTTTTCATTTCCCCCAGTATTTTACGCATCTCTTCCGTCACGGCTGAATTATCATTTCCTGCAGAATTTCCTCCTCCAGGAGCAGCATTAGAATTAGCGCCGCCACCAGCTGGCTCAGGGGTCTTGGCTTTTCTTTTTTTGGTTCTTTCTTCTAAAATTCGCTTAAGTAGTTTGATATCTATTAGTCCAGTATCTTTACTTTCATACCTAATCTTTATCGCATCATTTATCTTATCCCTGGTATTTTTACTTTTCATTTCCCCATCGATAATTTCTTTATCAAAAGAATCCTCACCTCTGTTTTTTTCACCTATACTGCCTCTAAATTTTTTTTGGATTTTTATAGCAGCTTTTGCATCTTCAGGTTCTCTTTCTTTAATAGCCTTAATGATTATTTTATCAAAAGCGTCTTTATTAAAAATGAAATTCTTATCTGCTTCAGACCCTTCTTTTGCTTCCTTTCTTACCGCCGAAGAAAAAAGACTTTTGTTGTAAAATTTTGGAACCAGATTCTTTTTTTTCAGTTCTTCAAGGTTCTCACTTAGGTTCTCACTTATCAGATCATCTACAATAGTTTTTGTGGTAACTTTTTCGACTGGGTTTTTACTACCAGCCTCTTCAATTGACTTGCGAACCAATCCTACAAAAGCTTTATATTCATAATCTTGTGGGATTTCTTTTTCTTCTTTTAGCTCATTAAATTTGGCGTATAACCAAAGATCTTTTACACTATCCTTACTAACCTCGTCTTCATAAGAAGTATTTAACAACGGGAGAGGCTCTGCTTCAAAAGTAGTATGAAGCTCATCATTAAAAACAGCTCCTGAAACAAAAATATCCTTATCTTCAAAAGAAGATAACAATAAACGTTGGTAAAAAAACTTTTGTGCCTCTTCTTTTTTGAGTTTGGTAGAATCAACTTTTTTAATCCAAGGATTTGGCTCATCTTTCTCAAATCCAACTTTTTTCTTTATTTCTAAAGGTGATGGTTCAGTCGCGCCCCGAAGCCCAGTCTTACTTTGAACAAGATTCAAAAATTTAGATGTTGTTTGTTCGGCTTTTTTACCAAACAATTCTTCGTGGAACTTATTTACCGATTTTTCTCCATCATCAAAAAGCTTTTCCTTAGTTACGTTATTGTCAGGATTATTTGCCTCATCAAACGCAGCTAATAAAGCAGGAACATTCGCACCATATTTTGTAATTTCGGCTACAAGTTTATTTAAATTTTCTGCCGTTGTTTCTAATGCCATAACAAATTGTATTAATTTAAAATTAAGATTTTTTCTAGTTTAGCGCTAAACTTAAAACCCTTTCATAAAGCAAGTGCAAGCAAAATTTTACTTAAAATTCACCTTACTTTCCTGCCAATATTGATCAGATTTTATTTCATTTAACCGCGAAACCGTTCTAGCAAAGGCTTTAGAACCAATTCCGCTTTCGTAAATTTTTTCTGATTTAGTTTTCGCCAAAACAATTAATGCTGTTTTATTTTCGTAAACTTCATCAATAAAAAGCACAAAACGCCGCGCTTCATTTACGTCTTCAGAAGTAAGCTTTGGGACTTTTAATAAAAAAATCAAATCAAAATTTTTACAAATTGCTTGATAGTCGGAAGCAGCGAGTTCAACGCGGCATAATTGATCGAAATTAAAAATAGCGATTTTTTGGGTTTGAGCAATAGATCCTGAAACAAGTTCAGGATGACGGAGTGTGTTTTGTGTTTTAGAGCTAGATCCTGAAACAAGTTCAGGATGACGGAGTGTGTTTTGTGTTTTAGAGCTAGATCCTGAAACAAGTTCAGGATGACGGAGTTTTTGTGGAGAATGTTGTTCAAAACAAGCTCCGTCATCCTGAACTTGTTTCAGGATCTGATTATCAATAACCATCTCAAAAGTTTTTTTCACTTTTATCTCGCGCCCCCAAACCTTTATTTTAGAGGATTTTGGCTTTTTTTCATCAGTCAAAGTCGCAATAATTTTTTGCACTTCTTTACGATTTTTTTTATTCAAAATAAAATAACGCTTCGTCAAATTATGCTTATATTGGCTGCGATAATCAGTTGGCGAATTTAAATATAAAACTTCGCAATTTTTGAGCAAAATTTTATCAATAAATTCCAAAAAAACTTCACGCTGTAAACCATTTTTGTAAAGATTACGCGGCTGCGAATTTGAAGTAAAAACAGTAACAACATTTTGCAAAAATAAATAAGAAAAAATCTTTGATAGCAACATCGCATCAGCAATATCAACAACTTGAAACTCATCAAAACAAACAACTTCATTTTTTTTCACCACTCTTTTCACCGCTTCAATCAATTCGTCTTTGAACTTTTTTTCTTCCTTGCGAATGTCGCGCAAAGCTTCGTGAATCAATCTCATGAAGCCATTAAAATGAAAATAAATTTTTGTAGTTTTCAGCAAAGAATTATAAAAATTCTTCATCAACATCGATTTCCCACGCCCAACATCGCCATAAATATAAAAACTTTTTAGCACAGTTTTTGCCGAAATAATTTTCTTAAAAAAACCTTCAGAATTTTGACTTTCTAAATCTTGCGCCAATTGTTTTAATTTTTTTTCAACAAGAAGTTGTTGGGAATCGAGAAGCATTTAGGGGAATTTGGGATTTAAGGGAATTTAAGGGAATTTAGGATTTAAGGGAATTTAGGATTTTTGATGTCACCCTGAGCTTGTCGAAGGGTGATTCAAGCCCGAAACCCAAATCACCCTTCGACAAGCTCAGGATTGTAAAAGTTACCTAATTCGCTGACAGATTAACTAACAATTTTTTAAAAATTGTTAGTTAATCTGTCAGCGAATTAGGTAACTTTTACAAGGGTGACATCGATTATGCGGGGGATAATTAAAATTCCAAATCCTAAATTTCTTAAATCCTAAATTCCTTAAATTCCCTTAAATCTTAAATGAATTGATTCTAATTTTTTTGCTCGATAAAAATCGGTTCAAATCTTTTCTTTTTAAAAAATCTCCAAAATTCCATGCACTTTCCAATTCTTTCGACTTTGATTTTTTTGCCAATTGTCGCGGCGATTCTTTTGTTGTTCGTAAAAACCAAATGCACTCGCGCTTATTGGATTTACGGGCTTTTCATCAGTTTTGTAAATTTGGCTTTAAGTTGTTTTTTACTTTATAAATTCAACAAATCTATCGCTGGTTTTCAATTTACTGAAATTTTTCGCATTTTCACCGGGCGCGATATAAAATATTTCGTCGGCATTGATGGAATCTCGCTTCTGATGATTCTTCTAACCACATTTTTAACTCCAATTTGTTTATCGATTAGTATTTTTTCTATTGAAAAACGCGTTAAAGAATATGTCATCGCTTTCTTACTTATTGAAGCCTTTGTAATTGGTTCTTTCTGCGCTTTGGATTTACTTTTTTTCTACATTTTTTTCGAAGCAATGTTGATTCCGATGTTTTTAGTAATCGGCATTTGGGGCGGCGAAAACAGAATTTACGCGGCTTACAAATTTTTCCTCTACACTCTTTTTGGTTCAGTTCTATTTCTGATTTCAATCATATATATTTATCTTTACACCGGCACAACTGACGTCATTGCTTTAACCAGCGGCTTGCCGAAATTTTTTCCACTCGAATATCAAAAATGGTTTTGGCTGGCATTTTTTGTTTCTTTCTCGGTGAAAGTTCCAATGTTTCCAGTTCACACTTGGCTGCCTGATGCTCACGTACAAGCTCCAACCGCTGGTTCGGTAATTCTTGCTGGCATTTTAATTAAGCTGGGCGCCTACGGTTTCATTCGTTTCTCGCTGCCATTTTTTCCAGCAGCTTCACAATATTTTGCCAATGCCGTTTTTGTTTTAAGCGTGATCGCTATTATTTACGCCTCGCTTGTTGCCTTAATGCAAAAAGATATGAAAAAAATGATCGCTTATTCTTCCGTTGCTCATATGGGTTTCGTAACTATGGGTATTTTCAGTTTCACCCGCCAAGGCATTGACGGCGCGATTATGCAAATGATTAGCCACGGAATTGTTTCCGCAGCATTATTCATGTGCGTTGGCGTAATTTATGATCGTCTTCACACCAAACAAATCGCTGATTTAGGCGGCATCGCCAATAAAATGCCCAACTTCGCAATGCTGGCAATGATCTTTACAATGGCTTCAGTTGGTTTGCCGGGAACCAGCGGTTTCGTTGGCGAATTTTTAAGCATCATCGGAACTTTCAAAGCCAGCAAAGCAACTGCTATTTTCGCAGCCTTTGGCGTGATTCTAGGCGCTTGTTATATGCTTTGGTTATATAAACGTGTTTGGTTTAGCGAAGTTACCAATCATAACATTGACGAAGTTTCTGATTTAGGAAGAATTGAATTTATATCGCTGGGGTTAATGGCGTTTTTTGTAATATTACTTGGTATTTTACCAAACTTAGTTCTTAGCTATTTCGAATTGCCGGTAAGCAGTTTGGTTAAGCTTTTTTTAGTAAAGTAATAACATCGAGTTTGTTTCAAAACCGAGTGGACCCCGTCGTGAAGACGGGGTGACACCGAAGAGGCGGTGACACCGAAGACGGGGTGACACCGAAGAGGCTGTGACACCGAAGACGGAGTGACACCGAAGAGGCTGTGACACCGAAGACGGGGTGACACCGAAGAGGCGGTGACACCGAAGATTAGGTGACACCGAAGACTGGGTGCGGTGACTAAAGAGTATGTTTTTTTCTACGTACTTCCAGCTTGTCACCCCGTCTTCACGACGGGGTCCACTCGGAGTTAAAACAGCAACAAAACTCAACAATTAAAAAAAACATTTAATCATGATCAACCTTTCACTAATTTCTCCCGAAATCACCCTTTTCTGCGGCGCTTTATTAATCTTAATGGCCGACGTTTTTTTGGGCAAAAAAATCCCCAATTTTTTCTACGCCTCACGCCTCTTATCTCTAGTAATCTGCGCCGTTACAGTCACTATAATCGTTTCCAACTTCACCAAAGCTGAATTGCTTTTCAGCAACATGTATCTTTCCAACACTTTCACTTCCTTCGTGAAAGCAATATTGGTCGGTCTTTTAACCATCGTAATCGCATTTTCTTCGCGCTTCGTTTTTTCCAACCAAAAAATCAGCGCTGAATTTATCGCGCTTCTAATGATTGCAACTACGGGCGGCATGATTTTAATTTCTTCTAACGATTTTTTAACTTTCTATTTAGGCTTAGAACTGCAAGCACTTTCATTGTATTTACTCGCCGCTTTAAATCGCAATTCCGCTAAATCTTCCGAAGCTGGCATGAAATATTTCATCCTCGGCTGTTTGGCTTCTGGTATTTTGCTTTTTGGCATTTCGATGATTTACGGTTTTTCGGGAACCACCAATTTTTTAAACTTGATGAATCTTTATCATAATGGCGTAACCGCAAAAATTCCGGTTGGCGTGATGTTTGGTTTCATCATGGTTTTAACTGCAATGTTTTTCAAAATCTCCGCCGCACCTTTCCACATGTGGAGCCCCGATGTTTACGAAGGTTCAGCTTCAATCGTCACAACATTCTTCGCCACAGTTGTAAAATTCAGCGCAGTTATGATTTTACTTCGCCTTTTTTCTTCACTAATCATCGGCTGGCCGGGAATTGAAAAAATTTTCATCTTCACTTCTATGGCATCTTTAGCCGTTGGCAGCTTTGGCGCGATTTTCCAAAAAAACTTAAAAAGGCTTTTGGCTTACAGTTCAATTGGTCACGTTGGTTTTATCCTTCTTGGAATGGCCGCTTTTGGTCGCGAAGCTTGGATCGCCTGCATGGTTTACATGGTAATTTACGCCATAATTTCAATTGGCAGTTTTGGCTTTTTAATTTTGATTCGCGGCAATAATGACGAAACAGTTGGCTATGAAACTGACGAAGAAAATGAAAAAATTTTTAGCATTAACGCCCTTTCTGGCCTTGCTAAAACCAATCCTTATATGGCTTTTTCTTTAGCGGTTTTAATGTTTTCAACCGCCGGAATTCCGCCACTCGCGGGATTCTTCTCTAAATTTTACATCCTAACCGCCGCAATTGCCCATGGTTATTTAATCACTCCTATCATCGCCGTTTTATTCAGCGTTGTATCAGCTTATTATTATTTAAGAATCATCAAAGTTATGTATTTTGATGAACCACAAAATCTGATGAAACTTGACTGCGTCAATAATGTTAAAGCCATGATTTTCGTAACCGCACTTTTCAATTTAGGATTAATTTTCTTCTTAAATTCCTTCGTAAATTCGATCGCAAATTTTGCAGGGCTATAAATGATGATTCAAAAACCACTTTTATCCCGCAAAAAAGATGTCGCTCTGCGTGGCGAAATCACAGTTGCTGGCGATAAATCAATTTCACACCGCTCCTTAATTTTTGCCGCTTTAGCCCATGGTGAAAGCAAAATCAGCGGATTGCTTGAAGGCGAAGATGTTTTAAAAACTGCGGCAGCTTTGCGTTTAATGGGCGTTGCAATTGAAAGAAAAAATGATGGAATCTGGCTGGTTAATGGTTGCGGCGTTGCTGGTTTATGCGAGCCAACTGATGTTTTGGACATGGGAAATTCTGGCACCGCCGCCCGTTTAATTGCTGGTCTTGTTGCTCCTTATAATTTCACTTCCTTTTTCACGGGCGACGCTTCGCTGCGCAAACGTCCAATGGGTCGCGTTTTTGAGCCGATTAAACAATTTGGTGCGCAAATAGTTTCGCGTCAAAATGGCTTAATGCCTTTCGCAATTATCGGCGCTAAAGAATCACTGCCAATTGAATATAAAATGAAAATGGCTTCCGCACAGGTAAAAAGCTGCATCTTGCTTGCCAGTCTTGTTACGCGCGGAACTACGGTAATTATTGAACCAGAAAAATGTCGCGATCACACTGAAATTATGATGCGCGATTTGGGCTTAAAAATTTCCTGCGAAAATCTGAATAATGGCACCAAAATTTCTTATTCTGGTTTGCAAGAATTTGAGGCTAAAAATTTTGAAGTTCCGGGTGATATTTCTTCCGCCGCCTTTTTAATTGTCGCGGCTTTGCTGGTTAAAAATTCTAAAATCAAAATTAAAAATGTTGGCATAAATCCACTTCGCGATGGTGTAATTATTACTTTACAGGAAATGGGTGGCAAAATTGCCTTTGAAAATGAGCGTCAAGTCGGCGGCGAAAAAGTTGCTGATATTATCGTTGAATCAAGCGAATTAAAAGGCGTTGAAGTTCCATCTGAGCGCGCAGCGAGCATGATTGACGAATATCCAATTCTCGCAGTTGCCGCAGCAAATGCCAAAGGAAAAACTAAAATGAATGGTCTTGCCGAATTAAAAGTAAAGGAAAGTAACCGTTTATTAATGATCGCGCAAAACTTAGAAAATTGCGGCGTTATTTCAAAAATGGGCGATGATTACTTAGAAGTTCAAGGTGGAATTGCGCAAACAAAGACTCCAATAAAAATCGCCACCGCAATGGATCACAGAATCGCAATGTCATTTTTGGTAATGGGCTTAATGATGGAAAATGGCGTTCAAATTGATGATGTTTCGATGATTGCAACGAGTTTTCCAACTTTTGAAAAAATATTTGCTGATTTTGGATCAGCGTTTGAAATTTTGTAAAGATTGATCTAGCGCCTCAAAAAAGCGCTTTAGCGCGCCTTCAAGTGCTAGCTCGAAATTTAAGGAGCTTCTTTATAAACAATCTTCTCCACACAAATCCGCAAATCTGGAACTGCGGTACATTCAAAATCGCGACCGATATTTAATCCGCCTAAAAGATGAATTTTTGGATCAAGTGATTCAACCATCAATAAATCTTTCTTTAATAAACCGTTTTCAATCATTTGTTTTAAAAGCGGATATTTTTCGGGTTTAAATTCAAATCCGAGACAATTTACAAGATAATCACATTCGATTTCTTCATCGTGAATTTGCACAAAAATTTTACCATTTTTTTCAGAAACTTTTTTCACACCTTTTTTCTTTAATTCAAGCTGTTTGCTTTCGATCATTTCTTCGATCGCCTCAATTGAAGCAGCGGGGGCGCGGTGGCGAAAAATATTCCAATAAGGAAGCAAGCGCAAAAATAATTTCTTATTTTTGGTATCAAGATTTTGCCAAAGTTCTGTGGTGTTGTGACGAATAGAATCAATGATGTAGCGCAAATCATATTGCGGATTTTGGCGCAAGAAATTACGGATTTTTCTAGTTAAAAAAACTACGCCATTTTTGGCATCAGAAACTGAAATTAAATTTGGAAGCGGATGAATTTTTGCAAAATGTTTTTTAGGAAGATTGCCGCGACGTGAAATTACAAAAACCTTTCCTGTGAAATTTTTTTTAGACAACCCAACTATAACGTCAACAGCGGTAAGTCCTGAACCTATCAAGCAAATTGTTTCATTGGTGAAATTTTTTTCATGAAAAGTTTTTGGAAAATCCCAAATTTGCTTAACTAAATTTGGAGAATTTAGATCAAAAGGTAGATTGCTTTGTTTGAAACTAATGGCGATTAGAATTTCGTTGGCTTGAAAAGATTTTTTGCTTTTGGTTGTGATCACGCTAGATCCTGAAACAAGTTCAGGATGACGATGTGGAGAAATTTTTCCAAAAATTAAGTCATCCTGAACTCGTTTCAGGATCTGTTCGCGCGGCAAAATCTCAATTACCTCATCTTCCACAAACTCAACTTCAATATTATTTTTCTGCGCTTCCACAAAAGCTTCTTTGGTAATTCCTTCTAAATATTCGCCGTAAATTCGGCGCGGCGCAAAACCATTTTTGCCAATTTCTTTAAAAATTTCCGGATATTTTTTTTGTAAAAATTCACAAAAACTTTGGGGCTGATTAGAAAAAGCACTCATCCTTTCCACCGGAACATTTAAAATATAATGCGGCGAAAAGCTTGAAAATGCTGGGCCCAAAATATTTTGGCTATTTTTTTCAAAAATTATGATTTTGGAATTTTTAGAATTTTTTGCTAAATGCGTGAAGGCTAAACGTCCACAAAAACCGAATCCGACGATTGCGATTACTTTCATAAAATCTTATTGATTTTGCTTGTTTGCCGCAGCTTTTTTATTGCGGCGCTCCATCAACATCGCCACTCTTTTTTGCATTACTTCATTGATTTTTTTTACATGCTTGCTGGTTGTAACCGTAAAGATGAAGGGGAAAAGCGAATGACAAAGCAATATTGTTCCAGCCAGAAAAAGCCACAAAGCGGTTGTGAAGGCAAAAAGAAAATGTTCAAAATAATTTTCTCCAGTTTCTTTTAGATGACAGTTTAAGCTTAATTTGGCCATATGTTTTTTTAATAATTATCCAGTAACTCGCTCAACATCAGCGATTTTTTTTGAAGTGCGTAGAACAGATAAAATTTGTTCTAATTGGTCAACACTTTTTATTTCAATATCGATCATTAATTCAAAAAAATCAGCTGAACGATTAGTTGTTTTAATATTGGTAATATTAACTTTTTTCTTAGCCAAAAGACTGCTGATATCTGCAAGGCTTCCGAGTTTATTTTCAACGACCACGCGCACGCGGCACGCATATAATTCATCTCCCAATTCTTCATCATTTTTCCAACAAACATCTAAAACGCGTTGTGGCGTTAGAACAATATTTTTTAAATTACGGCAAGTTTGACTGTGAATTGTTACTCCAGTTCCAGTATTAATTACGCCAACAATTGGATCTCCCGGAATCGGATTGCAGCAACCGCCGTAATGCATTGCCATTCCCGCAACCAAGCCTTCAATCGGCAATGAATAATTGGAATTTTTTCCTTTTTCAGAAAATTGTTTGGTGATTTTACTTTGCTTAATTTCTTCTTGAAATTCGGGATAAGTTGCTTTTAAAACATCTTGTCTCGAAATAATTCCTTCGGCGATTTTCACGCATAAATCGGCAACGGTTTTTTTATGAAAAATCGGTAGTATTTTTTCTAAAATTTTATCATTTAGTTCAAGATTTTTAGAAGCAAAAAACTTGTTTAAAATCGCCCGACCGAGTGAACTATATTCTTCAAATTTTTCACTGCGGATAAAATTTTTAATCGAAGAGCGCGCTTTCGAAGTAGCGGCAAATTGCAACCAATTTGGCGATGGCTTGGTTTTTTTAGAAGTAATAATTTCAACTTGATCGCCATTTTCCAACTTCTGACGCAATGGAACCGTCATGCCGTTTATTTTGGCAGAAATGCAGTTATTTCCAACTTGCGAGTGAACGGCGTAAGCAAAATCAATTACGGTTGAACCAGCGGGAAGATTGAAAATATCGCCATTTGGCGTGAAAGAAAAAACTTCATTTTTATGCATTTGAAGTTTGTGATTTTTCAAAACTTCGGTGGCACTTTCAGAATTTTCAAAAAGATTTATCAAATCGCGAATCCAGCGATATTGCTCATTTTCATGCTTAGTTTTATCTGAAGTTTTAACTTTCTCTTTGTAACGCCAATGCGCGGCAACGCCTAATTCAGAAATTTCATGCATTCTGTGATCGCGAATTTGAATTTCGATTTTTTTGTTAAATGGCCCTAAAATCGCCATATGCAATGATTGATAACCATTTTCTTTAGGGGTGCTAATATAGTCTCTGAAAGTTCCGGGAATCATGTTAAAGGTTGAATTTATCACGCCTAAAATTCGATAACATTCGCCAACATCTTTAGTGACGATACGAAAAGCCATAATGTCGTGCAAATTATGAAAACCGACATTTTGCTTGCGCATTTTCATCCAGATTGAATAGGGCTTTTTTTCGCGTCCTGAAAGGGTGCAATCGATATTTTCGGATTTTAAAAGACTTTCCAAATCTTCAATAATTTTATCAATCAGGTTTTTATTTTTCTCGCGCAGCTCATTTAAATGATCAACAATATATTTGTGATTTTCGGAATCGATAATTTTGAAAGCTAATTCTTGTAATTCATCCTTGATTTTATTGAGTCCAAGTCGGCCGGCAAGCGGCGCGTAAATATCGAGACTTTCTTGCGCTTTTCTAACTTTTTTCTCGCGCGAAGGCACGTAAAAAAGAGTGCGCATATTGTGAACACGATCAGCCAGCTTCACTAATAAAACGCGAATATCTTCCGACATTGCCAATGCTAGTTTACGAAAATTTTCCGCAACTCTTTCGTTGGATGGAATTGATTCGATTTTTCCTAACTTGGTTACGCCATCAACTAATTTAGCAATTTCTTCACCAAAACCGACTTCAATTTCATCAAGGGTAACTTCGGTATCTTCAACAACGTCGTGAAGAAGACCGGTGATTATCGATTCTTGGTCAAGTTTTAAATCAGCAAGAATTTCTGCAACTGCAAGTGGATGAGAAAAATATGGATCGCCAGAATGGCGTTTTTGATTTCCGTGAGAGGATTTGGAGAGAATGTAGGCTTTTTGAAGTAAAGATTCGTTTAGGTTTGGGTGATAAGCGCGAACTTTAGCAATTAATTCAGAAGATGAAATCATTTAAAAAACTAAAAATCGGATGTCGTAAATAACCGTCATCCCCGATTAATCGAGGATGACAATTGAATAGAATTATTAATCGTCTACTTGAATATTTTCATCAACGAAAGTGTCATCTTTCAACACAATATGAGTTTCGCCTTCTTCATCAACTGATTCACTGATTTCATCATTTGAAGAAACAATTTCAACAACGCCGCGATTTTTAATTGAGCGAACGATGTTTTGTTTAACATTATCAACATCAATCAAACCTTCAGCGATTTCACGAAGCGCGATAACCGCAGGTTTTTCTTTACGATCAAGAGAAGTTCCAGCTCCTGATAAAATGCTTTTAGCGCGGTTGCTGGCAACCAAACAAAGTTCAAAGCGGTTTGGAACAACTGTAACGCAGTCTTCAACGGTAATTCTTGCCATTGTGAAATTGGAATTTAGTTTTGTAAAGGAGGGTAAAAATAGGTCGCGAAACTTAATAACCCTAATTCTGCAAATCAACAAAAATTCATGAAAATTAAAATTCACAGCAAAGAAAATTTTGCCAAAATGCGCGCTGCCGGACTTTTAGCCGCGCAAATTCTCGACTTTATTACACCTTACGTAAAAGAAGATGTAACGACCGATGAACTCAATATTTTATGTCACAATAAAATTATCGAAAACGGCGCAATCCCCGCCCCGCTTAATTATAAAGGCTTTCCTAAATCAATTTGCACTTCAGTAAATCACGTGGTTTGTCACGGAATTCCCAATGAAAAACCGTTGAAAGATGGCGATATTGTTAATATCGATGTCACGGTGATTTTAGATGGTTGGTATGGCGATACGAGCCGTATGTACTTTGTTGGCAATCCGTCAATTAAAGCCAAAAGATTAACCCAAGTTACTTATGATTGTATGATGCTTGGAATTGACCAAGTCAGACCTGGCGCGCATTTGGGCGACATTGGCAATGCCATTCAAACTTACGCCGAAAAAAACAGATTCTCAGTTGTTCGCGATTATTGCGGACATGGAATTGGCAGAATTTTTCACTGTGAGCCAAGCGTTTTACATTATGGCGAAAAAGGTGGTGGAATTATTTTGGAAGAAGGAATGTTTTTCACAATTGAGCCAATGATTAACGCCGGAAAACATGAAACAATTTTGAGCAAGCATGATGGCTGGACGGTGACAACGCGAGATAAATCTCTATCAGCACAATTTGAACATACGATTGGTGTTACAAAAGATGGTTTTGAAATTTTTACAGCTTCACCAAAAGGTTTGAATTTCCCGCCTTATAAAATTTAACAGATATAAATTAAGTAGATTAGAAATTAGCAAAAAACTACGCAGTCATGCTTAAGCTTGTCGAAGCATGATTAATATAGCTCCCAGCCCTAAATCATGCTTCGACAAGCTTAAGCATGACTAAGAGTTAGTTTGAAAATTTTTGATAAATAGTTGCCCATTTTTTTAATTATGCCGAAATCGGATAGATCCTGAAACAAGTTCAGGATGACAATAGAGGGGAAATCTACCAGATCTGTCATCCTGAACTTGTTTTAAGGATCTATCTAATTATCCCACAACCACAATATTCACCAATTTATCCAACACCGAAATCACTTTTTTGATTTCCTTGCCTTCAATAAATTTCTTCACATTTTCATTTTCAAAAGCCAATTTTTCCATTTCTTCTTTCGTAGTTCCTTTTGGCATTTGAATTACAGCGCGTAGTTTTCCCGCAACTTGAATTGCAACTCCAACTTCATCTTCCAAAATCAAAGTCGAGTCAAAATCAGGGAATTTTTCAGCGCTTACCAAAGTTTTATTTCCTAATTTTTCCCAAAGCTCTTCTGCCAAATGTGGCATGATTGGAGAAATTAAAATCACCAAATTATTCAAAGCAAAATTCATTACTTTTTTATCAATTGTCGATTTCGGTTCAAATTTTTCCAAAGCATTTGAAAATTCGCGGATCTTTGCAATTGAGCGGTTAAAGCCCATTTTTTCAAATTCTTCTTTAACAATGGCAATGGTTTTGTGCGTAAGTTTAGTGATTGGATGATTTGGCGAAACTTCGCCCTCGCCTTTGTCGTTAATATTTGACGCCACCAATTTCCACAAACGATTTATATATTTCCACGCGCCGTCAATTCCGCCTTCCGACCAATCTAAATCACGCGAAGCGGGAGTATCAGAAAGCATGAAAAGGCGCGCGGTGTCGGCGCCGTAGCTTTCAACAATGTGCGATGGATCAACTACATTTTTTTTAGATTTACTCATTTTTTCGCTGCGACCAAAAATCACTTCATCAGCTGGACGCGCCGCAGCATCGCTTGGAAAAATCCATTTTCCCGTCGCTTTGTCTTTGAAAGTTTGATGACAAACCATCCCTTGCGTAAGTAAGTTCGCGAAAGGTTCGGCAAAGTCTAAATAGCCGCATTTTTTTAAGGCTTTGGTGAAAAAACGAGCGTAAAGCAAATGCAAAACTGCATGTTCAACGCCGCCAATATATTGATCAACTGGCATAAATTTATTCGCCGCCTTTTTGTCAAAAGCTTTATCTTGAGGCTGGGAAATATAGCGCAAATAATACCAAGAGCTTTCAAAAAAAGTGTCGAAAGTGTCAGTTTCACGAATCGCTTTTTGACCGCGATAAGTTGTATATTTCCAAGTTGGATGTTGCGCCAGAGGATTTCCCAAGCCATTAAATTCAACATCTTTCGGCAATTCAACCGGAAGCTCTTCTTCTGGAACTGCAACAATTGTGCCATCTTCTAAATAAAGAACCGGAATCGGGCAACCCCAATAACGCTGACGGGAAACGCCCCAATCACGCAAACGATAATTTATTTTTTTTGTCGCTTCATTTTTTGCCGCCAAAATTTCAAAAACTTTTTCTTTTGCTTGCGCGCAAGTTAAGCCATTTAAAAAATCAGAATTAATGATGATGCCATCTTCAAGATAAGGCAGATTCAACTCTTGCAAACGCTCATTATCATCAAGCGGTTCAACCAAAATATTTGGAATTGAGTTTTCAGTTTTATGAACCACAACTGGCCCAACAACTTGCTTGATTGGCAAATTATATTTTTTAGCAAATTCAAAATCACGAACATCGTGCGCGGGGCAAGCAAATATTGCTCCAGTGCCATATTCCATTAAAACGAAATTGGCGATATAAACATCAAGCTTCCAATTTGGATCTAGCGGATGAACAACTTGTAAGCCAGTTTTAATGCCAGTTTTTTCCTGTTTCTCGATGGTTTGTTCGTCAACAGCGTTGCGGTTGCAGGTTTCGATGAAGGTTTTTATTTTCGAGTTTTTTTGCGCCAATTCTTGCGCGATCGGATGATGCGGCGAAATTCCGATGAATGAAGCGCCAAATAAAGTGTCGGGGCGCGTTGTGTAAACTGAAATTTTAGATTCAGGATGACTCGAGGAAAGAGATGAAAGTGAATTTAAACTCGAATTATCCGCATCGTCATCCTGAACTTGTTTCAGGATCTCTCTAGAAGTCTCGTCAATTTTAAAATCAATAATTTGACCCTCGCTTTTGCCAATCCATCTTTCTTGCATGGTCAAAACGCGCTCGTCCCAACCTTTGAGATTTTTTAATTCGCTCAAAAGCTCTTCCGAAAAATCAGAAACTTTTAGAAACCATTGATTTAATTTTTTCTTTTCCACCAAAGCGCCGCTTCGCCAACCGCGACCGTCGATCACTTGCTCATTGGCCAAAACTGTTTGGTCAATCGGATCCCAATTTACGAAAGATTCTTTTTGATAAGCTAAACCGGCTTTTAAAAAATCGAGGAAAATTTTTTGCTCATGTTTGTAATAATCAGGCAAACAAGTTACAACTTGGCGGCTCCAATCCAATGACAAACCGATTGATTTTAAATCGGCGCTCATGGTTTTTATATTTTCCAACGTCCATTTTTCTGGATGAATTTTATGTTCTAAAGCAGCATTTTCGGCTGGTAAACCAAAAGCATCAAAACCCATTGGATGCAAAACATTAAAACCTTGCAATTTTTTAAAACGGGCGATGGCGTCGCCAATTGTATAGTTGCGCAAATGTCCCATGTGAATTTTTCCTGATGGATAAGGAAACATTTCCAACACATAATATTTTTCTTTAGCCGAATTTTCGTCAAATTTAAAAATTGCTTTTTCTTCCCAGTTTTGCTGCCATTTTTTTTCAGCAATTTTGTGGTTGTAGTTTGGAATATTATTCATTTTTTTTCTTTAAGATTTTAATAGGCTTGACCCGGCATTCTAGGCATTTGCGGCATTCCAGCTGGCATTCCTTGCGAACCTTGTGAAGGGTTATCCAACATCATTGGCATTGGAGGTTCGCTTGGATAAGATCCGCCCGCAGGCGGAGCGCCAAAACTGCTTGGTTGTGGCGGCGCACCATCTTTGTTTTTCAAAGTTGTTTGTCGGGTGCGACCGTTCGTGTAAAGATCGGTGTTATAAACGCAAACAATGTCACTGCCACTTCTTAAAGTATATTGCGGCGAAACGCGCTCAACAATGATGTAATTGCCCGCAGACCTGAAGTTAACTAGCGACTCAAAACCACCAGCGTCAACTGAGAAAATTGCTGGTATTTCCGCATTTTTCTTAGTGAATTGGAAGTAAGTAAATTCACCATTATCAAAAACTTTGACTGGCGCAATTTCTGGCTCTCCCGTATATTGATAATCGAAATTATAAAGTGATAAATCACGCATGTCAGGCTCATCCGATGGCGAAGATTTTGGAAATTCTACGATGTTTTTATCTTTTTCATCAGGATAAACAAATTTGGCAACGAAGATTAAATCTTTGTCGGTAATACCTTTCGCTTCTTTAGCCATTAATTCAAAATGATAAACGCGCTTGCTACTAATAACCGTCATGTTGGTTTCAGAATTATCTTCGCCAACCGGTTTTAAGAAAAGGCGATTTCCCAAATTCTCAATCAACCATAAAGATGGATCGCCCATTGAAATTGTGCCGATAGTTTCGCCTTCCTCAAATTCAATAAAACCTTGATAGGTGTAATGTCCGATATAGCGGTAAACATCATTTGGATTGTAAATATAACTGCGGAATTTTTTTTCAGTTCCAAGATAGCGCGGTAGTTGAACAGCTTGAGCCATTGAAGAAAAGCAACAAATTGCCAAAAAACAAAATAGAAATTTTTTCATTTTACCTTATAGAGTTTATAGCCATTGACCAAGAAATTAATAATGCCTTTTTCACCTTTTTTAACGCCATCAAAAGCAAAGTTTATTTTAACAATATAGCGATCTTTTTTCTCGGTTACTACTCCAGTTTCCAAATCAACAGATTTGATAGTTGCGGTAAAACGTACTTCAGCTTCAGTTGGAATTTTATTGGATAAATATTGACGTGCTTTTTGAGCAAAATCTTTTGGTTCAATTTTAACTAATTTTATTGAATCGATCTGGATATTTTTAACTACATTTTGACCATAAAAATTAATCGGGCTGTCAGGATTATCCTTGTCCATTATCGACCTAAAAACCTTATATTCGTTATCCGTCGAAATATTTCTAATGTGATTTAGTTTATTATTCACATCTTCAATTTCACCTTTTCTAAAATCAAAAGATTCACGCTCTTTCACATAGTCTGCAATCAAGTATTTAGCCACTGCTTCATCCACAGTTGCAATTTGCGGATCATATCCAGCTTGCCCTTTTTTTGGTTTTAAATTGATAAGATTAGGGAATGTAAGCGAACTATCTCCAGCTTGAATAAAAATTGGTACTTCTTCAACCAAGGGAAAAGCGCTGCGCACCATCTGAATCAAAAAAAATAAAACTACGAATGCAATCATCGCGCCAAAAATCAACAAAGTGCGATCGCAAATTGGCGTAACGTAGCGAAAGAAATACCAGTTTAGGGCATCCTTAAAATAACTACCGTCATCAACTGATTTTTTGATAAAATCAAAATATTCGTTAGCTTCTTCGCGATTTTCGTTTTTGATTTCTTCAAGCTTTTGTTCCATTTTTTAAAATAGCTTTTTTAAGATTTTACAACCGCAAGCACGCATTCGCTTTGTAGGTTTTTTAAAATCGAAATCATTTCATTTGTCGATTTTTCCAAGGTTTCATAATCAGTGCCGCGAAAAACCAATGAAGTTGCGCCTTCGCTTGGATAACTTCCCATGATAATTTGCGGATATTTTTGCTGTAAATTAGCAAAATCTTTGGCAATTACACTTTCGGTTAGAGTAATTTTTATTTCCTGCATTTTTGTTTTAGCGCCTCCGCGAAGGTCTTTTTTAGAGCCTTCAAACATGATGCGGAAAATTTTTGGAATGCCAGCTAAAACAAAAACATTTTCAATTTTAAAGCCGGAGGCGACGTCAATTTCATTTTGAATTAAAGTGGCTTTACTTGGCATGAATGCCATTTTTAAACGCGCTTCATTTAAATTTCCGTGACCGTAATAATTTTCTAAAATGGCTTTCGCCTCTTCGTTTACAAGATATTCATCATCAAAAGCTTTGGCAATTGCCGCCGATGTAATATCATCGTGAGTTGGGCCAACGCCACCACTGGTAAAAACATAATCATGTTTTTTACGAAGCGCGTTTACGGCTTCAACAATTTCTTCTTCGCCATCAATTATAACACGCACTTCTTTTAGATTTATACCGATTTCTCCAAGAGAAACGGCTAGAAAATTAAGATTTTCATCTTTAGTGCGGCCCGAAAGAATTTCGTCACCGATGATTACTAAAGCTGCAGTTATGATTTTTTGGGTCATTATTTATTTTAAATTTTTTATCTCTAACTAAAACCCGAATGGACCCCGTCGTAAAGACGGGGTGACAATTCCAATTCGTTATGCACACTTCCTGAATAAGACGGGCGACAATTCCAATTCGTTATTGTGCGGTGACAATTCCAATTCAGTGTCACCCCGTCTTTACGACGGGGTCCATTCGGGTTTAAAAAACTCTCAATCTCACTTACAAAACTTTGGTGCACCCGGCGGGATTTGAACCCACAACCTTTGCCTTCGGAAAGCAACACTCTATCCAGTTGAGCTACGGATGCATATATTATGAACTTTTATTAGACTGCGCTTACTAATTAATCGTCCTCAACCTGCTCTACCGAAACAACTTCCGGAATGTAATGCTTAAGCATATTTTCAATGCCATTTTTCAAAGTAATTGTCGAACTCGGGCAACCAGAGCAAGAACCTTTTAACTGTAATTTTACAATTCCATCTTCAAAAGAATGGAAAATAATATCGCCACCATCCATTGCTACAGCTGGACGCACCTTAACTTCAATTAATTCTTTAATTTGTTTTACGATTTCATCATCTTCTTCAACTGCGCCAGTTTCAGCAGCTTTTTGCTCAAACATTATCGGCTTTCCTGAAACGTAAAAATCCATAATTGTTGACAGAATTTCTGCTTTTAGTTGCGGCCATTGTAAATCTGAAGATTTAGTCACAGTGATAAAATCACGACCAAAAAAAATGCCTTCAATTCCTTTGATTTCTAGAAGCTGCAAAGCCAATGGAGATTTTGTTGCTGCTTGTTTTTGATTTTTAAATTCAGCAGTTCCAGATTCTAGAACCATTAAACCATCTGGAATAAATTTTAATGTTGCCGGATTTGGAGTTTCTTCAGTTTGGATGAACATTGGAAATAATTTAGGATTTAAGATTTAAAGGAATTTAGGATTTAAAAAATCACTTAATCCACCACGAATCAACGGCCAAAGAATATTTAGCCGAAATTTTCGGCATGGCGAAAATATCGCGATATAAAATGCGGTAAGTATTATTGTGCCATTGTGGCGTTGTGTAGTAATTTTCAAGCATTCTTTGGTCAAGTTTCTGACAAAGATTTTTTAATTCTTCCTTACTTTTAGCGCGCGTAATTTTTTCAACTAATTCGTCAATTATTTTGTCATCCAAACCTGCTAGATTTCGACTGCCTTTTATGTTTTTTTGTGAAGAATGAAAATAAGAAAAAAGCTCGTCGCCTGGAATTAAAGATTGGCCAAAAACTGCGACAATTACATCAAAATCAAAATTATTAACCCGCGTTTGATATTGATTTTCCTCGACAAAACGCATTTTTGCATCAATTCCAAGTTTGCGTAAATTTTTTATAAAAGGCGCAACAATCATTTCAAAAGATTCGCTGTCGATTAAAAATTCGATTGAAATTTTTTCACCAGTTTTGGGATCATGCAAAATTCCATCAATAATTTTATATCCCGCTTCATCGAGAATTTTCTTAGCTTGCAATAAATTGTCGCGGTTAAATCCGTCGCCATTTGATTTTGGCAAATGAAAATCTTTGAAAGCAAAATCAGAATTAGCAAAATAACTTTCGGTGCGTTTGTAAGCGCCATAAAAAATATGATCGCGCAGCCATTCAAAATCAAAAGCATAAGTAAAAGCCTGACGCAGCGCCCGATTTTGGAATTTTTCACGACGCAAATTAATCGCAAAAGTTTGCATTGGCGCTGGCAATTGATGAGTGATTTCTTTTTTGATTATTGCGCCATTTTTTATGGCTTCGATATTGTAAGAATTAGCCCAATTGCGCGCTACATTTTCCTGACGCAAATCATATTTTTGCGACTTAAAAGCTTCGACCAAAACATTAACATCGCGATAAAAATCAAAAGTGATTTTATCAAAATTATAACGACCACGATTCACGGCTAAATCTTTAGCCCAATAATTTTTTACCCGCTCAAAAACAATTGAACGATTTGCTTGAACTTCTTTCACTTTGTAAGGCCCAGAACCTAAGGGCGGAGTTAAAGTTGTTTTAGAAAAATCAACTTTTTCGTAATAATGTTTCGGCAAAACCGGCAAACTTGAAACTAAAATCGGAAGCTCGCGATTATGATTATTTTTGAAGTAAAATATCACCTCATAATCATTAATTTTTTTAACTTCTTTTACATCGCGAAAAGCCATTTTGTAGGTTGGATGACCATCAGAAATTAATTTATTAAAAGTAAAAACAACATCATCGGCGGTGATTGGAAAATCATCATGAAAACGCGCATTTTTTCTTAAACGAAATTGAATCGACATTTTATCTTTTGCCAATTTTACGCTTTCTGCGACCAAGCCATAACGCGCTGAAATTTCATCATCGCTGCCTTCCATTAAACTGTCGTAAAGATAAGCCAATCCTGATGGCGCAATGCCTTTTAAAATGAATTGGTTTAAATTGTTAAATCCGCCTTCGGCGCCAAATTTAACGCTGCCACCTTTGGGCGCGTTTTCGTTTACGTAATCAAAATGAGTGAAATTTTTCGGATATTTTAAATCGCCAAATGTTGAAATGCCGTGGCGAAATTGATCATCGGCGAAGGTTTTTTGGGCGAGAAAAAAAACCAAGAAAAAAATTCGCAAAAAAAATTTCATTCGTTTAAATAATTAAAAATAGATCCTGAAATAAATTCAGGATGACGGAGTTTTTTTGAACTCGCTTCAGAATGATGGAGTTTTTTTGAACTCGCTTCAGGATGACGGAGTTTTTTTGAACTCGCTTCAGGATGACGGAGTTTTTTTGAACTCGCTTCAGAATGATGGAGTTTTTTGAACTTGGATTTACTTGAATCGTCATCCTGAACTTGTTTTCAGGATCTATTTCACACTTTTATTCTCAAATGCAAATAATCCGAAACCTAAATCAGATAAAAATTTCACTTCCCGACCTTGCGCTTACAATCGGCAATTTCGATGGCGTGCATTTAGGACATTTGCAAATTCTAAGCGAGGTAAAAAAAATCGCCAAAGAAAAAAAATTATCTTCCGCAATTTTAACTTTTGAACCGCATCCGATCGCTTTTTTAAAAGCTGATAAACCGCGTGATTTCAGGATTGGTGGTCTGGCGCAAAAATTAAGAATTTTCAAAGAGCAGCAAATTGATTTTGTAATTATTTTACCTTTTAACCAAAAATTTTCCGCTATTTCTGCTGATGATTTTATTGAAGAAATTCTGGTTCAAACCTTGAATGTGAAGCATTTAACAATTGGTTATGATTTTATTTTTGGTAAAAATCGCCAAGGAAATTTTCAGCTTTTGGAAGAAAAATCAGAAAAATTTGGTTTTGCTTTAAGCGAAATTTCAGCAGTTAAAATTGATGATCAAACTTGCTCTTCAAGTTTAATCAGAAAACTACTTGCTGATGGAAAAATTTCCGAAGCTAATAAATTTTTAGGTCGCAATTTTACAATCGCAGGAATTGTAAATAATGGCAGAAAATTAGCTTCACAACTTGGATTTCCAACCGCTAATTTAGCAGTTAAGTCGCATATGATGAAATTGAAATTTGGGGTTTATAAAAGCGAAACTTTTATTCCTCATTTAGGAAAAAAATTTTCATCAATTACCAATTTCGGAATCAAGCCAACAATCAACGGAAATTCAACGCCGCTATTTGAAACTCATATTTTAAATTTTAGCGAAAATCTTTATGGTAAAAAAATATTTGTCGAATTTGTAGATTTTATACGCGATGAGAAAAAATTTGCCTCAATTGAAGAGTTGAAGAAGCAAATTGCTTTTGATGTTTCAATTATCGGCTTGTTAACGAATAAGCATGTTATGGCTTAACTTAAATACCTCAGATGGACTTATGGAATTACTTGGTTTTGCTATTTCATAAAAATTATTATTGGGAGATTTAGAAGCATCTATTCCTAGATTTGTCTTAAGATTTCCTTTTTCTTCTGCATCGACTATTGCATCAAAAATTTTTGCACTAAATTTACATCCCGCAAAGTTATTGTTCTGGTTTTCTAAATTTTGAGGCAAAACGCATCCCTCATCAAAAGTGCAATTAACAAAGTGCAGTGTTTTTTTATCCATAGCGCTAAAATCACAATTTTTAAAAGTGCAATTAGCGAAGGAGTTTCCTTCAAATTTTTCGTTTTCAAATTTGATTTTGTCATTCTCATCTCCGATAAAATTTTTACGGGCATATCTTTCGTAGAGTTTTGGCGAAGTAATAGTTTTTTTAATAATATCCTTTTCATTATCTTTTTTTGCTATTTCTTCGATTATACTAACTTTCAGAGCTTTGCTTAGAATGCCTTTGGCGGAATATTCGAGAATCTCTTTTTCGTTATATGCAGATTTTTGTTCAGATGTAGGTTCTGGATTTTTTTCTATAATTGATTTTATTGCCTCTAATTTTGATTGTTCTTTTTTATCTTTTGAACTTTTTTTTTCTAATTCTCTTAACTCTTCCTTCAATTCTTTATTTTTTTTAAGTAATCCTGCTTTAGCTTTTGCGAACTTTTCTTTTGCAACTTCAAGCGCAGTAATGTGTTTATTGTCTTTTTCAAAAATAGGATTATTGGATTTTGCAAATTTTTCGATTAGCGGAACAATTTTTGTTTCATAGTTATTCGCTTGAGCATCTTTCATCTTTACGCCTTCTTGCATTTCCTTTACGCCTTCTTGCATTTCCTGTACGCTTGATTTTCTAGCTAACTCAACTTCTGCACAAATCAGAGTAGAAGCTGAAAGTGCTATTTCTCGTAAGTCTTCTTTGCTTTTTTCTGAAAGTAAGCTCTTTTTGGAAATATATTCAAATATTTCTTCAGTTGCATGGTTTAAATTTTTTTCTTCTTTTGTTGGTGCAAATTCTGATTTTTTGCTTTTATCTAATTTTTTAAATGCTTCTGAAATTGATGGGCAAGAAATAGCCCATTTGCGAACATAATTGACATATGATCCAGATATTAATTCGATACATTCTTGATATTCTTGTTCTTGAGGATTTAGCGTTGACGACGATTTGAGGGTTTGTTCGCTAGCAATTAAAACAGCTTCAAAAGTTAAGTTTGAAATTTGGTCGGTTGGCTTGATTTTTTTCGGGTCTTCGTCATTAAAAACAATTTTCTGTAAAGGATTTCCATTTAATTCATCAAATAATTTCTGAGGATCGGATTCTTCACCATTAACTTTTTTTACAACAAATGCCTCTAAAAGAGCAGCTCCTTCCTTAAGTTGTTGTTCAGTGGCAGTGGTTTTGAGATCAAGTATTTGTTGATCCGTGGTTGTTATTTGCTCTGGTTTTGATTGTGCTTCATTGGTTGGCGATAATTTTCTGGTAGCTTTTGTTTCAAATATATTAACAAACCCTCTTTCATCTAAGCAGAAATTGGATTTTGGATTATGTCTTGCAACTAGATCGCTATCTTCATTTCTTAAAGCTAATTCATCTTTCAGCACATCTTCCCAAACTTTATCTGCAGCTTTGGTTTTTAGATCATGCATTGCGCGAGCAGCGTAAAGACCGCAGGCGATTCCACCTTTTTGCGGGGCTTGAGTGGAATTGGATTTTTTATTAAGTCTCGTAGAAAAATTTTCTCCGCGGAAAGATTTTTTAAAAGTTTCAGAAATTTCTTTTTGTATTTCCCCCTCTAAACTAGCCTCTTTATTCATTGAATCATAAGCGCAGCCTTCAAGAGAAAAATCTTTGTCTTTTTTATTAAGCGTGATCTCGCCAACATTCCAGTGCCAAGCCTGTAGTTTGTAAGGGAATAAAATTTTTACAGGATAAACATTCGAATCATCTTTGCCTTCGGCAAACTCTTTAAAATGTTCTAATTGCGCTTCCAAATAAGAACCAATTGGCGATCCTTGATCCACGGCGCAAGCTGGCATTTCTATTATTGTTTTAACTCCGTCACTTCCGTTTAAAGGTTTCTTGTTTTTGAATAAAATTCCAGATTCTTCCCCTTTTCTATTTTTAAAATAACTGATTTCTTCTTGAATATTTCTAGCTCGATTAACAGCCTCAATCTCGCGATCCGTGTAAGCATATGTTGTCTTATTTCGAGCTTTTATTATGTTTTCTTGGGATATAACAGTTACTTCAGGTTCGTTGTCACTTTCGCCTTCATCGGTAGTATGACCTTCATCTTCATCAGTGGGAGGAGAAAGGGTGTTATTTTTCTTTGTGGCGTCAGTTTTAGATTGAACTGCGATCAAATCTTCAGGGCTTTGATGATTCGTTGTTTTTATTATGGGTTTTTCGAAGTATTGCTGCTTTAAAAGAAACAAGCTCTCTTGTTTTTGTTTCTGAATTTCAAGACCGCTTATTTCTGTAATTTTAGCGGCATTTGCAAGTCGAGCTGCGACTGAAGCTGCAACTAAGGCTCCATCGTCGGCAGCTTCAACTAGTTTGCTTCCAGCTAAATTGTCTTTGTTATCTTCATATCTTTCATCCGGTTCTCCGCCATGACCATCGCAAACTGTTAGCATTACAGATTTATTTTTTGGAATTTTAACTCTCCCTTTACTTACTAAAGTAATATTTGAAGCAGAAATATTATCTTTAGATCCGCCCTCAAGCGCCTTTTGTTGTAAAAAATATGCGAAGTTATTTCTGTAAGTTGATTTATCTTGTAACTCATCAAATTCCTTTCTGAGATTTGTAAGATGAGACCATCTAAGGGATTGATCAACTGATTTTTGGGTAGGTTTGTCTTCTTCTAGTACAAAATTTGTATCAGTTGCCATTATTCTAGTATGATCAGTAGGTCGATCCCACAAACCATCGCAACTAACTATTAAATCTAGATCTTCCAATGTTTCTCCTAACTCTAAAAAATTTTTGGAGTTAAAATTCCAGATATCAGGAGTTCTTAATAAACAGTCTTCTTTTCCTTGAAGTACATTATTATCTCCTATTGCGCCACCAACGGCTAACGAATTGTTTACTCCCCTCCAAGAAACCCCCCCTCCTTTACTTTCAATATGATCCTTAACCCTCTTAAGATTTGGTTTGTGATCTTCAGTCAAAAGAATTGAGCGATATCCGACTTTGCCATTTTTTTTATATTTAAGAACAACCGCCACTCTTGAATCACCCAAATTGGCAGTTGTTATATCAATAGTTCCATTAGCATTTTGCTTTGTAATGGCGCTGCTTAAAGTCGAGCCAGAGCTGCATCCTTTATGATCATCTATAATTGCCGGTAAATTTTGTTTATAAAATTCTGCCGGATTTGTTTCGGCTAATTCATCTTCAACTTCACCAACAAATATGGCATCTTGTTGATGAGGTCTTTTACCAATTGTTTCTGCGATTGTTATTTCATAATTTGGATTTTTGGATTCGATGGCAAAATCATGCCTTTGTTTCATTGCTCGTGTAAGAGAGGGTAATTCAAACTCGTGTCTTTCACCACTAGAAACAACAACGCGAAATGGTGTTGCGGAATTATCGATTATAATTTTGTAGTGATCTTTTAATTTTAAATCGACTTGTTCGGCTCTAAAACTATTTATGCCTTTAAAAAAATCAGCAACTTCTTTTTCTGTTGCATCTTCAATAAATTTAGCAAAAGAAGTGTATTCTCTATCAGCGGGAGTAAATAAAGTTTGATTAACATCGCCTCTATTAGCGGGAGTAAATATATTTTGATTAACATCGCCTCTATTAGCATCGTCTCTCTTAGAAGAGCTGAAAAAAAAATTACCTTTCTCTTGAAGTTCGGAGTGCTTTAGATTTTCATCCTCCGGTATTACACCCTCCTGTCCAAAATGCGCGTGAAGATGGAATATTTCTTGACCAGAATCATATCCATTATTCATTACAACGCGAGGATTTGATGGTTTTCTATCTGATAAAACCTGACAAATTCCTTTAAAATATTGATGAATTTCCTCGTCACTGGCTTTTTCGATAAAATGCCCAAAATCTGTATATGAACCTGTCGGAATTACCAAATCTTTATCACTTAGCGATTTAAAAGCCAAGAACCCTTCGCCTTCAATTCTTTTTGCTGCGTCTTTAGTACAAAACAACCAACCATTCTTTGGTTTTTCTCTTTTTTCAATGAATGGAGTAAAATTATTTTTCTTGTAGTTATTAGCTTCGCCTTTTTGATAAGCATTTTTAGTCATAAATTATCTTTAATTATCTTTTGGTTATAAAGCTCTATCTTAGTATTAATTCTTAACCTTTTTTATAAACAGATTTTCCAATTAATTGCCTAAGGCGTTAAATTGTAGAATATATCAAAACTGGCTCAAGAAGCCGAAATTGATATCTTCAACTTGAATTGAAATATTTATCGTCTCACGAGAAAAATGATTAATTATTCAGCTGCCGCCTTTGTAAAAAAGAAATTTAAATTATACAACCCTACAAAATAAACTTGTATTTTAGTTTTTCGTTAGTTTATTTTTCCGCCTCTTTTTTTCTGAATAAACAATCCAAACAAATGGAAAAATTCACCTCAATTACATCAGTTGCAGCGCCTATGGCTTTGATTAATATCGATACTGATATGATCATTCCAAAACAGTTTTTGAAAACTATTAAAAGAACCGGTCTTGGTAAAAATCTTTTTCACGAAATGCGTTATGATTTAAATGAAAAAGAAATTCCTGATTTTATCTTGAATCAAGCGCCTTATCGCAATGCAAAAATTTTGATCGCACGCGATAATTTTGGTTGCGGGTCAAGTCGCGAACATGCTCCTTGGGCTTTAAATGATTTTGGAATTCACGCAATTATTGCGCCATCTTTTGCTGATATTTTTTTTAATAACTGTTTTAAAAACAGTATTTTACCAATTATTTTGCCTCACGATCAAGTTGATGATTTACTTGAACTTGCAAAAGATGAAAATAACAATGTTACTATTGACTTGGTCAAACAAGAAGTTCGGGCTGCAAATAAAATCTATAAATTTAAAGTTGATCCCTTTAGAAAACATTGCTTGATTGAAGGACTTGACGATATCGGATTAACCTTACAAAAAGAAATGCAAATTACCAATTTCGAAACTCGTAACAGACAAGTTACCCCTTGGCTCTACGAAAATAACTAATTAACAACAAACTTCAAAAAAACATGACAATTCTAGCAGGAAAAAAAGGTTTAATCATGGGCGTTGCCAATAATCGTTCAATCGCTTGGGGCATTGCGGAAGAAGCAAAAAAATATGGCGCTGAACTTGCTTTCACTTATCAAGGCGAAGCTTTGCAAAAACGCGTTGAACCTTTAGCTGCATCCGTTGGATCAGATATTGTTCTACCTTGCGACGTTACTGATCCTGAATCAGTTAAAGCAGTTTTTGTTGAACTTGAAAAAAGATGGGGAAAATTAGATTTTCTGGTTCATGCCATCGCTTATTCTGATAAAGAAGAATTGCGCGGCAAATATTTAAACACTTCTCCAGCAAATTTTACTAACACAATGAATATCTCTGCATTTTCATTAGTTGCAATTTCTAAAGAAGCTGAACCTTTAATGAAAAAAGCTGGTGGCGGAAGCATTATCACTTTGAGCTATTACGGCGCCGAAAAAGTTATGCCTCATTATAACGTAATGGGCGTTGCTAAAGCCGCTCTTGAAGCTTCAGTTCGCTACCTTTCAATGGATATGGGCAAAGATAATATCCGCGTTAACGCAATTTCTGCTGGTCCAGTTAAAACTTTAGCCGCAAGTGGAATTGGCGATTTTAGACTAATCTTCAAATGGAACGAATATAACTCTCCGTTACGCCGCAACGTGTCTTTACAAGATGTTGGCGGTGCTGGCGTTTTCCTTCTTTCTGATTTAGGAAATGGCGTTACTGGCGAAACTTTACACGTTGACGCTGGTTATCACGTGGTTGGCATGAAAGCTCCGGATGCGCCAGACATCAGCATTGTTAGAGAAGGCGAAAGCGAATAGAAAGAATTTGGGATTTAAGGGAATTAGGATTTAAGGGAATTTAGGATTTAAGGGAATTTGGGATTTAAGAGAATTTGGGATTTAAGAGAATTTGGGATTTGGGATTTAAGATTTAAGGAATTTAGGAATTTGGGATTTAAGGGAATTTGGGATTTAAGGGAATTTGGGATTTAAGGGAATTTGGGATTTAAGATTTAAGGAATTTAGGAATTTAAGATTTAAGGGAATTTGGGATTTGGAATTTTAATTATCCCTAACATAATCGATGTCACCCTGAGCTTGTCGAAGGGTGATTCGGGTTCCGGACTCAAATCACCCTTCGACAAGCTCAGGGTGACATCGAAAATCCTAAATCCCTTAAATCCTAAATTCCTTAAATCCTAAATCCCTTAAATCCTAAATCCCTTAAACCTTAAATTCCTTAAACCCCAAATTCCTTAAATCCTAAATTCCTTAAATCCTAAATTCCTTAAACCCCAAATTACTTAAATCTTAAATCCCTCTAAATCCCAAATCCCTTTAAATCAATAAATGTTCATAAATCACCATCCCTTTCTCATCATCATTTCATCTCCATCGGGTGCAGGAAAATCCACTCTTTGTCGTATGACAATTCAAAATGATCCGCTAATTCGACTTTCAGTTTCTGCAACTACTAGAAAACAAAGACCGCAAGAAGTTCATGGGCAACATTATTTTTTTACCAATACCGATGAATTTGTGACGATGAAAAAAAATGATGAATTTCTAGAACATGCCAAAGTGTTCGATTATAATTACGGCACGCCAAGAAAAATGGTTGATAGCGAATTAAAAAACGGCCATTGCGTTTTGTTTGATATTGATTGGCAAGGCGCGCGACAAATTAAAGAAAGATTCGACAAAGATTCAGTAGTTTCAATTTTTATCCTACCGCCTTCAATTCAAGAATTGGAAAGAAGGTTGCGTTCACGAGCGCAAGATCCAGAGGAAATTGTGCAAAGCCGCATGAAAAAAGCGCGCGATGAAATAAGTCATTATGATGAATATGATTTCGTTTTAGTTAATGATGATTTGAATAGCACTTACCAAAAAATTCGCTCAATTATTGAGGCCAAAAGAGTTGCGAGACAAAGTAAGGATGACTTGTCAAAATTGGTCGCGGAGCAATTAAGAGTTTGTCGCAAATCAAGCTTTTCGTCAAACTTTTCGCAATTCTGATTTTTTTCAAACGCACGCACATCTAGGTACGCTTGCCTTTGAAAAAAATCAGAATCATAAAAATTTCTTAGAAAATTTTGATTTACGCGACAGACTCACTAAAAAGTTAAGAGCCTGTCTAGATAATTTTAGTCGATTTTAAAAAACCAAAAACTTTATTGCGGATGCGCAGATTCATTCGGCGCGTAGCAATTCAAAACCACCCAAATTCAAACGAAGTTTGAATTTGATTAAATATAAATCAGCAATGCACGCACTTTTCGATTCCACCATTCATTTTCTCCTAAACTTTATCAACCAAATCGGTTATATCGGGATATTCGTCGGCATGTTTCTCGAAAGCACATTAATCCCGCTTCCGAGCGAATTAATCATGATCCCCGCCGGAATTGCCGCACAACAAGGAAGCATGAACATTTATCTTTTAGTTTTGGTGGGGGTTTTAGGAAATGTTTTAGGTGCAGTTTTTAGTTATTATTTAGCCGCTGCGATTGGCCGCCCTATTATACTTCGCATTGGAAAATATTTTTTGGTAAAGCCAGAAACCATTATAAAAATTGAAAAATTCTTTAAAAATCACGGACCAATTTCCGTTTTTATTGGTCGTCTTTTACCCGGATTCCGCCACTTCATTTCTCTTCCAGCCGGAATTGCCAGAATGGATATTAAAGCCTTTTATTTCTATACAACTTTAGGCTCAACAATTTGGACAATTGTCTTGGTTGGATTGGGATATTTTATCGGCGGAAATCAGGAAGTGATCAAAGATAATCTGCACGAAATTGTGCTGGGATGCGTTGCGATTTGCGTTGGGATTTTGGCGGTTTATATATTTTTTAAAAGAAGAAAATCACACAGCTAAACTAATAAGAATTTACATATTCTTAAACCCAACCCGAAAATAAGCATAACCAGTAACAACCGTCAAAACTGCTGCCAAAGTAAAAAGAATCTTTGACGCAAACACTACAAAACTCACCAATAAAAATTTGATGTCCATTTCACTCCAGCCACTCAACCAATAATATAGCGTATAAGCCGAGCCTTTTTCACCAAGTAATAAACCAGTAATTGCCGTCATTTGAACAGCAGTTTTATATTTTGCTAATTTACTAACTGGAACGCTGACATGAAGTTCAGCTAAAAATTCGCGCAATCCTGAAACCAAAACTTCGCGGCAAATAATGATCAAGCCGGGAGTTAAAATCCATAAATCGCGATTGCTAAAATTAATCAACATCACAATTGCAACAATTACCAGAAGCTTGTCGGCAATTGGATCAAGGCACCTTCCAAAATTAGATTGGGCTTTTAATGAGCGCGCAAAATAACCATCAAAATAATCCGTAATTGCCGCAATCGCAAAAAGCACCGCAACTACCACATTTGCAACCATGCCCGGAATATAAAAGGAAAGGATGAGAATAGGAATTACCAGAAGGCGAAATGAGGTCAGAAAATTTGGGATTTGTTTCATTGCGAATTTCAGTAGCAGGAATTTAGCGGTTTAAAAATGTCAATTTAATGATTTTACTAATTGGTCAATCGATATTTTCTTAATTGAGCGCAATTAATTTTTGATTGTTTCAATTTTCATCTTCGCTTCTTCCAATCTTTTAGTACAATGATCTTTGAGAGCAGTTCCTTCTTCATGAAGTTCGATCATTGAATCGAGATTTATTTTTTGGGAAGAAAGAATTTCTACGATTTCCTCAAGGCGCATCATTGCATCTTCGAAGGACATTTTTAAGATTTTTTTCTCGAAAGGTTTTAGAGTTTTTTCAGTCATAAAGATTTTATTTTTTTATATAATCCAAAAGCGGAACCTCTGCTCCCTCTTTATCAGTTAAACGAATTGGATAATCGTCACTAAAACAAGCATCGCAATATTGCGGATTAGCATTGTCGCGCTTGGTCTGAGCAATCGCGCGATAAAGCCCGTCAATTGAAATATAGCCTAAATGATCTGCGCCAATTATGCTTTTGATCTGCTCAATTGAAGAGCTTGAAGCGATCAAATCTTTTTTATCCGGCGTATCAACACCATAAAAACATGGTGAAATTGTTGGCGGGCTGGCGATTAACATGTGAACTTCTTTTGCTCCTGCATCACGAATCATTTGTACGATTTTTTTCGAAGTAGTTCCGCGCACAATACTATCATCAATCAATATCACTCTTTTGTCTTTAATAACTGACAAATTAGCATTGTGTTTTAACTTAACACCAAAATGGCGGATTTTATCTGTAGGTTCAATAAAAGTTCTGCCAACATAATGGTTTCTAATAATTCCAAGTTCGAAAGGAATTTTTGATTCCATCGCATAACCAATTGCCGCCGGAACACCAGAATCAGGAATTGGAACAATAACATCTGCATCAATTTTAATTTCACGCGCTAATTCAATGCCGATATTTTTACGCATTTCATAAACATTTTTTCCTTCAATTGAACTGTCGGGACGTGCGAAATAAACATATTCAAAAATACAAAATTTTGATGGTTTTTCTGGAAATGGTTTTAAGGATTTTACGCCATTTTCATCAATCAGAATCATTTCGCCATGTCCAATATCGCGCTCAAATTTAGCACCAATAATGTCGAAAGCGCAGGTTTCAGAAGCCACAACATAAGCATCGCCTAATTTTCCAAGAACCAAAGGACGCACACCGTAAGGGTCACGAAGTGCGATGATTTTTCCTTCGTGAATAATCACCAAAGAAAACGCTCCTTCAATTTGCGAAGTGGCGTCAATAATTTTTTCAGTAAGAGTTGGTTTTAAGCTGAGCGCAATTAGGTGAATAATAACTTCGGTGTCCATAGTTGATTGAAAACTCGCGCCGCGATTAATTAATCTTTTACGCAATGTGTCGGC
>Ga0114967_10000223_pt1 | contig 47682 bp, 39 predicted proteins | sample M_130628_MF_Meta_FD_92639 | JGI IMG/M metagenome (GOLD analysis project Ga0114967, IMG submission 92639) | Freshwater microbial communities from Lake Montjoie, Canada to study carbon cycling - M_130628_MF_MetaG | ecosystem: Environmental > Aquatic > Freshwater > Lake | place: Lake Montjoie... | reverse complement strand
ATTATTATCAACTGAATTATTATCAACTGAATTATTATCAACTGAATTATTATCAACTGAATTATTATCAACTGAATTATTATCAACTGAATTATTATCAACTGAATTATTATCAACTGAATTTAATCTTTTTTTGTTTTTAGTTTTCTTTTTTTGTTTTGTATCACTATTACTTAATATTTCTTCTTCACCAGAAGAAATATTTTTTGATGTATAATACTCATCAGAATTATTATCGTTAAAGCTTATAAAACCTTCTATATTAGAATTAAAATCCTGATATGTTTCTGATTTTTCTAAATAAGGTAAAATAAAATCGTATGAAGAATTAGGTTGATCATTATCTAAAAAATCTTCATACGATTTTTCCCTTTCTTCATAATCACTTATCATAAATTTTGTGTCATTTTGATCTTTGTCATATATTCCATCAATATTAAAAAAGTCATAAGGAATTAAATATTCATCATAATCTTTTAATTCATAATTATTTATATCTGTATTATTAAAATTAATTGAATCTGTAAAAATATCATAAATATGCCCAGTATCTTCTATTTGAATATCTGTTTTTTTAGTATTTAGATTTGATTCAATCATTTTAGATATTACATCTAGTTGTATTTCTTTTTCTTTTATTGTACTTTCATTTATTTGAGTATATAGAGAGTTACTTGTTTCTTCTCTCATTATATTATCACATTGCCATATTAATACCAAAAATGCAATAACACAAAAAACAATACCTATTCCATTCATAACAGAGATTGTTGATATTGTATTTTGACTTAATACTTCATTTTTACTGTTAGATAGTTTTAAATATCCATTAATGGATAATATTAAAACTACAAATGCAAATATAAATATTAAAACACTAATAACACAAAGTAAAATAAAACTACTACTTTGTAACATATATTTTACTACTTAGTAAAATTTATTAAAATCCATTTTATATGGTTAGATAATGTTTAAATTTTGAAATACTACGTCTGGTCTTCTTGTCGAAAGTTTATTCATCCATTTTAATTTTTTCTCTTCAACCTGCTTTTTAAAAGCAGACAATTCTGTTTCAGGAATATCTGTTCTGTTTTTATTTATAGATACATTTTTAGATATATCAAGTTTTGTTGTTGTCGAAATAACTTGCTGAATAACAGAAGTATGTTTAGAAATATATGTTTGAGATGTTTTTATGTCATTTTCTGAAAGACTTAATATTCCAGAATCAACAAAATTATTAATCTGAACAGGTCCTGATGTTGAAATATATGATTTCACATCTTCTAATTTTGGACACATCGTTGTGATTTCTTTTGATGAGGTGTATGTGTCTTTTATATTTCCTATAATTGTAGAACCTTCACCACGTCTGCAATTAAAATAAATATTTCCAGATACTGGTCCAACATAAAGAAACGGATTTTCATTTTGATGACTCCTCATACAATGATCACAATATGATTGTCTTTTTCTTTTAAGAAGAAGAAAACTACCACTTAAAGCTCCTATTTCAAATGAAGATTTATCGTGAAAATTATTAAATGCACTTATAATAGCCTTATAATCATTAGAATCCAATTCTTTTGATGATACAGTAAAAGTTTTTTCTTTCATTTCCATTGGTAGTAATACACAAGTATCTGTTACTGAGACTAAAGATGCTAAAAAAATTTCTTTAATAAGTGTATATGTATCTTTAATCTCATGTGTAGGAGCCCATGTTGAATGTTTAGAGTCTACAATAAGTTGTCTATTTTTACCACATTTTGTTGACAAAAAAAGTCTAAATTGCTGAACACATTTATACATCCTATCGTCAAGATATTTTCTAGTATCAATTGCAACATTTTGGATTACCTCATTAAATAATTCTTTATTTAAAGTGGCTGATTGTACACACCATCTATCAACTACTATATGGAAAGATCTTTTTGTAGCATCATGCGAACTTAAAACTAAAATATCAGTAAGTTGAATTTGAGGTCTTATTTTAATCAAAGAATCTCTATAACATTCAACAATTTTATCTGCAATTGCTATTTTTTCTTCTTTTGTGTGTGAATAAATGTCATCTATAGAATCATCTTTAAGAGGAATATCTATATCAACATAATGTTTTTGAAATCTATCACCCATTATAATTTCATAGTGACATCTTTCACTGTTAGACAAACTTGCTGTTGCCTTAAATAGAAGTAATGGAGACTTATAATATGTAAATTTTTTTATAGGATCACCTCCGGAGAATGGATTTTGAACTTCTAAACAAACAGGGATATGATCTTTACCAAGATTTATACGTTCTAACATTGCATCTGGACCATTAGTAAGTTTTTTATAAAATCTCTCCTCTATCATTTTATAGATAATAATATTTTATTTTTCATTTCAGTATATGAAACTTACAATAAAGAAAAGTGAAAAAATAAATAAAAAATATCACAAAATGACATCATTTAATGATTTTTACGACAGACCACAACTGCTTTCCTTATACGATGAATATATATCTCATCATAAAAAAACAGTTGAAGAGCTTTCAGATAGTTTACTAGAATTGGAAATACTTAAGTGTAAATATGATCTTCAATTAAAAATTTTAGATGATTATTCAGTCTCTCTATCTTCTCATTTTTTAGATTCAACATCTAGTGCTTCTAAATTTACTGAAGATTATAAAAACTGCAAAGAGAATAACTCTAATTTCTTGAATATTCTTAAGAAATATAAGCTGACTAAAACTTATAAATATAAACTAATGGTTTTGTATAGAAAATACATCAGTAAAAAAATTGGTCTTATTTTTAAAAAATTTCCACTTCAACTTTTAATTGATGAGACAGGTGATGTTATTACTATTCTATCAAGTTTTAAAGAAGGAGTCGAAATTTCGACTCTATCTTTTCCAAATAAATTATATAATGCTGTTTACTATCTTTCTAAATTTATAAGAGATGAAGATAGTTTCTATGAGATTCCTACTCGCTTATATAATAACATTCTTCACATGAAACCTCATAGTAGGGCACTTGAGATATACAAGAATACTAATGAACTACCAGATATTAGAATACAAAACATTATAAGAACAGCAATTAATGATAAAGTAACCGGAACTTCTTTACCTGGTATTCCATTTCTTCGTGGAATTAATTTAGATAAATTTTCTAATCCAGAGTCTGATATCAATGATTATGTTATAGATAAAATTTCAAGAGTTCTTTTAGATGTTTTTCCATTTCTTAGCTATGCACAAATTTTTGATTTTGCGCTTAATGTTGCATCATCACCTATTAATGAACGTGTCGAAAGATCAGAAATATTAATCGAATATCTACTAAAAACTAAAGATATAGAAGGTTCTTTAGTTTTTAAATCCACTGAAGAATACAGGAAATATTTAGATGAACAAAAAAATCTTATTGATTCATTGAATGTTGTAGACGTAAAATATCCTAAACTTGGACCTTCAATTAGTAGTAATATGACACCTGATATTCAAAATATTTTTAATTCTAATATGAGTAACGCTTCTAATTTTAACATTGCAAATTCTGTTATAGAAAGAAATTTTAATAGAAAAATCATTCAATATTTACAACTTGATAAAATAAATTTTTATTTAAAAGGTATAAATGATCACTCTCAGAAATTCAATTTAAAACAAAGCTTTTCGTCTATTAATTCAGATGTAGTTTTTAGTCAGGACAGTTTTATAGCAAATATTGTTAAATTTTTTAATGTTGATTTGAATTTGCTTAGACATTATATTTCTATATCGCCACAAATCTTTGATCAAAGATGGTTTTTAAAATTTTCAGATGTTGTAAAGAAATTTCCAGAAAAGTCTGTAATAATTTCAGTTATTGATTATATTTATAAATTGTTTAATAAGATTAAAGATGTAAACCACAGACGGAATTTTACAAAAAGTATTCTTAACATTAATTTTTGTAAAATTCCACCCAATACAAAATCTAGTTCAAACTTAAGTGTTGTACGTGATACTAGATATGTTGGTACATTTAATAATTTACCACAACAAAGTAAGTTCAATCATCTGTCACAAGTAGGATATAATGTTTATTATGATGATGAACTAGATCCAGAGTTTATATTCTTTTTAGACTCTTCTGTTTTGGATAAAATTTTTAAATTAGCAGAAGTTAACTCAATTGATCATAACATAATCGTTGAATTGAAAATGATTGATGATCATCTTATTGATGATATTATTATTCTTACAAAACTATCGGAATCAAAAAAGCTTTTTAATGAAGTTTTTAGCTTTATTGATATATACAGATACATAATTAGAATTAGTCTGGCTAATGGTCCCGTAGATAAAAAAATACACTTCTTTACAAGAATAGCTAAAATGTTATTGTTTAGATCATTGGTAGATAAAGAATCGTTTCCAAATTTCGAGAAAGAATCTATTAATCATGATCAGGATGAACCCTTAATGTCATACGTTAATGTCGATCAACTCAATAAAACTGTAAACATGAGAAAATATAAGGAGACTATAGATGTTCATGATGAATATCGTGATGAAAACACAGACTTAGGTGTTATTACAATGATCCGATCTTACAATTTATCAGAGGATGAGGTTAAAACTGAGTTTTCAGAGTTTTGGGAACGTGCTGCTATTCTTCCAGAATTTTCTAGGAAAATATTTGATAGACTAATGGGTTATGATAAAGATATGAAAAAACTTTTATGTAGATATGAAGAAAAGGATGATGATGTTGTATACAGTGATGATCAGGTAATGGGTAATGATGATAATAATGGATTTCTAACATCTCAAATAGATATACAAGATAATCTTTACGATCCAAAACTTGTTATTGCATCATTTTGGAAATTCTGTAAAGAATTTCCTCAGAATAAACTGACTGATTCTCTCTTCGCTGGTATTATGTCTAGTTATCAGTTATCTCAATATGGAGAATGGTACTGTGTTTGTAATCCTGGTAAATTACAAAATATGGCTATTAATGTTCTTCAAGGTCGTATTCTTGTTAAAAGTAGTTCGGAAAAAGATGCAAAGTTAGTTCCACTTATGATAGATGACATATCAATCTTTGATAGAATAAAAGAAAGGGTTACTGTTCAAGAAAAATCTCCAGCATTAATATACTCAATGTTAAAACCATTTATATCTGATATTGTAAACGGAAATGTTCCTTCAGATGTGGATGATTTCTACAAAAAACTTTTTCAATATATTGTAATCAACAACCTTGATATTACATGTGAAGAAGCTGTTAGAGTAACTACGTTGTATGCTGAAACAAAAAATGGTTTTGATTTCTATCCTTCACTTTCAGTAGCTTCAGGTTTTGAATATTCAATTGATACAGAGGAATATTTAATAATTACTGAACATATCAAGTTTATGTTAACTGATATTGAAAATCAGGAAAATGATATTACCGGTTTAAGAGATTTTGATGATTTTGATGATTTTGATGATGAAAATTATGAAGAAAATCCTTTTCAAAATGATATAAATGCTGATAATAATTTAAGTGAAGATCAAAATGATGTAGATGGAGATGATGATTTACCACCTCTTGTAAATGGTGATAATAATTTAAGTGAAGATCAAAATGATGTAGATGGAGATGATGATTTACCACCTCTTGTAAATGCTGATAATAATTTAAGTGAAGATCAAAATGATGTAAATGAAATACAAAACAATAATTCATGTGTAATAAATCCATTCAGATCTACAGCATTTATTACAGCTTTTAACTCCGATTATGATGGTGATGAAATGAACTACTCAGAACTATCAGTTGGACATCATACAATAATTAGTCAATTTTTTCAAGGAATTCATAAAAATGTTTCTGAACTAATTAATAATCAATCTTCACTCAATAAAAAATCCGTTGATGAATCTTCAGATTATCTTTATATTCGAGGATCGGATCAACTTCAGAATTGTATAAATCACCGTTCTAGTATTTGTGACAATGACAATGACAATGAATATATACATGAAAAATTTGAAGAACTTGAGTTTTCATCTAATAGAAGAAATTTTTTAAAAAATGTTTCCGGGTTAATTAATCCTTTATATGGGTCCAATTTTGGTAGTTGTGTAGCAGAAAATGATGGAAATAATTTTTTAATAAAGATAAAAGAGGAAATGGATAAATAAAAATCTTTGATAAGGTTAAATTTTAGGATTGAGTGATGATTTGTTATTATTATCTACATATATTTAAAAATGAAATATTTTTCATTTAATAAAGTAAAATGAACTTTGAGGATTGTCTTGATTTAGAAAATAATAGAACTATTCATATTAGAACACAACAAAGAAATGGAAGAAAGTGTTTTACATTAATTGAGTTTTTTGATAATGATAAGGAGTGTGAAAAACTCATTAAAAAGTTAAAAAAGATTCAATCGTGTGGTGGATATACTAGAAAAGATGAAAATAGCGGTAAATATGTGGTAATTTTAAATGGTGATCATCGAGCATTTATTTATGAATATCTTACTTCTGTAGAACCATACTGTAATAGTACTATTAATATTCATGGTGGTTAGAATACATTAAATAATATTTATAAATATCTCTAATTAGAGATATATGTTATTGTATAAATTTTAATGATTTTACTTCTTTCCTTCAAAAATCATTAAAAAATTTTCTCCAAAAAACATCGCCTATAGCTATGGGGAGACCCTATTTTTGACCCCAGAAGTAGTAGGTCTCACTGTACTCAGGACGCCTTGAAAACATACGTGAAGGCCTAAAAATAAAATTTTTGACCCTATTTTTGACATTTTTTATCGATTTTTCCTTGTTTTCTTCAAAAAAGAACAAAAAAATTTCTCCGAAAAACATCGCCTATAGCTATGGGGAGACCCTATTTTTGACCCCCGAAGTAGTACGTCTCACTGTACTCAGGACGCCTTGAAAAGATGCGTGGAGGGCTAAAAATAAAATTTTGGACCATATTTTTGACATTTTTTATCGATTTTTCTTTCAAAAAGAGCTAAAATTAAAAATGTTAAATAATATATTTACTATTTATTTATCTTTACATTTATTATAATAAATGTTAAAACTATACTTCTTTCTGTGTATCTCTTATTGATTTAGATATTATTCTTGCCAAATTATGATTTTTCATAGTATAAGAAAGAAGTCCACAATGTAATGAGATATAAAAAACTTCAGGATGATGTTGAGAAATGCGATGTATACGACCTTCTAATTGTTGTCTTGTACATTCATCTGTAAAATAAGGAGCGGTTATCATAATTCTTGCGGCTGTTACATCATATCCAGAATTATTCCTGAAAGTTGTAATTACAACTTGAATTCCATCTTTATTGTTTTCAGCAGTTAAGTTAATTGAATTTTTAGAACCAATACTAAAACATTTGATTCCGAGTGAAGTTAAAATATTAAACATTCTATCTTGTTCTCTTATATTTTTAACTACAACAAAAACACATTTTTCACCATTTTGTAATAAAGAAGTAATTTCTTTTATCATTCCTTCAAATATAGATTCAAAACAGATTTCAGTTGCTTTATGAAAATCTGTGGTATCAGAATTTCCGCCATATTTACTTTCTACATAATTTGCATATTCTGAATTTATTAGTTGAACTTCTTTCTCAATATAATTCTTTTTAATCGGAAGTTCGACACGACCTGATATTAAAGTTGCAATTCCAATGTAATAGTTATCTTTATTGACTTCAAAATTAACCACTTGGGAAACCCATTCTAATAAATTATTACTTGTTACATCCTTTCCCTTTATCAATGTTCCGGTCATAGCTACAAAGGTGTTACAAATTTTTGATAATTGAAGTGCAATAGAAGATCTTTTACTGTCTTCAAACATCATATGAACTTCATCAAAAACAATAAAAGATTCAAAAGCAACAGCTAATAATTCAGAATTCATCATTCTCATATGATCATGTAAAATTAAATTAATACAATTTGGATATATATTTCGATTTGAATTTTCTTTAGTTCCAATGAGAAAGTTATATGGTAATCCAGACATTTTAATTTGTTCAAGTATATTCTCAACTGAAGATGAAGTTAAAACATATATGCAATATTTTGGCATTCTGCATTTATCAATTAATCTTCCAATTGTATTCAGAACAATTAAAGTCTTTCCTAAACCTGTATCTATAAAAATAATATTACCACGCTTACCACTTTTAATTCTAGATAATAATCTTTTAACTGAATTTTTTTGATTATCTCGTAAAATTCGAGTATCTGAAAATTTAACTAAATCTCCTCTAATTGACCATTGATCATACTTATAACTAGAAATCTTATTAAAAATAAGATTTCTAACAATATTCCAGTATGGAAAGTATTTAATCTTAAAATATAATTCATTAGTTATTTCAATAACACCTGGTATAATAACACATAATTTTAAAAGAAATCTAAAAATAACACTATCTGACCAATGTGTTTCTAAATATGTACCAGTTCCATCTCTAGATATCTTATATATTTCAAGTCGAGGGTTTATATTTCTTAAATACATAGCCATTCTTGAAACTATTTGAATATCTAAACATGATAAAAGTTTATTAATTCTTGGAATTGATTTATTTTCAATTCCGCAACTCTTTTTTGTAAAAGCATTTATAACATCTCCATCTAAATTTGATTTTAATGAACGTCTAATTATGGGTATTGTAAAATCTGATTCACAATAGTCTTTCCAATTAATCTGATTATTCTTTGAATCAATACATATAAAATCACCCATTCTATATAAAACTGAAAATGATAATTGTAACATCTCCGATTTTATAGATGTTAGTTTATTTGACATTTGATACTCGATTAATTTAGAAGCATAATTCTTTATTTGATCAGTTATTTCAACGTCACTATCTCTAGAAGGTTCACGAATTGTCATTACCTTATTAAAATCATCTGGATCATAAAATGAAACTATAGGTATTGTCTTACTTGGAAATCCAAGGTTATCACCTGGTATTTTATTTGAAATAGGACCTATTAATCCAGATATCCAAGATTGGTCTAAATTTCTATTAGAAGTAAAAGTAAATTTAGAAAGTTCTCTTTCAACCCTATCTATAGATGTTTTAGCAATCCAAAGCCTTCTTTGTGCATCAGCAACATTTGGATCAACTAAAAATTCTCGTTTTCGACTATTAATACCAGTTCCGTTCTTCCAAATTACTCCAAAAATATCATCAGCCTTTATTTCAGGACCTGTATAAAAGTGAGCTATTTCAGTGATTGAATGTTGATCTAGACAATGATAAATTTCCATTTCTAAAGGTCTTTCCAATTCAGATTTAATTGTTTGCATATTATTTTCAAACATTGTAATAATCATGTTAATATCACTTTCAAAACTACCCAATGTTTTTATCATTAAAATAACTCTCTGATACATCTGATGTAACTGAAATCCTTTTATATTATGCCAATCATATACAAAATAAGTAGAACTAAGGCCATCAATTGCAGATTTAATACAATACTCAATAAATGTTTTAGATGGTTTATATCCATTTCTACTTGCTAAAGATGCACTTAACAGCAGTAAAATACATTCAAATGAACATGTTGAATCTTCAATTAAAGAGACGGCTAGCCTTTTGAATGCTGCTTCGGTCCCAGTAACAAACTTTCTGAGATTAGGAACTAAAACGCCAGGATTTTTTAGTAACATTATAAAAGAGGTTATTAAAACATCTTCTGTTTTATAAATTTCTCCATTAGCTTTTACATGTAAAGGTCTTACACGAATACATTTTTGAATTAAAGATTTATGAACTGCAGGTGTAAACCAATTAATTATCTTCATTATTTCAGGATGACAATATTGATTTAAGTCTAATTCAGGTTCATTATCACAAACTCCTACATAAAACTTACCACCCTGAAACTCAATAGAAGATTTATAAACTTTAATATCTGTTCTATGGTTAGATGTAGTTTTAGAAATCATTGAAAGATATTCTGCATAATTAAATGAAGTATCTGGGTTAACTAAACCCCAATTTGAACCTCTAAAAATTAAAGTATGTCTAACAGCTTTACTTCCTGGTTTTCGTGGAAACATATTGTAAACATCCTGTATATTCAACCATTCACCAGACATCAGAAAAGTTTGATTATCAGTTGATAATTTAGATGTGAAATCGGAATCTATATTTTCAAATCTTATTTGACAAGGTATATCAGAAAGATGCAATTCATTTTCAATTCCGTTCTCATAAATCCATCTTAATCGTTGTTCAAATGACATATTTTCAAAAAATCCCCAAATTAGAGTATCTCTAATTCTTATATCATTAGGAACAAAATAAGGACGATAAGGTGGAAAAAATACTCCTTCTAAAAACCTTATTTGGGCCATCACTCCTTTTGTTTGTTTTGATGATGAAAAGCCACTTATATATTCATTGTTTCTAACACCTGTATTATCTATAGTTAAAGATGACATTTTAGTATTAAAAATTTCACTAAAGTCAATTTTACTTTTTTATTTATCTGGTATGAACAATGAAAATATAATAAGGTAAAAGAATATAGTCTTGTTTGAATTCTTTTCATATATATATATCGGCATTAAAAAAGTTTTTTAAAAACTATATCTATTTTATTATAATTAAAATGGTGAAATATGCTCTTATTCTCGCATTTTCATACCCATGTGTTAGTGAACATAATTTACTATCATCTTTACCTTGTGCTCTCCATGACATAAAAATGATTTATAAATTATGTTCATCAATGGGATTAGATGATTCAAATATAACTTTAGTAACAGATGTTAATAAACTTCCTAATGATGTGTTAAACTGTAATATAAAAAGAAATGCATATCCAAGTGACACATTTGTTTGTAGAGAAATATGTCAATTTTTAGAGAATACTATAAGAGGAATAGAAGAATTAACTTATAAGGATGATACAGATTTTCCTGAAGTTTTATTTTATATTTCAGGTCATGGATCTGAAATAAACATTGATGGTAATAATGAACAAAGTATAGTTCTCTACAGTGAGGATACGTCCCATTTAAAATATTTATTATCAAAAGATATATTTAACATTATGTTTGGTAATATACCAATAAATGTATATGGAAGAATGGAAGTTCCGGTTTTAATTTCATCTAAAAGTTACAGAAAAATAGAAACAACAACTGAAATAAAGTATATTCCAGAGAAAATTGGAATTAAATCTCCAATTCTAATACAATTAACACCTCCAATTATATCACCTGGAAATTCACCAGATATGATAACAAAACCATATAGATCTACATATTTAGCAAATAGAGGAATACCAATATCTACAAGAATGCTAATCATTATAGATACATGCTATTCTGAACATATGACCTACTTTCCATATATATATGATCATAGACTTCAAACAATGGTTGAAACAAATAATTCAAATATTGAAGTTAGCAGTATTTTACCTTATTGTGTAACAATATCATCATGTGAATCAAATAAAAAATCAGGTGCTCAGTCATCAGGATCTTCATTAACAAAAATACTTTATATAAAACTAGCTAAATTTAGAGGACGTCTTAATATATCACAACTACATTACATAATTTACAATTCTGATAATAATATAATAAATGATTTAATAAAAAATGAATCTAGTCATCCGATTATAACATCTACCCATAAAAATTCAGATAATGAAATTCCTTTCTTTAGTAATTTTAAGATAAAGAAACCTGTAAGAATTGAAAAATAATCTTTTAAAGGTTTTAAATTTTAAAATGTGTGACGCTATAGAATTAGTTAAATTTGCTCTACAAGGAGTTGAAAGGTTTCCAAATGTTCCAGGAAAAGTAAAATTTGAGGGAAATATTTTCTATCACTTTTTTAATATTGATGAAACTTCTCATGTTGAAAATAGTAATCTTTTTATCAGGAACTTTGGAATAGAAACTCAGGATAAATTTGAATTTAATAAAGGTAATATTAATAATAAAATAGTTTCTGGTGATTATGATTTAGTAGAAACCACAGAAATAGTTCCATTTTCAAGATTAAAATTCACAAAAGGGAAAAATGACTCTTTAACAAAATTTAAAATAAATCTTGAGGATTTAGGTAGAAATTTCTTTTGTATTTTAACTGCTTCAATTAAATGTAAAAAGGGCTCCATTAGATTTAATGTTATCGTTCATATATATTCTAAAGAAGAGGATCGTGACTCTAAATATCATTTAAGTGATAATAATATGAAAATGCAATTTTCAAAGTAAGGTCTTTTTTACCAGATATTGATTTAAATAAATTCAATTGAATTTATTTTTAATAGTAAAATTATTAAGGGGTAGTGTTTAGTCTTCTTAATTTAGGAAGATAATACGCAATATTTAAAATAATTATGAAGGTTAAAAAGAAATTTTACTATTTTTAAATTCTCATAATACTTGATGATGAGGGTGATGAAGCTTTGGATTGAAACATTTGATTTGGTGGTGATGGAAATGCTGGCATATTAATATTAAAACTTGATGGTTGGGATTGAAACATTTGATTTGATGTTTGATTATTTTCCTTTTGATACTTTTCAAACATTTCAATATTCTCAAAACTAAAATCTTCAGCAGATTGAGATGTTGAGTAAGAATTTGGTTTATAGCCTGTAAATTGAAAGTTATTAAAACCCGATGATTCATATAAATCATCTTCTTGGTTTTCAGGTTCTACATATTCAATAGAAACTGATTTTGGAATGGCTGATTTATCATAATTCGCACCACTAGATAAGTATAATTCTTTTAATTTTGTCATTCCTTTTAATTGTCTTAAGTCATTAATATTAGTGAATGATAAATCAAGAGTTTCTATTTCTTTAAAAATTTCTAACAACTGAGGATTATCAATATAGTTATTGTTTAAATACAATATTTTTAATTTAAATTGACATGATTGCAAAAATTTTAAATCTATAACTTTATTTAGAGAAAGATCTAAAACTTCTAAGTTTTCTAAACCCAAAATAAAATCTATATCTAAATTGTCCCTAGAAAATTTATCCCTAACATTAATAAGATATAATTCTTTTAAACTTTGATTAATACATATATATCTAGTTTCAAGAATATCTGAATTTTTAACATATAGTTTTGTTAATTTTTCCATGTTAAGTAAAAATGAAAAGTTTACTGTCGGGACATTTAATAGATTTAACTCTTCTAAATTTGTTAATTTTGTCAAAAAGTTTAAAGAAACGAGATTTTTTGCATTTATTGTCAATTTTTTTAAGTTACTAAACATTGAAACTAAATCTAAATTATAAACATTAGATAATCTTAGAGTTAAACTTTCTAAAGAATTACCAATTCTTACTAAAGGTCTGATATCAGTTATTACTTGATTTACTTTTTCATTTATTGTAAGTTTTCGTCCAGTTATATTATATTTTTCATTTTGTATATAGATAGACTCTTTATTCTTAATATCATCAACTAGTTGTTCTATTCTACCCGAGTTATAGATATATTTTTTTAAATTAAAATTACCGCTAAAATATTGACCATCAGATTGAGGTATAATACAACTACTTACCAATACTGAATCGAATTGACCAATAGATTCAAAAATTTTACTTGCATATACATGAAATAAATTTAAGAATGCTTCCTTATTTTCATGAAAAAGAGAGAACAAGTCAATATCTACAAATTGTTCAAGGTATGTAATTTTATCATTACATGAAATATATAAAATATTAAAATTGTCGGTAGGCTCCTGCTGAAAATAAAGTTTACAAGATGGGGGAATTTCTACTAATTTTTGTATGTAGGTATCTGTCATTTTAATTATAAAAAAGTACTTTTTTTAATTTTTACAAAAAATAACCTTTCCAAACATACAGGATAGCTTGATATACATATGTACTAAACTGAATTGTTGTGAAGAATAAGAAATGAAGTAAAAATAATCTTCCCATTTCTTTACAAAGATTATATTCATCAGAATATTGATCAGAATTATCGGATTTATCAATAAGTTTACCTGCATCTACACATAATGCTCCCACAATAAGAGATGTAATCATTAATATTGAAAATACAGTTATTCTTAAAGAAGTATATATATCTTCACCACCTATTGTCTCAATTAATTTCATTGAATAATCTTTTGATTCTTCAGGATAATATGATTGGTAACTATAAGCAATTGCTAATATACCAATTATTATAAAATCGGCTATGTAACTAACAGCACATGCAGCTATCATAATATTTTTTGCTTTTACCGCGTTACTATTATTTAAATCAACATTCATTTTAGATACAGATAAAGTCAAATATATTGTATTTATTAAAACTATCATAAAAAATACTAATGTTATAATATAATGACACGTAGAAATTCTAATTTCTGTTTTCTGTTCATCAGTTACAGGGCAAGTTGACATTTTAATAAATATTAAAATAATACAAAAAGTAATTTGGCGTAATAAATAAATCTGAAAAAATTTTATTTTTATTGCGTGAATAAAATGGAAACTTTGAATGTTGTTAAAGCTGATTTTTTACCCTTTAGTGTGAATTCATCTGAATCTAATATTTTAAGTGTGTCTCAATATTTTTCAAAAGATATCGATGAGAGAATTAAAAGAAAATCTCAAAATCTCGGACAATTAAGTCCAGTTGAAATTTTAAGTGATGACTCATTTGAACAAATTTATAACAATAAAACATATATATTAAACCAATGTAAATATTCAATTGAAAGTAGATTTAATAATTCATCTATTATTGTAACAGACTTATCAATTAAAGAAGTGATGAAATAAAATTTAGATATTAAACTTCAAGTTTTTTAATTGAAATTCCATATACTGAAAAATGTCCATTATCAATAATCGTCTTTAATAAATTTCCAGTCCATTCGATAGAAATTTTATAATTAATATTTTCATATATACTTTCATCTTTCACTATAAAAGATCCAGTACCATATGCAATTATTGAAGAAAAAATTTTCTTATTCTGACATTCAATTATTAAAAGATAGGAATTGTTAAAACTTTTTAATGTAATTTTATGATTACATTTTTTATATAAATATATTACATCATTAGATATAGTACTTTCGTTCATTAAATTTGAAACTAAATCTTCTTTTTTATGAAAACTACTTTTACTGTCAACTTCAATAGTATCTTTATTATTGTTCATATTTTTATGAGACGTATGATTTTATTTTTAATAAAAGAACTCAAAAAAAATTTCTCCAAAAAACATCGGCTATAGCTATGGGGAGACCCTATTTTTGACCCCCGAAGTAGTCGGTTCAACTTTACTCAGGACGCCTTGAAAAGATGCGTGGAGGGCTAAAAATAAAATTTTGAACCCTATTTTTGAAGAAATTTCTTCAAATTTTTGACCCTTTTTCCTTGTTTTCTTCAAAAAAGAACAAAAAAAAATTTCTCCGAAAAACATCGGCTATAGCTATGGGGAGACCCTATTTTTGACCCCCGAAGTAGTCGGTTCAACTGTACTCAGGACGCCTTGAAAAGATGCGTGGAGGGCTAAAAATAAAATTTTTGACCCTATTTTTATAAATTTTTGTTCAAAAATTTATAAAACATCAAAAAACTATTTTACTTATGCATAAAATATTAATTCTTGTATCGGAATAAAATATGGAAACTAATGATAACATCTTAAAATTTCCATACTTTTATTTTAGAATAAAAGGATATGAGATTATAATTTATACTAAAGATGAGAAATACTTAGTTATAAAATATTTTGGAGAAGTGATTTTTTCTAAAATATTACTTAATACAGATAATATTATATTCTTATTAACTGAAACATATCCTTTACAAGATTCTCTTAAATTGATATACAATAAAGATAATTTTTCTAAATCTAGAAATAATAAATATGCATACAATGTTGCAAAAATTTCATATGATATTATTAAGAGGTTATTTATTTCAAATATAGGAGTTATTCAATTTAAAAAGTTACAAAGTGTTTTTATAAAAGTATCGCTCTCAATTGTATCTATTGTTAAAAATCTTGATGAAAATGTAGCAAATATAATAAATAATACATTTATAATCCTATTAAATTATGGTAGACAAAATAAAATGTTATTTAAAAGTCAAAATGAAGTTAAAATTTTATTAAAGTCACTAAATGAATGGAGAATGAGATCTTTAAAATTAATAACAATTAAAAATTTAGAAGAATCATCATTACAAGAAATTCTTTTTTATATTACAAATGCTGATAAGATAATAACAGACGGCTGTATTACATATTCAGATAATAAATTAAAAATTAAGGCATTTGTAGGGAATAATGAATGTGATATTATATCCTTTAATTTATAGGGCTAATTATAACTTAATTAAATTATAAAAAGAGTAAACATTTAAATATTTTTATAATACAGAAGATTTACTTTCAATACTTTTGTCAATAAAATAGTATACCTCACTACAAAGTTGCGTAATATTATCTATTTTTTTATCATCAACCCCATTTTTTAATTTTAAAGAGGGTTCTAATAAACTTGTGGAACACATCAATAGATAAACAAAATTCTCAGGGTCGTTATTATTTACATAGTTATAAAGCATTGATATTATAAATCCAGAATTTAAGTGATAATCATTCCAGGATGTGGGATTTTGTAACAACTCATTCTTCAAAAGTTCAGAAGCAAAAATAAAAGTTTTTGCTCTATTATCACAAAAAAGATTTACTACTTTAACAACAAAGTTATCAATTTCTTTTTCTATACTTTTAATATCTATTTCTGACATTTTTTAAAACATATATTGCAAATAATTTCATTTTTAATTTTTTAGCGGCTTTCGCGGTTTAATTCTTGTGAATAAAAATATCAAAAAATGAAATAAAGCCTTAAAATTTTAGTAAAAATGAACGATTTTCAAAGTCAACATCAACCTAATAATATAAGTGATTCTTTCCAAGGAAATACACCTGATAATTCAGGATTTTCATCAATTCCTTCATATCAACATAGTTCTTTACAAACACAGCTTTTTCAAAATCCACATGAACAATACCATCCATCTCAGCTTTCCAATCCAATATACCCTCCATCAATGCAAGTTCCAGGATTATTACCACCTTCATATGGATTTAATCAACAAACTCATATACAAGATAATAGATATTCCTTACCACAAAGTTTACCTATAAATCTTGCTCAAAAATCTCCAATAATTAATTCAGCTCCTAGTAATCAATTTTTAACACCATTTTCTCAACAAAATACTCAACTACCTAATCCACTATCTACAACTTCTGTGATTCAAAATCCAACATTTCAACAACCATTTAATCCTATGTCTAGTATTTCTGTAAATCATAATCCACAGAACGGACATGCACAATTTCTTGATCCAAATGCTAGTAAACAACAATCTGTTCAACCTGTTCAATTTGGAGTAGATATAAAAAGTAGTGGTATTCCTAAACTTATTGCATTAGCTGAAGCTCCAGGTGGAAACATTCAATTATATGAAGTGACTAAACTTGTAATTTTAATGGTTACGAATCCATCTAATATGGTAATTAACATTCCTTCCATTAGACGAAATGATAAATCGTATGATACACCTCAAGGACCAAAAAGTGGATATGTTTTTTATAAAAATCAGGCAGATCATATTTCTACACTTGATCAATTATTTCCAGGTAGCGATTGGAGAACACAACTAATAGAGCCATTACCAGATGTAGCTAAAGAAAAGAAACCAGATCTTCTTTGGAGCGGTAATTTAAATTATGGTGGAAGAAACTGTTCTTTCTATCTCTATGAATATTCTGATAAATCATTAACTGTATTTTCACCGATTGACTTTAGTCAATCTTTAAAACCATGGTCCGGTCTTAAATGTCCACATGTGGATTCTGGAAAACAAAATGGATATCTTGCATATAAAAACAGTCAAGATCATATGAATTATCTCAAAGGATTACTTCCAGGTGTTGATTTTGAGGCTTTATATAAGCAATCACAACCTAAAGTTGGTGGTGCACCTGTTTCTATTAAAAGAGATCCAATTCAAATATTTGAGCATGAATTCATGTATAACGGTTCTAACTTTAAAATAGAAATTTTTGAATACTCTGATGTTTCAATTGCTGTTTTTACAACTCCTCTTTTTGATTTTTGTGATTTTAGAAGAACTAATAATATTTTACATCCAAATCAAGGCCCAAGAGAAGGAGTTATCATTGCAAAAAATAATAAAGCTGATTTTGATAAACTTAAGGGATTCATTGGAAAACAGGATTTAGAAAGTCTTTTTGTAATGGAACCTGAAAAGTCAGATCGCGGTTCTATGTTTGGTACAAAAAGTAGTGTTTTAAGTGGAGGAAATTCTATTTCATCATCTACAATTACAGAAATGAAACCACGTTCATACGAGGACATTCCCATTGATACTCTTGTTAGAATTTTAAGATCAAAAATTAATAATCTGTCTGCTTTAGAAACTAAGACTTTAGTTGGTGATGAAGTCATGATATCTGGATTATCAGATGAAGTAGATAAACAAAAAGAACTTTACACTGATGCAACAATCTCAATTGAGATAAGAGTTGGTGATAGATCCATTTCAATTATAAAAACATAAAAAGATCGTTACAATTATAAATAACAAATCTTCAAAATATAAACATAATTATGTTTATAATATTTTTTGATTTACATTCCTTTTTATAATTATACATTACTTAAAATTTTTATAAATAGATGAAAATTACAAAATGGTTAGTTTTTATGAAATTAGCCGTAATTAAATATTTACTTTTGTAAATATTATTTGAGAAAACTTTATGGTTAAAAATTTGCCCGTATATAAGGAATAGCTTCTTTAAGATATTGTGTATGTTCTGGTATCATAAATGCACCAGGTTCATTTACTGATTTTTGATATGCCAAATTAAAAGGAGTCCAGTAAACCTTAGCAATTTCAACAGAATCGAAATCATTCTCGTAATTTTTGGGTATTTTATCAGTTTTAATAATTACTAGATAAACACGAGATCTTGACTTTCGATCAATACCAAAATATTTAATATTATCATCATCGCATAATACTGAATATTTGAAATATCTTGGATCGCGATCTTTATCTTCATAAATTCCTAATTCATAAATAATAGGATTTGGAAAAGAATCCATATCTAATTGTAACTCCTCACGTAAAGCTCTTGCTATATTTGATTTTGCGTTAAACTTAAATCCATTGGAATCTGGTTCAACAGTCTCTCCACCTCCAACAAGTAATTTATCAGGTATGTCTGTAAATGGTCCTTCAACTCCCCTTTTAGCAAATCTGATAGAAACATCATGATTCGAGCTTATCATAGTTACTAAACAATCCACAGCTTCTTGTGGCATTGGATTATTCGTGAGATACCCAGAATAAACTTTATTGTTCCATTCAAAATTAATTGTTAAAGCCATTTTTTCAGTGTTAGGAATAATCTCACTAGAGTCAGTAAATGCAATACCCATTAATGCTTTAATAATTCCTTCTTTATAATTAATAATATTAATCTTGTCACCGATTTTTGAACCATTAATCCAAGAAGGATTAGAGGGTGGAAAATTATTTGGTCCCCACCATCCACCTTTATATTTACCATCCACTTGTCTTTCTTCTCTAGATGTCCAAAAATTTTTCATTTCTTCGACTGTTGGAAGTTCATTAGTATTTGGTATATTATCAGTATCATTTGAACTACATACAAAAGGAGAATAAGTTGTGTCGGTAGCTGGGGGAAAGTATGATACATACAACTTTATATCGTCACCGAAGATCTCAAAACTGTTATACATGAAATTTGTAATTGAAAAAATATCATTTTTGCGATCTTTGGATGAAGGGTTGTTAGAAAATGTAACGGATCTAGAGCTCATTTTATAAACAAAAAATCTTTTTGTTTTCAATTTTTTAAGTGATTCATACAAACTCAAATTTTAATTAATCTTGATACTAATTTGTTCGAAAAGAACAATAGATGACCTATATTTAGTATATACATCATAGAAAATATTTGGATTATACTTTTCAACTTCCTTTTCAGTTAATGGAGTGTCACGTTCTGATCCAAAAATAAATAGTTGAAGAGTTCTATAATTCTGTCTTATATGATCTTTAATTCTTAAAACATATTCTTTATTTTTATCATAAGCTTTTGTAGCTTTTAAAATCAGATCTTTAAATAGTTTATTAATATCATCCTTTTTTTTACCCTCACCAAATTTATCAAGACAATAAGAATACTTTTGAATACGATTGTGTAATTTTACTGTAACTGATGCTAAAGAATTTAAATTTTGAATACTTTCTATATAAATTCCGATTTCTTTTTTAGCAGTTTCTTCATTTTCTGGTATGTTAAAAAATCCGCGATGGTTTTTGTCATTAATTTCAGTTGACATGTCAAGTTTTTCATTTTGAATTACGGTATTTATATTTGAAAATATTCTACTTTTTACTTCTTCATTATTTGGATTTTCAATAAAAACATCAACCGATGGAATATTAGCAATATGAATATTTAATTCGTCTCTAGTCACTTCAGGTGGTGGACATTCTTCAAAAAAACCAAATACTCTTTCTTCTATTGGAAGTTCTTTTTTTAATAGAACTTCTTTGAAGATTTCCTGATTAAAAATATTAAGATATTCGATAAAATCTGTTATATTCCATTCTTTTTCATTTACTATCTCTCTTGGAATATGATATCTTGAATCCCATTGTGTAGTGATTAAGAATAAAATATCATCTTCATTCATACTAAAAAAATTATCTTTACTTATAGATAAATCATAAAAGTATCCACCTAACAAAGACGAAACGTAGGATGCTAATATTTTTTTATCATTTTCTAGTGCTTTTCTAATGAAAAAACAAATTATCTTGTAAAGATCGGCTATCGTATATGAATCTTTTGATGAAATTCCAATATTTTCAAAAAATCCACTAGAGTCTAGTTTACCAAGATGAATATTTTCACCATTGTGATTTTCTACTTTAATATGAGACATTCCATAATCTATAAAGGTAGCAATAGAACCTGGTGATTCAACGTATACAATTTCACCCATATGTGAATAAGGAATGTAAAATGGATCTTCTGAAACTTTCCTTAAAAGAACATTTTCAGTGTGTAAATCACGGTGTGCAAAGCCATAAAGAATCTCTGCTAAATTTAAAGAAAGTGCCATTTGCATAAGATATTTTAAAAAGTTTTTAGCGATATCAATTTCACTCATTTGACTTGCTGCAAGTTTACCAAGTGGAGTAGCATTGTCAATATTTTCATATATAACATATGCTACTGACTCAGTATCGCTGGTACAAAAATCAATTACTTCTTTTGTATAATTATTTACGGTTGTTCCACTACATGTAAATGCATCTAAAACGTAGGAAAAGTTAGGAACATACATTCTTAATTTATTGGTGGCTGCAACACCAACAACTAACTCATGAATTAATTCTTTTGAACCTGCAGGCTCTCGTGGACATTTTATGACTACCATATTTCCTTTGAATGTTGAGTGTTTTTTACGGTCTCCATAATCTTGAGACTTAATGTCACCTTTTAAAGCGTAATTATAGGCGGATGGTTCACCAAATTTTTTCAATTCACTTAAATATGTATTAATTCGTTGTCTTTCAGACTGTTTTCCATCACTAATATCAATAATGGTATTAATCATGCATCTAAATTCCTCCATCAAGATGTAGTTGTAAAATTTATACTGTAAATTTTTAATTACTTCATCATGTTTAATACCGGAAATATCAGCGTTTGTAATTCCTAAAAAAGATTTTTTACCATCATGTGAACATATTCTACTGTTTGTTAAAAAATCTTTTTCAAAACTTACCTGATTATTGTAAGTTTTAACTGATTCAGAAGTATTTCTTGGAAGATTAGAACCTTCTGATGAAAGAGTGTTTAATTTTTTTGTTATTTCGAATAAAGATCTTTTAACCGGTTGTCGTTTCATTTTTAATGACTTTAAAAAAAATTTATCAATTTTTATTTTAATTCTTTTAAATATTAATCTAAAAGAATTAAAATATTTTAAACATATAAAATCTTTAGAATAACCATACAGTATTAAAATTATACTTTAAAAAACTTTTCATTTTGAGATAAAGATATTATATTTTTATTTTGTTTTTCATATATTTATTTTATCATTTGATAAAATAAATGACATTAAAAAATTGAACCATTTTTGTTCACTTATGAAATAAAAAATAAATTGATTCTTATTTTAAATATTTTATATTATAAAATAATGGCTCGAGTAATAAAAAAACAAGTTGCTGTAGGAACTGACCCTACTATTGCTATTTCAAAAATTTTAACCAGATTTGAATTAGACAGTGATGAAGATACATTAGAATGGGTGAATTCATTATCAGATTCTGACATAAAAGAATCTGGGTTTATAACTAAAAAATTTCATAGAGTAATTGATGAAGGGAAGACTGCTGAACAGCAACCTCCAATCCCAATGAACTTAAGACATATTATAGATTATGTAACTGTTAAAAAACAGATTCCAGTTGAAGAACAAAGAGCATATTTAATTCATGTTATCAAACCAAATAGGCGTTTATTACAAGGTTTAAAAAAAGAAGGTGAAACTACGGAAGAATCTAAAAGAAAATCTTCAAGTTTGAAGGAAGAACAAAATAGAGAAGTTAAGATTGATCAATCACAATTTATAGTTAGTGATAGATTTATTTTTATTGGTGGAACACCTGAATTTATTGGTCTTGAAGTTGTTGATATCTCAAAAATGAAAGCACTTTCTGGACTCGCTCCAAATCAGCAGATAATGGAAAAAATTAATGTTCCAGTTAGACGAAATGAAGTGTTACACCTTGAAATGCAGAGTGCAGTTTCTATGAGAATATGCGTCGATAATAAATTTTCTTATGTAAGACCTGAAAAGAAAGGATTTAGAAGTGGTATTCGTATACAAAAAGATCCTTCAAAAAGATTTATTGTTGTTATTGATGTAGTTGCTCCTGCTGAAAAAGTAAGAAATGTTCTTATGAAGAAAATTGATATTATGGATGATATATGTGATAGTAGACCTCATTCAACACAAGCTAAAATGATTAAATCATTTAAAGATGAGGCAGCAAAAGAGGAAAATAGTTTTGGTAAAAATAACAATGAAAAAATTAAAGTTCCTGCAGAACAAATTAATCTTACTAATGATGGAAAAGAGTATGTTGAACAAGACTTTACCATAGAGAGTGAAGCTTTAGATGCTCTTTAATACTTCTTATAATTTCAAATGGGTATAAGAATAGTTTCTTTAACATTTAATTATTTAGTTAAATAATTAGTTGGAATGAGCAGTTGAAAAAGAAAGAACAAAAAATGAAAAAAAGTGGAGTTTTTTCCATATAAAATGGAAAAAAAGAATGATAATGAAAATATATCAGCCAAAGTCTCTTCATCGTCAGATGAAAATTCGTCGCTAGAATCTTCAGTAGAATCTTTTTTTACTGAATATTTACATTCCATGTTTCCAACAATGGAAGAATTAAATGAGAATGAAGATTGCTCATATAAAAAATGGATATTATCACTTACAAGAAATTTACCTTTAGATATATTTGATGTTAATTTTTACAATCCTAAATCAAAAATTAAATTCCTTGATGGAAGTGGAAATTGTGCTGTAGTAAGACAATTTAGAAGTGCATATATTGATATCGAAGACAAAAATGATTTCTGTAACATGTTAAAAACAAATGTATCATTTACAGCAGCAGGAGTAGGTTGTACAAATTGGGGTCTATACCGATCATATGAAGATCAAATTTTTATGTATTATTACAATCCATCCAATCCTATCAATTATTCTTTTGTTGAAACTAATATGGATAGTATCGATAAAGATATAATGGTATATAAAAAAGTTTTTGAGAATTCCCTAATGGTTTTAAATGATGTTTAAATATTGTAATATGTGAATGAACTAATAAAATGTAAATAGATTTGTAAAAAATGTAATTAGTGTTATAATATGTAAATATATTATCTCAATTGAGATAATAGATCTATAAATATATTAACTTGATAATTTAAAATTAGAATATCTGTTCTAATAATTATTTAATATATCCTCTTGGTAGATGTAAAAGGAATTTATCAAAAACTCCATAAAATTTACTCCAATTAATGTAGCAAAAATTAACATTTTTTGAGTACTCCAATATATTTTCTTTATCCAATAATGTTATTGTAAACATTAAAGGTTTTTCTCTATGAGTAAGAACATGAACAATTATTAGTAATGTTCTTAATAAGATTGGGTCATAATTATCCTCTGAATATGCTTCATACATACATAAAACTAACATTCTTATTTCTTTATCTGGCTCTTGCAATGCGAGATTTCTTGAAATCTTTGTTAAAACAGTTTTATTTTTAATGTTTGATTTATCATAAATTCTATGCGGTATAATAGGACAAACGTTAAGTGATCCATAACTACAGTTTGATGTTGGTGAAGAAGATAATACTAATTCTGGTTCATTAAAAAAAGGCTCCTTTAAAATATCAAATATAGTGGGTCTATTCTTTGGTACTCCGTTTAACATTTTTAATATTATCATATTTATATCATAGAAATTAGGATTATTCCATTCATTTGTAAATTCTATAGTTCCATTTTGATTTCCATCTAACCATGTTTCTAACTGTAATAAATATTCAGATTCTGTATTTTTTACTCCAAATAATGATTTTCCATACAACATCTCATAAATTGTACAACCAGCAGCCCAAATATCAGCTGATAAATCCCAATAATTTGTTGTCCAAACTTCTGGAGCTCTATGAGTCGGTGTGTACATTTTTTTGTGATACTCTTGTTCACCACAACCTAGTATTAATGAAGACATACCAAAGTCAGATAGTTTTGCTTCATCGTCATATATAATAATATTTTTAGCTTTAGGATCTCCATGTATAATTCTATTAAGATGTAAGTGTGCCAATCCTTTCAAAAAACATATTATCCAATTTTTAACTATTGAAAAATTTCTCCTTCTAGTTGTGTAGAAGTCACCACTGGCTTCTTTAAAAAATAAAACTATTACACCAGATTTTACACAGACGTGTTCTGCAGTTGCTAAATATGGATTTTTAAAATTTTTGTTTATAAATGCTTCACATAAAACAGGATTAATATTCATAATTCTTGACCCATTATCTATAAGTGGTAAATATTTTACTATATATGTTTCTCTATCAGGATATTCACTATTATTCTCTTCATCATCATATTCATATTCAACTTCTACTTTGAATAATTTTGTTTTAGCTATTTTGTTTTGTCTTATAATTTGAGGTTCTCTCGTTCCCATCTAAAAAATTTTTTAGAATAAAAATTATATTTTTTTCAAACTTATTTTTATTATTCATAATATGTTAAAGTTTTTAAAATGGCTAATTCTTCTGATTGTGTCTAATTTATTTTAAAGGATAAAATTCTTGTGGGATTAGACCAGAAAGATCAACTGATTCTTCATATAAAAGATTCATATTAACCCAATCTAAAACTAAAACACCAAAAACAAGCATTCCACTCGAAACTTTATTTTTACTAAAACATTGAATAGCAAGTCCAGCTATAAATAAGATTGAAGTTAATGTTATTTCTTTAGAGTTTAAATCTGAATTATATTTTGCTAATCTTGCCGCAACTGCAAAAAGGATTGTAAAAATGAAGTAAATATTTGTGATTTTATCAAACCATTTTGTAGTTGTAATAAATAAAAGAATAAAAATCCAAGACAAAATGATGCTAAACGTTTGAAAATCTACGTTTCCTACATCACTATTACTATGAACTAATAGTGACATAAATCCAAATAAAAATGCCATTGTAAAATGTTTCAACATTTTATTACTTATATATTTAAAATTATTGCATTAAATAATTTACTCATTATTTTGAAATTTTCTTAAAAAGTGAAAACTAATTTAATTACTTTATACTAAATGGAAATAGCTATAGCTTTGATCATTAAAAATGAAGAAGATAATATAATTGAAACTATAAAACCTTGGGTAGAATATGGAATTACAAGTATTCTAGTTTATGATACAGGTTCGAATGATAATACTATAAAACAATTGTTAGAATATTCAAATATAATAACGGTTATCGTTGGTAAGTTTACAACATATTCAGAATCAAGAAATAAAGCAATGGAATTAACAAGACTTATATATCCAAATGCTAATTTTATTTTAATGCCAGATGCTGAGTGGATTCCAGAAAATATAGATTCTTTAATTGCATTTTGTAATGAAAATATAAAGTCTAAATCTTCTGTATTTCTTGTTGATGTAGTTAGGACAATATATGAAAGTTACAATTGTAACGGATTAATAATTAACAGGAAAATATCTGAAACATGTAATAGATATTCAAGATTATTTAATTCTAATAAGGTAGTAAAATTTAAGGGCGTGATACATGAACAACCTTCTGAAACATCTTTTATTTTAGTACCAGAGTTTAAATTTAATTGGAAATCAACAGAATATGGAAACGAGAAAACAAAAAAAAGAGTAGTTGATTTTGACATTCCACACTATTTGAAAATTATAAATGAGAATGAATTCTCTAACTTAAATGATGAATATTACTATCTTGCACAAAGTTACCATTATATTGGAGACATTGAAAATGCAATTAAATATTACCGTGAAGTTGTTAAAAGAAATTTGAAAGGATCATTTATAAGTTCATATAGGTTAGGAATTTTAGAAACAGATAATACTGAAAAGATAGAATTCTTAAAGAAGGCAACAATTTTAAATCCAAAAAGACTTGAACCATATATTTTAATATCTACTTTAATAAAAGATGAAAGATTAGTATACAAAATAACAAAAAATGCATGTAATTTCAAAATAGACAACAAAAACAATGAATATATTGATTTGTCTATATATAAGTATTATCGTTATATTAGACATTTAAGATCTTGTTTAATGTTTAAAAAAGAAGATGAGTTTGATACTACATTTAAAATCTTAAATGATAATAATATTGACGGTGAAGATGTAAAAAAAGAATATTATGAAGAGTATGTGCATTATCTTAGAATTTCTATGAGAAAAACAGTAATTCTTATCCTTACTTCTGCTGGATATGAAGAATATAATAAAATAATGGAAGAATATCTTAAAAGATTTAATATTCCATTTTTCTTTTATATGTATAACAATGAGGAGTTAGAAGAAGGTCAAAATTTTAAAATAAATGGTCATTATATTTATTTAAGAGGTGTGGAAAATATTATTCCAGGAATAATATTAAAGACAATACAAGTTTTTAGACTGTTTTTAGATTTAGGTTTTACTGACTTTATAAGAATAAACGCAACTACTTTTATAGATTTTTATTCGTTTGTACCTGGAATTACATTTAATGATGATTATTTTGGGTATTATATATCTGAAATCTTAATTGAAAATAAAGAATACGGTGTTACAAAAGAATTTATAGAGAATCATGGCTCATTTAATTTTATTTCCGGTAAGTTTATATATCTTAGTAGGAAAGCTGTGATATATTTTATAAATAATGCCGATTGTAGTGTTATGGATGATGTATCAATTGCATTATCATTAAAAGATAAATTTAAATACGATTTTAAAAACAATATTGCTGTTTACTATAATGAAGAAATTAATTTTCCACATCCTATGGTAATATGCAAAAATCCAGCCGAATTACAAAGTATGTGTTCAAAATTCCAAAAATTTTATAATTTTGAATAGCAAATTAATGTACAATAAAATCTAGTTAGATTTTATATTTGTATTTTTAAAAGTGTATATTTTATTTCAATAGAAATAAAGCATACATATGTTTAAGTTAAAATAATTGGAGCAACAGTTGTATATGATTGATGAGCCCAAATAGTAGGAACACTTGATTCAAATGAAGATGGAGAAGCTCCAATTGCTGTAATTGATTGGATATTAGGTTCATCCGCGGTTACACTTGTTTTATTGCTAATTAGATTAAGTGAATATCCACCAGATAAACCATTGATATCATAGTCTACAGCATAATATCCTGTTTTATTAAAAATTTTAAAAGAAGCAATTTGATTTTCACCTGGATAATCAATGAATGAAATTCTATAATTTTGATTAGAATCTACAAAATATGCGGCTTTTAAATTTAAAAATGATACATAAAGTTTATTCGTAATTACATCATAACCCTCACTATTTGTATAATCATTCTTATATCCATTAACGGATTTTTCTAAATCCGTAAGGTCATTGTCAATTGTATCAACTACACTTCTAACATAAAATGTTGAAGCAGCATCAGAACCATCACTTAAAAGTACAGTTGCATTACATGTTACATCACCTTCAAATGTTTTATGACCATTAAAATTTGCATCATCAGTAAAAACACTTCGTTTCGTTGCAGATTGTAAAGACCTTGTTTTTGCGACTGCGACATCGTTTTGCATTGCTGAAAGATTTACTGATAATATATAATTAATCTTCTTAATGACATCTTCTTCATCAGGTGAAAATTTTTTACCCAATGGTGTAAACATGGATCTTAATGTTGAAATAGAATCTCTAGAGGTAGACATTTTTTTAAAAATAAAATATTTTATTTTTAAGTTTTTAATTAATTTTGAAGTCACATTTTGATAGATTATATTATTCCGGATCCGTATAGTAAAGAGTTACTTTAAAATTATTTAAAATAATATCACCATCATCAGTGTAAATATTATTTTTCTTATCACCGAACAATAATACTAAAGTCATTACAGAAAACTCATATTGAGGTGAAATAGATGTTAGAACTGAGCTTATTTTTTTATGTTTATCCATAAAATCAAATGAGAAACATTCAAGATATTTATTTTTTGAAGGTAATTTTTGAACTTTTCGCACAATGCCAGATTCTATATCAATCTTTAATTTAATCCAATTATGATAACCTTGTACTTTTCTGTTATCAATTTCACCAACAAAAATATGTTCAAACAAACAATTATATTTTTTTAATTCAAACCATTTATTTTCTACATTCTTTAGAAATTCGTCATAAGATTTATCATAATTAACTTTTTCGTATATTATTCGTAGAAAATCATTACATGATAGAATAAAACTAGTTATTTCTAATTTTTCATTATCTGTATAACTCTCTTCATTATATTTTCTATTTGCGGTATAATTATTTAATAAGCTAATAAATGGATGTAAAATTTTATCAGGTGGATTTTTTGAGTCAATATTCCATAAAACTTTTGAAATATCATAAATATCAATCTTATTTTTATTTAATATTGGTGCATTTTTTATTGGTTTGGTAATATTATCTTTAGTGTAATCTTCTGACTTGTTGAATGATGCACCCATTTATTTAGGTTATAAATTAAAATAAAATTATAATTTTATTTAATGTCATTATTTATTTGTGATAAATTAAGTGTTCATATCTAAATTTATTTTCTCGAAAAAACATCGCCTATAGCTATGGGGAGACCCTATTTTTGACCCCCGAAGTAGTAGGTCTCACTGTACTCAGGACGCCTTGAAAACATACGTGAAGGCCTAAAAATAAAATTTTGAACCCTTTTTGAAATTTTTTGTTCAAAAAATTTCACCTTCTTACTATATTTCTTTAAAAAAGGTGAAATTTTAATTATTTTATACATCTATATCCAATTAAGCTTAAACATTCTCTTCGTCAGTGCTTATAGAAAATTTATTTCTATTCTCCGTATTTTTAAGAAATAAATTATCAGGATAGAAAAAATATCCACCATTTATTGTGTAACTAATATTTATTAACTTATTGTGGTACTCAATTCCATCTATTATTATTACAGAATCTGTATATACTGTTAAAGTATGTCCGTTAATAGGATTTTTAGGTAAGAATAATTCAACTGGTATACTACCAGTTATTCTAATAAATCTTGTTACCCTATGTACTTTTAATGTTTTAAATTCAAAGGAATTAAACTGTATACCTCCATAAAGCTCTACTTCTTCATCTTCATATAGATATTTTTTTAAAACTGTACTTTTATTTTTAAGCGTACTATTTTCAATACCTTTGGAATTTTCATTTATATCATTTGTTTCTTTATTTGTATTTTGTTTGAAAATATAGGGGCTATCATATAATCTACCACCATCTATTGAAGGTGAAATATAGTTATCTTTTGTATAAATTAATGTATCTTTACCAGTATATATTGGACATATAAAATTACATCCAGTATGCTGAATATCAACAAAAGAATTATTATTAAAAAGTATAGGATCATCAAAATTTATATTTGTAAGTTTAATAGTTGCAGATGTCTTTTTACACAAAATAAGGGGGATTTTTCCCCTTACATCACATGTTTTAATAGAAACTATATGATTTCCATCTTGTAACTGAATCTGAAAATTTCTCTCAAATTTACATTCATCAAAAACAAAACACGTTCTTGGTTCATCATTTAAAATTTGGTGATATTTTTTAGAAAGTAGTGTATTAAGTCCTGCAAATTTAACATTTTTAAAGTAAAAATTACTTGATGTTGATATCACTTCAAAATTTTCTATTAAAATATCTTCAAAAGTTAAATCAAAAAAACCACTAAATAAAAATCTTGAACATACCGTATTAGACCCAGATCCCTTTATTTTTAACTCAAAATGTTTAGTTTTTGAAGAAACATCAATAAAGTCATAAGTCCCCGGATATAAAAATATAGTATCTCCAGATTTTGAAATTTCAATTGCTTTACTAAGTGTTTGAAATACAGAATTGTATGAACAATCATTATCATCATTTCCATTTATAATGTCAACTTTATACATATTTTATTTTATATTGCTATACTTAAATTATAAAATTTCTCTCTAAATTTATCGAATGAAAATATTGAAAAAAATCTTAAATTTATCTTAAAAAGATGGAGTCTTTAAATAAAGAAATAGTAGATTGGGTTACTAGTTTTGAAGAACAATTAGACGTAATTCTAATATCATTCGATCAAAATTTAATAGAGTCTTTAGTTCAAATCTTAGTCACGATAAAAAATTGTGGTAGAATTGTTCTATCAAATAAATTCCTTGATAATATTCGTAATGGTAAAAAAGGTGGAGTTTCAGATATCGAGGTTAAAAACCCAAATAGAATTATTTCAACTATTGATTTTGGAAGCAATCCATCATATTGCCTTTTTTTTGGAGATTTTAATGGTACAAATAGATTAACTATATCTAGTGTAGATTATTATGAAAAGGTTGATCGGGAACCAACGTATCGAAAATATTGTAGGTCGGTAATGATGTTTAGATTAGTAGGTATTCCTCCAGCAAATGGATATTGGCATACTAATGGTTTAGTAGAACCAAATAGTCAAATTGTTATATTAAAACTATCAGAATGGGGTCAAATGTGTCAAGGAATTCCATTTACAAATAAACTTGGTTCAACTAGAATTAATATTGGAAATGTAGAAATATCGAAACAATGGATTGATGCTCTTAAAATTCATCTTAGATATCTTATTACTTCAATTGCAGGTAGAAATACATATACTGAAGATATGTTGAACGATGAAAATATGATAGTATGGGTTAAAGTATTTTTACATCCTACTTATGGTTATATATATAATTATGAGGGACTTGAGTTTTTTGGTGATTCTATTTCAGGTGCAAAATTTGATTCATACATGATTGCTAAATATCCACGTTTAACACAAACTGAATTATCTGAATATCATAATCAATATATGAGCAAAGATAATCAATGGTATATTTCCGATGATCTTCGTTTAAAAGATTATATTTTAATTGATCCTATTGTCTCAGTTTCTGGAGCTAATGATAAGAAAAGAAAGACTGATCTTTTAGAGTCTTTTGTAGGTGCTTTATATCAAGTTTCTCTTTCAGCAGTTAGTAATGTTACAGGATCTTCAAAAAAAGGAATGTTTTTTGCTGAGGAGATGACATATAACTTATTTATAATGATAGGTGAACAATTTCCTTTTGAAAAGAAAATGATTTTTGGTAAACCTAAGCATCGTATTACACAGATTCTTCAATCTATGGAATATCCTCTTAATGGAGTGGATCTTAAAATGGGATTTATTGAGGTTGACAAGGCTACAGAAAATGCTAGAAATAAGTTTTTCTTTAGAACGAGTGACAAAATTGTAAATTTCCTGAAACAGATAAAAGAACAAAACGGTAAAGATATTACATCTTTCCTTGATGTTGAACATTCTTTTATTCCACAATTTGTAAGCAGAGAATCTGCTGAGTCAGAATTTTGGAATAAAGTTGCAAAAGTTTTTGATGACAATGGTGTTGATATTACATTTGTTAAAAATATAAAAGCTACATTTATTACAATGCTTCGTTTAATAGATATTGATCTTCATGATCGTATTATGGCAAAGCTTTCTCTTACATATCCAGGAAAGAAAGTTGAAGATCTTGCAAGTAGAATTCAATTTAAATCAGACCATGAAGAAGGAAGTGTAGCTTATATTATAATGTATATTAATACATTCGAAGCTGAACCAGATTCAAAACTTCTTATATCTTTTTCAAATTATAACGGAATCTCTCAAAAAGCTGCAGATGATTACATTACAGAATTAGATACGACTGTTCAAATAACAAATCTGTCCGTAGTTCCAATGCCTCTTGAAAGTGGTAATGTTGGTACTTACTCTCTTAACACATTTGAACTAGGAAGATACAGATGTTGTGAAAGGTATGCTAATACATAATTTTATTAATAATAAGAAAACAATTGTTTTCTTATTATTTCCTCAAAATGTAAAAATCGAAGTTTCACAAATAAGTAATTTCACAAAAGTTGTGAAACTTCGATTTTTACATTTTTACATACCTTATATATTTTTACATTTAAAAATATTTAAATATATAGTATAATAAGAGATATGAATTATTATGTTAAAAATAGATAAAATATACATAATTATGTATATTATAACTTCAAAAAAAGAAGCCAACAAAGCTTTTCTTTTTTAAACTGACATCTTTATCAGTAACCATTACATTACTACCATCAGATTTTACAAATGATTCATTTGAAATGATAGAAAAACTATCATCAAGATTATCTTCATTTTTATTATCATCACTTCCATAGTTTGAAATAATAGAAAAACTATCATCAAGATTATCTTCATTTTTATTATCATCACTTCCGTATTCTTCTATTTCAATATTTTCTTCTTTTAATGATGAGTTCTCTATTTCAATATTTTCTTCTTTTAATCTTTCATTTTGTGAGTTTAAATTATCCTCAGTTAAAGGTTGGAATACTATTTTGTAAAACATAATACAATTGTTTTCAATCTCTAAAGAGTTCTCTTGGTTTAAAGAATTATTTATTATATGTTCTATTTTAATATCTGATATAGTTGAAAGATTATTATTCAAAGCTGTAAATTTATTCTCTATTTTAAATTTATGAGGCCAAAAATATTTACTTCCTTGTTTATTATAATTATATTGATAAGTGTTATTATTGTTTATAATTTTGGTTAGCATTTTTATTATTATTTTTAAAGATAATTTTCACATTATTTTTTTGATATTTGTAATAAAGAAATGATTCAAAAATCATATTCATATTCATCAATATCATCATATGATCCGATATTAACTTCATCTTCCAACTCTAACTCATCTATTAGATTTACAATTTCAGGTGGTAATTTATCATTGATTCTATGGTATAATTTATCATATGCAAGTCTTCGTTTATTTAGGCATGCTGCATTTAAAAGTTCTATTGTCTCGGTTACTATATCAAGATGTTTTTTCGGTCTACTTAAACCAGTATATACATTATTAATTGTTACAAATGGATTTATTTTTCCATTTAGAAAGAAGATAATATAATCATATTGAGAACCCTCAGCTTTGTGTGTCGTTAAAGCATAAGCTAATGTTATGTTATTAATAGATATAAATTCTGCTTCTTCTTGAATATTATACATCGATCCTGGATATTCTTCTAATAAAGTAAAATAAATACGAACAGCGTTTGAATATTCAGCTTTTCTTCTTTCTTCAACAGTTTGATAGTTATTTTCACTGTAGATTTGATTTATTTTTTCTGGTTCTTTATTTCCACTTTGTAAGTACATTCCATATTGTGATTTTAATGATTTGATTTCTGTTTGAATTTCATCTTTTGTTTTATCTACACGAGTACCATCTTCAGAAATTCTAAATGGTATAAACTTTATGTTGTTCTTTTTTACAAAGTCTTTCATCTTTAAAAATGTATTTTTGTCAATATATGGAGTAGTTGTTTCGTTTTTTTCTCTGAAAGAACAAACCACGTAACCTGGGGCTACTTTAATAACTTTACCAAGTTCCCCATTCATAACATTTATTCCATAGTCATTAACAAGTTTCATAACTCTATCACCAAGATAAAATCTATTTGAACCAACATCTGAGTATTCAGTCACATAACTCATAAAGTATTTTTGAAAAATTGGGTTTATTTCTTCAACTGTTTTCTTATATGGACAAATAATTGTAAACTTATCTCTATAATCAGAAAAAGCTTGAAAGTTTTGTTCTCTTGTAAGATCCGCATTCCATTTAAATTCATTGGCATAATGTGAAATTAATTGTTCAAGATACATTAATCCACCAATATGAAATCTATAGTCAGTATCGGACCTATACCAATTTACATCTTCTCTTTTTTTAATGCGATCTTTATCAATAATACTTTTACATATCTGAATGATTGTTTTCTCAGATCGAAAGTTATCGGTTAGTTCATATTTTGAAATTGGTGTTTTCAATAACTGGTCCATGAAATTTCCATATTCTATAGGTTCTAACTGATCTAAATCACCCATTAAAATCAACTGAAAGTCAAGTGATCTTAAAGCAGAAAAAAGCTTACTTATTAATGGTGTATGTACCATTGATATTTCATCAATTAGAATATAATCAAATTTCATATCTAATATTTTTGAACACATTGTAATACCCATACATATTGTCATAATAGTACACATATCATAGACACCAGACTCCATCGTTGTAGTTCGAAGTCTTGAAGTAGCAACTCCAGTTTGAGCCAAACATAAAATCTTCTTACCCATTAAAGAAGCATTTCTTATAATCTCAGATGCTATAGTTGTTTTCCCAGTGCCTGGACCTCCATAAATAAGAGAAATTCCATTTTTAAGACCACCTTTAATTGCTCTATCCTGATTTTCTGTTGGGATAATACCAGGGTTTGCAATGTCTATAATTGAACTATCTGGTTTCTTCATTAAAAATAATGTCTTATTTGCAACATTCTTCTCCATTCCTAAAATAGGATCAAAATATAAATGTTCATATTCTTCTTTACAGAAATAGTATTTTATGATTATATCTTTAAGTTGATCATAGTCTGGAAATTTATCACATATTCGTATAATAGGAGTTGAAGTCCATTTTCTCTTATGAACATTTTCGTAAACTAATCTACAAATCTCTCCACAATAGATCGCAACAGTTGATTTATATTTTAATTCTGAATGATCAACTACGTAGTCAACTGGCGCTTTTTCAAGTCTTAGATGTGAATTTATAATTTTAAAAGCGGTCGACATTGATATTTGTGGAAGGCGATAAGGATTCTTTTTAACGATATTATATGCCTCATGTAATGGAATATGAATTGCTTGAATTTCACTATCTGAAATACCAAGTAATTGGAGTGGTCTTATTAGAACATCATTATTCCAATATTTTAAAAAAGACTTTATCTTTTTTAAGTTATTACTACCAAAACAGTATTCTGCAAATTTAATAAGTTCAGAATCATTACCAACTTCTATGCAACGATATAAACTAGAAAAAAGATTAAATATATTATCAGATGAGAATCCTCCAGTTACCATGTTACAATATTCCATTATCTTATTTGTAGCTCCACGATAAAAACCATTTACCGCATTCATATCATGTTTATCATCTTTTCTCATATAAGGCATATAAGAAATTAAAAAGTTAAGTAAATCAAACTCATATCTTGCAGTCAAAGATGAACATTCAAAAATATTGTGATAAGTACCTCCTATTATCTTTTGAGTAAAATCACCAAAACATTGTACAAAATCTTGAGCTTTTAATGGAAGAATATTTTCAAAATAATAGTCACAACAAATATATTTACCATCATTCATTTGGACTGTAAATCTAATCATTTTTTCATCCAATGCGCTCTTTACGTCAGCAACAACTCCTTCTAAGGAAACGGACATTTATTCAAAATAAATTTGTTATTTTGTCAATTTTAATTTCTTTTGTTCTTTAAATTAAATTTTTGAATATATAATTTGGAATTAGATTCTAATTTTGAAAAAATAACATTAAAAAATTATTTAAAACATGCAAGTAAACCCTTTAAACGATTCTCACGATTATTTTAAACCAGATACCAGCGATGGTATTTATGAGAGATGTCCATGCCCTGCTATAAATACATTGGCTAATCATGGATATATAAACAGAGATGGTAAAGATATTGAAGATAGTAAATTAGTAGATGCTATTCATGTAGTTTTTGGGCTTCATCCATACTATAGTAAAAAATTGATTAGCAAAACTAAGAAAAATTGTTCTGTTGATGAAAAATCTAATTTTTCATTAAATCAAATATCAAAACATAATCTTGTAGAACATGATGTTTCATTATTCCATCATGACTTTAATATTAATCCTAATCACAGTTTAGTTTCAAATGAATCTGTAGAAGAATTAATTATCTTATCTTCTGATGGAGTTCATATAACATGGAATGATCTAGTTCAACACAAGAAAAATAGACTTGAAAAATGTAAGACTGAAAATAAAGATCTTGTTTATGATTTTAAGCAAAAAGTTATTTCATTTTTTGAGCTTTATGCATTGATGAATCTTTTTTCCAGTCATAATAAAATTACAATAGAACACTTAAAATCTTTTATTGTGGATGAGAAAATACCTGAAAATTTTAGAAAAAATGAAAATGCGATTTCCATTTGTAACATCATTTCTAGTTTAAATGGTTTTGTTTAAAAGATTGTTTGTAGATCTAACATTTGATAATTTTTTTAAAGCTATACTTTTTAAAATTCTGAGCAAAAATATTTATATCTTATATTTGAGATATATTTAATCTAAACATTTATTTTTATAGTTAAAAATAATTGCAACAGTACTTTTTTACCACATTTTGATAATATCATATTCAATACTTAGAGGTCTTTCTTCCGGATCATTAAAATTTTTATTGTATCCATACTTACCGTGATAAGCAAAACCTGAAACTGGTTTATCTCTTAATTTATTAAAAGGTCTTCCATCACGTATTGCCCAAACAATAGCCATTGCTAATCCTAATTCTTTTCCAATTCTTAACCATATTATTCTCTTTTGAAATGAAGAGAATGTAGCATCTAAGACTACATATTTTCCAGACATAAGTGTTTGAATAATTGTTTGTTGATGTTTTTCGAGATCACCGCCGTATTCATCTTGTGAAAATCTACAGTATCCACAATAATATTCTAATGCTTTTGCATATGTGCTTTTTCCAGATCCAGGCATACCCATCATTATAATTAATTGATATTTATTGACAAATGATTTAATATTTGTTGATGGATCTGTAATTTCTTGTCTTGGATTAAATGAGAATGCTGGAAATAAATCTAAAGGTCTTATAAAGTTAAATCCAATAGCTATTGAAAAATCATAATCAGTTGATTTCCATCTATATGGAGGAAATGGATCATCAGAACCAACAGCATCACCACAGTAATAAGAATTAATATGATCAAACTCTTTTCCATTGGATTTTATAATATTGCTGATAACACTTATAAAAGAAGGACTTGGTTTTCGATAACTATTTTTTAAATGTGCTATCAAAATATGCGGAATAGAATCCAAACATCTATATACATTCTCTATCATTTTTAATTTTTCAACTGTAAAATTAAACTGATTTGTAATTATGAATATTGTATATTCACGATTTAGCTCTAAAATTTTTTGTTTTATTTCACCTAAGAATTGCCAGTTGTTAGGATCAGATGGATATCTAGCTGGATCTAAACCATCTTTATATGATATTAGTGTACCATCAAGATCAAAACCAATCACTTTTGATTTAACATCTAAACTACCTTGGAGATAAATATATTCACCGCAGTTAATCCAGTTCACTTGTTTATTAAATTCCATTTGTTATGAAAAAATTAGATATTTTTCAGTTTATTTTTTATCGTATAATAACAATAATAACAATGATAAAAAGACATTCTAACCAAAAATTTTGTTATTTTTGACTAAATTCACTCAAAAAATTTTCTCCGAAAAAACATCGCCTATAGCTATGGGGAGACCCTATTTTTGACTCCCAAAGTATTCGATCTCACTGTACTCAGGACGCCTTGAAAACATACGCGGAGGTCAAAAATGTCAAAAAAATCCCTAAAAATTTCAAAAAATTCATCTCAAAAAATTACAAAATAAATAAATTATAGTAAGTCTACTAAATTATTTATCCAATATTTATAAAAATAATATAAAGCTTAACAATAAAATGGATAGGAATGATAATCAGTTTAAAACCCTTATTTGTAATAAATCTATTTTTAATAATTTACCATTAATTGATAATTTAAATAAAAATACCAAATATTCTATTGCATTATCAGGTGGTGGTGCTAGATCATTTTGTTTTTGTGTTGGAATTTTTAGATCATTTTTAAGGAGAAATTCGAATTTTTATGAAAAAATAGAATATTTATCATGTGTATCTGGTTCTTCTTGGATTTCTTCAATTCTTACATATTCTAAAGAAATACTTGAAGATATATTATTATTTGAAATAGATGAAACATTTCAAAATTTAAGTGATAATCCAACTATTAATTCTGTTGTTTATTATAACATAGATAATGAGATTTATAGATTACTTTACACAAGATTATCTGATTTTTCCAATTTAATTATTAACAAATATTTACTTTCAATGCACAAGATTAATGATGATTTTGATAATATATTTTCAAGAAGAATTAATTGGCCTGTTTGTATTATTAATAGTTGTCATCAAGAAGATCAAGATATTCTTCCAATTGAATATCTTGAAGATTATACAATATTAACTAGTAAATGTTTACATTTATGTGAGACTAAAGATTTACTTAAAAATAAAGATTTAACTATAAATAAAGAAATTGAAAATAAAAATGAAGAGCAAATATGTAATATTCTTTTTTTAAAAGATAGAAGTAATACAAAATTTAATGATTTGGAAGATAATAGTCAAATAATTATAAAAAAATCTCCAATAAAGCTAACACAAAATAAAAAAGAAATATCGCTTACAAATGCCATTGCATCATCATCAGCTGTTTTAAAAGGATTACCATTTAATTATTCATATAATCTAAACCTTACAAATTGTAATAAAAATGAAATAAATATTTATGATGGTGGATTTCTAGATGCTACTTCAATATCATCTTTATTAAGGAGAAAATGTAAAAAGATTTTATGTTGTATTTCAACTGTAAAACGCAATGAAATTATTGATATTGATTATTACTTGAACACTAACTTTGGTACTAGAAATGATATTTTTGATAAAGAAGAAATAAATAGAATGAAGAAAGTAATGAATAGGCAATTAAAAGATGGTGAGATATGTATGTATCGGAATATTTTTAAAATAAAAAGTTTTGATAACAGTCAGACTGTAGAGTATGAGACCGAGATTTTATTTTATTTTCTTTCAAAAGTTCATGAATTCATGGTAAAAATACCAAATGAGATAAAAGAACTTCCAGAAATGAAGAATTTTCCCAATTTCGATGCTATCTTGGAAAATCCAGAAAAAATAATATCATTAACTAAAATACAATCATATTCATTAGTATTGCTTTCTGAGTTTTGTTTTAATGAAGTATATAATCGTAATATTGATTTTTTTGAGAATTAAATATTACGATTGATTATATATTTAATTCTCAAAATTTTAAAGATCTGTAAAATAAAGCACATAATTGAAAAAATTTCCTCATATTTCTTTTATAAATATGAGTCGTAAGTACGGAGTAATTGACACACTATTTTTAGAGATTGGATGGGAAGCATGTAAAGAGAGTAATGGTTTTGATGTATATTATATACCAGATGGTAAAATTTTAAATAAACAGCCTAGTAGTTGGGATCCTAGTGCTATGGATTATTTTGTTTTTATGGATGAAATTTCTGTTGAAAAGGACGAAGTTCAGGTCTTGGGTGATGTTTCATCTAAAGTTGTTGGAAATGTACATTTAGGAACTTTAAATTGTATTTATCCATTTTTAGAATCTATGATGTCTAACAGAAGTTCATTTATAGTATTTCCTAAAAATACTTCTAAACATGAGATGATCAGATCTATTCTAGAAGTCTTTCCAAGTAAATACTCAGAAGATGAATTAAACAATAAAAAATTTGTTTCATCTACTGGTAATAGAAAATGTAGAAAGTAATTAGATATTTTTTGATAATCAAAGATAAAAGTAACACCAATAATATTAAAATAATGATATAAAAAATAATTTATATCTAGTTGTAAAATAATTATATTTCTTTACTTAGTAATTATTTAATAAAGAAGTAAATTAAAAAAACAAATAAACGAAATTAAAATGAGAGAATATAAAGTCTTTATAAATAAAATATACATACAATAGTTTTAATTAAAAAAATGAAAAAGCAATGATAAATTCATACATAAAATGACAGATCGAGATGAAGTTAAATGGTCTCTATTTATATTTTGGATAGGTTTATTTGTAGTCGGTATAGTTTATTTAACAGATGCAAATGCAAATAATGGTCAATATATTGGCACTCTTAAAAGTGCCAATGTAATAACAAAAAGAAGGTGTACAAAAAGAACTAGTTGTACTAGAACATATTATGTTGGTGAAACCTTTTATAAAGGCAATTTAACAACTACTTGTCTAATAACAAGACCTAAAGATTATACCATCTTAGAAGATGCAAATTCAGTTGCTAATTCTAAAATTTTAGGAACAAAAAGAATAATATGGGAAAAATACAATAATCATGCTTTATGTTATGATCAAAGTATTAAATATGATAGTAACATAATAGGTGGTGTATGTTTTGGTTTTGCTATGCTCCCGATTATTAGTTTTATGGTGTATTTTGCATTTTGCGTTGTAGTAGATTTCTTGACTAATATCATAACAAATAGGCATATATCATCAATTGTAACAGATAAAGAATCTTCTTTTGAAGTCTAGTTATTTTTTAAAAAATGATTAATATTTGTATAATTATACAAATATTAATAAGTTAAATTTAAGCAAGTTCAGGTGCAAATGCTACCCAATATGATCCATTATATATTCTTAATTTGTTATCATTGCTATCAAAATAAAATGTCCCTATAACAGGTGTAGGTGGATCTAGACTCTCATTTGTGACAGTATACATGATATTGATAATGTCTGAATGAGAATTTATTATTCGATTGTCTGGTCTACAGGTTGAATAATATCTTCCATCCCTAGATATAGCAATCGATACAAGTCCAGATGATGGACCTATATATGACCATGATTTACCATAATTACTAGAATAACACACCGGACCATTAAATATTGAAGCTAATTGATATTGGCCACTACCTGACATACATAAACCTGTAAGATTTTCTCTATCTGAAAGTCCATAATCAAGTTCTGAAGGTGACTCTGTAAAATCAACTCCATAGTTTGAAGATTGAATAACTTTTTTATCGTTCTTTGCCGCTATTATCAAGTATTTACCATCAGATGATGTTGCCATACTACTCCATTGGTAATTACCTACTTCTCTACGTGACCAAGTTCTACCATAATCTTCAGATTTATAAACTGCATCTCCAGAACATGCAACATATGTGATCCTTCCAGAATCTGAAGATGTTACACAAGACCCATTTGTTAAAGCAACCTCAGGTGAAAACCATGATTCTCCATAATCATTTGAATATTTTGCACCTGATTCTTTACATGTAGCCATCAGATATTTACCAGTTGAAGACATAGTGATCCCATTCCAAAATTGAATATTATCTCTTGATGTAAATCCAGATCCAAAATTATCTGAAGTATAAATATAATCTGCTAAAACAGGGTATCCAGAACTATTATCATAGTCTGATGCAGTAAATGCAACGTATTGTCCATTAGCAGATGTACAAATTGAGTTAATCATTTTTCCGACATTTATACTTTTTAAATTCCAAGTTTCACCGTTATCATCTGATGAATAAATTTTACCGTCACTAGTCGATGCATATCTATACTTTCCATTTGATGAAATTGTAAGACAACTCCATGATTGGCTAGGGGATGATGATGGATAATAGTTCCGACTAAAGTTAAAATATTGTTTTTGATTTAAAGAGTCTTTTTGTTCATCTTCTTCAACATAATTTTCAAAATCAGGTTTACTAACAGCTAAATCTGAAAGCATACCTGTTAATTGACTTGATTGGACATAACTTGATAGAGATGAAACGACACCTAAAAGATCATCTGCAGTTGCAAGGTCTACTGTATTTACTGTTGGTCTTGACGTAAATGCAATATCACCTGTAAAAAGAAGATCACTTCTTTCTAATTCGGCTTTTGAGATTTTTGAAGCTAGTTTAATATTGAGAGCTGTTTTTAATTCTTGATTTTGATCAAAAGAACTCATTTTTATTATAAAAAATAATATTTATTTACTTTTTCTTCTAAGATTACTAAATTTAAATAATCTATTTTCAGCATTAATAAATATATCATTATATATTTAAAAATTATATATTTTATATATAATTTCATAATTATGTTTTATTTGCATTTAACATTTTTAAGAATGATAAATAAGCAGATGTTAATGTATGATGAACATAAGGAATATTACGTTCTAAACAAAACTGTTTAACAATTGGTGCCACCGTGATTAAATGTTCATGTGCCATATTTGGAAATAAATGATGTTCTATTTGATAATTTATACCTCCAAATAAATGTGTCCAAATAAGATTATCATTAATAAAATTTCCAGAGTTACAAATCTGGGTTTTCAACCAATCTTCACCAGTGTACTTATTTTCCATTGTTTCAAATGTATCATGATTTGCAAAAATATTTATGTGGTAGAATATATTAGCTGTTAACAAATAAATAAAAGTTTGTAGAAAGAGTCCATGATAAAGATTAAAAAGAGAAAAAGACATTAAGCATATTTCAAAAAATGTATAATAAGTTATATTTTTTGGAAGTCTAATTCTCCAAAGGTTTTTTTTAAAATATCCAAAAACATATGATATAGCTTGACCAAGGAAAAATCCAGGAAAGACACCCAACACAAACCAAGCCCAAAGTGATGGATTTTTTGAAGTGGGTAATAGATTAGCTTTAGATTTACTTTCTTTATCCTTTCTGAAAAAAGGATAAAAATGTAAAGTATCAGGATCAACATCTGTCATTAATGTAAAAGAGTGGTGTTTATAGACATGATGATAAAACCAAATATTAGAATTCCACAGGATAAGTGAATTGGAAATTTTAGAAAGGATATTGTTAATTTCTGGATTTACACTTATAGCGTAGTGTGATGCATCATGTAGAATATTAAAACTAACACTTAATTTGAAGGCACCCGCAAGAAAACTACAAATACACTTTATTATTAAAGAATATGAACTATACAGACTAATATAATATGTAATTATGTACAACATAATTAGTACTGAGACTTTATAAAATAAAATGTTAGTACTTTTAATTGACTTCCTATCAGGAAACTTTTCCTTTACACGATTAACAAGTTCATCATAACTTTTAAAGCTTATTGTAGAGATTCCATCAGAGATACTGTATTTATCTAATATTTTCATTATTTTTTCTTTATCTGAAAATGCATGATAACTCTCAAATATAGCTGTAATATCTCCAATATCTTTTGTCATCTCAATAATTTGATCACCACCTGGATGATTCTTGAATGTCGATAGATCATATTTTTTACCATGTATGCTCCACATATTATTTTTATCATAAAAATAATTTATATTTCAATTTAATAATAACAAAGTTTAATAAAACATAAATAACTAAAAAGTTAAATAAATGAAAAAAATTTGTCAAAACATATAAAAAATGTCAGAATACAAATATGTTTTTTATTTATCTGATGAAAACAAAGCTTTTTATAATTCAATTAATTCGGGGTTTATAACAAGAGAAGAACTTTACTATTTAGTTTTAACAGAACAATATGATAAGATTATTCAAAGAAGAGCAGGTAGCACACATTGTAACCCTAACAATTTAAGCATTGAATTTGAAGATAATGATGATTACGATGATGATGTAGCCTATGATTTTGAACAAGTTTTTGAAATGAATCTACCTTTGAATTCTATTATAAGTTTCTACTACTTTTGGTTAAATGATTATCCATTTTTAGATGAACAAGATATAGCTAAAGTTCGTCGTATTATTAAAAAATACCATGGGATTGATGTATGATTATTTTAAATTTTTTAATTATAATTATAATTGCAATTGCAATTATAATTAAATATAGCATATTTAATTCGCAAACTAAATATAGACTCATAAAACGAGATTTTTGTATATTTCCAATACTATATCATTCTTACATTCTATCTCAAATGGAAGTGGATAAGATGAGTATATGATCATCTGAATTAATTCCCAAACTTCAAATGTTTCATTATTTGAAATATTTGAAAAGTAATATCTAAAATTTTTGTATACAGTATCTTCAATTTTATGTAAATCATCAGTATAATATCCGTGACTTCGTTGCAGTATAATTATTATTTTCTCAATAAGAACAATGTATGGAATAAAGTTAACTTTACCTAATAATGAGAAAATGGTGTTGTTTATTTTACATATAAGAATTTGTGTATCAAAAACAAGTTTTTTTGCTATTTCCTCAATGGGGTATGTATACCATTCAAAAATAAAAGAGAAGATATAAAGATATGAAATAAAAACAATACTTATATCTTCGGATCCTTTGTAATTTAAGGTGTGACACATAGCATTTAAAATAGTATCAATAGAAGCAGATTTTGGAATGAATGATATAATCTCACTAAAAATACTGGCATAATTAATGGAATAATTTCTACCAGACATTTTAATTTCTGAGTTTTTATAACTTTTAAAGATATCTTCAGCGTAGACCATCTCATTTAACTGATACCTTATTTCTGTACTTGAATAGTGAACGATGTTATTAATTATTCTTTTATCTGATTTTACATAGTCATAAACAAAGAAATCTTCAGGAAGCTTTGATCTTTTTATTCTTACATTAGAATCAACATCTACCATTCTCATTAAATCATCAAAGAAACAATATGAAGATAAAATTTTGATCTTTAATTTATTAACAGGTTTAATATTAATGTTCATTTGTCTGCCCTTCAAAGATTGATTGCATTCATCATCTTTAGATACATAATATAATTTATCATTAATGTAGATGAATTTCATAGATTCACCAAGAATACCTTGTATTATACTTACACCCAATGAGTAAACATCTGAAGAATAGCTCTTTCTATTTGATTTACATTTAAAATCTCCAACTATATTAACACCAAATTCATCATAAATTTTAAAATTTATATTAGAACTAAAATCTGGTGCTCTAATGTAAGAGGTTGTAATATAATGAGACGCCACACTCACATTAGGAGAGTAACCTAAAAATTCTGAAATTCCAAAATCGAGGATTTTTATTTTTCCATCATAGCCAATCATGATATTCTCAAGTTTTAGATCATTGTGAATAATACCAAGATGGTGCATATTTCTAACATAATCACATAATTGTTCATATATACTCTTTACTTTACTTTTAAGTAAATCAATATTTTTAGATATAATTTTGAAGAACTTATATAAATTAATAGCTAGAGGTTCAAAGACTAAATGAAATCTACCATTTGAATCGATATAAATACCATCTACATTAATACAATGGTCATTCATTTCATTCATCTTTCTTATAAAGATGAATTCTTTTAACATATCCTCCTTAACAAGATTTAGATTGTTAAAATTGTGGTATTGTTTTAACATTTTATGATCACCACTTTTTCTATCTATTGCCCATTTTATAGTTCCATATGTACCCTTAGCTTTTTCAACATCTGTAATTTTTACAAATTGATCATGTTCATAAAATACAACCTCAGGATTAAATGTTTTTCGAGTTGAGTTTCTTTTATTAGCTTTTGTAATTAATCTAAGACAAACGTGTACAATTTGTTGATTAGTGCTGTTATCAATATTTTTAAGAATGTAAGACATTGCAGAAAAACCTTTTTTGTCATGATAAGTCAATTTTACACCTCGATTTATAATATCAAGTGATGTTTGGAATTTTTCTGTTTTACAAGACAAAATTAAAGCATTCTCACCATTTTCATTTTGTTTATTTAAAGTATCAATATCCATCAGATCTACAATCTTCTTTAAGTCTGTTTTAATATTGTTATTTAGTAGTATTGTTAATATTGTTTGATTATCCTTATATATGCGTCTAAAATTATTAAAATTGTAATCGTATGCAAGTATTTTTTGAATCACACACGAATCATAACTAGCGTAATATAGTAAATCATAACCCTCATTATCACACAAATTAGAAATACAAGATACTCCAAAATAAGTAAGAAGAACTGATGCATTAGTCCATTTTTTATTTTTACATGCATACATAAGAAGTGTTTGCCCATCCTTATTTACTATCAATGGATCTAAACTACTATTTATTTTTATAAGTTCTTTTGAAAATTTCACTTTATCCTTAATGATAGAGTTGAAAATTAAATTTTTTATCACAGTATTATTTTGACTTTCATTATCAAAGTCATCTAGACTGGGATAGAATTTTTCTACCTTTATAATCTCAGTCATTTTTTGTGAATAATTGTTAAAAAAATTCATTTATAAGTAATTTCAAAAAATGAAATATTTTTGTGAATTTTTTGGAAAAAATGTCAATAATAGACTCATTTAATAATCAATTAGATATTTCAAACATTGAATTAGTTTTGGAATCTGAAAGTAGTAATTTTATTCATGAAATAAAACAACAAGATGACCAGCTTGATAAAAGCGAAAGTCTCAATCAAATAACTGAATGTGTGACTAGTGGATATGAAACTTACCAAAAAGAAGGCAGAATTGTTAGATCTTCAGTTCATCCACCTGGTAAAATTTATACTATTTATAGCACAGAGAATTATTCACAAGATATTTACCAATCTTTAGATGAAGATGTAATTGTTCCACCTGATGAAGATGTAATTGTTCCACCTGATGAAGATGTAATTGTTCCACCTGATGAAGATGTAATTGTTCCACCTGATGAAGATGTAATTGTTCCACCTGAT
>Ga0114967_10000222_pt1 | contig 47708 bp, 26 predicted proteins | sample M_130628_MF_Meta_FD_92639 | JGI IMG/M metagenome (GOLD analysis project Ga0114967, IMG submission 92639) | Freshwater microbial communities from Lake Montjoie, Canada to study carbon cycling - M_130628_MF_MetaG | ecosystem: Environmental > Aquatic > Freshwater > Lake | place: Lake Montjoie... | reverse complement strand
CCACAAGTGCATTTGCTCGTACCACAGAAGGTACATTCGAAGCACCTACCAACACCAAGTTTGTTGGCACACTGAACGGCGCTATGCGTGTGTTCGTTGACAGCTATGCCAGCGATACCACTCCTGTGCTGGTTGGTTACAAAGGTAGCTCGGAAGCTGACGCTCCTGCATTCTACTGCCCATACATTCCGTTGATGAGCAGTGGTGTTGTTCTGGATCCAAGCACCTTCGAACCAGTCGTGTCGTTCATGACACGTTATGGTTACATCGAATTGACCAACACCGCAAGCAGCTTCGGCAATGCTGGCGATTATGTTGGTGAGATCGCTGTGTCGAACCTTTCGTTCTCCTAATCAGAGAATCTCCCAGGGATGGGAAGGCAAAGAACCTGCTTCGGCAGGTTTTTTGTTGGCTATATAAACGCATGATATATCACTTAAATCCTGCACAATATTACACAAATAGAACGTATCTAACACAATGGTTTGATAAGGACACGTTGGTTATCACCGATAATGATTTTGAAAATATTGATCAAACCCAAGAGTTACTAAAAGCTCATCCTTTACAAAATCGTGTGTTAGATAATACACACAATCCTTATCCGGACAACAGAATTCAAATTACAATAGATCCAACACTGACCAATAATTTTGACTATTGGTATCGTCCCAAACCTGGGATGCACTTCTTTCCGTTGTTTTTATGGATGTTTAGTCTGCGCACCAATCTTTGGTGGCAAGGATTCAGTATGGATTCAGGCAACAGCAAGACCCAGGAAATCATGTGTTTGAATCATAAACCTAGACCGTTTCGAATTCAGTTGTTTGAAGAATTTAAACAAAAGAATCTACTAGATAGTATGATGTACACGTTTCCGGAATATCGTAATTTACCCGGTGAGTTTCCAGAAATTAATAGAGCCGACGCTGGTGTTGATCACGAAGTTTACGATCAGTATGCTGTGAATATTGTAACTGAAACTGCAATTGATTTGTCTTATCTCAGTGAAAAAACCTGCAAGCCTTTTATAGCCAGGCAAATTCCTATCATTGTATCCAGTGTAGGTGTCAATCAATTCCTTAAAGATATTGGATTAGATATGTTTGAAGATATTGTTCCATGGCCAACTTGGGATAGCGAATTGGACAAAAACATCCGTATAAACAAAATTGTTGAATTTGTAGAGCAATGGATTAAATCAGGCACTGTATTAGAAGATTATTATCGAGTGATTGATAGAGTTGAACGTAATAAAAAATACTTTCATAGCGAAAAGTTCAGAGATATTATCATGGTCCAGATGTCATTTTAAAATAAATAAATCATACAAATTGGACACCACCATGAAAATAAATGAAATTGAACCTAGACGTCTTGACGAAGCTCTCCCACCGTGGATGTCAAAAGGAATCCAACCAGTTGTTAAGTATGCCGAACCATACTTTAACAAGGCTGTGCAAGCAGCATCATCGGCAATGAAACCCAGGATCGTCATGCAACCTGGAGAAACAATGGATCAGGCAATAGCCAGAATAAAAGCAGCAACGCCTGCAAGTGCAGAAGTGGGTGGAATAAAAGCCGCAGACCCATTGGTGTCGGACGCAGAAAGAGCAGCACTTGGAATACTTCCTCCTCCCGAAAGATCCGGTCTGTCGTCATTCTTTAAACGTCGTGGAGATACAGGATTTGATCCTAATCTTAACAAGACACAGGCATTACCGGACTATTTGCAAAATATGCCACCGGCCAGCATAGGTTCGCCTCCAAAACCAAAACCTAAAGCAGACACATCTGCAGCCGACAGAGAAGTTCGTAAAACCCATGACATGAATCCACGTATGCCTAACAAAGGCAAACCCAGTGCTGAAGCTGAGGCATTTGCAGCCGAAAAAGCAGCACGAGCTGAAAAACAAGCAGCTGAAGAATTAGCAGCAGCTGAAAGACAAGCAGCAGCTGAAAGACGAGCAGCCGAATTACCTGCTGACTTTGAGCCGCCAATGTCTGCCAATGCACCAGCACCAGCAGCACCAGCAGCACCAGCAGCACCAGCAGCACCAGCACCTGCAGCAGATACCGTGACTTTACCACGAGATTTTGCAGATCGGTTATTGAGCATGGCCGAACGCGATCCGGCAGCAGCCCAGGAACAAGCCAAGCAATGGGGATGGTGGGGTAAAAAAGGACTAACCGCTGCTGGGGTTGCCGCATTAGGCGCTGCTGCACCATCAGTAATCAATGCAGTCAGACCCGGCACAGTTCCGGACTATTACAATCCAGTTTCTATTGCCACGCAAGGACCTGAAAAAGTTTTGGCTCCTAAGCCGTTGCCACCAGACCGTGCAGGTCCAACAGTAAAAGAAATACCAACTGACTGGTCTCCTTCCTCACCGGCTGCTTCTACCGAGACACCGGCTCCGGCTGCTGACAAAACACCTGCTGCTCCAGCAGCACCTGCCAGTGATTCGGCAACCAGTGATGATGCAAAGATACAGGATCTTAGGAAACTATGGCAAAAAGATAAGATGGATGAGTCAACCGCTGCGCTGAACCGCATGGTGTATCTGTCTAGACTTTAAACCACTTGAGATACTGGGCCACTTTCTTAGTGACGCTGGTCCAATCTCCCATCACAGGCTGTCTAAATAGTCTAGCAGTGGAATACCAAGGACTGGAATCTCTGTCTAACAACCAACGCCAATCAGTGGAATAAGCGTTGAGCATGATCCAAGCTGGACGCCCTAACGCACCGGCCAGGTGTGATATGGCAGTGTCTACACCAATCACCACATCTAAGTTCATTATCAATCCTGAAGTTTCTACGAAACTAACAATAGTGCCTGGGTAACATGTGACTCCGGCTTCTGCTAATGCCTGCTCTTCTTCGGCTGTGACATCTATTTGTAGGTTGATCCACTCGTACTCGGGATTGTTTTTGATCATTTCCAGTATCACAGCAAATGGAACACCTTTGTGTTGATTGAGCCAAGAATCTCTACGACCACTCCAGTTGATGCCCACACGCATACGTGTCTTGGGCCCTAGTCGTTGTTGCCAGACTTGCACAGCATGGGGTTGTGCAGTGAGATAACTCTGCACCTTGGGTATGTTGTCAATAGTAACGCCTAGGATTCCAGGAATGCTCATGATAGGCACCCAGTAATCAAATTCACCCATGTCGGTGGTATAGCTGCCGACCTGTTGGATGATGTTGCTGTTCTGCATGACCGGAATCAAGCCGTCGGTAATCTGAAGTTTGATCTGGGCACCCATCACATGCAGATTGTACAAGAATCTCACAAATTGTATGCAATCGCCGTGCCCTTGTTCTCCCACTACCAAGATAGTTTTGCCCTCTAGTGACTCGCCACGCCAGCGCGGTTGTGGATATTTGGGTTCTGTCCCGGCCAGATGTTCGTACTGCCACCGAGATTCATAAGCAGGCCATCCCTGCGAATAATCGCCCATGATAAGATGGCACACTGCCAGATTGAATTTGGCTGTGATGCTGGTGGGATCTAGTATGATGGCATGTTGTAAGAATGGCACAGCACGAGCAGGAAATCCCATCTCGCGCAGAACATTACCATAATTGTTGAATGCTGCCGAGGACTCTGGATCTTGTACAAATGCCTGGGCGTAGCATGCTATTGCCTTGGCCGGTTCGTGAGTGGAACGATGCTGATTGCCAGCTTCTATTAGGTCGTTTGATGTCATGGAATATTTAATAAAATCCGCTGTGCGGTGTTAAATTTTAACAGGCTGCTAAATACTTGTCAACACAATACGGTGTTTTATGCAGGACACCACTGCGTAGCGGCTAGAACCCGCATTGGGCTTCTATAAGGAGAAATCAAATGGGAAGAGCTCTAAAAATTCAAAAAAACAGTGTTGGTTCGGGTACAACAGTAACTGGCACAGTCACAGCATACAACCAAAACATTCTAACTGACGCTGGTTTTCCTAACTTCGGATCGCTGACTAACCCAGCATACAACACACCAGTTCAAACACTAGACACCACACAATTCTTGGGTGTGGTTGGTGGTTCACCTGCTACTAGTACAGCAAGTGCTACATTTCCAGAAATTGCCGCAGTTGTAAACATCAGCTTAGCTGATAGCACCAGCACCACAGCAGGCGCAGGCAGAATCATACGTCAAAAAGGAAGCCACAAATTCTTAGTGGCCTACACTGCCGCTGCTACAGCAGACGAAAGTTTTATTGTTGGTCAAGCCTATCAAGTTTCCACAGTTGGCACCACTGACTGGGCAGCCGTCGGCGCTGGTACTGGTGTAATTGCAGGTGATATCTTTACAGCCACAGCCGTGGGTGCAGGCACAGGCGAAGCATATCCTGTGGGCGTTTGTGTTTTGTCCAACACAGCCACTCCGGCAGCTGGCTTCATGAGCATTGCTTACTCTGTAGGTGACAGCTCGGCAGTTTATGCTAGCTATATCACCAACAAGTGGGTGCGTGATTGGAACGGCATGACTTATGGTACATACGCTAATTCTAATCTTGGTGTTAACATTCAATCTGGCGAAAATCAATATGTTGCTAACTTCTTCACAGACGAAGGTAACGTGACTGTGTCTGGTGGCGAAATGGTTGGTTCTACTTCAACTGACAATGCCACAATCCAACTGGCTCAGATCGCCAGCGTCACATCTTAATTTGTTAGGTAGTGGAGTCCTCCCAGCTACATACTGGGAGTATTTTTTATGAGCAGAGCATTTGTATTAGGTAATGGGCTGAGCCGTCAAGGGATTGATTTAAATCTCTTAAAATCACTTGGCCCTGTGTATGGTTGCAATGCATTGTATCGCGAGTTCACACCAGACGTTTTGGTCAGCACCGATGTTCCTATCAGCGAAGCCATACAAAAAACAGGATACGCACAACGAAATCGAATGTACACACGTCGTCCTTTGCCCGATATGGGTGCAGAACGCATACCTCAAGACTACTTTGGATTCAGTTCAGGCCCGGCAGCAGTAGCACTAGCGGCGCTGGATCGTAATGTAGCAATCTACATGGTTGGGTTTGATATGGGCCCAACCAAGCATGGCAAGTTCAACAACTGCTATGCAGACACTGAGTTCTATAAAAAAAGTTCTTCCAATCCTACCTATGCAGGAAATTGGACAAAACAGCTGGTCAAAATCTGTAAAGATTTTCGTAAAACTAGTTTTTATCGAGTGGTAGGTGCCAGCACCACAGCCAACATACCAGACTTGAAAAGCCTAGGTAATCTACATCACATGCCCATAGACGACTTTTTGAATCGTATAAATAACACAAAGGAACTTTGAATGTCTACTTTCAAGCGTGTGCTCGGTAATCTTACCATACAAACCGTTACAGCATCTGATGCAATCACTTTGCAAGGTGGTACAGTAGTTGTAAGTGGAAACCTCACGGTATCTGGAAATGCTACCATAACTGGTAATCTTTCGGCCACAGCACTGACTAACGGTACTACAAATCTTGGGATTCCTCTAGCCAGTGGCAACGCTAATATCACCGTGGGCGGTACCAGTAATGTAGCTGTGTTTACTTCAACTGGTGCCAATATCACCGGTACTGCTAATATTAGTGGAGCAGTTACCACAGCTAGTACTATTAGTGCAACAGGCAACCTAACCAGCGGTAATATTTCAACTGCTGGATTAATAACGGTCACCGGTAACGTGCAGGGCGGTAATCTACGAACTGCCGGCCAGGTAAGTGCCACAGGTAATATCACTGGCGGTAACGTGTTAGGCGGCGCCAATGTCAACGCAACCACACACACAGGTACCACTGTAAGTGTAAGTGCAAACGTAACAGGCGGAAACATATTGACAGCTGGACTGATATCGGCCGGCAGCACAATATCAGCAACAGGCAACATCCAAGGTGGTAATCTACGTACCGCAGGCACAATTTCAGCAACCGGTAACATCACCGGTGCTAATCTAGCGGTCGGAACAACCACTCCAGATTGTGAAGTGACCATATTGGCCACTCCTCAGAGCGTGGTCTACTCAATCACAGGCAACAGCACCACAGCAGGAACTGATTTACATATTTCGGGCGCGGATGGTGCTAATACTAGAATAACACAAGATGCATTTGGATCAGGATCGTATAGTGCATTCACTGGAAGAACTGCTGGCGGAACTGGAACTGCTCCTACTGGAACACAACCTGGAGACACATTAGCCCAATTCACAGCACGTGGATTCAGCAGTGGTACATTACAATTTGGTAATGTATCAACCGGCAGATTGGACATCACAGCCGCCGAAGCATTCTCAGATACCAGCAGAGCTACCAACGTACAGATATTCACCACAGCCGTTGGCGCAATAACTCCTACATCGGTTGCTGTTTTTTCCAGTGCAGCTGGACTGAGTGTAGTAGGCAACGTAGCAGGTGGTAATTTACTTTCTACTGGGTTGATAAACGCAGTAGGCAATATCACTGGCGGCTATCTAATAGCAAACTCAGACGTACAAGCAGGAAATTTACGAACAACCGGAACAATTAGTGCAACCGGTAACATCACAGCAGGTAACGTGCTAGGTGGTGCCAATGTCAATGCAACTACTTTGACTGGTACTACGGTCAGTGTGTCAAGCAACATCACCGGTGGAAATATACTATTTGGTGCAGGTAATGTCAGCGGCATTGGTAATATACTAGGTGGACTAATAAGTGTGTCGGGCAACATCACTGGCGCCAACATTATTGGTGCTATCATTGCCGGAGCAAATCCTATTACCACAACTGGTAATATCAGCGGCGGCAATTTGCTGACCGGTGGATTGGTTTCAGCAACCGGCAATGTCACCGGCGGAAACGTATTAACAGGAGGCTTGATTTCAGCAACCGGCAACATCACAGGTGGTAACGTATTAGGTGGTGCCAACGTCAACGCAACCACACACACAGGAACCACTGTTAGTGTTAGTGCAAACGTAACAGGCGGAAACATATTGACTGCTGGTCAAGTAAGTGCTACAGGTAACATCACAGGCGGTAATGTGTTAGGTGGTGCTAATGTGAATGCCACAACTCACACAGGTACCACGGTCTCAGTAACTGGCAACATCACAGGTGGTAATGTAATATTTGGTAGTGGCAATATCACCGGCACAGGAAATGTCATTGCAGGAAATGTATTAGGCGGTGCTAATGTTAACTCTACTTTGTTTACTGGTACTACAGTTAGTGTAAGTGCAAACGTAACAGGTGGCAATGTATTAACAGGTGGCCTAATCAGCGCAACTGGCAACATCACCGGTGGCAACCTAACTGGTACCAGCATTGTGGGTACACTGACCACAGCAGCACAAACCAATATAACTTCAGTGGGCACGTTGACCAGTTTAGCAGTAACCGGTAACACCACAAGTGGTAATTTATTAACAGGTGGATTAATATCTGCAACTGGCAACATCACCGGTGGTAACCTAACTGGTACCAGCATTGTAGGCACATTAACCACAGCAGCACAAAACAATATAACCTCAGTAGGTACACTGACTAGTCTGAGTGTAAGCGGCAACATCACTGGTGGTAACGTCATAGGCACCATTGCTGCCGGCGCAAACACAATCACCACAACTGGCAACATCACCGGTGGCAACGTGTTAGGCGGAGCCAATGTGAATGCAACCAGTTTAACCGGTACCACAGTATCGGTCAGTGCAAATATTATTGGTGGTAACATATTAACCGGTGGTGCGATTTCAGCAACCGGTAATATCACAGCAGCCAATGTGCTAGGTGGTGCCAATGTCAACGCAACCACACATACAGGTACCACAGTTTCGGTCAGTGCCAACGTCACAGGTGGTAATTTATTAACAGGTGGATTGATCTCGTCTACTGGTAATATTACCGGTGGTAACCTAACTGGTACTAGCATTGTGGGTACGCTGACCACTGCGGCACAAACCAATATTACCTCAGTTGGTACACTAACTAGTTTGGCAGTAACAGGCAACATCTCGGGTGGCAACGTGCTAGGTGGTGCCAATGTCAACGCAACCACGCACACAGGTACCACTGTCAGTGTAACTGGCAACATCACCGGTGGCAACGTGCTAGGTGGTGCCAATGTCAACGCAACCACACATACAGGAGCCACGGTATCAGTAACCGGTACCATCACAGGTGGTAATGTATTGACAGGTGGCCTGATCAGTGCCACTGGTAATGTAACCGGTGGTAATATTATCACTACCGCAGCGGTTAGTGCTGCATCAGTAAGTGCATCAGGAAATGTAACAGGTGGTAATGTCAACACAGGCGGATTGATCACAGCGATCGGCAACATCATTGGCGGCAATTTACAAACCGCTGGAAATTTGATTGCCGATGGAAATGTGATTGCTGGTGCTGCAATGAGTTTTGCTCCACTGACTGCTCCAGTTCAAGCTGCTGCTACCGCTAATAGCTATGTACAATTAATAGTACAGAATAAATCAAGTGGTCTGGCCGCAACAACAGATATTGTAGCAGTGGCAGATAATGGTAATGATACCGATGGTTTTGTTAGTATGGGTATCAATAGCTCGACCTACAATCAACCAGGCTATGCACTGACCACCGCCAATGATGGGTATTTGTATGTGACCGGCAATGTCACAACAGGTGGCGGCAATCTAGTGCTCAGCACTTACACTGCCAAGGACATTGTGTTTAGTACCAATGGTAGTGATACTGCCAACGAAATTGGAAGATTCAAGCATGCTTTTGGACTTAGCGTAACCGGTAATGTATCAGCGACCGGCAATGTTACAGGTGGTAACTTGAGCATATCTGGTAATATAGCAGCCAACAATGTTCTTGCTACTACAATAGTTAATGCTGCCAGCTACACAGGTGGATTGGTCAGTGTTACCGGCAATGTCACCAGCGGAAACTTGTTAACCGGCGGATTGATCTCAGCCACAGGTAATATCACTGGTGGTAACATATCAACTGCTGCATTGACTGCAACTGGTACTACGACCATGTCGGGCACCGTGAGCATGACCAGTTCGGCATTCACCCGCACAGCCACAACTCAAAACTGGACAGATGGCTCAATGACCACGGGGACTTGGACAGTTGGAGGAACTGCACAAACAGGTTTTCTAGCTCTGGGCAGATCTACTGCCACACAAATATTGTACCTTGCCAATGGTGCCACTTCCACTGGCAACACAAAAACCATCAGTATTGGTGAAAACGGAGTTGCCAATTCCGTCACCAACATCAGTATTGGAACTGCCGCCGGCAATGGTAATGTCACATTCTCTGCCAATACTTTGGTATCAATCGCCAACACATCTGGCACAGCACTCAGCGTGGCCGGTAACATCACTGGCGGTAATATATTATTTGGATCTGGTGTTATTAGTGGAACTGGTAACATCTATGGTGGTAACATAATTGGTACATTGACTCCTACCACATTGAGTGCCAGTGGTAACGTCACTGCCGGCAATTTACTAACAGGTGGGCTAATTTCGGCAACTGCCAACGTCATAGCCGGTAATTTATTAACAGGTGGACTGATCAGTGCAACAGGTAATATCACTGGCGGCAATATAAGCACCACAAGATACACAGGTACTTCGATCAGCGTGTCTGGCAACATCGATAGTGGTAATTTGCGCACCATAGGTCAGATCAGTTCTACCGGTAATGTCAATGTTCAAGCTGGAGCGTTTTTTGTGGGCGACGGAGGATTCCTCAGTAACGTGACTGCGGCTGCTAACGTATCGGTAACCACAATCGCCAATGGTACCACGTCGATGTCTATTCAATCATCGGGCGCTAACATAATAGTAGTAGTAGGAAATGTAGCACTTGGAAACATAAATCCATCAGGTTATGCCATAAACGGATATGTCAGTGCTAGTGGTAATGTAACAGGTGGTAATGTAATCACACCGGTAGTCACTGGTTCTACAATGACTATCAGCACCACTACTGCCAATGCCAATATTGTATTGACTCCAAATGGAATTGGTAATGTCACAACTGGCGCTAATGTAAGCGTTACCGGTAACATCACAGGTGGTAACCTAAGCGTGACCGGTATTGCTGGTACCTTGTCTACCGCTGCACAAGGTAGTATCACTTCGGTAGGTACATTAACTAGTTTAGCAGTCACTGGTAACATCACCAGTGGCAATCTAAGTGGCACTAGCATTGTGGGTACATTGACCACTGCTGCACAAACTAATATTACAAGCGTAGGTACATTAACCAGTTTAGCAGTCACTGGCAACATTAGTGGCGGCAACCTTTCGGGTACCAGCATCGTGGGCACATTGACCACTGCCAGTCAGACCAATATCACCTCAGTTGGTACTTTAGGTAGCTTGACAGTCACGGGCAATATCTCGGGTGGCAACATATTGGGTGGAGCCAACGTCAACGCTACCACTCACACAGGTACCACAGTGAGTGTGACCAGCACTGTGACTGGATCGCAATTCAATGGATCTGGCGCTGGATTGACCAGCATACCTGGCGCTAATGTAACAGGTACATTAAGTATTCCTACTTCAAGTTATGCTGCCACAGTAAGTGGTGCTGCCCAAGCCAATATTACCAGTGTGGGTACATTGACCAGTTTGGCAGTGACCGGCAACATTACTGCTGGCAATCTGTCAGGTACTAGTATCGTGGGTACGCTGACCACTGCGTCACAGACCAACATTACCAGTGTGGGCACATTGGGCAGTTTAGCGGTAACCGGCAATATCTCAGGTGGTAATGTGTTAGGTGGTGCCAATGTGAATGCTACCACTCACACAGGTACCACTGTGAGTGTGACCAGCACAGTCACAGGAAGCCAATTCAATGGATCCGGTGCTGGACTCACTAGTATCCCAGGTGCCAATGTAACAGGCACATTGAGTATTCCTACTTCGAGTTATGCTGCCACAGTAAGTGGTGCAGCACAGGGCAATATCACCTCAGTGGGCACATTGACCAGCTTGAATGTAACTGGCAACATCACTGGTGGTAATTTATTGACAGGTGGGTCAATATCATCAACCGGTACCGTGAGTGCAGCAGGAACAGTATTAACAGGAAACATTAGTGCTGCCGGGTATCAAGGTGGTTCCAGTGGGCTCAGTATCACAGGTAACATCATTGGCGGCAATCTTTCTGGCACCAGCATTGTGGGCACATTGACCACTGCTGCACAGACCAACATTACCAGTGTAGGCACACTAACTGGCTTGACAATCAACAATGCAACCATAGCAATCACCAATGGTGCCACAACTGGTACTGGTAATATTGGTTCGTCTACCGTTGCATTTAACACGGTGTTTGCTAAAGCAACATCGGCACAATATGCTGACTTGGCCGAGATGTATGTAAGTGATGCTGAGTACGAACCTGGCACCGTGATGGAGTTTGGCGGCGCACATGAAATAACCATCAGCAATACCCAAAATAGTGACCGTGTAGCCGGCGTGGTTAGTACCAATCCAGCTCACATAATGAATTCGTCACAGCAGGGCGAGCATGTGGTAGCAGTGGCCTTGACCGGAAGAGTACCCACCCGAGTCACTGGTTCTGTGTGGAAAGGTGCCATGATGATTTCCGCTGGAAACGGGCATGCGCAAGCCTGTGCATCACCCACAATTGGTACCGTGATCGGCAAATCCTTGGAAGATTACCAAGGCGAGTCGGGCGTGATCCAAGTGGTAGTGGGTAGACTATAAAATCATTCATGTAATTTTGGTTCTAGGGGTGTTGGTAAATATACTACACCCCTAGTAACTCTCATGACACAACAGATCATCAACACCGGTAACACATCAAATGATGGTACCGGTGAGGCATTACGCAGTGCTTTTATATCAGTAAATGAAAATTTTACCGAATTATACGCTGCCGGCCCGGTAGGGACTAATGTTTCCATAGCAGGAAATGTTATCACGGTCCTGGGGCGAAACAACAATCTAGTACTCAAGGGCAATGGGGTTGGCAATGTACAAGCCAACAGCTCGATTATTCCTTCTATAGATGCAGTCTACGACCTTGGCGCACCGGCTACACGATTTGACACGGTTTATTCTACATACTTTGTAGGCAACGGGTCTTTACTCACAGGCATAACGGTCAGTGGCGGAACTGCTATTGTTAATGGCAACAGCAATGTAAGTGTATCAGCCAACAGCGTAGTTACGATAGGTGTTGCTGGCACCGGAAATGTGGTCACGTTTGGTGATACCAATACCACATTCAACACCAACATCTCAGCAGCGGGCAACATCACCGGCAGCTATTTTATTGGTAATGGCTCACAGCTGACCGGGATTATAGCAACCAATAGTTATGGCAACGCCAATGTTGCTGCTAATCTAGCTGCATTTGGTACCAATCCCATATCCACCACAGGCAACATTGCTGGTAGCTATTTTATCGGTAATGGTGCATTGCTCACTGGTATTGCCAGTGGTAGTACTTCAAATATCGCCAATGGCACAAGTAATGTCACGGTTGCGTCCAGCAGTAATATCACTATTGGTGTTGCAGGTTCTACGGTTGCAACATTTGCCAGTACCGGCGAATATGTAACAGGCCTAGTCAGCGCCACAGGTAATGTCAAGGGCAACTACCTACTGGGCAACGGTAGTCAGTTATCCAATGTGCTGACCGTAAGCCAGTATACCACTGGTAACATATCCAATGTTGTTCCTAATGTACACGGATTGCTGTTTGATACCACCACTGGATTTAGTGTCACTGACATGGGCAACGGCAATGCCCTGATCACACTGGGCAGTTCGTTCAAGACTTGGGAAGTTGCCGGCCAGACCAGTCTAGTTGCAGTAGGTGAAGATACCGTAAAATTTGTTGATGGTAACAACATTGTTATAACCACCAATGCGCTGTCTACTCCGCAGCAAATCAAATTTTCACTCAGCGACAATGTATCAGTCTCGGGCAATATCACTGGTGGCAATGTTCGCACAATCGGATCAGTATCAGCCACAGGTAATGTCTCCGGCAATTATTTTATTGGTAATGGCTCACAGCTGACCGGACTGCCAGCATCTTATGGCAATGCTAATGTGGCTGCTAATCTAGCTGTGTTTGGTACCAATCCAATATCCACTAGTGGTAACATCACTGGTGGTTACATACTGGGCAATGGATCACAGCTTACCGGTATCGCATCTAGTTACGGCAATGCTAATGTTGTTGCTAACTTGGCAGCTCTGGGTACTAATCCGATATCTACCACAGGCAACATCTCGGGTAATTATTTTGTTGGTAACGGATCACAACTTACTGGAGTTATTGCATCCGGCGGTAGTGGCAATACCACAATATTAGGCACCCCTTCAGATAGCAGCCTAACAGGAAACACAGTGGCATATCAAGGATGGACTGCCAATACATATGTGACCGATGGATTAGATGATCTCAACCAGGTGGCTCTCAACATAGCTGGTAATACATTTGTGGGCAACACCTATATCACCTCCAATGTGTATGCTGGTCCTAGTCCACTAAGTGTATCATTGACTGGGCGTTATATTGGTAACCCCAACAGCTACCTATGGCAATTTGGAGACGGAACTGCAAACGTAATCACAGCAAATGCCACACACACATTTAGTAACACATTAGGTGGAACCTATACGGTGACTTATACTGCCTATAACACCACCGGTACCAATGCTGGAAATGCTGCTGCTGGGGCCAAAGGATCAACCAGCACAGCAACTACCACAATAACATTGTATACCCCAACTCCTATTCCAGCATTCACTGCCAATAGGACTAGTTTGGATACTCCTAATGGTGTACAGATAACCAACTCCAGCCAGTACTCCGAAACTTACTCAATCAATTGGGGAGATGGTACTATCGTGATCCCGGCCACCAACTGGACCACAGCCGCACATGTCTATACCAATGCCACAGCCAATACCGATGTGTTGTATGGTGTTAACCTAACTGGCAACAGCGCCAATGCAGGCGCCAGCCCAGTAAGCGTCACGTCGTCAAACACCAATGTCAAGGTATACTCATCGCAGGCCAGCAATGTGTTTGTCACTGCCAATGTGGCCAATGTGATCAATGGTGTGGGAACAATAAGTTTCAGGAATGATTCCACTGGTAATCCGGGTAATACAGCAAGTTTTGGAGCACAGCAGTTATACAATTTTAATTGGGGCGACGGAACCGTTAGCAATGTTAACATAGCAACAGGCATCGCCGGCAATCCAGCAGCAGCCAATGTCACACATGCTTTTGCACTGAGTGCAGCCAATCAATCCGGAAACAAATACGAACAATACACAGCCAACTTATATCTATACACTGGTTACAGCACCAGCCCATTCAAATCTAGCAACATCACCATCACGATTGAACCGCAGACTCGTGCTAATTTTGTTGGTGCCACAGCCAATGTCACTACCGATGCGACTGCTAACGTGGGCAATGCTAGAGTGGGTTACTTGTACACGGACTACAATGGTGCCAACCGATCGACCTTTACGTTCCAAAACACCAGTGAAAACAGCAACATCGCCAATTGGGCCTGGGGAGATAGCACATTCAGCAATGGTGTGTCTAACGTGGGAAATGTTGTACACACTTATACTACCACCGGAGCAAAAACCGTATCACTCACTGCTAACGGAACACCAAATGGCATTACCAGCACCGCACAGAGCAATACATCCAGCGTGACGGGCTATATTTTTATCGCGGCCAATCCCGCTGCACCTACCAATCTCAGCGGATATGCCAATCTAACAATCGCCAATGCAAGTCAATTTACCAATGCTCCTTTGTTAGCAGCAGGAGCAACTGATGCGTCGGGCGGAAACATTCCGGCCAATGGCACATCTGTCACACGTTTTGTGACCAGCACTCCGATCATGACATCAGCTAATGTGGTGTTGGCCAACACAGCAACCACAGGCACATTGACTGCGTATGTGAACAATGCTGCTGCTGGCAATGTAACATTTACCACATCCGGCAACACGGTAGGCACCACTAGCGCATTGGTCATTGCTGCGGATCAAGACTTGCATGTGGCCAATGCCGCTGTACCTAGCTCGTTCTACAAAGTGTTCAGTGCCAACATCAGTTGTGCATTGGGTAATCTAAGCACAGGATACAACAATTACAAACTATCACATACGGTATCGGGCAACACCAATTATGTGGGATTTGTCAAGGACAATCTAAATTCTGTGCCTACTCTAGCTACCGGCAATGTGGTCATGGCAGAAGCCACAGCAGGAACTTACAGATACATTTCTGGAATTCCATACTACAACACCGGCAGTCCGACCATCACGATTGCCAACCTGCAAGTGGCAAATCTTGCTGGACAAACATTTACTAGCACAAACCCATTCATACTGGACAGCGGCACGGTGTCCGAAGGATCAGGCAGCGTGGTAGCAGCCAGTCAGACCAAGTCATTGGCCGGAATTGACAATGCAGCCAACAGCATGTTGACCAGCAGCAATGTCAAAGCCAACATAGGCGTAGGATCAAACTATATCCTAGGCAACTTGACTGCCAACCTTGGCGGTACCAACAACAGCGTGAGTACTTTGCAGGCCAACATACTCAACGTGGTAGGAACCAGTGCAACGGTGCAACTGCCGACCAAAATACAGATGTATGCTGGAGCCAACTCCGGAGTAAACGAACAATCAATCACTGCATCTACCACTGGCAACACTCAAGCTGCTGTGCGTGTGGTCATGAGTTCAGCTGGCAATACTCCGGTATTCGCCAACACCATAAATTACTACACATCAAATGTGTGGAGTGGCGCACAAACTATTGCTAACACTCCTGAGGCTGTGGTACGATACGGAAATCTTACAAATTACATTGTAAATCTTTCAACGGGCTATCTGCCAGTTGGTCCCAATCTAGCTGTGGGAGGAAATCGAACTTCTACTCAATATTTTACCTTTGCGTTTGCTAGACCCAGCCTTGCTAATTTTGACATCAGACTAACATCCACCACTGGCATTGCCGGGCTGTGGATCGCAGCACCCAACACTACGATTGACCGCAGTGGGTATTCATCTCCGGTTCCGGGATTTCCGGGACCAACCAGCACCATCAACGGCTGGCTGGAAGGGTTTGTTCAGTACAGCGGTTCTGGAGTTCCGGGCGCCAGCAACACCGGAGGCAACGGCAGCAACGGCTGTGCTTTAACAGGGGCTGATGTTATACCACTAAATACCTCAATTGCCAATGTGTCTTACACAATGACTCTGGGATCACAAAATGCGGCCAATAGTTTTGGAAACAACATTTTGGTAAGAATTGCCTTAGCAAGTGGGCAAACTATCACTGCTTTATCAATAGGAACGGCGACTTAATATGTCAGATGCACAAAAATTAGATTATCTGTGGAAAAAAGTAGGTTATGGTGTAGCCAAAACTGCTGATTCCGCCAGCAAAGAAGCTTTCAACGAAAGCATTGCTAGTCCATTACTCTATCGTGGAGATTTGATTTGGACCCAAAGTGGAGATATTCCCAACACTCCTCCGGCTAACACCACTGCGTTGATCCAGGTGTACAAAGATGGCGGAGGTGCAGGATATAGTGCCACCGTGGAATGTACAGAAGATTTAACTGCTCCAGACAATCAAACCTGGTTAACTGGCCTGGCCAACTGGGTTCCTACCCAGTTTGGTGACAACTACTTGGTGCAAGTGTATGTGGCAGCATCTGGTGTGAGCAATCCACAGACCGTGGGCACAAAATTGTTTGCTGCTGGCTCGGGCAATGATGACACATGGTTCTTTGACTATCAAGCAGGCTTGTTGAACTTCAATGGTGCAAATATTCCAAGCCAGATTGCAACTGGGGTCACTGGCAAAAGTATCTACATTGTTGGCTACAGATATGTGGGTACCTACGGAGTAGATCCCACATACATCAGCGACGGTACATCAAATGTACAGGTAGTAAGCACTGACGGTAATGTTACTATAAGTGTGGATGGAACCAGTAATGTCGCTGTATTTTCTACTGGCGGCGCACAAGTTACCGGAAATATCTCCGCTACAGGCAACGTGGCAGGAAATTATTTTGTAGGTAATGGTGCGGCGCTGACCGGCATTGTGACTAGTGCAAGCGGCAATGTTGTTGGAAACTTGACCGTGACTGGAACTGCTAGCGTAGCAGGAAATGTCACAAGTGGTACTAACTTTGTAGGCAATGGTGCTGCATTGCTCAGCACAATGACAGATCGTGGCAATGATCAGAATAACTGGAACACTCTAATACAGATGGGTGTTTACACAGTCAACAGAACCAGCTGGTCGGGAACGGTAGGAACACCATTAGATAGTCAGGTATTTACAGGGCTGCTCGAAGTAAAAAACAGCACAGATACGTCAATTGAACAGATATTTTATCCAGGCACTGTGGAAAGTGGCGATATAAAAATACAATGGAATCGCGCAAACTGGAATGCAACTTGGACTGATTGGATTAGAATCGTAAATAACGACCAGATTGTTATAGGTGGAACATACTAAATAAGTCTGAATAGGAAGTTATTGACATGTCAGCACCAAATACAAATACAATTTTAATCAAACGCTCGGGGACTGCTAACTCGGTGCCGTCCGCACTTTCGCTAGGCGAATTGGCTATCAACTATGCTGATGGTAATTTGTTCTACAAAGACGGCACTAGCACTATCAGAGTCTTGGCCAGCAATCAATTTGTCAGTGTAACCGGTAATGTCACAGCCGGCAATGTCAATGCAGTAGGCCTAAGCCTCAGTGGCAATGTGATATCGCCACTGAATGTAACAGGCAATCTCACAAGCGGTAACATACTGACCCCAGGATTGTTGTCAGTAACAGGCAATATCACTGGTGGTAATTTAATATCATCATCGCTGACATCTACCCGTATTCCGTATGTGGGTACCAGCAGTCAACTAACAGACAGCACTAATTTAACCTGGAGTAATTCCACCCAGGTCATGTCGATTGGCGCAGGCGGCACAGAAATTGGCGGAAATACCGGTGTAGGATATGTAAAAGCCGCGACCGTAAGTGCAACCGGTAATGTTATTGGTGGTAACATTACCACAGCAGGATTGGTAACAGCAGTTGGAAATATTACTACCAGTAATTATTTCTTAGGTAATGGTGCTCTGCTAACTGGTGTTATTACCAGTGTGGCCAATATCAACAACGGCACCAGTAATGTAACCGTTGTGAGTTCAGGTGGCAACGTCACAGTCGGCATAGCCGGAACATCAAATGTAGCTGTGTTCTACAGTGGCGGGTTAAACATTACTGGAGCAATCAGCGCTAATGGTAATATAACCAGCGGTGGAACTATCAACACCACAAGTTTAAGTCTAAGCGGAAATATCACGTCAGACTTGAATGTGACTCCAAATATTGCCGGTGGCAATATCACAACTCCAGGATTAATCAGCGCCACTGGCAACATCACAGGTGGCAACGTAAGCGGTACTAGAATACTAGCAACAAATTTTGCGGGTACCACACTAAGTGTTTCCGGTAATGTGACCGGTGGTAACATTCTATTTGGTGCTGGGGTTGTATCCGGTACCGGTAATATCGCCGGTGGCAACCTAACAACCGGTGGACAAGTCAGTGCAACTGGTAATATAACCAGCGGTGGAACTTTATCTACCGTAGATCTAAGTGTTGGTGGTAATGTCCTTACATCGTTGGTACCAGCAGCCAACGTAACTCAAGACCTGGGTAGCGCCACACAGCGATGGAGAGACCTGTATCTATCAGGCAGTTCATTAAATCTAGGCGCACAAACAATCAGCGCCAATGCAACAACGGTCAACATTGGAACTGGTAACTTAGCCGGTGCTAACATCACTACTCCGGGACAAGTTTCAGCAGCTGGTAACATCACCGGCGCTAACATAGCAACATCAGGCAACATTAGTGCAACAGGTAACCTGTTTGCAGGCAATGTATTAGGCGGAGCCAATGTTAATGCAACCACATTCACCGGCACAACAGTTAGTGTAACAGGTAACATAAGTGGTGGCAACCTAAGTGGTACCAATATTGTTGGTACTTTAACAACTGCATCACAAACAAACATCACCAGTGTTGGTACACTAGGCAGCTTGTCGGTCTCGGGTAATACCACCAGCGGTAACTTACTAACTGGCGGCTTGATTTCAGCTGGTGGAGACATCACTGCCGGCGGATATGTATTTGGTGCCAACGCAAATATCACTGGCAACCTTGACGCTGGCAATCTAAGTGGTACCAGAATACTAGCAACAAATTTTGCAGGTACTACACTAAGCGTATCTGGCAACATCACAGGTGGTAATATATCAGGCGGAGCCAATATTAATGCTACCAGCTTGACTGGTACCGTTGTTAGCGTTTCGGGTACCATCACCGGTGGCAACGTACAAACAGGTGGTGTTGTAAGTGCAACAGGTAACATCACCGGTGGTAATTTAACCACAACCGGTAATGTCACTGGCGGTAATGTATTGTTTGGTACAGGTAATGTGTCGGGCACAGGCAATATCGCTGCTGGTTACTTTATTGGTAATGGTAGTCAGCTAACTGGTGTAATAGCCACGTCGGCATCTGCACTGGTTAATGGTACTACCAATATAACCACTGCACCAAGTGGCAATGCCAATGTTACCATTGCCGGCACCAGCAATGTGATTGTTTGGACTACCACTGGCGAGTATGTGACCGGTAACGTAAGTGCCAGTGGCAATGTAACCGGTGGCAATTTGATATCTGGATCACTGACTTCAACTCGTGTTCCGTATGTGGGCGCAGCAAGTCAACTGACAGATAGTACTAATTTAACCTGGGACAACCCAAATCAAGTATTGAAAATTGGCGCAGGTGGCACAGAAATTGGTGGCGATGCTGGGTTTGGATATCTAAACACCAAAACTATAAGTGCCAGCGGCAATGTAACCGGTGGTAATGTTGTCACGGCCGGTGCTGTATCCGCTGGTTCGTTGAGCCTAAGCGGCAATGTCACATCCGCACTCAACGCAACATCAAGTATCGCTGCCGGTACCACAATCAGCGCAGTGGGCAACATCACCGGCGGCAACTTAAATGCTGCTGGATTGAGTTTGACCGGCAATGTGGTATCTAATTTCAGAGCCAGTGCATCAATCGAAGCAGGCACCACAATAAGTGCAGTAGGCAACATCACTGGTGGCAACTTGAATGCTGCCGGATTAAGCCTAAGCGGCAACATAGTATCTGCAGTCAGTGCTACTTCCAGCATCACTGCTGGCACCACAATAAGTGCTACCGGTAACATCACCGGCGGTAACATTATCACAGGCGCTGCACTCAGCGCAGGATCAGTCAGCTCAGTTGGCAACGTCACTGGCGGCAATTTAATCACATCCGCTGCGATATCTGCAGGATCGGTCAGTGCCAGTGGCAACGTCAATGGTGGTAACATCACCACACTTGGTGTCATATCTACTGCCAGCATAGTATCAACAGGCAACATTGACGGTACCAATCTAAACGGTAGCGGGTTGAGTCTAAGTGGCAATGTCATCAGTGCATTGAATGTGACTGGTGCCATAGCAGACGCCAATGTTTCAACTCCAGGATTTGTCAGCGCCACAGGCAACATCACAGCTGGTAACGTCAATGGCGGCGCCAATGTCAATGCCACATTGTTGTCAGGTACCACAGTCAGTGTAACCGGCAATGTCACTGGTGGCAATGTCAATACCAATACCATAGTTGGTACTGCAACCACTATCCGATCAACAGGCGATCTGAATCTAAGTGCAACTGGCAACATTGTAGTTGGCACATACATCAATGGATTGACAAATCCTGTACAAGATCAGGATGCTGCTACCAAATCTTATGTGGATTCAGTAGCACAAGGTCTTGACATCAAGGCATCAGTATCGTATGCCACTGCCGCAACACTAAATGCCTATACCTACAACAATGGCACATCGGGAGTTGGTGCCACAATCACTGCCAACAGCAATGGCATATTGAGCATTGATGGATCAACACCGGTGAATGGCGAACGTGTTTTGGTCAAGAATGAAGCCGGGGCCAACGCACCGTACAACGGTATCTATGTGGTAACTGCTGTGGGAACTATCAGTACACCGTTTGTGCTAACTCGTGCCACCGATTTTAACCAACCTGCAGAAATACCCGGCGCGTTTACATTTGTTGAAGCCGGCTCTGTCAATGCTGATTCTGGATATGTATGTACTACCAATTCTCCAGTGACGGTTGGTACTACTGATATTGTATTCACACAGTTCTCTGGTAGTGGTTCATACACAGCCAACACCTCAGCTGGTTTGGTATTGGTTGGTACACAATTCAATGCCAAAGTTGATGATATAACAACTGCATTTGATGTCAGTGGCAATATTGTTGTCAAGGCCAGTGCTGCACTGACCACACCAAATATTGGTGCTGCAACTGGTACCAGTTTGAGTGTGACAGGCAATGTTACCAGTGGTAACATCAACACTGGCGCAATAAGTTTAACTGGTAATGTTATCACTGGGTTGAATGTCACAGGCTCAATTGCTGGTGGTAATGTCAACACACCCGGACTGATCAGCGCCACTGGCAACATCACTGGCGCTAATGTATTCACAGGCGGCGTGGTCAGTGCAACTGGCAACGTCAACGGCGGTAATATAATTTCTGCTGCTGCTATTTCTGCAGTTTCGCTGAGCCTGAGTGGTAATATTACGTCAGCACTGAACGTGACTTCAAGCATCACTGCTGGTACCACAATCAGTGCTGTGGGCAACATAACTGGTGCCAATGTCAATACCACAAACATCAGTCTAACTGGCAATATTGTATCAGCAGTCAATGCCAGTTCAAGCATCACTGCTGGTACCACAATATCTGCCATTGGTAATATCACAGGTGGTAACATCACAACCGCAGGCCTGATATCAGCCACAGGCAATGTCGATGGCGGAAATATCAACGCCACAACTGGATCTTACGTCGCCGGCGTGTCTGTTTTAACCGTAAATGCAACTATTGATGGTGGTACCTACTAATCATAAGTAGTAGGTAATGACCAATACAGTACTAATCAAGCGCTCAAGTACGGCAAATTCAGTCCCTGTTGCGGGAAATCTTCAAACGGGCGAATTGGCCATCAACTATACTGACGGCAATTTATTCTACAAAGACAACAACAACGGCGTCCAGTTACTGACCAGCAACAAATTTGTCAGTGTAACTGGCAATATCACTGGGGCCAACCTAAATGCCACTGGGCTAAGCCTGAGCGGTAATGTTGTATCCAATGTTAATGTAACTTCAAATATTGCCGGTGGCAATATCAAAACTCCCGGATTGATCAGTGCCGCGGGCAACATCACGGGCAATTATTTTATTGGTAATGGATCTCAGTTGACTGGCATTACAACATCCGCCGGCTCTGCTATCACAAATGGCACAAGTGACGTTACTGTAAGTGCCAATAGCAATATCACAGCCAATGTGTCCGGGACCACGATAGCCACATTTGCTAGCACAGGCGAATATGTAACTGGTATAATCAGTGCCACGGGCAATGTCACAGGCAACTTCTTTATCGGTAATGGCTCGTTACTGACCGGAATTTCTTCATCAAGTTATGGCAATGCCAATGTTGCTGCCAACTTGGCTGTGTTCGGAACAAACCCAATATCTACTAGTGGTAACATCACAGGCAATTACTTCATTGGCGACGGATCACAGCTGACCGGAATTGTATCCAGCTATGGCAATGCCAATGTTGCTGCCAACTTGGCAGCATTTGGAACAAACCCAATATCCACCACAGGCAACATCACAGGTGGTTACATACTGGGCAATGGATCACAGCTGACCGGAATTGTATCCAGCTATGGCAATGCCAATGTTGCTGCCAACTTGGCTGTGTTCGGAACAAACCCAATATCTACTAGTGGCAACATCACAGCAGGCAACATCTTAGGCGGTTCAAACGTCAATGCAACCACACACACAGGTACCACGGTCTCAGTGACAGGTAATATCACGGGTGGCAATGTCAACGCCGCAGGATTGAGTTTAAGTGGCAATGTAGTAAGTGCATTGAATTTGACCGCCAACGTCACTACCACTGCCAACATTTCCGGCAGTTACATATTAGGCAACGGAAGCCAACTGACTGGTCTTCCGGTGACTTATGCTAATGCCAACGTGGCGGCTAACTTGGCAGCATTTGGAACCAACCCAATATCAACCGGCGGTAATATCACTGGTGGTAATTTTTATGTGCCAACAACAAACACCGGCTTGATTGGTGGAGTCATAGGCTTAACATATGCTGGATATTTTAATGGTACCAATCAATACCTAACCGTACCAAACGCTACCGTGTTGGCCGGCGCAGGTAATTTAACAATCGAATTTTGGGCATATCCGATGAATAGTTCAGGACGCTGTTTTATCGGTGGCACTGACTGGGAATTATACATGAGTGGCTGGGAAGTACGATTTGTACAACAAAACTCATATGGATTTAACAGTGGATTAAATGTTACTCCGGACACATGGAATCATGTGGTGTTATCTCGTGATTCGTTTGTATCTGGAACTTCTGGCAATTGGAGAATATTTGTAAATGGTGTGATGTATACCACGGCCAGCAATGGTGGATCACCTCTGAGTTCACCGTCGTATCTGGGCATAGGTATAAGTGTAGATAATGGCGGCACAAGAAATCCATTTGAGGGTTATCTGTCTAATTTCCGCATTGTGAACGGGGTAGGAGTTTACACATCTGCATTTACTCCCAGCACCACACCGCTAACACCAAATCAATTGGCCAATGTAAATGGTTCTCCTAGCGCAGCACTCACTGCTGGACAAACAAAATTATTAACCTTACAAAATAGTACCATTATAGACAACTCGTCGCAGGCACTGACAATCACAAATTACAATACCGTGGTGACTTCAACATCATCGGTTCTTGTTACTAGTGCCCAAGGAACGTTGATATATGATGGTAGTACCTGGCAATCGACTTCTATAATGGTAACTGGTACATTGTCGGCCACAGGCAATGTAACCGGCAACTATTTTATTGGTAACGGCTCGCAACTCACAGGCATTGCAGCTAGTTATGGCAATGCCAATGTGGCAGCCAACTTGGCGGCATTTGGAACCAATCCTGTATCTACCACGGGTAATATCACTGCTGGCAACATCCTGGGCGGAGCCAACGTAAATGCTACCACTCACACAGGTACCACTGTTTCGGTAAGTGCTAATGTTACCGGCGGTAATATATTGACAGGTGGTATTGTATCAGCTACAGGTAATGTAACCGGCAACTTCTTCATTGGTAACGGCTCGCAACTGACTGGACTTGCTGCAACTTACGGCAACGCCAATGTGGCAGCCAACTTGGCAGCATTTGGAACAAATCCCATATCGACTAGTGGCAACATCACAGCAGGTAATTTGCTAACCAACGGAGTGATCAGTGCTACTGGCAATATCACTGCTAACAACGCAATATTCACTGGCAATTTGAGTGTGGCAGGTAATGTAACCTACATTAGCAGTAACGTGGTCACTATCAACGATGTGGCAATCAATTTAGGAAACAATGCCTCCAACATAACTCAAGTGAACAATGGTGGCATTGAGCTAGGTCCTCAAGGCAGCCCATATGTCACATTCCTTTACAACAGTTCAGCAAATACGTTTACGTCAAATGTTGGATTAAGTGCAGTAGCTAATATAACAGGTGGTAATGTATTGACAGGTGGTATTGTATCGGCTACTGGTAACATCACCGGCGGTAATATCTTGGGTGGTGCTAATGTGAATGCTACCACACATACAGGTACCACTGTGAGTGTGAGTGCAAACGTAACTGGTGGTAATGTATTGACAGGTGGAATAGTAAGTGCAACCGGTAACATCACTGGTGGTAACCTAAGTGGTACCAGCATAGTGGGCACATTGACCACAGCAGCACAAACCAATATCACCTCAGTAGGTACGCTGGGTAGTTTGGCAGTGACTGGCAATGCCACAGGTGGAAATGTATTGACAGGTGGCATAGTGTCTGCAACCGGCAATGTTACAGGCAACTTCTTCATCGGCAATGGATCACAGCTGACTGGGCTTCCAGCAACTTACGGCAACGCAAATGTTGCGGCTAACTTGGCAGCATTTGGAACCAACCCAATATCTACTACAGGTAACATCACTGGCAATTACTTCATTGGTAACGGATCACAACTGACCGGTATCGCTCCAAGCTATGGCAATGCTAATGTTGCTGCCAATTTAGCCGTGTTTGGTACCAACCCAATATCCACCAGTGGCAACATCACAGGTGGCAACATAATCACGCCTGCGGCAATATCAGCAGTTTCGGTCAGCGCCAGCGGCAACGTCACAGGTGGTAATGTCAATACCAACACCGTAGTTGGCACAGCTACTACAATAAAATCAATTGGTGACCTGACTCTAAGCACAACCGGTAATATTGTAGTTGGCACCTACATCAATGGATTGTCAACGCCGGTTCAAGATCAAGACGCAGCAACCAAAGCATATGTTGATTTAGTGGCACAAGGTTTGCACATACACGATTCGGCCAACTTGGCATCCACTGCAGATTTGGCCACATACACCGGTGCTACCGTTACCTACAACAACGGTTCGAGTGGGGTAGGAGCCACATTGAGTCTTGTGGGCAACACACTGACCACACTGGACGGCACGGCCATTCCAGCACCTGCCAGCACTAGGCTGTTGATTAAAAATCAGGGCAATGCTGTACAAAATGGCATGTATAATTATACCAGCAGCAGTTTATTGACTAGAAGCACGGATTTTGATACTTCGGCTGAAGCTGCTGGTGGCGACTTTTTGTTTGTGACTTCGGGTGCCACACTAGCAGACACCGGTTGGGTGCAAACCACAGACAACCCTACCTTGGGCACCAGTCCAATTGTGTTTACCCAGTTCTCGGGCGCTGGTACATTTTCTGCCAACACCTCAGCCGGTCTAGTACTAAACGGAACCGTGTTCAGTGCAAAAACTGACAACATCAGTACTGCATTTGACGGCACTGGCAATATTGTTGTCAAAGCCAGCGCACAACTGACCACACCCAATATCGGTGCTGCAACCGGAACAAGTCTTAGTGTGACCGGCAACATCACAGGTGGCAACGTGCTAGGTGGTGCCAACGTGAATGCTACAACGCTAACAGGTACAACCGTTAGTGTGACAGGTAATATCACAGGCGGCAACATCTTGGGCGGTGCCAATGTTAACGCCACAACTCTAACCGGTGCTACGGTCTCTATAACAGGTAATATTATCACTGGTGGCGGCATAGTGTCACGCTCGGTGTCAATCGCAGATGGCACATCAGTCACCATCAATGCTGACACCACAGATCTTGCCACACAAACAAACACTCAGGTGGCAGGCATATTGACAATCAATGCTCCAACCGGCACTTTGACAAACGGACAAAAAATCATGTTTAGATTGCAATCATCAAATGTGCAGACTTTTTCTTGGAATGCAGTGTTTGCCGGTTCAACAGATCTAAGTTTGCCTACTGCATCCAGTGGTAGCAGTAAATATGATTATGTAGGATTTATATACAACACCACTGCTACAAAATGGCAAATATTGGCCAAGAACTTTGGATTCTAATGGCATTGATAAAATAGGTAGCTCAAGGATAAAGTATGGCAGTAACATTCGTCGCTTCTAGTGCTGTAGCTACAGGAGACAATCCCACTGTTGCAGTTCCTGCAGGTTATGCTGAAAAAGACTTATTAATAATCGTTACTACTGGTACGGCTACGCCCGCAACACCTTCTGGTTGGACAGCAAGGTCGGTACAAGGTTCTAATGGATTTTTAACTATTCTAACTAAATTTGCTACTAGTTCAGAATCGTCTGTAACATTATCTTTACTCGGCACCACAACTAGTGCAGTCATGCTAGCCTATCGAGGGGCGGCCGCAATTGATACTATTAGTGGTATCACTAATACAGCAAGCGGCACTAGTTTAGCACCTGGACAGACTGGAAATACTTCAACTAATGATTGTGAAATTAGTGTTTGGGTCGCTGATAATGTAGCCGGTACTTGGGGCGCGGCTCCCTCGCCTACAACAAGTAGAGTCACTTCAAACCCCACTACTGCGGTCAACGGTATATTTGTTGTTGATGAGACACAAGCCGCATCAGGTAATAGTACTGCTAGAACAGCAACTATTACTAATTTACATAATATTTCTGCTCTTGCTATCGCAGTCATACCAAGCGGTCGTTATTGGGTAGGTGGAACAGGAACATGGAATACCGGTACTACAACTAATTGGTCACAAACCTCAGGTGGAGTAGGTGGTGCAAAAGTCCCAACAGCAAACGACCCTGTATTTTTTGACCAAGCAGGTACTTATACTGTCACTATGACAGGTGCATTGACCTGTTATAATTTAACTGTAAGTGCCGGTACGGTTACATTCGCAACTGGTACTACACCTACTCTTGCTGTGTCCGGTTCTATGTCATTGATAGCAGGTACTGTATGGAATAGCACTGGCACAACTACATTCAATTCTACTAGAACCGCCGGTGAAACGATAACAACAAACGGCACTGCATTAAATGGTAGTGTTACATTCAATGGAGTAGGCGGTGCATGGAGTTTGACTAGCGCATTAACAACTGGTGCAACACAGACTACTACATTAACTAACGGTGCATTATCTCTTAATGGATATGATTTAACTACTGGTATATTCAGTTCAACTAATGCTAATACTCGTTCAATTGCGTTTGGTGCAAACTATATTATACTAGCACATACTACCGCTGCACAAACTGTATTAAGTATGGCAACTGCTACTGGATTTACTTATACAAGCAGTGGAACATTTGGATCAGGAACAGGTTGCTTCCAGGCCACAATGAGTACCACAAGAACATTTACTTTTGGTACAGCCAGCGCCTCAGGTACAGCAGCTAATGCTCCAATACTTTATCTGGTCAGCGGTGCCTCTGTCCCAACAATAACCAGCGGCAGTTGGTTTAGAGAAATAGATTTTGGAACCACAGCATTTACCATCGCAGCAACCAATCTTAATTTAAGCTCGTTGAAATCTAATTTGAGTACCAGTGTTCTTACAGCTTTAACAGCCACCATGGTGGGGACCGGATCAATCCGTACAAACACATCCATTGGTCCCTTGGTTATCAACACCTCTGCTATCACAACCACCTTGGCAGGTACCACATTATGTACCACAGCCGCATTGACCCTGGGCACACTGGATCTTGCAGGCAACACACTCACTTGCTCAAGCACATTTACCTACAACGGCGGAAGTTTACTCACTGCCAGTGGTGTTCTCAATTGCACAACATTCACGATCAATGGTCCAGCATTTAACTTCACAACTGGAACAATAACTCCCAGCACCAGTTTTGTATTAACATCAGGGTCATTCACACTCAATGGTGGTACACTATCGCCGGTTCCAACATTTACACATACAGCAGGTACGGTAACATTTAATAGTAGTTATTCTTTAACAGTTACTGGCACTTATACATTAACTGCCGGAGTATTGACATTAGCAGATGGGGTCACATTAACTACAGGTATATTCAGTTCTAATAATTCAAATACTCGCTCAATTGCATTTGGTAGTGCAAGTGCAGGAAACATCAATCTCACGCATACCACAGCAGCCACAGTGGTTCTTGCCATGACCACAGTCACTGGGTTCTCGTACACAGGTCCGGGTGGATTCACAGTTGCGGACATGGCCAACACCCGAACATTAACATTCGGAACCACAGGCGGATCGACCGCAAACGCTGTAAACGTGACATTTACTACAGGTGCTAGTGTAGCAACATTGACCACCGGTGGTTGGTATAAAAATTTAACTTTTGGTACAACCAGTTTCAATCCAGGAACGACCTCATTAAATATAGTTAATAGTGTGACATTGTCGGCAACAGGGGCCTACCTTACACTGACTCTAGTACCGCAGGCCAATGTTACATACACTTTTAACAGCGCGTCATTTGGCCCATTAACAATCAATACCACTTTTACGGTCACCATGGGAAGTGCAGCAAATTGCACAACATTTGCCATGACCGCTGGTACATTGGATTTTGCGACGTACAATCTGACCTGTTCGGCTGCTGTGACATACACTGGCGGTACATTTTCAAATTTTGGAACATTGGCCTGTACCACATTCACAATCAATGGCCCAAGTTTTAGCTTCTCAAGCGGCACAATAAATCCTAGTACCAGTTTTGTGCTGACCACTGGATCATTCACATATGGCGGCACAGCCACACTAGGTGCAGTACCTACATTCACTCATACTGCAGGTACTGCAACATTTAACAAAAACTATGCATTAACAGTAACTGGAACATACACGTTGACTGCCGGCACATTGACATTGGCCGATGGTGTTGTGTTAACCACTGGAATATTCAGTTCAACAGGAGCAGGTGTACGCTCAATTGGATTTGGTAGCACAACTGCAGGAAATATAAATCTCACCCATACCACTGCTGCAACCACGGTTCTGAGTATGGCCACAGCCACTGGGTTCACTCTCACTGGCGCAGGTGGATTTATTGCTGCCGCCATGAGCAATACAAGAACATTCAACTTTGGTGCAACCGCCGGCGGTTCGGTGACTAACGCACCTAGTTTGACATTTACCACAGGGGCTAGCGTGGCCACATTGACCACGGCCAGTTGGTTTGATAATCTAAATTTTGGTACCACTGCATTCAATCCAGGAACCACTGCATTGAACATTGCCGGTGACTTGACATTGTCTGCAACTGGTACATATACTACCATGACTCCAACCATGTTGGGCACAGGTACTATTACTAGTAATAATAATACTACATTAGTATCATTAATAATCAACAGCACTTCAGGGACCACCACATTAGCAGCACCGCTGTCCTTGGCTGCCACTAGTACTACCACATTGACCAGTGGCACACTGGCTCTGAATAGTTATAATTTGACCACTGGCATTTTTAGTTCTAGCAATACCAACACACGGTCTATTGCGTTTGGTGGATCAACTCCTGGAACTTCTGCGTCATTTAACGGCAGCACTCAATATGCCAGCTATGCTATAAACAGCAACATACAGGTGACCGCCAATCAACCTTTCACAGTGGAGTTTTGGCTATACACTCCCACTCAAGTACAGACCGCTCCTGCTGTTTTTGGCACCAGTAACGACGGAGGCCAGACTGGAGACATGGCATTTTTTGTAGGGCATTCTGGTCTTGGTATAACCAATCAATATGGATTTTATTTGGCTGGGTTAACAGGTGGAGTGGGCGGAGCCGGAACTACCTCAAACCTATTGGCCAGCACAGGTAATTACATTAAAAATGCCTGGACACACATAGCCTTGGTGAGAGTGGGTACTGATGCATTGTACATGTATATCAATGGGGTGCTTAATGCCACGGCCACATACAGCGGTGCTATCAACTTTCCTACCAACACATTATGGGTAGGAACATCGGGCAATAGTTTTCCTGGATCGCACTACACTGGGTACATTTCTAATTTCCGTTGGGTAACTGGTGTGGCAGTTTACACAGGAAACTTTGCAGTTCCTACAGCACCATTGACTGCGACTCAAAGTTCGGGTACCAATATATCTGCTATCACAGGTACTCAGACCAGCATATTGTTGAATACCGTGACCGGGGCTAATATATTGGCAGATAGTTCGACCAACAACTACACACCTACCAATAACGGTAGCATAACTGGGGTATCTTTAAATCCTTTTACCGGTCTTATCAATCTTGCACATACCACAGCAGCACAAACTGTATTGAGCATGGCCACTGCTAGTAGTTTTACGTATACAGGTACAGGTGGATTTGCCGCAGATGCAACAGTCACTAGAACTTATACGTTTGGTACATTAGCTATAACAGGTGCCCAATACCCCAACTTGTCACTCACGGGTAGTGGTACAGCAGTACAAACATTCACCACTGCCAGCTTTTTTACAAATTTAAGTTTTGGTACCACTGCATTCAACCCAGGAACCACAGCACTAAACATATACGGTAGTTTGACATTATCAAGTGGTGGCACATTCACGACCCTAACACCAACTCTATTGGGTACAGGTACTCTTACCAGTAATAGCAATACCACACTGGCGGCATTAACAATCAACGCCTCAGCAGGAACTATCACATTGGGTGCTGCATTCGCTTTGGCTGCCACTGGCACAACCACATTAACAGCCGGTACTCTTGATCTTGGCGGGTTTGACTTGACCACTGGTATCTTTAGTTCTTCCGGTGCAACAACTCGGTCAATTGTGTTTGGCACAAACAACATTGTGCTGGCTCATACCACAGCAGCACAAACTGTATTGAGCATGGCCACTGTCGTTGGATTCACTTTTACAGGTACAGGTGGATTCACTGCAACTGCGGCAGTCACTAGAACTTATTCGGTTGGCACTGCATCCGGCGGGTCATTGACCACAGCACCTAACTTGACATTGACTGGTAGTGGCACAGCAGTACAAACATTCACCAGTGCCAGTTGGTTTAAAAATTTAAGTTTTGGAACCACAGCATTCAACCCAGGAAGCACAGCACTAAACATAGCGGGCGGTTTGACATTATCAAGTGGTGGTTCTTTTGCAGTTCTAACACCAACTCTATTGGGTACAGGTACTCTTACCAGTAATAGCAATACCACACTGACGGCATTAACAGTTAATACCACCGGAACTATCACATTGGGTGCTGCATTTGCAATGTCCGCCGTTAGTACGTTTACATTAACAGCCGGTACTCTTGATCTTGGCGGGTTTGACTTGACCACTGGTATTTTTAGTTCTGACAACACCAACACACGATCCGTTGCGTTCGGCACAAACAACATTGTGCTGGCTCATACCACAGCAGCAACCACGGTGTTGAACATGGCCATCGCCACGGCGTTCACCTACACAGGAACAGGCGGATTTGCCGCAGATGCAACAGTCACCAGGACCTATGTTTTTGGAACTACAGGTGGATCTGCGACCATATCACCCAATCTAACACTGACCGGTACCGGCACAGCCATTGCTACAATAACCACAGCCAGCTGGTTCAACACCTTGGATTTTGGATCAACAGCGTTTACTATCGCAGCGACTGCATTGAACTTGAACGGACTAACATTGTCCACCGGTGGTACATTTACCAACTTAACTCCGACCATGGTAGGCACAGGTACCATTACCACCAACGGCAAAACACTACCCACACTGATCGTCAACACCACAGGTACCGCAACCTTGGCTGGCGCACTCACTTTGAGTGGTGCTCTCACACTCACACAAGGAACACTGGCTTGTTTGACCTATGCAGTATCCAGTGCCACGTTTGCAAGTACCGGTACGCTGACCAGATCCATGACCGGATCGGGCACATACACCATAACCGGAGCAGGCGCTACTGCATTTTCTAATGCATCTGCTACTGGTATAACAATAGTTGGATTGATTATCAGTATGACAGCGGCCACAGCAAAAACATTTGCTGGCGGAGGAGGCTCATACTCAACGCTGAATCAAGGTGGTGCCGGTGCGTTGACCATATCGGGCGATAATTCGTTGAGTGATCTAACAGCAACCACAAGACCCAGCACGATTACTTTCACAGCAAGTTCTACTCAGACATTCGCTGATTTTACTTTGAGTGGTGTGCTGGGCAGTTTGGTAACAATCAACAGCAGTGCCCCAGGAACTCAAACTACTTTGAGCAAAGCATCGGGTACAGTAAGTGTTGGTTATTTGAGTATCCGAGATTCTATTGCCACCGGCGGCGCAGGATGGTATGCAGGCACAACATCAACCAACGTCAGCAACAATCTTGGTTGGATATTTACTGCACCGGGCAGTGTTTATCTTGGAAACTTTTTTGCGTTCTTCTAAGATTCAACTGCGGCGAAACGCATTTTCAATTGATTCAAGTTTGGTCTGTATGCCTTCGAGATTTACCGTAGACCACAATCCCGGATGCATGGGTCTGGGCCAGGTACCTTGATCGATCCAAGCATAGCCCAGATGCTCGTCGTTGAGAATGGGAATGAATTCATCATCAACCACACACACCCAGGTGTGATATTCAAACATACCATCTGCTGATGTGAATTTCTCTAATGGAACAAGCCGTGTGTAATCGGGAAAGCTGCCCAGCTCTTCCACACATTCGCGTTCCATGCCGCCCAGTAATGTTTCTCCGGTTTCTATCTTGCCACCTGGCAGTCCCCAGGACCCAGGATGTTTCACATCATTGCGCAGCAGGTACAGATATCTTCCGGTGCTTTGGCTGAGAAACCAAACTCCCACTGCCTTCAAAGTACCAGACTCCAGTTTCCGCCTGGGTAAATTCCTTGATAGCTTTTGATCCATTGAGTTCCGTCCCATTTGTATTGTATGCCAGTGGTGATGTTGGTAACAAATTGAATATCTGTGTCACCTTCAGCATTGAATACCACATGCCAGTAGTTATTGCTATATTCAATGATGTCATTGGCTTTGGCGATCAAAGCTCGATTGTTTGCACCCAACCATGCTTCTGCAGGGTATGTATTTCCGGTAGCACCGGTGGCTTCAGTCAATAGATATCTCACACCTTCTAAATTGGAATCTGCTGGATTGGGTCCATAGGTCAATGGGTTCACAATGGCATCTATAGGGTCCAAGGTGTTTTGCGGTGCAGTGTCTTGATCAACGTCAAACAACAAAAATCGATCATCATTGGGATCTAAAACTATGGTTCCGACCACTTCACTTTCGTCCTCTTGGCGCAGTCTTATCTGGCTGATTCCCGGACGTAGCACACCATATACTCCAATCACTGCTGGCCATAACAGATTGCTGTCGGCCACTATCTCAGTAGGAGTTATGGAATCGTTAGGCGGTTCTTCGGCCAGCTCTTGTTGCTGTAAGCATTGCAGTTTGTTGTTGATCAACACCACTGCCCAATTGTAAGGAGTGATCACTTGTCTAGTGCCCAACAGCAAGTCGTTGTTGATTAGAGCATTATTCAAATCACCTTGTGCGTCGTACATGCTGGCAATCACACGCTCGACCACACCCAGTTTCTTGACCTTGGCCGGCGATGAAATCCAGATAGGCAATCCAAATTTCAGTGTAGCAATGTCAATGGGATTTTCTGCACCTTGTGGGATAACTCGTGATGTCCATACACAATCATCCAGTTCTACCACACTGAGACTGGTCCAATCGAGATAGTTGTCAGTGCTTTGTATCTCCAGGCTGGGATTGAACAAAGTCAGGATCTGTTCCAGCAGTTGGAATTTCTGATTGGTGTTGCTGGTCCAAATGTCCAGTGTGATACCTAATCTATACGGCACAGGCATCAAGCGCTCGATAGTAAATGCATTGCCTTGGGTGGTTTCGTAGGTTTCTGTATCAGTGTCGTAGGTACGTTGACGAACTGACACCGTGTTTACATGATAAGGCTCTTGCATCCTGGGGCGATCGTAAGTGAGTGCGGACACGTAGAATGTCATCAGTGGAGTGCTGTTCATGCTGGCCGCTGAGTTTTCTTGCAGGATGGTCTGTGCATTTCTAGTGGCATCTCCGTAGCGCACAGGCACACGCAGCAGCGCAGCTTGTTCGCCGTCACGTCCATACTGAACTTGGAAGTTGGACACTATCCTAGTAAATTGCAGCAAGAATCTGCGTATCTGTTCGTCGTAAAAAAATTGTTGCATGTGTTAGCTGGACTTTTGTCCAGGTTGTGTTCTTGGATACGGATTAGGTGGCAAGCTACCGCCTTGGTCACCATTGTCCGCTCTGGGTTTGAGTATCTCGCTAAGACTCTGACGACTAGGTATATTGCCCATGTCTGTGGTCTCCACGGTGTATGTATTGTTGACAAAGGTACTGCGTAAAGTATCGTTGGTAACGCCATTGTTGAGATTGGTGCGAACGCTGTCTTCGATCTTGATCCAGCGAACACCATCATAACGGAACAGCCGATTGGGTTGATAGTCTAGTCTCAAAGCGTAATCTCCTGCGCCTGGATTGAGTGGGAAGGTCACTCCCGGGGTAACAGGCAATCCATTTGGGGCCACTCCTTGCCCAGTCAAGTATCCGACCGTGTAGCCATAACCTTTTGGTGTGACATCCATGCCACCCTGTGTGCCATCAACGGTGGTGCTACCATCAGCAGTGAGTGTGGATGGGTTGGCTGGTTGTAGATTCTCTGTGGGCAGCACATAAAACTTGGTGATATCGTATCCTGACAGCGGAACTTCAACATCGGCTTGAGTAAGGATAGCATCATTGATATTGTTATCTCTGGTTCTAGTGCCTTGCGATGCAGAGATAGTAGGCGGTGTGTATTCTTGCCAATAGTCTGTGTTGTTAATATCAATTCCGGCTGGTGTGTTTGTTTTGGCTTGGTAATATGTATCACCATAATTCACTATGCTGCCCGAAGGATAGAAATTGCCATCATCCCATATCTGTTGGCTCACAAATGGCTTGTTGGTAATGGTATCAAATTCTTGTGCATCAGTCAACGGCGTGGCTTTCACACGCCACAAGTGTGGTAACCAGGTCACGCTGAATCCTTCGCTGGCATAGGCTGCATCCTGGATCACATAATACTTGGAAAATGCAGTGGGCAAGTTTGGGTTCAGCGGATGGAAGTCTTTGAGATTTGGTATTTCTAGTACATCTCCGTTCATGAGTTTGCGCCCAAACGCATCAATCATGTCATTGTAGTGAAATGTGATGAACAAGGTATCATTGTTCAGGAACAGGCCAAATTGGGTAAGATCAAAGTCGATGTCTTGGGTATTGTACACACCGCGCATGGTGTACACATCCGGGTCGTATGCTCGATCACGGTTTTCTAACAACAGCAAGTCTTGGATATTCAGTGGGCTTTGTGTTTCATACACCGGTTGGGTAGCATCTGCATTGCCCGAAAATGCAGAATCAGCACCGCCAGTTTCGGGACCTAGATATTTGTGGCAGTACAAATCCAGTCCGCCAACCGTGTACATTTCTGAAATTGTACGGTCCAGGAATTGATAATCCCGGGTTCGGTTGGGGCGGAACATGGAAAGTTTAGGCATAGTGTGTTATTTATGGGCAGGTTGACCGGAAATTCTGTTTCAGCTACAATACCTGTATGAAAGTCATTAAGTTAGATCGACGATACAAACCGCACAAAGAAGCTGGGTATGAATCTGGTCTGCGGTTCAACGGTTGGTGGAACGAAAAAGACAAAATCAACCTGATTGAATCAATCTGCAAATCTCGCTTGACCAGCGGCTGGTCGTCCCAGAACTCTGATTGGCTTGCGTACTTTGGAAAACGGAGATCAGGCGAGTCCACACCCTACTACGTCATGTTCCGCAGGGAATCAGACATGACTTTTGTGCTGCTCAGCGCGGACTTGACCAAAAAATCATAGTGTGCTATAATTACATCATAAACACTAGCAAAGGAATCCTATGGCAACCCTAGCAACCAAAGCCGCACTGAAATCGATGAACCCGCGCAGCCCTGATACCAAGTATGTTGGCAACGAACCCGAGTGGCGTGTGCAACCTGAACAAGATCGCAATCGCATCAGCGCCATGAGCCATGCGTTTGGCTGGTATAACTATTTCTACGGCAAGAAAGAAGCCAAGGAAATGATTGTCGCTTATTTAGACGCACACAAACGAGTCAAGGATGCTAAAAAAATACGCACCTTGCCCGACAGCCAAGTACGCCTGACCACAGGCTGGCTGTGCCGCATGAGCATGATGGGGCTGGAACTTACAGATCAAGAACAGATCAAACTGGACAATCTCATCGCAGATTTGCTGGCAATCAAAGATCAAGCCGCAGCAGAAGTTGCTGAGCCTGAAGCAGCGGCCAAGCCCAACATCCAGGATCGTCTAAGAGAAAAGATGAAAGATTGTGCTGGCGAATTGGAAGGCATGCTTGACGACTTTGTGGCTGCTGGCTGCAAGATGTCAGCTGACTGGAAGCCCATCGCACAGATCCGTGGCATGAATGTGGCACCTCAGATGGTGTATCACATCGCTGACATCTGGAAAACACGCCTAGCGCATTTTGAGAAAGTGGTAGCCGGCAAAGACGCTCAATTGGTCGAAGGGTATTCCTACTTGTCCAAAGTGCAGTTGCGCAACATTGTGAAGTTCTGCGAGTCTGTTATCTCTGACTGCGGCGCATACGTGCAGATCAAGAAAGTGGAACGCAAGCCGCGCAAGGTCAAGCCTGTGAGCCCAGAGAAAAAAGCAGCCAAGTTCAAGCATCAGCTGGAACATGCTGAGCTCAAGCTCAAAGGGCTGCCTGCTGCATCCTTGGTGGACAAGAGCGAAGCTTGGTTGTACGACACCAAGAAGCGCAAGCTGATCCATGTGGTTGCTGACAGCCACGCAGGCAGTTTCACTATCAAAGGCAGCTCGATCATTGGATTCTCTGTGAGCGAGACACAGCAAAAAACATTGCGTAAGCCTGCAGAAACTTTGAAAGCCATGCAAGCCGCGGGTAAGCCTGCTGCTAGGAAGATTTTCAAGGACCTGACCACCACTGAGACCCAGTTTAACGGTCGCAGCGGTGATAATCTGCTAGTGCTCAAAAGCTGGTAAATAAAGGGGAACGGAGTTCCCCTTATGTCCGAAACTACACTACCACAACTCAAACAAGATTTAATCGAATACTGCCGCCTCATGCTAGGCGGACAGATCATTGACCTTGAGTTGGATCCTGAACACTACGAAGCAGCATACCAGCGAACTTTGGGTGTGTATAGGCAACGTGCCAACGCCGCGTATGAAGAAGCCTACATCTTCATGGAGTTGATACGAGATCTCAACATCTACACACTGCCGCAAGAAGTGCAAAGTGTGAGACAGATATTCCGACGCACATTTGGTGATGCCACAGGACCGTTTGCATCAAACTTTGATCCGTTTGCTCAGGCATCGCTCAATGTGTATCTGATGAATTTCAACGTAGCAGGCGGCTTGGCCACATATGATTTCTACAGCCAGTATGTGGAACTGGCGGCCAAGATGTTTGGCGGCTTCATGAACTACACATGGAATCCTGTAAACAAAAAACTACAGCTGATCCGCGATCCCAAGAACACTGGGGAAAATGTGTTGATCTGGTGTTACCAACTCAAGCCAGAAATCAATCTCTTGAGTGATTTTCAAATACAGCAATGGATCCGTGATTACATGGTGGCTGTGTGCAAGATGATCATCGGCGAAGCACGTGAGAAATTTGGCACTATTGCCGGCCCACAAGGTGGCGGCACCTTAAACGGCACTGCCATGAAAGCAGAAGCACAGGCACAGATGGACGCCAAAGTACTAGAACTGGTGAACTACGTGGATGGGTCACAACCAATTACCTTTGTGATTGGATAGAAATAGTGTGAACCGGGTACTGATAGCCGGCTGTAGTTTTGCCGGAATATTTAATCGAAATGCTGAACTACGTTGGGTCACACCCGGCATAATAAGCCAACAATCGGAGCTGTTACCCGATATCAATACAGAACGATTTCAATTTTTCGGAGATGATGCTGCCGGTAACAGAGCTATTGCTGCCCGTGTAAAGAATCAGCTACCTAAGGACAAATATGATCATGTGGTTGTTATGTGGACTGGTATAAACCGTGTAGACGTTCCAATGGAGAGAAAAGCACATGCCAAGATGCCGAACAAATATCGATATGTATCAGTATTAGAAAATTGGGTCTGGTATTTTTCCGGAGGGATGGGAGGTAGTTGGCAATATGATTCTGATTGTCCAGATATAGTGAAATCACAATTCCGCGATCAGTATCTGCACCAAACTTTTAGATCGGCCACAGATATTGCATTGGCAGCTATTTTAGAAACACAAGAATTCCTTGATTTTCGAAAAATTAATTATACCATGTGCTTTATATACGATATCCATCAGAGCTATGATGATGTGGTAGATAAAGTAACCAACACACGCCAACGGTACATGGGATTTGATCGATGGCCACAATGGCTAGCACTGGAACATTGCCTAGGCAAGGTAGACACCACCTCTAGTTTATACAACATGATCAATTGGAATAAATTTACGGTTCCTATTCCTCCTTATGAATATTGTCTGGAACGAAACATGTTGCAGATTGATGAATTCCATCCCACTAGTTCTGGCATGGTAGAATGGTTTGATACTCAATTGGGACTCAACATAACCAGTTGAGTCGTTGATGCTGTCATCATGTGTTACAATTTGTTATGGCAGATTTAATGATTGACATCGAAGGATTGGGTACTGGGCCGGACACCACTATCCTGACCATCGCAGCCCAGAGTTTTGACCCTACTGGCGCTGGCTACCATGAACGATTCTACTATGCTAGGATTGATTTAGAAAGTCAATACAATCGCAGCATTCAACAGGACACTATCAATTGGTGGGCCACACAGCCCGAGCAGGCTAAGGAAGAAGCGTTTGGGGAACAAGGACGTATACCCTTAGATCAAGCACTAGATGAGCTGGCTAAGTTTATCTGGCAAAGCCGGTTGATCTGGGCCAACGGTCCTACTTACGACATGAACATCATTGAGCATGCATACAAAAGCTACAGCAAGCCCCTGCCCTGGCAATTTTATGTGGTGCGTGATGCCCGTACCATATATAGTTTGTGGCCCGATCTGCCTCGTCCTCCTACCAGCCATCATGCACTAGAGGATTGTCGCAGGCAGATCGACATGTTGCAGGCAACATTGAAACATCTAAACATTAAAGAGCTCAAATGATCATTGGCATCTGTGGATTCATTGGATCCGGTAAAGACACAGTGGCGGACTATCTCACCAACTTCCATGAGTTTCGTAGAGAAAGTTTTGCCAACAGCCTCAAAGACGCTGTGGCCCAGGTATTTGGTTGGGACCGAACCATGCTGGAAGGGCGTACCAAACAAGCTCGTGAATGGCGTGAACAATTAGATTTATGGTGGTCAGATCGTTTAAAAATGCCCGAGCTCACTCCTAGATGGGTGCTACAGCATTGGGGAACAGAAGTGTGCAGACACGGATTTCACGACGACATTTGGATTGCTAGCTTGGAAAATAAACTGCGTCATAGCCAAGATGATGTGGTAATTTCGGATTGCAGATTCCCCAATGAAATTGCTGCTATCAAACGAGCCAATGGACTGGTTGTGCGAGTGGTACGTGGTCCTGAACCTGAATGGTATGATGCTGCTCTAGCATTTAACCGAGGTGAAAACGGAAACATGCGATGGGCCACCGGCAAATTGCAGTTGGCACGGCTCAAGATACATGCCAGCGAAACTGCTTGGGTCGGAACTAAGTTTGATGCTGTGCTGGACAACAACGGATCACTGGATGACCTGTATCTACAGATCCAACAGCTGACTATACATCCGGTTCAAGATCTCCCGGTCGCCACGGCAAATCGGCCCTGAGTAACTCTTCCACACAATTCTTGCACACTGATTTGAGATTTTTCACCGCTGCATTGTTGAGATTGCCATCCTGGTGATACACTAGGATTTGACTGGCATATCTAGCGCGGAATCCACAGCGATCACAAGTCATCTTCTTTTTATAGCCAGCTGATTTCCAGCGCGGCTCTCGTGGTTTGATTCCACGATTCTTCCTTGCACAAGTTTCGCAGCGTTTTCGATAATGCTTGATATCCTCACGGATATAATTAACAGCACAAGGTCGTTGTCCACAGGATTGACAGATAGGTCTCATGGGGTATTTACCTATGGACCTTTGCCAAAGGGCGCTGTATCGTGGCATTTTTTGGTGATACCTATAAATATCAATAACTTGAAAAGGAAACCACCATGGCTTTAACATCACCCGGCGTAGAAGTAGTTGTAATTGACGAGAGTCAGTACCTCCCATCTGCGGTCAACACCGTACCTTATTTCGTAATTGCTACAGCACAGAACAAAGTTTCTAGTGATGGCGTTACTGTAGCAGCAGGTACTTTAGCAGCCAATGCTAACAAAACTTATCTCATTACCAGTCAACGTGATCTTACTGCTACATTTGGTGTACCGTTCTTTTACAATACTACCACTGGCACTCCGATCAATGGATATGAACTCAATGAATACGGACTGCTAGCAGCTTACTCGGCGCTGGGAGTTACCAATCGTGCGTACATCCAACGTGTGAATATCAATCTTACTGATCTCACAGCCAGCCTGACTCGCCCAACCGGTAATCCCAACAATGGTGCTTCGTGGTTGGACATTTCTGCATCGGCTTGGGGTATCCAGCAATGGAACCAATCCACTGCTAGTTTTACAACAATAACTCCTATTGTGATCACCGACACTGCTGATGTGGTAAATTACTCCGGCGGCGATTACACTCCACAAACTGCCGTGGGTAGCATAGGCGATTACGCAGTGGTTTCGGTCGATATACACTTACCCACTTACTACAAAAACAACAGCAACCAATGGGTAGCAGTTGGATCACAAGCATGGCAAACTGCTTTTCCTACTATCACCGGAACCAATGCACCTAGCAGCTTGACTATAGGCTACAACATGTACATCAATGGTAATCTAGTTACTGTGGGTGCTACCAACACTGTGACTGGATTTGCAGCAGTGATCAATACAGCAGCAATCACTGGGGTGACAGCAGCAGCAATTTCGGGACAATTAGAAATATATGCCAATTCCAGCGCCACTAGCGATGGATCCACTGCTAATGGTGGACATGTGGTAATACAACCTGGTCCTAACTCGGGTACAGCATTGCTGACTTCTTTGGGCATTGCTGAAGGTGAATATTACACACCTATATATTTCCCGGGTTACAGCTACCAAGCACCGCGCTGGAGAACCACAGATGATGTGCCTCGCCCAACTGGTTCTGTTTGGAACAACCTCAGCCCAGTCAATAACGGAATATCTTTGTCATTCAAACAATATAGTACTGCATTAGATGTATGGATTTCCCAACCTGTTACGATCTATGCTGGTGATTCTACTGCGTTATACGGGCTAGATCCAACTGGCGGCGGAAAGAATATCCCAGTGGGCACCACATACGCAGCGTACAATGCTTTGGCCACAACATATACTCCGAATACAACTATGGCATTTGAGATTTATGAAAGAATCGCATTAGGTGCCACTATTGTTACAGGATCTACCACCCCTACTGGCACTGCTTTTGTGGTAGGAAATACTTTTCAATTGCAAGGCACCGAAGCAGGATCTAGTGGAGTGAACAGCGCAACAGTGACCATTGGCGGAACAGGAACTGTGGGCAATTTTATCAGTGCAGTTAGTGCTGCTTCGATACCATATGTGAGCGCCAGCGTAAATTCTGCAGGTAACATAGTGTTTACTCACAGCCAAGGTGGTACAATCTATCTTCAAAATCTGACTGGGACTCCTGTGACCACTGCTGGATTCAGCACCAGCACCAGCAAGGTCAGACCAGCCAACAATGCTTCTGGAAGATTGATTTTGAGTAATTTTGTATCAACACCGTTGTTCACTTATGCTGCCAGCGCCACTGCGCCGTACCAAGATCCGGCCGACGGTCGCATGTGGTACTACAGCTCAGTGGATGACTGCGATATTTTGATCCAAGACAATGGCTCTTGGCAAGGTTATCAGAATGTCAGCAATGACGTCCGTGGATATGACTTGACAAATACCAATGCGTCGGGACCAATTGTGTCGGCCACTGCTCCGATAACACAAAATGACACAGCAGAATCTCCACTGGTTTACGGTGATCTATGGGTGGATACCAGTGACTTAGAAAACTATCCCAAACTATATCGTTGGGAATCTCAGAACGGAAATGAGCTTTGGGTAGAAATTGATACAACAGATCAGACCACGCAAAATGGTATCTTGTTTGCAGACGCTCGTTGGGCTTCAAACGGCACTACAGATCCTGTGGCAGATCCATTGCCAACGATTCTCAGCTTGCTGACTAGTGACTACATGGACCCAGACGCGCCAAGCCCTTCACTATATCCACAAGGCATGTTGCTTTGGAACACACGTCGCAGCGGTTATAATGTCAAGAGTTTCCAGATGGATTACTTTACAACAACTGCTACCGATTATGCAATTGATGCGTATTCAAATACCAGCACCTATGCTGTGAATGACTTTGTTAGCTATAACAATGGTATCTATGTTTGTACTGTTGCCACAACTGGTAATGCCCCAAGCAACACAGGATACTGGGATGAGATTGTACTTAACACATGGCTCACAGCTTCAGGCAACCGTCCAAACGGTGCCATGTACGGTGGTCGTCAGGCACAACGCAAGATGGTTGTGGCTGCGATGAAGAGTGGTATCGATACTAGCCTGGCTGCTAGAGAAGAACAAAATCAATATAACATCATCGCCACTCCTGCATATCCTGAGTTGACTCCAAACATGATTGCACTCAGCAATGAGCGTAACAACACATTGTTTGTGGTTGCCGACACTCCGATGCGATTGCCGCAAGATGGCAACAGCTTGGTTGAATGGGCTACCAACAACAACGGGCTAGGTCTACCAACAGAAGATGGCAACAGCAGTACCAGTAACTATGCTGGTGCATTCTATCCAAGTTGCTTGACTACAGATTTAGGCGGCGGTACTGTGGTGCAACCTCCAAGTCACATGATGGTACGTACTATACTGCGTTCAGATGCAGTGAGTTATCCATGGTTGGCACCTGCTGGCACACGTCGCGGTGTGGTTGATAATGCCACCGCAATTGGTTATATCAATGCTACCACAGGTGAATTTACACAGATTGGTGTGAGCCAAAGTGTAAGAGATATCTTGTACGAACGCAATATCAACCCAATCACATTTATTCCAGGAATTGGTATCACAAACTTTGGTAACAAGACTACCACAACAACCACAACTGCTTTGGATCGTATCAACGTGGCACGTTTGGTGTGCTTCTTGCGTGGTCGCTTAGAAGAAGTTGGCAAATTGTTCTTGTTTGAACCAAACGATCAGATCACACGTAATTCGATTGCTAATTTGGTCAACAGCTTGATGATTGACTTGGTAGCCAAACGTGCTATCTACGACTATCTGGTGGTGTGTGACTTGACCAATAACACTCCGTCGCGCATTGACAGAAATGAATTGTGGGTGGATGTTGCTATCGAACCAGTGAAGGCTGTGGAGTTTATCTACATTCCTCTACGTATTAAGAACACTGGCGCAATTGCTGCTGGCGGTTAATAAGCATGACGAGAGGCTGAGAAATCAGCCTCTTCTCAAAGGTAAATAAACATATAGGAGAGATAACAAATGGCAGTTTCATCATTACAGCGCATGACAGTACCCTTGGCGAGTGACCAAAGCTCATCAACCCAAGGTTTGTTAATGCCCAAACTTAGATATCGCTTTAGAGTGATGTTTGATAATTTTGGTGTTTCAACACCCACTACTGAATTGACCAAGCAGGTGATTAGTTTTGCACGACCAAATCTTACTTTTGAAGAAATCGCAGTGCCAATCTACAACAGCACATTGAAGTTGGCAGGCCGACACACCTGGGCAGATACCACATGTGAAGTACGTGATGATGCATCTAACTCAGTATCTAAGTTGGTAGGCGAACAGCTACAGAAACAAATGGACTTCTTGGAGATGTCCAGTGCTGCCAGCGGTATTGATTACAAGTTTGTCACAAGATTTGAAATCTTAGACGGCGGCAACGGAGCCAGCACACCGGTTGTGTTAGAATCTTGGGAATTGTATGGCTGCTACCTCAAAGGTGCAGACTACGGTGCTATGAATTATGGCACCAACGAAGCAGTGACCGTGAGCATGACCATTGCCTTTGACAATGCTGCTCAACTTGGACCTAATGGTCTTTCTGACTCGGGCGTTGGCGGTGTGATTGGTAGAACAATAGGTGACGTGGTAACAGGCGCTGGCGCAGCGTAATACTCGTGGGCAGTTTCGGCCAAGATTTCGCTAAGGGATTCTTTGGTGGCGTGGATGGTGTACGTGATTACACCCACGCCAGCAAGGTATTCAGAAGCAATGCATATGAACTTAAACCAAGATTTAAGTTTCTCTTCCATGTTACATTCACAGTCAATGTTGAACAGATACCAGCATTGAATTCTATATTCGCTTCAGACGATATAACCAATCTGAGCTATGTGGTCAAGACAGCATCCTTACCCACGTATACCGTCGACACATCTACTCTGAATCAGTACAATCGTAAAAGAATTGTACAGACCAAAATCAAATACAATCCTGTTAATATCACGTTTCACGATGATGGTGGCGATGTGGTACGTAACATGTGGTATAATTATTTTCTCTACTACTATAAAGATTCCAGCCAGAAATATGGTAGCATACCCAATACCAATGGCAGTGCAGGCAAAAGCGGCAACAAACAAAACGGCTTTGGTGGATGGGAAAGAGATATCTATAATACCCGTCAGGTGACTGATTGGGGATTTATTGGTGAGAGCTACGGCGACGGTACAAACTCGTCAACCTCAACCAGTGGAAAGCCTCCTTTCTTCAAAGACATACGCATAGCCGGGTTTGATAAGAATCACAAATATGCAGAATATGTGTTGATCAATCCGTTGATCACTGCATGGCAACATGACACATATGATTATGCACAAGGCAATGGACTGATGCAGAATTCAATGACCATCGATTATGAAACGGTCAAATACTACGACAAAGCGCCCAACAGCTCAGCACCAGGATTTGGAAAAAATTCCACACACTACGATCAGACCACAAGTCCAATCGCTCGTCCAGGATCTACCAACAGCATATTTGGTCAAGGTGGATTGTTGGATACCGTGGACGGAATCGCAAACGATCTCAGTTCTGGATCAGTACTGGGCATGATCGGTGCTGTACAGAAGGCTGGCACATTCTACAACACCAACAAGAAAGCCGGTGGGCTCAAGGCATTGGTTGTCAATGAAGCCACTGCCTTGGGCAAAGATGCTCTCAAACAAGCATTGCCAGGCGCGGTACGTGCCGCAGCCAACAAAGCCGATAGTTGGATATTTCCGACTGCACAGACCAACACCAACAACACACAACCAGCTGGGCCAACACTGACACAGCGTGCAGGAATACGATAAAATGACCACAGTTAATGCTACAAATTACAACATCGATCAGACCGTGAGAGTGTTTGACAGATTTTATGCCTACGACACCAATGTGCCTGCGGCTGAATATGATATTGTGTATAGTTTCTTCCTTAAAGAAATGACTCTGCCTCGAACAGCAGGCAACTTTACCGTGAGTCTATTCCGCGTGGCAGAACTGACCAACATTCCTGTGCTGACATTGTTGCAAGGATTTGAAGGTCAGGGCAACGGCATGAACCTCAATGTGTCACTGGCATACTATTTGAATCTTATTCGTGATCGAGCAACCCTGTTGGGCGTAGGAGCAGCAGTGGTTCCTAATTATTATCCAGCACAGGCAGTACTACAATGAGTCACTGGGCCAACGGAAAATACGAAATTCAAAACGCAGCCAAATATGTTGGCAACGGGATCCCTAGATATCGCTCAGGATGGGAACTCAGCTTCATGAGATTTTGCGACAACAATGATCACATCCTGCAATGGGCAAGTGAAAGCATTGCTATACCTTATCGCAATCCGGTCACAGGAAAGATGTCACGATACATTCCTGATTTCCTGGTGAGCTATAGAACCAAAGACAACACCATGCGTGCCGAATTGATTGAAATCAAACCCAAGAAGCAAAGCGTGGTCGAAAGCAAGATGAATTCAAGAGACCGTGCAGTGGTAGCAGTGAATTATGCCAAATGGGATCAAGCAATGAAATGGTGCAAACACAATGGTCTCAGCTTCAGAGTGATCACTGAACTGGACATGTTCCATAACGGTAGAACTTAATACCGGGCATTTTTTGCCACTAAATATGGCATGACCAAAAAACTCGAAGAGTTATTCGACTTACCTCCATCCACTGAAGAAGATTCGCCTGCTGCGCCGCCAGCAGAAAACACACGTCAAACTCTTGCTGCGCTAGACGACAGCATAGACAAAATCAATGCTGCATTGCCTGCTGTGCGTGGTTTAGAAAGTTCTGACAAAGAAATGGACGACCTGGCCACACTGGCACAAGACAGCTACAAAGATCTCATGGATCTAGGCATGCAAGTGGATTCGAGATTTGCCAGTGAGATATTTGGTGTGGCCAGCAACATGTTGGGCCATGCTATCACAGCCAAAACAGCCAAACTGGACAAAAAGCTCAAGATGATCGATCTGCAATTGAAGAAGATGCGGCTGGATCAAAATGTCAAAACAGAAGAGCCAGGAGCCGGTCCAATGGAAACAGCCCAGGGCATGGTGCTGAGCCGCAATGATTTATTGGAACGACTGCTACGCGGTAAAGACCAAAACACTCAAAAAGAATAAATATACCATAGGACACTCATATGAAACCATTTGCAAAATACCTAACTGAAAGCGAAAAAACCTACAACTATCGGATCAAGATGGTAGGTG
>Ga0114967_10000221_pt1 | contig 47715 bp, 55 predicted proteins | sample M_130628_MF_Meta_FD_92639 | JGI IMG/M metagenome (GOLD analysis project Ga0114967, IMG submission 92639) | Freshwater microbial communities from Lake Montjoie, Canada to study carbon cycling - M_130628_MF_MetaG | ecosystem: Environmental > Aquatic > Freshwater > Lake | place: Lake Montjoie... | reverse complement strand
ACATATTAATATCTGCACTTGCCCAATATAATTCTATTATATCTCCTGCTATTAATTCTATAAGATAATTCCAAGCAGCCATCATATATGCAGGACTATTACCTTGTAATGATATAACACCTGCACTTGCAGTTACATCAGTTCCATTTCTTCTCAACCAAAAATTTACATAATCAACTCCTGAATCACTCTTATCCATTTGAGAGGAAAACTGCAAATTATAAATTCCTGTATTAGCAACAACAATCTGAGAAGTCATTGTTCCTGTATATGTAGCAGAGGTTTTAAGTTGAGAAACTGACACTACATAAGTACCTATACCGCCTGTACCACTTGTAAATGCAGATATAAAAGTTCCTGCTGTTATACTGCCACCTGTCAATACCATTCCTACTTTTAATGTTCCTGACGTAACACCTGTAACAGTTAATATAGTTCCTGCCCCTGCTCCGCCATTATTTATAGTACCTGTAAAAACAGCAGTTTCTGTTTGTAAAGAGAATCCATTAGCTAAATCTGTAGTATTAAATTTTACAGCTCTTGGTATATTTGCTGTAGGATTATCTTGTGTTGTACTATCTGATATTGCTAAGTAATACCCTGTTGGTGTAGCAGCTGTATTGGTTACCCATTTTAATCCTGTCGCAGTTGTACTATCTGCTATTAATATTTGTGTATCAAGCCCTACGGGAAGTCTTGTATTTGTTGAATTAAATGTATATAAATCTCCTTTTGTAGTAAGAGGAGATGTGCTTGTAGAAGAAAGAGTTCCTCCTGATAAAGTAAGTCCACTACCAATAGTAATTTCTTCCATTACACCTATGCCTGCAGTACTTCTACCAATAAGTTTATTAGTAGACATTGATGTAGATATTGTAGGTGTATTTCCTCCTGATGAGGTTATAGGGCCTGTTGCGCCTACTGAAGTAACAGCTGAGGTTAAGTATGTATTAGTATCTAATGCAAATGTACCTGCTGCGGTCATTTTAACAAATGGTGTGCCTGTGGTCCAAGTTGGATAGTTTAATGCTCCCCAATTTCCAATATTAGAGGTTAAAGCTAAAGTACCCGTAGCATTAGGTAACTCCCATTTTTGATCTGTTGTAATATTATTAAAAGATAACCTTCCTAAATATCTTGTAGTTCCACTAATCCATTTTGAAAAAACATTTTGATTATGATTATCTGCAGCAGCTTGATACCCAAATAAGTTGACATTTTTCCAAGGGTTTATTATTCCAACTTCTTGCCCAAATCCATTTACGTTATTAGCTAAATTTCCTGCCAAAGCTTGTGATCCAAAAGCATTTACATTTATACCTGCATTATTATTTGCGGCATAACCTCCAAGAGCATTTACTTGAGTTCCCGTATTAAGATATCCTGCTTGAGTGCCTTGAAAATTATTATCATTAACTAAACTGTGGTTATTATCTAATACTTTTTGAAGTGTAATATCAGAAGTTAAAGCTAAAGTACCACTAGCATCAGGAAATTGAATTGTTCTTAATGCTGTTGTAACTAAATCTGATTTTAAAAAAACACCATTCCCTTCCCCGTATGTATTTAAAAATAACCCTGTTAAACCATCTAATCCTGCAGTAAAAACTTTATTAGTTAGTAACTCAGAGGCTGAACTATAAAAATTACTAAAATTTATGCCTGATTGATATGCGTATGTTTGGTCTGTTACAGAAACATTAGCATATGATTGATTAAGAGTAAGTCCATTACTAAAATCAGTTCCAATAACTATTTCATTTGTAGTAGTATTTCCTGCATCAGTAACTTGCTGAAGTGTTTGTGCAGGAAGTGTTGCTGTTGTTAAAAATCCTGAATCATTAGTAAGTTCTGAAGTAAGCGTTGGTATATCAGATAATAAAGCTAATGTTCCTGATGTTTCAGGAGTTAATAAGTTTATATCTGAAGATACTGCAGGATTTGGTAATATAGTAGTAAAAATACCTCCTAATACTAAAGCTATTGAAGGATCATTAGCAAATAATCTTACTTCATTGTTTGTTGCAAAATCACTTATACTTACGCTATTAGGGGCATAAAAAGCAATACCGTATGGATTAGTAATTTGAAGCGCATCAACGCCTAGAGTGTTATCATAACCTTGATATATTCCTCCGGTCTGTCCTGTTAATGATATTTGCCCATCTAAAATTGTAACAACAGAATTAGCACCTGTATATGTATTACCTGCAGTTACTACTGATTGTAAGTTACCTCCTGTTATATCATTAATTGTTGCTATTGTATAACTACCCGTTGGTTTATTAGGAAACTCTAAAACAACTCCTGCATTTGTTACATTGGTATTCTTTAAATAACTCTCTACAGTTCCATTATTTAAACCTAAATAACCTGAACTATCTAAATATGCGTATGTTCCTGTTGTATAATTTTCAGTACCAATTGCTGATGATAATACTTGACTAAATAAACCCGATAAAGATCCTACAGTAATTGTGTTTGTAGTTATAGAGCCAACGTCTGTTACGATTTGTAATGTAGGTGTAGTTATTTGAGAAGTTAGAGCTATAGTTCCTGAGGCATTTGGATAAACAATGCTTGAATTATCTGTTAAATTAGCTCTTGATATTGATTGCACAAAAGCCCCGTCATAGTAAGAATTATATTGGCTGTCTTGAAAAAATGAATTTGTTCCATCATTTATAATTATTGAACCAAATGGAAAAATTTGAACACCACCACCTACTCCATCCTCGCTAAATATTGGACTATTAGTTGTATTACCTGCATCAGTTACTTGTTGAAGTGTTGGAGTAGTTGGAATATCCTCAATAGTTGCTATAGTATAATCCCCTATTTTAGTAGGAAAGTATAAGGTAATATCTCCGCTACCCTCAGTGCCTTTTAAATTATTGTTTCTATTTGTTGTAAAATCTATTTGATCACCCTCTATGTATACTGCACTTTCATAATTATTTTTTACAACAGAAATAGTCCCATTTCCTATAATTGTAGAATCATTAGTATTAGATGAAATTATATCATTACTAGTGGTGTTACCAGCATCTGTAACTTGTTGTAAATTTGGAACAGTCACTTCTGAACTTAATACAAATGATATTAGATCATAATATTGCCTATCTCCTATAGTTCCATTACCACCAATAAAATCTAAATCTAATTCATAAAATGCCGATGTTCCTATTTGTGTATACCCCGTTATTTTATAATGCCCAAAAAAGTTTGGTTGATTTTGTTGCGATAGTAATACCTGACTATTATTTAAATAATTTAAGAATATAGTTATATCTGCAGTAGATAAATCTATTGAAGAAACAATTAATTTAGTTATTGCAGAAAATGCAGTGCCATCTCCCATTCCTCCGTCAAAGGCAATAGTCTTAGGTATATTAGGTACAATAGTAAACTGGAATGACATCTGTCCACCAATAGCAACCTTTGAATTTATATTTAGGTAATCAGCAACTCCTTGAGCAGTATAGTTTACAGTTCTATTATTAGCAGCTTTAGTTCCTACAAATAAATCCTGATCCTCAATAGGTATTCCTCTTGGATATGAATTAGATATTGGCATTTATATATTATTAGTTATATACTTTTATTTCTAGTGTAGTTATTCCCATTTGATCATTTGCCACAATTCCGGATGTATTATAAGTTACCAATAATACTCTATCATAACTAAATGGGGCAGCTTTGAAAAGTTGGCTACTTGTGCCACCCCAAAGCATTGCTGTTGTTTTTCCAACGGTAAATTCGCCTACTAATACAGCATTATAAAGTCCTGGTCCTGTATATTCAAAAGTAACAGTACCACTAAGTGTATTTTCTAATATAGTAGCAACTGGAGCATTTGTTCCAGATTGTGTTAATAAAGCTGTATATACTTTATAAGCGGGTGTTGGAATATCTGTAGTTAAAGCAACAATTCCTGTATTATTTGGAAATTCAATATTTCTATTTTGAGAAATACCTGAAGGAGGCAATATATTCAATGTTTTAGAACCCCCATTTGCATTAGTCATAGTTATTTTATCCGCAAGAATTTTTGTATCTTTTAATGTAAAAGTATTCTCTACTATAATTTGGCCAGCATTTAATGTGGTTTTTGACGTACTAAGTGTAATTGTTTTTCCTTGGTCTGTAACTTGCTGAAGAGTTGGTACTGAGGTTAAAAAACCTGAATCATTAGTCAATTCTGAAGTGAGCGTTGGGACATCATTAATTGTTGCTACATCAATACCATTGATTTGTATTTGATCAGTTGTATTCGCACCTTGTCCAGTAACCTCTTGAAGTGTTGGAACAGTGCCTATTTGCCCTTGCACTAATGCAATAATATCAGATATATAAAAGGAATTAGTGGATATACCCTCATCGTCTCTAAACTTTGCTCCTAGTACCATATCATTTATAGTAGGAACTGCATGCGGATAACTATATATTATTGCCATTGTTATTTACCTTTTACTTTGTTAAGATTTGGATTTGCTTTTTTTGCAGATGTAGATGCTTTACGAGCACCTGCAGCTAATATTGCCGATGCGTTTTTAAGTGGAATACCTTGCTTTTCTGCAATTGCTTTTGCTCCTGCTTTAAAACCCATTCCTTTTTTTGCTTTCATAACTATTTCTTTTTAGTTTTTGCTTTTATTTTTTTTGCCTCTGAAAGCATTGCTTTAGTTGGCTTTTTACCACTACCTTTATTTTCTCTAATTGAATCCCAAAGGCCGTGTCTAGACTTAGACCCATCTTTTCTTTTTAACAGTTCCATTTGTCTAATGCTAATTTTTTTCTTGTTGGTTCACCATTAGGTTTTTTCATAGGTCCGGGCATACCCGACATTCTAGCGCAAAAAGATTTTCTACGTTTTGCATCTTTACTACCTGCTTTTAATTCCGATGGTTTTTTAGTTACCGCTGTTTGCAATTTACTACCCGGATGTTGTGCTCTATAACTTGCAACACCTTTTGCATTTAATCCTCCTTTAGGATCTTTGCCTTCTTTACGTGTCCAAGCAGCAGTCTTTTTTAACGGGCTATGATCGCAACCACAATTACTTTCTCCAATAATATAACCATTGTTTTTACTTGTTCCTAGCCCTTGCGGACCTATACCTTTCATGTTCATTTTAATTTTGTTGTATTAGTTCTTGGATTATATATAAAACTACTATCCGGTTTACCACTAGCTTTTGAAGCTCTATCTTTTGCTCTTTCCTCTGCGGTCATATTATTTCTAGACTGACCTTTAGCGGTTAATTTACCGGAATCAGTCATATCGCCTCTCTTCTTTAGTATACTCATGGCTAATGATCTATTACCAACTTGTGCCATTAATCTATCAACTAATTGACCTTTACCCATAAATCTTTGCGTAGCCATTACTTTATCTTATATTTCTTACCACTCTCTTTTTTAGTTCCTTCTCCTTCATTACCACGATTTTGTTTTACGCTTTCAAACCTACCATCTTCGTGATCATAATCCATACCATCTTTGCCTGGGTTATGGTGATGCATCCTCTGTGATTCAGCTTTCTTCATTCTCCTATCATCAGTTTTAGCGTATGCAAGATCTCTGGCTGCTTTTGCTTTTGCAGCTTTAGGTGATAACTTTTGTTTTAATAAAGGGGACTGACTCCTAAGATTAAATGGCATTATTTATCGTTTATGTTTTTTTAATTGAGTTGCTGGGGTAGTAGCTTTTGTGGTTTTAGTCGGTGCTTTTGGTCTTGGCCCTGCGCTAGCAGTTTCTTTTTTAGCTTTTGCTAACTCAGTTACTTTTTTAACAGCAGTTATTGCTGGATTTACAGCAGCCCCAAGCATTCCTTGGTTGATTGGTGATTTTCTCATTGTATTTTTCATTGGTTTAGTTCCTGACATTTTCATAATAAAATATTTTAAGTTATAAGTTATACTATCACGCATTGTACACCATATTTACAGTGCGACATTAGCCTACTACTTTTATATTTAACTACCTAATGTCATACTATTAATGTATCATATAATGTGCATTATTGACCATTTTGGGTATAATATGACGCATTGTAAAAAACCATATTTCATATTTCGATATGAGATATAAGTTTAAAAAAAATTTTATTACAAATATAGAAGTAACGGGTTATACACGTATTTTAAAACCGTCACCCCCCAACGGAAATGACTTTGAAAAAGCCCAGCCCCCGGCTTGATTTGGACTTGTGAAAAAAGGATTTACCTTTTCGGTTGTGATACGGGTGTATGGTTGAGGTATTGTGCTGGAGATATGTTTACTGCTGCTGTGATACGATTTGATTCCGTAGTGGCGGTGTGCGTGTGCGCTAGATAGTATGTTGTACGATACGATACGATATGTGTGCATGTGTATGGTATGTTGTACGATAGCAAGCGAAGCGCGAAGCGCGAAGCGTTGCGTATAGCATACGCGTATAGCATTGCCTACAGTACCGACACGGTGTGGTGGTGATAATATAAATGTAACAAATACTCTGTGTGACGGAATGGACAGGCGGAGCTGTGCGAAGCACGCGGAGCGTATAGCATTTACAGTCTGGATACGACGTTGTTTTGATAATATAAATGTAAGTAACAAAGTAAATTACAAAATGATCAAAAAGTTCTTACAATAATAATACGAAGTACAAATGATAATATAAGTGTAACAAATAATAACTATTAATTATGACTAAGAAAGTAAAAGAAGTTGAAGTGGTATTGACTAATAAAGAATTGATCGCTCAAGCGATATCTAAGTTGAGTCCTGAAGAATTGGCGGCTATTTATCCACCGATTGAACGAGCTAACTTTGTAGTACGCAAAGGATGGTTAGGTAGAAACCAAGTAATAACGTTTGTTAACAACAAAAACCAACGTATAACGTACAACCATGACGAGGTATTGAAAGTAATGTTACCCAAACTAAGCATTATGCCATGTTGGATTAAACGTGAGTATTGGTCTCAATCGACCGATATGCCGAGTAATGTTAGACACTTGGCTAAAGTTGAAGAATTAACGGTTGTGGCTGAATAAGTCACTCCGTTACCTCAACACGCTGTAATCCTTGGGGTAATTAATTTACTCTTACAAGACGAATACGAAGTACAAATGATAATATAAATGAAACTAAAAACAAATACTATGAAAAACTTAACACAATCAATCGAATTACAACTAGAGAAGTTAAATGCGATCAAGATGCTACTAAAGCATGTTGAGACCGATAACAATCACCAATCGACTAGTGCAATGTTAAAAGCATTGAAACAATCAATAGAAGAATTAATCGAAAGTGACTTCTAAATAGTGCGACGTTAGCCTACTATTTACTTAATTAAGTACCTAATGTCACACTTTTAACGGTCACTCCGTTCCCTTAAGTAAATGCTATACACTTACGGGACGAATACGACCATATTTTGATAATATTTATGGGTCTGGTGTTGAAATAACATCGAAAGAGTAGACTCCGTTGCACTCCGTCTTAAAATGCTATACACTTTTCACGCTAAATTGATCCTTACAATCAAAACACGGCGCTAAAATGATAATATATATGAATCTAAAAACAAACAATATGAATTACAAAATAATTGAAAGTAGAGAAATTGTGTGGTGTAATGATGATGACCGCTATATACTAATTATCCGATCAAATAACGAAATAATTGGGTTAAACTTCATGCAAGGTGATGAATTAGACGTGTTCAAACAAGATTTTAGCGACATTGACCATGATTTAACCGATTTCTATAATTCCGTAAAACAATATTTAGATTATTTAACCTATGAAACCGAGGTAGATAAGATAAATGCAGCAATTTGGGCTCATTTTGACTATAAAAATCGTAAAGATGAAAGAAAAATGGGTATTAAGCGCTCATAGAGAAGGGGTTACACCTATTAATACTTTTAATCGAGTAAACTAAGTTCAACCTCTTTACAACAACAATACGAATTGAAAATGATAATATAAGTGTAAGTATAACAAACAAATATAACTAATTATGAGAAGATTTAACAATGCATTTAGAGTGGTAATACTAAAAGTAAAAATTGAGCTCTTAGAAGGAGCAAAAAGTGCCTCGTATGCGCTAAGTAGATAATGTTTAACTAATAAAATATAGAAATTATGTGTATGGTAAGTAATTGTTGTGGTGCATATTCAGAATATGCGGGTGATATAGATATATGCCCAGATTGTATGGAACATTGCGAGTTTTATGACGATGAAGAAGATGAAGATTAACAAATAAAAAATAGAATTATGAGATATTATGATTTTCCAATAATAGAGTATTGTAACTCTAGTTTCCCTGATCAACCGTACTATAAATGTACTATTGACGGTACTACATACCACAATACTTATCTTGAAGTAGTTAAAGCGTGGCGAAAAGAAATGGTTGACACCACTGATTACCGTGCTCAAGCTAAAGTAGTTAATGATATGGCAATGGAATCATTTGTCAAAGACCTAGATAATAAAGATTGATTTACAATAATAATACGATAGCGAATTGATAATATAAATGTAACAAATAATATATAACTATGAAAAATACAATTAAGTTTTTAAAGAACAATTTGATTAAAGTGAATGGTGTGTTATACACAGGTTATATGGTTGCCGATCTACCACAAAGTTTCGGTTTTATTTTCGATGCTGATAAAGAACAACACGGCATCTCCGAATTCTTTAACTTCAAAGGTCTAACCTATATAATCAAACCATAATGATAGTAGTAGCGAATAATATGAAAGAAGCGCTGCAATATCTTAAAGAAAAGAAAGCACGCAATGTAGCGAACCACCGATCAATTGTAGCGGTCAGTGGTTACTGTAAACCCCTAAATATTAAAGAAGATAAAAAAATTAAAATTGGTATGAAAGGTGCGTCTAATCGCAAAGCCAAGACCTTTAGTGTAACTAAATTGTGGAGTCACAACAACCTAACTTATAAACAAATTAAAGAACAATATTAATATGAAAAAGTTTAATTTATTTGAAGCACATTTAATTCTTGAAGGATTAAAAGAAGTGGCCACTAGTATGAAAGAAGGTATTATAAAAACCGAAGCCGAAGGTAAATTGCCTTTAATGACTACTGGATTTGTAGATATGATAGTGAAGGATACGGTTGAAAAAGTTAATAGTTTAACATTAAAACAAAAGTAATGAAAGAACAGTATATTAATATGCGCAACCGTAAAGTTATTGATCTTAGCGTGCTATACACATATGCTCGTGAACAAGGTATGACCCTGACGTTTGATCAATTTACCGTTGGTGTGCAGTTTTTAAATCTTGACGTACTTATAGAAGACCTAGACCGTAAATTTGGTTTAACACGATTACACGATAAAAACGATACCTTTATTAAAGTAATTGAATAGCTTACAAACAAAATACGATAACAAATTGATAATATAAATGAACATAAAAACAAATACTATGGAAGATACAAAACCTTTTGATGCGATTAGAGAATTAGCAATGTTGTCTAAACTTATTTCTCTCAATGAATTTTACAATATAGACATACGCCCTAATAAACCTGAGATCAGATTACAAGGCACATTTAGTTATGCCACCGCAAAAGCAGCCAGAAATCTTGGTATTAAATTAGTATTTGATGATGAAACAACTATGCTTCGTGGCAATGACGGCATTATTTATATAACTTTAACCGAATAATTATGGATATAAAAATAAACTTAGTAGAGATCGCCTCTGAATTAGCTAATGATAGAATGTTTGAAGAATTAACAAATGAACATTTAAGTGAGAGCGATATATATAAGCTAGATAGTGATATTGTAGAATATACAGACTATGCACAGCGAGTATTTAATAGCTGGTATGATTACTATTATAACTTTGTTAACATATATAAAATAAAATAATATGACAAATGAACAATTAGCATTTCAGGAATCAAAGGCATTTGAAATATGGATGCGCGACACCGTGCGATCTGTGCATTATGCAAACAATGAATTAATGGCTGAGGCCTACAACCGAGTATTTAGTAACAGTTTAGAAATTATAGTATATGAGAACATTAAGCGACAAAGAAGCGAACCTAGTTAGACTAGCAGCATATGAAGGAGTTGACACCATTGTTGACAGGTTATGGACAGATTTTAAGATTTGCCAAACACAATTAACACCGTTACAATCAAATAGATTTAACGAGTTCGAAGATTTGCTATACACATTTCTTTGCGAGCTTGCCGAAGATCACGGTGTCTTACAGTCTAAATACGAACTATAATTGATAATATAAATGTAACAAATAAAATTTAATATAATGGAAAAAATAAACGATCTTTTTGAAAATGAACTTAGCGGCGTTATACATGCTTATCCAAGCATCTATACTAAAGATGATGTGTCTGAATTACTGTCTAAATTGCGAACTGCAGTATTATTTGAAGTATCAGAATTAAAGCCTACTGTTGGCATAACTGAAATTAAATTCCAAGAATTCGCATTAGATGTTACCAAAAGTCTTGAAGACGAAATAAATCGAGGCAATATTGAGGTATATGATTCTAGTTCTGCTGAATTTAGTATTAACTATGACAATAGAGTTGAACTTGAAAACCTTGATGTGCTTACAGATAATATAACCGATGAATTGCATGATATATTACTTCGTCAATTTCAAGAGCATTTTAATAATCTAATAACTGATAAATCTGAATAAATATGGCTAAAGCAAAAAAATTAAATTTAAAAACTGTATTAGAAGAGATATTCTTTGAAGGCGGTATAAGTTATAATATAACTACTGGCGAAGTCAACCCTAAAACCGGCTTTATGGTTAGTATATTAGGTTTTGAAAAACAATTTGATGCTGATAAAATATCTGATAATGATATTAGAGATTTTGTTTCAACCAATGCGCATAATTTATGGGGCGAGAATAGATTTGTAGGCGCATGGCTAGATAAAGATACTTATAAAGTTGTATTAGATATTTCAGTAAACATTACAGATGTGACAAATGCCTGTTATACCGGTATTATTAATAAACAAAAATGTATTTATGATTGTTATACTAAAAACTATATATCTTTACCTTCACCTCAAACTAGCGGAACTGAAACACAACAAAAAGAATACGCTAAACAAACCGCTGTAAAAGCAGTAAAAGAATATTTTAACCAATAAATTAATTATATATGAGTTTTGTAAATCTTGTTGAGAAACTAGAGGTTGATAGTAGCGCTATTACAGAAGTTGCTTACTATCCAAATGTAGAAAGATTGTTTATTCTATTTAAGAATGGCAGAGAGTATGAGTACTTTAATGTACCGGGTCACATAATGAATGGTTTGCGTGAAGCACCATCTAAAGGTAAATTCCTAAATAAATATGTCCTAGCCGAATATAGGTTTAAGAAAACGTAGTTGCTATACACGGTTGTCTCACAGGCTGTGTTACCGTGGGAAACAGCACGTAATGCTGAATGAATTGTTGATCTCTGGGATTACGGAAACATTGTCCAATCAGTGCTGGTTGGTTGTAATTGAAACGCAAATAAAGTAGTAACCGGCTTGCGGATCAACTAAGAACTAAGGATGGGCTAAATTTATACTAGCGATTTGATGGTATATTGGCATACAACCGACGGGTTAAGGGGTTCGATTCCCCTTTTAGTTCCAAATTGTCGAGATTGATGTAACTGGGAATAAATACCAGCTAGGGTAACACGGTGTAATACTACACTTCATAAGGGTTCGAATCCCTTATCTCGACCTAAATTAAATCCTACAGTCTGGACACGATCAAATAATGATAATATAAATGTAACAAAAACAAATTAACTATGAATATATTTTATTTATCTGAAGACCCTAATGAAGCAGCTAAGTATATGTATAACAAGCATGTAGTAAAAATGATCCTTGAGTCTGCACAATTATTATGTACCGCTCATATCATTTCCGACGGTGAAGCTGCAGATGTTCCTTACAAAGCAACACATAAAAATCATCCATCTGCAATATGGGCACGTGAGTCTGTGTCTAATTATATATGGTTGTATGATCATATGATTGCATTAGGTAACGAGTATACCAGACGTTATGGCAAAAAACATTTAACAATATTAAAGTGTAGCGGTGCATTATGCAAAGCTCCAAATAATGTTACTAAAGTTGATCTAACACCCATGCCACAATGCATGCCCGATCAATACAAAGTACCCGGCAATAGTGTTGAAGCATACTGGAATTATTATGAAGCAGAAAAAGTAAATGTAAAAAACTCAAACGAAAATATAATAACTAGACCTAAATAATATGAAACAATTAACTGATATTCAATTAGCGGAAATAAATAGTAATCTTGATAATTACTTTTCATTAGCTACTGACGGCGATATTGATAATGGTATCGCATGGTATAAGCAAGCACATTATATTTGCAAAGATCTATCTAAACAATATAATGTACCTATTGCGGTTGTTGCAAGTATTGTTAGCGCATTGTCACCACGTAATAAATGGAATCAAAACATTAAAGATACCGTAACCGTGCTAAATGCTATACACTGCAATCTTTCGCCCGACGATATCAAAGTTTGCACGTTCCATAAAAACAAACGTAAAGCGTTTTTATTAGGTCAAAGAAAAGCTCAAATCACTGAGTCAAGTTTAAAAACATTTAACTTTGTACGCAACATTGCTGATCTTGACGAGAGCTGTATTACTATTGATGTGTGGCATTTGCGTGCTTGTTTTGGTAAAACAATTAAGAATGTGCCTACGCCTACCGTTTATGCACAGATCAAAGAATTAACAATTAACAAAGCAAAAGCCAAAGGTTTAAAAGGTTTTGAGTATCAAGCAATTATATGGAATTCAGTAAAAAACAATTTTTAATATGGATAAAGAAATCAAAGAAGCAGCACAAGATAAAATTTACGCAATATACTTTAATCTAATGCGTGAAAGTTTACAACTAGATAAGTATTGGAAAGTTGATCCAGATAGAGCAATTGAATTAGAGAAAGCACACGATAAAGAAGTAGCAGTGTATTCTTATATATTAGGTTTAATAGAAAAAGATAATAAATTATGAAACGAACTAAAGATTTTGTAGATCAAATAATGCAATTTGAATCTGGTATGCTTAATGATAAAGAAATAATAGAACTGTTTTCGGATATGGTGAAAACTGATGTAGCATGGTCATTACAAGGTCATTATGGCAGAGCAGCATCCGCACTTATAGAAGGTGGTTGGTTAGATAAAGAAGGAAATATATTAAAACAATTAAAATAATATGACAACATATAAAAATAGATACGGTGATGTATTCACCTTTACAAAAGATGATAATTACAATATACTTTGGGAGGGTGATTTTGAATATTATAGAGTAGGTTATCCTAATGATTATACTAAAGCTTACAATGCCTTTGTTACTGATGGTGGTAAACTTAGTTTTAATGAATTTAAAAATGTAGTTCATGAAAGTGATAATAAATATAATAGATTAGTTGAATCCATAGAAGATAAAATAGATATGGTAGACCCAAGTGGTGGTCCTTATATTAATATAGGCATGTCATTAGGTAGTTTTGGGTTCAAAAATTACGTGGTTAAAGACTTTCAAAAGATTGATACCGGTTTTAAAATTATTACAGAGAAATGTGCTTATTGTCATTTAGCAGGTAAAGTCCATAAAATGGGTTGTGAAACTAGAAAAGTTACAGTATTTATTGATGATGATGTAAAAGCATACTATAATCAAATGGATAAAGAAGTTCATCAAAATAGAAGTAATTTAAATAACTAATATTATGAAATATATATTAATATGGGCAACTTATGAACTTATAAGGCCAAAAATAATTTGGTTATGGTATTATTTAATTAATAAAGGATCTGAATAAATAAACTTTACAATCAAAACACGAATAACAATTGATAATATTAATATAAAAACAAATTAATATGAGTGACGAAGAAATTGAAAAACTAGCGGAATTAATATTTCAAAAGTTAGTGCAAAAAGAACAAGAATATATTGATCAAGTAGAATTACCTATTACCTGGGTGGAAAATGATACTACTGGAGATTGGTATAAGGTTTCTTTCTCTGGACCTGGATCTGGTAAAGAATTATTAATGCAACGATTAGTAGCATTGAATATTGAAAAGCAAGAGTTAATAGAAAAAGAAGATTATGAGGAGTTAATTAAATTACAAAAAACAATAGATGGAATAAAAGAACAATTAAAAAAATATAAGGACTAGCGTACAATAATGCGACGTTAGTTAATTAATATATAAAAGTAATAAGCTAATGTCACACGATCGTAATCTAGAATTTCTAAATAAAAGAAAAGTGATATATAGAAGAGGACCAATTAATGATAAACCTTCTGAAGAATTTGAATGGGGTTATTATTATGAACAAGGCACACACGAGTGTTACGAACTATTCAGAAGCAAAGCTAAAATACCAACATATAAGTCATTAAAATGGCATCTGTATGTGTTATGGTATCTTAATCCTAATATGGATCAGAATGAGTTTGAAATAACTGTAAGGCATGTATGTGATAGAAAGAATGGATTTGTAACTTTCAATGTTAGTGAGCAATTACTACAGAATATGATGTATGAAGTTTTATTAAAAGATCTTGAAGAACCTCCTAATAACAAGCAACGTAAAATTATATTCAAAGATAGTTGCCAATTAACATTAAGCGAAAAGTTATCTATTGTAGGCAAAATGATTGGTAGAACTAAACGGATTAGTGAGTCTGATATATACGATGCAATGCTATACACTCATGATCTTAATCAAAAAATAACAATAAGCAAATTAGCAAATCATTTTGGGTGCACAACAAGAACAATACACCGCAATATGAGTAATGAATTAAAAAAAGAAAAAGAATTACTAAATCAAAGTATATGAAACAAACGGCAGTAGAATTTTTAGTAAAAGAAACTCCTAATATTTATTGGGAAGATGCTTATTGGGCAGACTTATTTGAAAGAGCCAAAGAAATAGAAAAGCAACAACAAGATGATTTTGCTATTGGATTTGCAGAGTGGTGTATTAAAAAAAGAATAGATTTCTTTGACAGTACAGAAATTGGAGAAACATATACTATTGATGGTAATGTTAGTAAATATAAAATGAAAGAACTATTAGAAATCTATAAAAAAGAAAAAGGATTATGAAAAGTTATAACATACCAAATTACATTAGGTACAAGGAAGATATAAAACAAGTTAATAAAGATAACGTGTCAGATTCTTTCCATTTATATTTAAGAAATGATCTTATTGCACGTTTCCTTCCATTAGTAGAGAATATTGCAAAGAAATTTTCCACTACAACAGAAGCATGTGGCATACTAGATATTACAGATCTTATACAATGTGGATCAATCGGTCTTGTGCAAGCAGTTGATAAAATAGAATGGGAAACTATTAAAGATAGTGAGCATAAAGAAAGCACATTAAAATCTTTTCTATCAAAAAGAATTAAAGGATCTATTAGACGTGCTATTGATATTAATAGAGGTTCTATTAAAATTCCTGAGCATAAGCTAAATGAAATACGTAAGGATAATAGTAATGATCATAGATTAGTTGCAATGTTTTTTAATTCCATATTCTTAAGCATCGATGAACAAATTAATGATGATGATGAAGACAATATGTTGTACCAAATTCCAGATCAATCTGAAGTTTATAATATAGATCTAATGAATCTTTACTTAACTAGTTTGCTTAAAAAACATTTAGATAACCGTGAGTTTGAGGTATTAAGATTAAGCTATGGATTAGATTGTGATAAACATTCTGCTAATGATATTGCTGACAAATTAGGCATTGAAGGAGCAAGTGCCTATGTAAGAATATCAGAGATAAAAAAGCAAGCAATCCAAAAATTAATTGACAATGTTGATTCCTCACAAGTCATTGATTACCTATAAGTTAAATTTAAAATTAGTCCCAAATATATACTAAATATGGGACAAAACACGTAATTATAATAATATAAAACAATAACAAATGGAAGACCTACTTTTAAATAAAATTATACCATTACTTTTAATAGTAATAATGATGTTAACAATTATAATTACATCATTTTTTATTATACTTATATTGTCGCAACCTAAAAAAAATAAACTAATTAAATTAAATATATGGAAAAAACGGAAACAGGATTAACATTAAACGAGAAACTTGCAGTCATACAGACTAAGTTTAAATCTAAGAAAAGTAGGTTTAATTCTTTTGGCAAGTATAATTTTAGATCGGCAGAAGATATATTAGAAGCCACTAAACCTTATTTATTAGAATTAAGTGTATCAGTAACAATTAATGAGCGACTATTGGAAAGTAACTTTTTACAATTCCCTATGCTAGAATCAACTGCAACCATATCAGATAACCTATCATCAATAAGTGCTACAGCAATTGTTGGTATAGACTTAGATCAAAAAGGTATGCAAATGCCACAGAAATTTGGCAGTGCATCTAGTTATGGTAAAAAGTACGCATTAGGTAATCTATTTTTAATTGATGATACTCAAGATCCTGATCATGGTAAGGCAGAACCTGTTGATAAAGCTAAACTTGATGTTAAAGATGCGGCATTTGAAAAAGCAAAAGCATTCGTAACAAATGGTGGTTCTCTTGATACTATTAAAAATAAATATGAGTTATCAAAAGAAGCAGAATCAATTTTATCAACCTTATAGATGACTAATAAACAAAAAATAATAGAAAGGTTAAGGAATGATGAAGACTATTATGGAGAATTTGGTAAACAATATTTAAGCAATTCTAATATAGAAACATTATTAACTAATCCTTTATTACTTAGACAACCTCAACCTCCAAATATTAATTTTGCTATTGGCGGTTACTTTCATACTTTAGTTTTAGAACCTGATAAGTTAGAAAAATATAAAATCATAGATGCAACAACTAGAAATACTAATAAGTATAAAGAATTATCTAATGGTGAAATATGTTTATTACAACATGAGGTTGATAAGATAGAACGAATGCGGGATGCAGTATTAGATAATGATATTTGCAGAGATCTAATAAGAGGATTGAATATAGAATATGAATCACCAGGTATTGCTGAAATATTTGGTGCAATGTGGAAGGGTAAAGCAGATATAATAAATCACGATGAAAAATTAATAGTAGATCTAAAAACAACATCTGATATATCAGCATTCCCTTATTCAGCAAAAAAATATAATTATGACAGTCAAGCTTATATATATAAATTATTATTTGGTTATGACTTAATATTTATAGCAATAGACAAAAGCACAAACCAGATAGGTATATTTGATTGTTCGGATAAATTCCTATTAAGTGGTGAAGATAAAGTAAGACGAGCGGTAGACGTTTATCAATTATTTTATGAAACCGAGGGATTTGATCCCAAACAATTTTTATTAACTAAAACCCTTAATTAAATGGCTTCAATTATTAAAGCAAGTATTAACTTAAATGAAATTCCAAAACACAAGATTATAGATGGCAAAAAAGGAAAGTATCTGCCTATAACTATAACATTAAATGATGAAGTAGATCAATTTGGTAATCAAGGACCAATACAGGTTGAACAATCAAAAGAAGAAAGAGAATCAAAAGCAGCAAAAGTTTATCTTGGTAATGTAAAAGTTGTATGGACCAATGGTAATAATGTTGATGCTGCCCCAAGAAACGATGGACAATCTGCTCCTACCCCACAAAGAGCACCGGCTAAAGTAGTCGAAGATGATTTGCCATTTTAAAATTACCATTCATAGTTAGTTAGACCCCATTAATTGGGGTTTTTCTAACTATAAAAAGCAATAAGTCTTACAATCAAAACACGAAGACCTATTGATAATATATCTGTAACAAATAATCCTTAACAAATTCCTATGCTAATAGAGACAACTGAAATTAATGGTTTTCAAATTGATAACTTTAACCAATATAAATTGGAAGAAGGTAAGACACAAGGCACTTGCCCTATATGTTCATCAGATAGAAAACCTAAGAATGAAAAAGCTAAATGTGCTTCTTACGATTGGGAACGAGGTATTGGTACCTGTCACAATTGTAATAAAACATTTCAATTACATACATATAAAAGAAAAGGCAAAAGCGAAAAAGTATATGTAAAGCCACCACAGAAAGAACAAGTAGAAGAAATGCAAATAAGTGAACCTGTAATTAAATGGTTTGAGGGTCGGGGCATTTCAAAAGAAACATTATATGAATTACAAATAACCGATGGCCATGAGTTTATGCCACAAACCGGCAAAACTGAAAATGCTATACATTTTAATTATTTCATTGGCGATCAATTAATAAATGTTAAATATAGAGATGGGCGCAAAAATTTCAAGTTATATAAAGGTGCTGAAAAAGTATTTTATAATATTAACAGCATTGTAGGTTTTGAATATTGTATCATTGTTGAAGGTGAAATGGATGTCCTCGCATTACACGAAGCAGGAATTACAAACGCTATATCTGTTCCTAACGGTGCGACGTTAGGGTCCAATAACCTAGAATATTTAGATAATTGTATTGATTACTTTGATGACAAGTCAAAAATTATTATTGCAGTTGATTCAGATACGGCTGGACAAGCATTACAAACAGAATTAGTTAGACGATTAGGCGCTGAGGTTTGTTATTTAGCTTCATTTGAAGATTGTAAAGACGCTAATGAATATTTACTTAAATATGGGAAAGAAGCATTGTCACAAAGAATATCAAGATCTAAACCTGTTCCATTAGAAAATGTTACAACTTTTAAAGATATTGAAGATGAAGTTACGGATTTTGTACGTAATGGTTTTAAACCAGGTTTTCAAATTGGCTTGGATAACTTTGATAGTATTTTTTCCACTTATACGGGTCAGTTTATCACTGTTACCGGCATTCCGTCTTCTGGTAAATCTGATTTTGTTGATCAAATGATTGTTGGTTACAATGAAAAGTATGGTTGGAAGACTGCTTATGCATCACCTGAAAATACGCCTACATATTTGCATGCTCATAAGTTAATGCGTAAAACTTGGCAAGGTATGCCTACAGTAGCAGATATTAAAACTGATAAGTGGAATCAAATTGCAGATCATGTTAATGACAATTATTTCTTTATTGACATGGAACGTTACACTTTAGAATCCGTATTACGTAAAGGGGCTGAACTAGTTAAACGTAAAGGTATTAAATGTTTAGTTATAGATCCATTTAATAAAGTAAGAGCACAAGATGCTTCTGGCGATGTTAATGTTTATACATTAGAATACTTAAGCCAAATAGAAATTTTTGCTAAGAAATATGACGTATTGGTTATTGTTGTTGCGCATCCTACTAAAATGTACAAAGATGCTAAAGGTAATATTGAAGAACCAACTATGTATAATATTAAAGGTGGTGGTGAATGGTATGATGCTTCATATCACGGATTGTTAGTTCATAGAAACTATGAAGAGAAGACTGTTAAAGTTAAGGTATTAAAATGTAAATTTCAAAACCTTGGAGAAAATGGTGCTGAATGCCATTTCAAATGGGATCTATCTTCTGGTTGTTTTGTTCCACATAATCCAAATATTATTAGTGATGATAAATTACCTTGGGAAGTATAATGGGTAGCGGATATAAAAAAACAACTCAAATAGATATGGGATTTTATGTGCCTACTATAAAAGAGCAATTGGCTTATTCGTGGTGCATTAACAATGGTATATATATATCGCCTAAGCCATCAACAACCTCATCTTGGCATTTACTTGTTGAAATAAATAAAAAAATAAGTATAAGCCCTGACACATATAAGAAAGTAGAAATCTGGAAACAATTATATAAATTTTACACATACTATTACGATAAATATGCTATCACCAAATAAACGATCAACGAGCAATTACGAAGAACAATATAAAGATATACTTGAACAATGCATTGCATTTGGAATTGAACGTCACGACAGAACAGGAGTTGGATGTTATTCTATATTCAATGCAAGTTTGAGTATTGATTTAAATGATGGCTTTCCATTATTAACTGGTAGAAAGATGTATGAAAAAACATTTAAAACTGAATTTGAATGGTTTATGAATGGCGAAACCAATATACAAAGATTCAGAGATGCCGGTGTAAAGATATGGGATGCTTGGGCAGATGAGAATGGAGACTTAGGACCTGTGTATGGGCATCAAATGCGCAATTTTAATGATCAAAATATAGATCAAATGCATAATCTATTAAATGGCATAATGGATGATCCAGACAGTCGTAGACACATTATAAGCTTATGGAATCCTGCTCAATTGGCAGATATGAGATTACCTCCTTGCTATTTATACTTTCAATTTTTTGTTGAGGGTGATTATATAAATATGTTTGTTGTTCAAAGATCTGGTGATTTGTTTTTAGGCATACCTTATGATGTTGCTTTATTTTCACAAGTACTTATATATGTAGCTGAAAAAACGGGTTATAAACCTAGTAGATTAGATATTCAAATTGTAGATGCTCATGTTTATAAAACAAGTTTGCATGCTATTAGGAAATATGTACAACAAGAAACGTTTGATTTACCACATTATGAATATAATAATGGAATATTAACAATTATTAATTATGAACACGGACCAGTAATTTCGGCTCCGGTTGCTGTATAAATAAAAAAAATATGGAAAAAACTAAGAATTTATACTATATTTATCATATTCCTGGTAAAAAAATTGGAGTAACACGTAATATTAATAAAAGGGTTACGATACAACAAGGGTATCAGAAAAGCGAATACGAAGTTCTAGAGTCTAGTAATGATATTGATTATATATCAAATAGAGAATTAGAACTTCAACTTATCTACGGATACAAAATAGACAGAGAAACTTATAAACAATTATTTAATAAAATGGTAGTAAACGTAACAGAACAAACGACAACATTTCCATGTCCTTTAAACAAACTTAAAGGTAATCTAATGGATAATAAATTAATGAAAATAGAAACCAATTTTGGCAAGTATATTTTAACTGATGATTTAGTAGAATGGATAGTAAATAATGCTAATACATCAATGTATAATCCAGCTAGATCTTATGTTTATAATAAGGCAATGGATGAATTTGCGCAATCATTAGGTAAAAGATCTATGGCTATGGATCATTACAATCAACCAGAAAAAGTTGAAGTTGAAAATCCTAATACATACGACTTAATTAGACAATGGGCTGATGAACGTGGCATATATAGAAACGGTGATTCTAAAACACAATATACAAAACTATGTGAAGAATCCGGTGAATTAGCAAGAGCAATACTTAAAAAAGATAAACTAGAATTAATTGATGCTATTGGTGATATGGTTGTTGTATTAACTAATTTGGCTGCATTAGAAGGATTAAAAATTGAAGATTGCATTACATCAGCTTATGATGTTATTAAGTCACGACAAGGGTCAATGGTTAATGGTACATTTGTTAAAAATAATACAGGAACTACTCCATCATTAAGTAATCACATTCAAACAACATTATAATATGACAAAACAAGAAATTGAATTTAGAGATCCAGTTGTAAAATCTGTAGTAAATAAGTTTGTAAATAGATCTGATGTTGGCTTTGCAAAGTATGGCAAAACATTACGTGATGATGATTCTGATATATTTACTTGGCTTAATCATTTGCAAGAAGAACTTATGGATGCTACATTATATTTACAAAGATTAAAAGAAGAGATTACAAACTTGCAAGAAGAAAAAGCATTATTAAAAGAATTAAACGATATTGATGTTATAGATGCTTTTGAAGTTAAAGTAAAAAAAAAACAACATTTGAAAGATTCATGGAATATCAAGATGCACTCGAAGCAGAAGCCTGGTCTTGGGGGTAATTATGGATTTAATAGTGATTATTTAATTTATATAGATGATTAAGCGATCCAAAAAGAAAGGTCCAGTAGTTGCAAAAAAGGTAATATATAATGGTATTACCTTTGCTTCTGGTCTTGAGAAGTTTATGTATAAGTCTTTAAAGGATGCTAAAATAGAATTTAGATATGAAGGTGAATCATTTGAATTATTACCTAGTTTTAATTTTAAGAATGAATGTTATGAACGGCAATCAAATGGTAAAGGAGATTTTATAAATAGAGGTGACAAAAAAGTTCTTAATATAAAGTATACACCCGATTTTATTGGCGAAGACTTTGTAATTGAAACAAAAGGCAGAGCTAATGAATCGTTTCCTTTACGTTGGAAAATGTTTAAATACTTAATGCACTTAATGAATGACAAAAGAACATTATATAAACCGCAAAATCAAGATGAATGCTTAAAGACAGTGAAGTTAATTCTCGAGAAGAGAAAAGGTTAGCAAGAAAAAAATACGCTGAAAGACAATTTAATAAATGGATCAGATGGTCATTTGAGATTAAAGGTAGAATAAAGTATAAGGATATATTAAAGAAACAAGAAGAATTAAATTTAACCAATAATAACTATTAATTATGACAAAAAAGAAAAAAGAAGTTGTACCAACTCCATTGCCGGAAGAACCACAGGGAAAAACGTGGACATTCTCCATAGGTATATATCCTGGTATATTGTTTGGTATTAGAACTTATGAGGAGGTGGATTTTAAAACGCATGTATTGTACTTGCCATTTGTGGATTTTGCATTAGAAATAGATAATTAAAATAATATATAAATATGAGTTTAAGCTTAGATAAGCAAATATTAAGTGACATTACAGTATACACTAAGTATGCTAAATATTTACCGAAAAAAGAAAGAAGAGAAACCTGGGATGAATTAGTAACACGCAACATGGAAATGCATACTACCAAATTCCCAAAAATGAAAGAATCAATTGAACAAGTTTACAAGAATTTTGTATTTACTAAAAAAGTTTTACCTTCGATGCGAAGTCTACAATTTGGTGGTAAAGCTATTGAGCTTAATAATGCTCGCGTTTATAACTGTGCTTTCCTACCTGTTGATAGCATTCATAGTTTTTCTGAGACTATGTTTTTACTTCTTGGAGGGACTGGAGTGGGTTATTCGGTCCAAAACCATCACATTGAGAAACTTCCTGAAATCAGAAAACCTAACTACAATCGTAAGAAAAAGTATGTTGTTCAGGATAGTATAATTGGTTGGGCAGATGCAGTTAAGGCTTTATTTAAATCTTATACGGGAGGATTAACCTCACATATAGAGTTTGACTTTTCTGATATAAGACCTAAAGGAGCTTTACTTATAACAGCTGGTGGTAAAGCACCTGGTCCTGAACCACTTAGAATTGCCTTAGTAAAAATTGAAGCAGTATTACGTGAGAAAGAAGATAGATCCAAACTAACAGATATTGAATGTCATGATATTCAATGCCATATTGCTGATGCCGTTTTAGCAGGTGGTATTCGTAGAGCAGCAATGATTAGTTTATTCGATCTTGATTCAGATGCAATGTTAAATTGTAAAGCTGGTAATTGGTGGGAAGATAATCCACAAAGGGGTAGATCAAATAATTCTGTTGTATTGTTAAGACATAAGATTGATAAGAAAACATTTGATAAAGTATGGGAACGTATTGAAGCATCTGGGTCTGGTGAACCAGGAATTTACCTAACTAATGATAAAGATTGGGGCACAAATCCTTGTTGTGAGATTGCTTTAAGACCATATCAGTTTTGTAATCTTACAGAGATTAATATGGCTAATATTGAAAGTCAAGAGGACTTTAATGCTAGAGCTTCTGCCGCATCATTCATTGGCACATTGCAAGCATCCTATTCAGACTTTCATTACTTAAGAGATATATGGAAAAAAAATACAGAAAAAGACGCATTACTTGGAGTATCGATGACAGGCATTGCATCAAAACACAATATACAATGTTTAGATTATGAAGAAGCTGCTAGAGTTGTTAAAGAAACTAATAGTGTTATCTCTGCTGCCCTTAACATTAACAGAGCTGCAAGAACAACCGCTGTTAAACCAGCTGGCACTACTTCTCTTGTGCTTGGTACGTCTAGTGGTATTCACGCTTGGCACAACGATTATTATATTCGCCGTATGCGTCTAGGCAAGAACGAAGCAATCTATTCTTATCTTGCAATAAATCATCCAGAATTGATCGAAGATGAATATTTTAATCCAACATTACAAGCAGTTGTTTCTGTGCCTCAGAAAGCTCCAGATGGAGCCATAACACGTCATGAATCAACATTAGATCTATTAGAAAGAGTTAAATTGATTTCTAAAGATTGGGTTAAGCAAGGTCATGATAAAGGTAATAATACTCATAATGTTTCTTGTACTGTTTCTGTGCGTGATGATGAATGGAAAATTGTTGGTGAATGGATGTGGGCAAATAAAGAATATTATAATGGCTTATCTGTGTTACCTTATCATGGAGGAACATATAAACAAACACCGTTTGAAGATTGCACTAAAGAAGTATATGAACAGATGATGTCTACATTGCATAATGTTGATCTATCTAAAGTAATTGAGATTCAAGATAATACAAACTTTGGTGATTCTGCTGCTTGTGGTGGAGGTAATTGTGAAATAGTATGATTTATATAAAGGACGATTTTTTAGATGATAATTTAATTGAATTATTGAATGCCAATAAGGATGAATTCCAGGAAATAAAAACCCCTGGAAAATCCTTTTGGGTTAAAACCCCAAGTGAATGGTTTATAAATCATATTTGCAATAATATATCAATGTTAGAAGGAGGGAATAAAATAATTCCTATATTAGGCTTTTTTAGGGAAGCTAAAGAAGGGCAAGATAATGATTGGCGTATTCATAATGATTCCATAATAGAAAACCAACAACCCGACAAAGCGTGCGTGTTGTTTATATCTGATTGTAAACAGGAAGGTTTAAATGGCACGGCTTTTTGGGAACATAAAAAACATGGGGATAGATTTGAAAATATAAGTATCAAAGAGCAAAATAGATTGTTAGACGAAGATACTAATAATCTTGATTTATGGTATTTAAGATCAATCATAGGTCATAAAAAGAATAGATTAATATCTTATCCTTGTAATTATTTTCATAGTAAATACCCTAATGAATTTATAGAAAGTAGAGTAGTATTTGTAATGTTTTATAAAATAGAAAAATGAAAGAAAACGAATTAGTAATGATGAAGAATAAGATAGAATCTTTAACTCGAATAGTAGATTTTATGTTAACCGAATTAGAAAATACCAAGACTATGTCTATTGGTGTTTACCAATTAATAAAAGAAATGCCAGGTTATGAACACGCTATATCTTTAATATCTGAAAAAGCAAAAGAAGAACTTAAAGAAAAAGAAGAAACAGAAGAATAATAAAAAAGGGGATTCACTTATGTGGTCCCCTTCTTTTTTACGCAATCTTAGGTATGGTGCCTATTCTATTTATTTGCGTTTAATTTTCTAAACATTTCTAATTTCTTACGTCTTTCTTCTCTTTTCTTTAAAGCTTTTTCTTTACGTTTTTCTCTTTTTTCCAAAACTATTTTAAGCCTATATGCTCTTCTTTCTGGTATTGATAAACTTCTAATACTATCTTTTAATTTTTGAGCATTTTCTTTTCGTGTCTCTTTAGCTTTAATTAACCCCTCTTCCTTGCGTTTTGCTTTAGCAGTTTCTTTTATAAGTATATCTCCTTTTGTTCCTTCAATACCAACTGTCCAAGGCGAATAACCCATTCCTGTAGCAAGCCTTTGCATTGCGGTATTTTCAGAATTAAATGCTTGTGACACATTTTCTACCTTATTAACTAATCGATCCATAGGAAAGTTAGTTCCAACCTCAACAAGTTTTCCTGTTACAGAATACATAGGGCCTAAGTGAACTCTACCATCTTGCATAACTCCCCAGCCTCTTGCCGCTATTAAGTCTTTATCATACTTAGTTTGTTGTAATGCACTATATGTTTTTCTTAATTTAGATCCAATTGGTGGTGACATATTTGCTGCTTCAAGAACAACTTTTGCGTATTCTGCTTTTTGTTTTTTAGCTTGCTCTTCAAAGTATTTAACAACAGTATTTTTTAATGTTGCGGCAACTCCTCCAATAAAACCAGTACCTCTAAGTATACTATCTAATACTCCATTTGCAACATCAATTGCTGCATCTTTTTTTGTTTTTTTCTTTTTATCTTTATCTTCATCATCATCATCAAACATAACCGCAAATAATCCTTGTTGTAATGTGGAGAACATTATATTTTGCACTGCTAAGTAGTAAGCTATTTTAGAAATATTAGTTTTAGCATCTCCTCTTCCGTTTTTAAGATCTAGTACAGCTTTCTTAACGATACGAGACTGCTGCATTGTAAAGTTTTGGAAAACTAATAGTATTCTACCAGCAGCGCTTGATTGTTGTTTTGATATGTCCTTAGGATCACCAGACTGCTGTGTCTCATCTGATATTTTAGAAAAATCTTTCCATGCTTTTGATTCCGCCTCTTGTTCCGTTAATCCTTCTTTTAAATAAGAATTAATTCTATTTCTATAAAACGGAGCCCCTCCAGAAGCAATAGCAAAACTATCTGCTAATTGTGTTGGTGTATAACCTATCTTTAATAAATACGATGTTACTGCAACAACCTTATTTTTACTTCCTGCGGCTGCATTAGCAATCTCAGCAGAAGCAACATCCTCTCTCAAACCACCACGTCTTTCTTTTAACTTATCTGAATTCCATATACGAGAAAAGTCTTTCCAATATTGTGGTTGATCCAGGAACGCTTTACCAGCATTGTAAGGATTATTATCTCTCCAGTTCAAGAAGTTAACAGCTCCTAACATTTGCAATGCAGCAGAACGAGTATTCATAAACATTATTGCTCCTGTTGAACCATTTACCCAACTACTCCAAGCAGTTGTTTCCTTATCTTGCCCAATACTTCTATTCTTACCATTTATCATTCTGTATATAGAATCTTCTAATGCTTCTCTAACATTTGTTCCATATACAGCTTCTACTTTATTTATATTAGGTCCAGATAATCTACCGTCCTCAAATTTACCAAAAATATTTTCTGTATTTTCAATAAACTCACCTAAGAATTTTTTTCTACCAGATCCTTCTGTTATATTATATAGATCAGAAACAATAGTATCAGAATCCCAATAAGTACTTGGAGGCAACCACCCATCTTTTTGTCTACCCATTACTATCAACCCATCTTTAAATGCAGCAAGATCCGGATCACTATTAATAAGATCAGTTAAATAGGTTGTATCCCTTTGAGATAATCCTGGAATTTCTGTACCATATTGATTCCATATTGCAACTCGCATTGCTTGATCATAGGTAAAGTTTTTATTCGGAGTTAATTTTTCAAGTTCCTTTTTAATTTCAGGGAATGATTTTAACAATGCTTTGTATTCCTTCTTAATAGATTGTCTTACGGCATCCATCATATCCACACCATTTATATATGGATTTATTAAAGCGTCTTGGAAAAATTTCTTTTGCTCTTCGCCTAATGTTCCTTTACCCATAAACTTATAAAGTAGCAATTCAAAATCTGCAGCAGATGGTGGAACATAGAAATCAAATTGGTTTTTCTTTAATCCTCTTCTTCTTGCAGTAATATCAGAAAATACTTTATAACTTTCTACACCTTTGTTTTCTTCTATGATTCTATTGAAGTCAATAGACATGCTCTGGCTAAGCTTAAGTTTTGCTTGCTGTATTTTTGATTTAACGTCTAATACTTTTAAAGCATTTTCAACCGCAGTAACATTTTGTATTGCATCATCAGAAAAGTAAAAATCATTATAACCTTCCGCTGCTTTTGCAACCATCCAATCCGCTTTTGCTTGAGCGGTGCTATTGCCTAAACCTGTTATGTTCTCTAAAGGTATATCAATACCTATTGATGATAAGAATTCATGAATAGGCACTGCGGCATCAGGCGGACGAGCTGTAAGAATAAAGAAATTGTCCGGCCCAAATTTACCAATCATTTTCTTCATCTTCTCAACCATAGGGCCTGGTTTACCGTCTACAACTTTGCTAAATTCAGAAAAATCAAATACTGCTCCTTCTGATAAAAGATTGGAACCTTCTTTAGCAAATTCTTCAGCGTTTAACTTGCCAGTTGAACCATCAGGCATCATGTATAGCACATTACCTTTTGTTAAACCAACAGTGTCATCAAAATCAAAAACGGAAATACCTTTTGCTTTTGATAATTTTTCTGGACTCAAAGATAATAAAACCGCTTCTTGTTTATTTATATTATTTAAATCGTTTTTTCTTGCTTCAAAATCAATTTTTTTAATAGTGTTGCCTTCCCCACTTAATTTCGTTAAGTCGGATGGTCTTAAATCAATATTATTCGCTTTTAATACTTCTAAAATATTTTTATTAAAATACCTTGCATTATAAGGGTCATCACCAATTTTCCAGTTTGACCCCATTTGGTTTTTAAATATTGTGTTTAATATATTATTAATATTTTTAGGTAAAAGTGATATTCTACTTTCTTCAAATAATGTTATTAAATTTTCTCTAGTTGGTATAGGTTTGTCAGCAAAAGGGATTTCTAACGCATAAGACATAATATTTCTAACAATTTCATCTGCGGGTATAACGTGCTCCCAAGTATATCCCTCAGGATTATTATTATTTTTATCTAATATTATAGAATCGACTTTTGCCATTGTTCTTAAAGGAGAAAATGTACTAGACCTCATAAGTATAATAGCCATAGCTTTAGCTTTTGGAGACATACTTGATCCCTTAATAAAATCAGCAAAGTTCAATACATCCGTTCTTGCGGTTTTAACCTGTTCTTCCCTATTAGTATTTAACTTATCTATTCCATTTTCTATTATATTTTTTATATCTCCTTTTTTTGTTGATTGTTCTTCAACAAATGTTGGGTTAATTCCATTTTTATCTACAATTACGCTATTAGAGCCAATAATTTTTATTTTATATCCTAAATCATCAAATCCTTTAATTTCTTTTTTTAATTTATTTAAAAGATCAGTATTACCAATAGTAAAAAATTTCCCAAATTCACCTCCTGTAAAAACAGCCCTATAAGTTCTTAAAAAACTATTTATAAAATCTATTTTTTCATTTTCATTTTTAGCTTTGTCTATTTGCGATTTTAAATTAAAAAAAACATAATTTCCTATTTCATTTATTGCTTCTCTATTATTTTCTACAAAATTTAAACCAGATTTAGTTAATCCTTCAATTAATACCGTTTTTGAACCCCTAAGGTCCTCTTTTTCCTTTGCAAAATATTTATTAAAACTTTCTATAGTAGGATATTCTTCTTTTTGTTGTCTTCTTCTTCTTATATTAATTTTATTTAATATTTTATCGGAATTATCATTATATGCATTTTCCCATCTTAGTAATATATCGTTTAATTTGTTTTTTGTATCATCATTAATACCTTTAAACTCTCTATCATCTAAATATTTAAATATTAATGCTCTTGTTGTTAAATTAGATTTTGCATAAAAATCAAAAAATTCTGTTCCTATTTTATCTACAGCAATTACATTTGTTTTTGCTAATTTAACATTACCTCTGTCTGCTTGACGTGCAAAATCTACTGCCATATTAGAAACAATTTCATAACCTAATCTTTCTTGATTAGTTGTAAATGCCTCAAATATTGGTCCTTCTTCTGCAAAATCAGCATTAATAATATCAAATGCTCCTTCTTCAGCCATTGCTTTTGACAATGATTCTTTTCTACCTCTAATTGGATTACCATCAGGGCCTACTATCTGTGCTAAAAATTCTTCATTAGAAACATTATTGTTTACATTTGGTAAACGTCTAACTAACTCTGCTCCAGAAGTTCTCCCTGCTTGATCTGTTGTTGTTTTTTCTCTATCAATTTTTTGCCCAACCCAATCAGGAAAACTAACCCATTTGCCATCAATTTGTTTTTGAATAGCCTGTGGTATGCCTCCTTGCCCGTCTTTACCCATCAGCCAAGTAGTAGTCATGTTTTCAAGAATATACTTTTTGTTTCTTAGTAATTCTTTTACAAGCACCCCATCTTTTTTACCACCAAGCATTGTTTTTATATCAATGTCCAATTGTTTCCCGACCTCATCTCTAATTTCAGAGATTAATGGCGTTACAGTCCTATTTAACGTAACTGGAGCATCGATCCTATTCTTTAATGTTCTAATTATTGTTACTATCTTACCTGTGGCTGTTTTTAAGATCTCTGGCGTAAAAACTTTTGCTTCTAATGCATTATTATATTTTGGTTTTTCTTTTGCTTCAGAAACAGTTTCTTCAGCTATTAAGCCTTTCTCTTCTGTAACATCTTTACTAAAGTCCTTATCTAACACTCTTCTTGAAGCTGCAATTGCTCTTAATGGTAATTGTTTATTTATATAAGCCGCCAAAGGTACTCCTTTCTCAGGTTTATAACTTCTAATAAGATAAAGAATTCCACCGTCTCCAGTTTCAATTTCACTTCTAAGTAATTCTTCATCAAACCCCGGCGCATCTCTTCTTCTATTTACTAATCTCCTAGTAATAGGTTTAAATAAATTTATAATATCTTGAGCTCCGTTTAATCCTTTTTCTTCATATATTTTTTGAACTTTATCAGATGATATAGTTCCTTTTTCATTTTTTATTATTTCTTTATCAGCATCTTCTTCTGTTATCTCAACTTTTTTAACTTCAGGTTTTGCAGTTTCTTCAGGGGCTTTTTTAGCTTTTTCTAATTCTATTTCAAATGCCTCTAATCTACTAGTATAATCATCATAATCAACATCTCCTTTATCAAATTGTTCTTCTAAATTATCTATTTTTTTTTGAACTTCTATTATTCTTGCTTTTGATAATTTATTTTTATCAGAAGTTGTAGCGCTTATTGGTAATGGATTTTCATCATCATAAACACCAATAGGCCTTAATCCTTTATTCTTTTTATCATTTTGTGCTGTTGTTTTACTATTATATCCTTTAATAAGCTCATACATAGTTTTACCATCAGCACTATTAATATTTAATATATCACTAGTTGATTTTTCAGGTAATCCATATTTGCCTTTTGTTATTTTATTAACGGTTTTAGAAATCTGAGTAAGAACATTATCATTTGGGACCTTACCATCTTTAAAAGCATCTGAAAGAGCATTAAAAACCTCTTCTCCATAAGCGTCGTAGGTTTCTGGATTGTACTTTTCTAAACGTTGCTCAACTATAGCATGTAATGCCGGTTGTGCTGTTTTTAAATAATCTAATAGCTTTAATCCACTAGCATTTGCATCTTTACCAACTCCTTTAAAAGAACGGAATAGTAAGGCATGCAACATTTCATGCGATCCAACACTGGCATGACCAGTTTTTATTGCATTAGGTCTATATATAATAATTGTGTCGCTTTTATCATCATAGAAACCATTATTAGTACCTTCTATAGCATCTGAATCTTCAGTTGCTTCTTTTCCAATAAATCCTGTTAAATCTTCTTCATTTAAATTTGGAAATTTTTGTTTTAATTGTTCTTCATTTTCTATTACTTCAATTTTAGTATTAAAGCCAGCCTCTTTTGCAAATTCTCTTGCTGCATCTATATCTCTATCTAATTTTTTAGATATTTCTTCTCCAGCATATAAAAAGCTCGCTCTTTGTTCAATTTGTTTATTAGTTAACTCAACCCCTGGCTTTTCAATAGTTAATTGGGCTAAAGCTGAATCGTTATACTTTTGTTTATCCTCACTAGATAATTTAGAAAAATTAATACGTCTTTCTTCAAAAACTTTTTTTGTTAATCTATAATCATAACGATCATATCCTTCTGTTGCTTCAAAAGTAATTCTTTTTTGAGCATTTTCTTTTTTATTTTTACCGGCTAATTGCTTATCAGTAAGCATAACTTCACGTTCATTAAAAACATCATTATATTGTTTTTGATAATAATCTTTTAATGATTTTAATTGAGCCTCGTCTATTCCCCCCGTTCTACTTGCCTCATTCCAATCTTTAGTTATTTTTCTTAATTTTTGATTAAGATCCCCAACTTTTTTAGCATCTTCCATAGAAAAATCTTTGCCTAATCTATCTAATACGCGAAGATCTTCTCCGTCTATTTGGTCAATAAGTTCTTCTACTGCTTTTTTAACCGGGGGTTGTAATGTTAATTTATTAAGTTGTGTTTTTGTTAATCCAGTAACATCTTCTAAACCTGTAAGTTTTTTTATTTCATCAAGTTTTCTATTTCTTGCTTTAAATTCTTCTTTTGAAGTAAGTTCACTAATAACAGCTTTTGTAATATTATTACTAACTGTTCCCGCTCCCCCCATTGCTGCAAATCCTGGTCCCATAAAAGCTCCTCCAGCCATTGAATCTGGAACACCATCAAAAAAGTTTTTATCTTGACCTAATAAATAAATATCACCAACATTGTTAGCAAATTGAGTTAAACCCTCTGTCCATGCTTCTACACCGGCAGATTTACCCATTTCTTTGCCAATAACTTTTAATTGACGTTTTATTTCTTGAGGAGGTATAGATCTAAGTATATTATCAGTTTCTTTTATAATACCTAAAGTACCATATTTTTCAAATAATACCTCTGCAGTTCCAGCTAATAACTCAGATGTTAATTTTACTCCTTCCGATATATTTAATGTTTTTTTATCAGATGCAACTTGTTTTTGTACATCTGCCATATCTTCTGCAGCAACTAATCCTTTATCAATTTGCTCTGTATTATATTTTAATCTACTAAGGGCTGCATCTTGAGAGCTAGCAATTTCATATTGTTTTGAACCATATCCACTAAGAAAGAATAAAGGCATTGCAACTTCTCCAGTAACAGCCATAGCCATAGATGAAGGCATTTGAGTTAATACTCCTGCCCCCCATCTGCCAAGATCCTTCATGCTCTTTACATCCTTGATCTGCAAATCTCGTTGATAAGACTCTAATTCTTTGCCAACGGCTTTTTGTTCACTATATATTGGATCTAATAACACTTCTTTAAGCATAGTCTTAGTTCCTTTATATGTAGCAGGTGAAGTTAATGCTGCAGTTGCTGCAATTCCAGTTGCTAAAATATCTCCCGTTCCTCCTGCTAATCCTAATGCAGTTTGTTTTAAAAGTGACCCTGTTTGATTTAATCTACTATAATCTTTTGAGGCAGCTTCTGATACTGCTTTTATATTATTAAAATCTTTTTTAACATTTAATATTTCTTTATTATATGCAGCAGATTCATTTTGTAATGCAAAATATTCTTTTTTATATTCTTCAAACTCTTGTGGTGTTGGGGGTATTTTTTCAAATTTAGTAGTTTTTTCACTAAATGCTTTATTTTTTTTATCTAATTCAGCACTTTGAATTCTTAGATTTTCTGTTTTTTGTATACTTTTATCTTCACGATCGGTTTCTAATGCTTGTAACATTGTACGTTGATCTTGAGGAGCACTAGACATTACTTCAGAAGATTTTTTTGCTCTATAATTATTATTATATTCGCCAATAAATTTTTCTAATTTTTCCGTACTAGGTAAGGGTAATTGCCCTGTTTTTTTCCATGCTTCATAGGCATTATATTCATCGGGAGTACTAAAATCTTTTTTAGTTGGTTTTACTGCTTCAATATATTTTTTTCGTGATTTGGTTAATGGTACACCGCTATCTCTTAAACGATTTTTTACAATTTCTTCTTTATTTTCAAACTGATTAATTTGCTCTTCATTATATACTTTTAATTTTTCTTCAAACGTTCTACTAGGAGCTTGTATTTTTTGTTCAACAGTTCTTACTAAATTAGGATTTTCGTTTTTAACCTTTTGAATATAATCTTTATTACCATGTAACTTTATATATTCATTTAATTGTTTTGCACTTGCTGCAAGTTCCTCTTTAGATAAATCCGCACCAACTGCAACCTCTGGCAAATCAGTTGCTGTTTCTACACCTGCATTATTTATAGTAGAATATAATGGTTGTTTTTTATCTCCTCTAATAGTAATCCTATTAAATCCAAAAGTTGCTTCTTCAGGAGTTAAACCATATCTTGATAATTTTTTATTAAGATTTTCAGATACTGTACTTTCTTCACCTCTTAGATCTTCCGCTGTAATTACTTCATTCCAATTTTTAGCAATCGGTTTTTTCTTTTTAGTTTTATTAATTTCAGAAAACTGATCTTTTGCAGGATTTTCAAACCCAAACGTTTTTTTATAAATATCCTCACCAAATCTTTCGTCAAGTTTAGCAGGTTGTTTTGTTTTTTTAGAAGCTGGCTTGAAACCTTTATTTTTAATATAAGCCGGGAGTTTGTCTTTACCCCCGGCTGCTTTAATTAAATCTTCTTCTGTATATATTTTACCGTTTAATTCGTATTCTAGCATATACTATTTTTAATTATTATCTTAACGTTGCACCCATCATATTAGCCATCTGTTTTGGTGTTCTATTCTTAAACATTAATACTTCCTCTTCGCTTAAATCACCTCCAACTTTAGTAACTGTTGCTTTACCATTACTATCAACATTTAATATTAGCCCTCCTTTTCCTCTAAATACACCACCATTGTTTATAATATATAAAGCATTGTCATTTAGTTCGGCTTGATTTTTTTGTGTTCCTGTTGCTCCCCCTCCAGATGTTTTTGGATTTGGATTTATTTCTTTAACGTCTTTTGGATTTCCTAAATAAAATTCCCCATTAACTTCTTTTAATACACCCCCTAATTTAGTATTAAATTCTAAATCAACAGCTTTATTGGTTAAAAAAGCAAGTTTTTCATTATAACCTCCTGGCATGGCATTAAATTTTTCGGCTGTAATATCTGTGCCTAATTTTAATTTATTTGTTAAAAATCCTTGTAATACATTTAGATCTTTAAAATCAGCTGCCAATAATCCCGCCATTCTAGCTTGAATAACAGGTTTTAAATCCTCTTTTATTTGTTTTGAATCTACTTTTGTTCCAGTCCAATAACCTTTATAACCTTTTTGTTCGGGCTTATAATTTTCCGCTGGCAAAGTAGTTGTTTCTTTAAGATACTTAGTACTAATTTCGTTTTTTTCGTTAGAAATATTAGAGTTTTTTAATTCATCTCCAGTTGTTACCGGAGGAACTTTAACATAAAATTGACCGTCCCAGGTACCGTTTCCTAAATCTTTTTTAAAATTAAGTGAATATGAGCCATCCCCATTATCAGTAATTCCTTTTCCAATAGAATCTTTTATCATTTGCTTATATTCATCAGAAGTAGCATTAGGGGAAAATAATTTAAGCCCTTCTATTAATTGCTGCTCATTATCAAATTTTTTAGATACCGACAACATAGCTTCCGATGGATTTTCTTTATTCCATTTAAGGTCTTTTGCAACCGTAGATGACATTGCATTTAGTGGATTTAATCCATTTACCGTAAAAAAATTCGTTAATCTTTCAATAGGAGTTTTTCCAATAATAGATACATCACTACCGTCTTTTTGGAAAGCTTCTTGATAACTATTTACATTATCTGTTACTGCTCCAAAACTGGCAATTATATTTTGTCTAGCCTTTAAATAAACAGGTTTTTTGGCGAGTAGCCCTTTAACATCGTCTCCAACAATAGTAGTTTGGTTTTTTACATCAGCTTCTCCAAACATTTTATTAAATTCTACAACATCATTATTAAATGTTGAGCTTAAAGTTGTGTCTAATGCTTTTGGTACATCAGAAAAAGTTTTGCTAGCGTCTGTTGCATTTTGATTTTGAATATCAGCAGTAACACGTTGTATATTCAATATAAGCTGTTCACTTTCTTTAGCTTTTTTTTCCGCCTCTAATTTAGCCTCTTTTTCTTTTGCTTCTCTATCTTTTCTAGCGGCATTAAAACTTTGATTAAAATTTTCAGCAAAACCGCCAGCTGCTTGCCCCCAAATCAAGGCAGCATCATTTTTTATTATTGTTGGATTATCGTATGCACTCATATATTTTTTTTATTAAGAAACTATTCCTGTATCGTTAACTGCCCAGATATCTGGGTCTCCTACTTTTTTCCTAATCCACCAAGAGCTCCTCCTAAAGCTGAACCTACACCTTGAATAGCTCCTCCCCAGGCTGCGGCTTCGCCGGCTTGAGCAGACGCTTGATTTTGCATTGCCTGTTGTAAATTACCAGCTTCGTGACCTAAATCCATATTAGTTCTATCTTCCTGCGCTGAAAACATAAACTGCTTACCAGCAGCCTCAGCCGCTTGAACTCTTTGCCCTTCGCTAATTTGTAATGATTGTAGTCTTTGTTTTTCCGCCATTTTAAGTTGATTACGCTCCATTTCTCCTTGAGCCTTCAATTTTTCATTTGCTGCCTCTTGTTGTTCAATATTTGCGGCAATATCTTTTTTACTTCTTAATGCGGCCTGCGCTAATGCCGTAGCTCCACCAGCACTTGCTCCTGTTGCTCTTAATGTGTCCAATGTATTTGCTAAAGCTAAGTCTGCTTCCTCCGCCTGCATTTCAGCAGCTTGAGTAGCTACTCCCAAGTTTGCATAAGGATTATTTATCATGCCCGATAAATCTTTTGCTAATCCACTAAGATCTTTAGTTGATGCATAAGGATTTGTTATAGGTTGCCTAGCCGCTTTAATTGCGTCCATTTCGGCTTTTGCTCTCTCTGCATCATTACGCGCTCCTTTTGCTGCTTGACTTGCTTGATGTGCCGATACCGCTCCGCCTATTATTGCTACACCGGCTGTTACTGCTGCTACTGCTGCCATATTATATTAATTTTTTTGAAATTTCATACGAGGCTTTTTCATCCACCGTATACCCTAATTTTTTGTGCATTTCTATTAATCCTGTATTTCTTCCAATACTTAATATTATATTTTTACCTACGCTTAATGCTATTTCTTCTAATCCTAATATTAACATCTCCAATGCGTTTTTTCTGTCAGACTCTCTATAATCTTGATTTGATATTATCCATTCCATCTGAGCTACTTTAGAGTTTGTTAAATATAAAAATCCAGCAACTATTGGTATATCCCCTTTACAAACTATTAGTCCACCTAATCCATTTAAAGGCAGTAAATCCCTATTCATTTGTGGCCATTCCCATTTTGTCCACCATTCTTGTAAAGTTTCCCAATCTGATTCTTGTAGTGCTCGTGCAATTAATTCCATTTAATTTAATTTAATTTTAATAAGATGATTCAACATATCCTAGCGATACAGCAAATAATTCATTTCTACTACTAGGAGTTCCAAAAGTAAGATTATTTATTAGCATAGAGGCGGTTGCATAATATCCCTTAACGCCACTCATTGACTGTCCAAATATAACATCGCCCCTATTGACTCCAGTATTATTTACTATATTTGCAAAATATTTATTTTCTTTTTTCTTAAAATTATTAATGGCTATTTGTGTTTCTAAATTAGCTAATGTACTTACTTGATTGCTATAAAGAATAGGCACTGCTCTATCCGTATCAGTGGTTAAACTTGTTACTTGCCAGCCATTAGTTCCTTCATAATTTATGGTATTAAATGTTTTACATCCTGATACTTCTGGGTTGAATACAAGTATAATATTAGAATTATAAACCGTACCATAAAAACTTCCTTTATATTCACTGCTAACATAATGCTGCCATATATTACCCTTATTAAAAGTAAATGTTTGATTTCTTAAACTTTTGATAATATCTGGTTTATATGTATATCTACTAACCCATCCTTTTGTATCTTCATCAAAAGCTAATGTCTCATAACGATTTTTAGAAGAAAATTGCATAGATAAAATATATTGTTTATTATGCATATCCCATCCACCTACTATAAAACCACTGTTATCAACATTGGATAAATTATCCCTAAAATAATCTAGCATACCATATGCCGATATTTCTGTTATTCCATCTTGAGATAATCTTAATACAGCATTCTTTGTTCTATCTGTAAAGTATTTTCGATAGCCATACGTTGCAAAACTTTCTGGATTAGTGCTAATGCCATAATTACCAGCATAAGCCTGTATTTGGCCTATAACTTGCGTTGACGAGGTTGTTATTGGACTACCTTCTGCAGAATATATTGCATTTTTATCAATTAATGCGCGACTGACTTTATTTTCTTGGAATATAATAAGGTTAGTGTCTTCTGCAAAAAGTTTTTGTATAGATCCATCTGCGGGATCTACAGCTTTTGTTATATCTTCTCCAACTGAAAACTCATTAGTTTTATTAATACCTGTTCTTGAATTAAATATACCTGAATATATCATAGAATTAGCTAAGTGTTGTTGCCTAACAACATCTTCTACCACATAAGCCTTTACGCCAAAATCAACAGTAGTATTATTATAACCTCCTCTAATCCTAGCTTCTTCAACGTGCCAATCCTCCGTTTCTACATCTGCTTCTGCATAAGCTGCAGGTATATATGTAAAGTCAGATAATGGACCAAAGGTTAAAATTTTATTTGCTGGTAATATAGCGTCTAAAGGTGTTGTTAAATAAACTATATTGCCATTTACACTATATACGAAATTTGTTTTAGCACTTGTTCCAGAAGTCCAACTTATTTTTTGACCAACATTTATTTTAGTATTGGCTTCCTCTAATATTATAGAATCATCCCCAATGACTCCAGTTACATCTACTTTTCCTGTTGTATTAACAACTTCAGTAACTGTTTTCATTTTTTTTAACCAAAATGAATTAAAATATTTTATTTCTAATGTTGCAGCCATATTTTATAATTACTTGTTTTTTTATATTTTTAATTATCCATTATCTAAAACGGTAGTATAATCCCATGAACCTAAATATTGTATTAAAGGTCTACCATATACTCCCGGGGTATTCATATTTTCTTTTATAAATCGAAGAGATATGCCATGGCGTTTACTTGTTGCACTGGTTCCAAAATAATCCTCAGCCGCAATACTATTATTTACATGAAAACAAATATTACTCACCGTATCATCCTGAGGACCTGTCCCATTAATATCAAATTGGTACCATTGCGGTTGTGCACCAAAGTAAGCTTGATTTTTAAGATAAAAAAATCCATCTGATACTGAATTTGATGCATCCCTAAACCCAGAACCTAAAGCTGTAAACCCCGATATATTATTGCTATTTGGAGAGGTATCTGTATCCCAATGATTTGTACCTATTTCTCTCCAAAATTCTGGATGAGTTCTGGTTGCTTCTTCAGAGATGTAAAGACCTGCTCCATAAGGCAAAAAAGCTTGTAAAAAGAAATATTCCTGAGGATTAGGAACTCTCCATCCATATGGAGCTATGTTATTAACAACTGCATATGGTTGAGAAAAATTTCTTCCTGTATAAGCACGCCAATTGTATAGTTTACCATAAATAGGACCATTATTAAGATCATTATCATAATAACACCAAGCAGGTTCAGTTGTTGTAGACCATTCTTGAAAAGATGGTTTGTGTGATATTAGTGTTCCGTCTCTAAATTCAGTTCCTTCATAGTTTTTACTAGTCCAAACAGCTGCATATTCTTCCCACCCTTGTCTAGGGGTATATATATGATTGAATGTTGATTCTAAATCTGTAAATAAACCCGCATCCCAACAAGTCTGAACACTAAATTTAACAGTTGGATTAACTGTATAATAAAATGCGGATGTAAGTGGATTTGAACCAAGTAAATAGGGGGCATCCATTATAACAACCGACCCCTCTTCATTTAATCTCATGCAATATAACGGTTTATCTAAAACTTCTCCAAGCAATAATGATTTATTAACCCCCACTTCTTTTATATTTTGACTAGTATCGGTTTTTACAACATAAAATCTATCTTTAACAGGAGGTGTCCATTTAATTGTACAGGAAGAATTACTATATAATTGTCTAATAGAATTTCCAAACTTAGTTCTTGCCCAAAGTGAACCTTCTAAGTTAGTGTTTTGACTTATTATAATAATATCTCCAATTGCTAAAGACCCAGTATTGGTTGGATCAAACCTAAAACTTGTAGTAGACACTTCACCGGTTATTGGATCAAATATTAGATCATTAACATTTCCTACTATAACACTATCTGAGGGTGATTTAGTATTTCCAACTTTACGCACTATCATTCCAGGAGACATATTAGGATTTATACTAAAATTTGTTTGTTGATTTTCCGTCCACTGTCCATTTGTAAAATTTTGATATATAGGAAGTTCTATAAACTTAATAACTTGGGTACCTTGCAAAGGACCTACATCATATACTTTATACATAATAGAGTCAAACTCCAATCGCGTTCTATTATCTTGTAAATGAAAAGGTATTGAATTTAAATAAGGAGTTGCTCTAGTATACCCTTGATTAACAGACGTATCCTTCATTCCCGTTTTATATTCATATGGGGGATTAATTATAGGATTTGGACTATTAAATATAAATTTAGGAGCTATAACAGGAGATGTAGGGCTTTCCCAGGTCCCATCATATTCATAATTGGCGTCATGAACATAGACCATTGCATTTGCTCCTACGGAATTAAGAGTAGCAGTACAACCTTGGCTAAAATCATATAAAGCTAAAGTTAAAGCCCATTCATAATCTAAATTGTCTGGTGGAGGTGTGGTTGTAAAAGAAGTCATTCTAATTCCTTTCTCATTTTTTGTACAATCTAATTTTATTCCTAAAAAATTTTCTCCCCATTTTTTAGTGTACGAAACCCCTCCATTACCCGATTTATGATTTACAACAGGGTTTAGTCCTCCGGATGAACTTAAATATCTACTTTTCCAATTTGCATTTACGGTACCGGTATCTCCAACATTGTTATCATCAACAACCATTTTCCATTGATTTGTATTTGGCTGCCCATTAGTTGCTGCTTCACGTCTAAATAAATAAGCCCATATATATGCTTCTTGTATTTGCCCGTGTTGATCATCAGTTATACCCCCTAAAGCTATGGTCCATCGTAATGTTCCTTTTTTATGACCTACTGTAGGAGGCAAATTTAAAGGGTTTGCTCCGTTTTGTATATTTACAGCTGTTTCAATATTAACAAAATTTTGATATTGTCTGGCATTACTAAAAGTTGGGTATACAAAATTATAACTAGCGTCAGCCTGTGTACTAAACAAAGTTGGCGGTAATTGTAATACAGCAGAATTATTAGTTAAAACTTTATCTGATGTATTATTTAATAATGGTTCTTTACCAACATATACCACTCCATATTTAACCAAAGTTTGTTCTGATGCATTGTCGGCAAATCTTATTACATAACCGGTATTTGTAGGGGTGGTCTCTGAACGGCATGTGCCATTTTCGTTAATTTGGTTATATAAAAAATTATTTTCTGTAATGTAAGGTTTTATTTCAGGATTAACACTAGAAGTTAAAACGCCAATAGTTACTTTTGCAACAGTATATAGACTTGTATCTCCTCTGTCAGAATCACTTATAGGCCCATTAGTAGTTTCATAAATTGGTCCTAAAAGTGTGGCGTCAATTAAACGAACAGTTATTTCATAAAAATCATTTTCTTGTAATAATACTCCATTTGCAACAGTTAATTCTCCTGTTGAATTATTTATTACAAATTTATTGTAATCATCCCCATTTTGCACTATTTCCCAATATAATTCCGATTGATTAACGGAGGAACTATAAGCGCCATTAACACCTGTTAATGTTCCCACATATGTGGATGTTGTGCCAATATTATACGATAAAGCTCCACTACCATCCCCTATAATTGGCTTTGCATTTAATAAAGGTATTTCTTTTGTTGTTGAAAATCTAAAATTATCATATGATAATTCTATGGTAAAAGTGTATATTTCATTTTGAGGATCACCATTATTAAAAACAAATGCATTAACAGGAGCTCCCGTTATTGGATTAGTTTTTATTTTTATTCTATATTCCCCGGGATTTAATGGAGAATTTGGAGTATAATAATCTTCAAGTTCAAAAAAACTAGTAACATCCCCAGTTGAAGAGGTAACCACCATTGTAGCCGTTGTGTTTGTTATAGGGACATCCTGATTATTTAAGGCTGTAAATGCATTTGATATATAAGGTGAAAGCGGTCCTCCAGTATCATCTTCTCCACCATCATATTGGTCTTCATAGAAAACTCCGTCTATAGGGGTAATATCAACAGTACCCTCAAAACCAGTTAAAACGTCCCAATTTAAATCAGATATATATCCAGTAGTAGCACTTTCCCAAAATATATCTAATAATGATTCCTCTCCTTTTGTTTCATATACCGCTAAAAATGGTAACATTATATCATTAGCTTCCACTCCGATTCCTGCTTTAGTAGATATTCTACTAATTATAGGATTTGTTTGAAGTTGATAAAAATTAGCTCCAGCAGAACCTAATACATTTTCTAATGAATTATCTAAAAAACTAAAATCAATAGCATTAGCTATAGATGTAGCTATGTCTGCTCTTGTAGTAGGAAAATATTGTTCATTAGTGGCGCTAGATACTGGAAATGTAACATAAGAACCTATTCCATTTATACCCTTCAAAATAATATTGGACGGGGTAAAAGTTATTATTCCTTCGCCAGTAGTTGGATCATATATATTAGACGTTACTACTGTATTAGCATACCATCTATTAGGATTAGGCAATGGAGGTGAGATAGATATTGGCTCGTTGGCTTCTACACATTGTATTGAATCACCAACCTTTACCGTTTGCCAGGCTGTGCCTTGATTTGGGTTTGATGAATTATATTTTATAGTATTTGTTTCAGAGTCATATTCCGGTTCTTCTCCTATTATATTGCCTTTATGATTGGATTTATTCTGTACTCTTCCAAATAAATTTACACTACTTCTATACTGTTTTTGATCTGGTCCTACTTCTGATAAATCTCGGGGTATTTTATTGATATTATCATTTATTAAAACAGCATGGGCAATTTTATTTGTTTCTCCAACCGGAAAACTTGTTGTATTTATGCCATTTTCATTAACAGGGGAAGAACCATTAGCTAGTTTTAATGATAATGTTATTGTTCCGCTAAAATTACTATCAGGAGTTATTGTTAAGATATCTGTCGTTGAGGCTCTTATATATGTAGATCCTGTTGATAATAATGAGCCTAAGGTTGATCCTCCAAATGATATGGTTGTGTTTCCAACTGTACCTGAACCAGAAGTTATATTGTATTGTATACTATAATAACTGCCAGGTATTGCGGATAAATTTTGTTGCAATAACCCAGTATTATTAGGAGCATGTGTATAACCTGTTGCAAAACTAGTGCCGGTCCATCCAGTACCTGGATTAGTTGCTACTGTAGCTAATTCAATACCGTCCGAATCACTATATGTTAATTGCGACCCATATGTTTGAAAAATTGGATATCCATTAAGAAGTCCAGGTAAATATACATTATAATAAGCTTGTTCTTGTTGTCGAACTACAATTTTATATGAATACCAACCTATTTCATTTATAGTATATGAATATTTAATATCTGGAACTAATGTGGAAAATTCTGGATTATAATTATATAAATCATTAATAGGTTCCTTTGTCGTTATTTTGTAACTACCCGGAATGGTTTCAGTAACATTAATAATTTTTATATAATCTTTATACTTGCCGCGAAGATATTCTCCGTCGGAGGGAATAATAATATTGGTTGGCCATGTTCCAGAATCTAAATCAAATTCATATATATAATTGCCGGTCAATGAATCCACGTATATATTACTACTTCTTATAGCAAATCCTAAAGGGCTAATTGGATTAGCATATAACCCGGCTTGCCCTAATAATATACTTCTATTTGAATTTAAAGGAGCATTTATCACCATAGATAAAGCATTACCAAACCATTTTTTAGTGCCTGGAAACAATAGATCATCTTCATTAATAAACGGAGCATAAACAGTAGACCCTCCAAATACTGTATCCCCACTTGTAATAGTAGATAAATCAACCTCTGATAAAATTACAGATGACTGTCTACCAAATTTGTCGGTTAATACAAATCCAACTTGATATGTTCTATTTTGTTTTAATGTATGATTAGGGTATTCTATAAAATTTGTAAATACGTCAGACTTTGGTCTTGCGGCCGTATTATAATTTATATTGTTTTCAAAAAAGTATCTATCTCTAAAATTACCATAAACAACTCTATTACTAACTGTTTCTTGCGCTCTAGCTCTTACAGGTACTCTATCATATACTCTGATTGTTTGGTCTTCGGTAAGGGCCTTGTATGGTTTCTGTGATTGATATGGGAATGTATATATATTTGTTAATGGATCTGGATCCGTTGGCAATGGAATAATATCATTTACTTTTAGGGTTTCTATAACTTTAACCACTAGTGAATCAGATTCTTTATATAATACATCTAATTCCGTTATTTTATATGAATTTGAAACTTTATTTATTTGATCTGGAAAGGGTATTAATAGCTCAATATTATTAACATTGTTTTCTACCCAGTTTACAACGGTACTTCTATACGCTTCATTTTCATCACCATTTATAAAGTATCCTTTTTGATTAGGTATATATGCGATTTGAGTAAATGGAGCCATTAAAGAATATTCTCCATCATCAAATTTATATCTATAACTAAATCTAACATATTTATCTCGGAAGAAATCTGGATCACCTGGCCAATCGCTTACTTCTGAACGATCACTCATTGTGGAAGCTAAAAAAGTAACTTTGTCGCCTGTAATAATTTTTCCGCTTGCAAACGGACCATCTACTGTTTCGTATAATGTTACCTGATTATTAATAATATCCACATCTACAACAATGGCAAAATCACTCCCATTAATAGCGCTCGAAACTAATTGCATTCCTTTAGTTATACCATCTACATTATCCAAAGATATTATATTATTTACATTAGGAGCGGAAGCAACCTTAATAAACTTACGATACATCTCTATAGTTTCTAGAGGAGCATATTTTGCTACAGATATTTGTACTTCATCTGTATAATATAATGGATTATTTATAGCAAATTCAACATTTATTTTTCTTGGTTGATTTCTATTGTCGGTCCAAAATAATAAATTTTCCAATAAATTTAATCCTGTTATACTAAACTCTGGGTTAGTTGCTAAATTTAAAAATGTTCCAGAAACTAGTACTCGATAATCTAATGTAGTAAGATCAAACATAGTGATCTTATTGATATAACCTTCTGGCATTGGATCCATTATAACTTGAGATGGATCAAAATAATTTGTTAAAAATTGGTATATACGATTATTTTTTTCATCCATAAATGATCCTATACACTTTACAGTGTCATCCGGCTCAATTGGATACCCATTTGGTATGGCATTACCCCATATTGGTTGTACAGTACCTACATCACTACTTTCAGATTTACCTACCTGTATATTTAAAGCATCTCTATATTCTCCGTTTGGAATAAGTCTATCGTCAAGATCTTTATTCATTCTAGCCGATAGAAAACTATTTTTAACTTCTGCCATTTAATTAATGTTTAATCCATTTAGATTTACCTCTAAATACTTGTGTTATTTCCTCTAGTTTAATATTTGAAAGTCTAATTTTAGCATTTCTTAATTTTGCTGATTTATCTTGTTGTAGTCTTCTAATAACATATTCTGTAGACGTTGTACGGTTTGCCATAATTGCATGCAAAATATATGCATATAATGCGGCCTCCGCCATTTTTGGCACCCTTGAATCTAAATCATAAGCCAACCCATCCGATATATATTCTAATACAATTAATTTACCAACTAAATTGCTACTAAAAGATATTTTATTTTCCCTGTCATTTATAGAAAAATATCCATTTATATTAGCGTATTGAGGATCCATGCCAAATAATCTTCCATAAAATCTGTCTTGAACCCAATTGTTGCCATTATACCAATCATTATTTAAATTATCAAATTCATTAATGCCTGAAAGTAATTTATTGTTATTCCATCTTTCTTCTGTTAAAGAGTCTCCTTCTATATTTGCATCAAAATTATCCTGTATTGGTAATCCTCTTTGATCTTGTATTGGATTTTCATATGGATTTGTAGTTAATGAATTTACAGGATATATAGGTCGTTTAATACCATGATGGTCTATCCAAGACATTTTAACATAATTAACATAATCTTGGGGTATTACAATACTTAGACTATGCGGTATATTTAATTCCTGTGATTTAATACTTTTTAGTGTGTCATAACTAAATTCTTGCATTCCTCGTTTTGCGTGGAATATAACATCGGTCCTCTTTACGTCTCCGATTAATTTACCGTTACCAACGTAGGCAACCATAAAATTATTTATAATATCATTTAAGGAGATATAAGAGTAGCTGCCATAGTTTTCCTCTACAGTGGTGCCAAATGCATCTTTATAACCATAATTTCCTCCATCAAGAATTTTTAATTGAACTACTACATAATGCCCTGCTGCAATAGGGGTAGTAGGTGTTATAGTATTATTAACAACATTATATGGTAATACATATTCATTAAAACTATTTGGTAATCCGGTACTGCTAGTATATAATTTAAAATTATTTAAAGCATAATTAATTTCATTTGGATCCCAATTACCAAAAACTAAATCTGTATTAAATGTAGTTGTAAATTCTGTTGTCCCTAATTCAGCTATAAACCCTTGGGCTCCTTCATAATACTGTCTATTTGTTTCGGTAATTAAACCATTATTTGGTGTAGGCATCTTATATTAGCTTTTTTCGTTAATTTTTTCCGCTTGTGCTTGTTGTGCTGCAACTTGTACAATTTGTGGATCTTTAATAATTATTCCAGAATAAAGTAGTATCTGTGTTATAATATTGACTTGCTCAGTAGGGTGTAACTCAAAATTTACCGATGTAGCAGAGTTATATAAGAATTGACCCGTAGTTGGTGATGGTGTGAAGTTCCATCTTGGGTCTAATGGCTTTCTTATATAGGATGCTTTTATTTTATCAACTATTGTTTCTGGATATACATATATCTTAAAATCTTTATAACGATATATTGGATATTCCTTTGTTGGCCCTGTAAGTTTAGATAATTTAATTTTCAACAATTCATTAGCCTGAACATATTGTACTTCTTTATGATCATTATATATAACCGTGCCAAGTTTATAAAAATTAAAAGGGAATACTTGAACCACTATTGATTGCCCTCCTGGCGGTAATGAAGATAAGAATAATGTAGTGCCCCCAATACTCCATGTACTTGAATTTTGCAATACTCCATTAATAAAAACCAATACTAATCCAGAATCTAATGTATCAGAATCTATTTGTGTTAAAGTATATTGTGTTACATTACTTATACTTGTTATAGATTCTGTTACAGATGATGTATTAATATTTGGTATATTAAAGTATGGTCCAATATAATCACATTCACTAAGTTCCTCAAATATAGCTATTTTTTCTTGTAAATTTTTTTGGCGATCCGAATATTCACTGTCATTATCAGGTATTCTTAATTGCTGATTAAGATCCTCAAAGTAAGCATTAAATATATCTAATTGTACTTGTGTTGCAGTTCTATTAAACTCATCAGGAGTCATATAACCACGATTCTCTTTATTAAGTATTAACAATACTGTTTTATATACTGTATCTATATTTACTGCCATCTATTAGTTTTATTATAATATTAAGGCGGTAACCAAAGCCACCGCCTATATATTAATATTACGTATT